>Ga0208509_1000045_pt1 | contig 66222 bp, 64 predicted proteins | sample LakWasMeta7_HOW4_2_FD_183857 | JGI IMG/M metagenome (GOLD analysis project Ga0208509, IMG submission 183857) | Freshwater sediment methanotrophic microbial communities from Lake Washington under simulated oxygen tension - Sediment Metagenome... | ecosystem: Environmental > Aquatic > Freshwater >...
CATTACTCACAGGCACAGCTCAATGCTATTGCGAGAAAGCTCAACGAACGTCCAAGGAAAACTCTAGACTATGAAACGCCTGCTGAACGATTTAGCCAACTTGTTGCGTCGACCGGTTGAATCCAAGCCCCAATGGCGAAGTTCGCAACGAAATCACATCATCGTCATCCTCCCACTATCCACACCCTCGCCCGGCTGGTGAATTGGGTGTTCGGGCGTCGGCCCCATTCGCCGTTGCCACAGAGTGGGCGCGCCAACCACAGTGTTAACGAAGCGACGCCAGCGCCCCGACAATGCAAGACGGCGAGCGAGGACCAGAGAACGAATACCCGATTCACCAGCCCCCACACCCGCTGGCACACGGCACCGGAAAGTCACCCATTCGCTACCAATTCAATAGCGCACTAGGTCCTTATCACGAGGGCTATAGGCTAGTTTCTCAAAACTTTTCCGCTGCAACCGCCCGCCTGAAGTAGCTACTATTCTGGACGAAACTCGCAGCCTGACCTTTCCGCGAAGTCTCCGCCGGGCATGCCCCAGCTGTGGGCGTAAACCAATGCGCCAGTCGGTTTGAGTTGTATGGCTATCTCCTCACGGAACGCGCTCTTGTCTTCACGTGAGCCGCTGGCAAAAACTATAGAGAGTCCACCGTCTGCCGATGTGGTCAGCGCCTTCTGTGCATGCGGGAGCACGAAAGGGACTTCCACCATTACAGGCCACAGACACAGTGATCCGTCGGAACTGCTGCCAAGAAGTGTGGACTCTGCATGTACCTGAACGCCATCAGTTCGTGTGGCGACATAGTGGAACATGAGCGCCGAGCCTGCGACCAACGGCTGCAGAACCAAAGTAGCGGTGAAGTTCTCACCTTCGTGATTGACGCCCGTACCCGTGAACTTGTGTGGCCCCGAGATCAAGGCAGTGAGGAATTTCATGTCTGGCCCGAGTGAATGACTTGTGTCCATTTGAATGTGAGCAGTCTAGTGGACACCGCCGCCAGCCTCCACACCCGCAGGCACACGGGACCGGCAAGTCATCCATTAGCTACCAATTAAATAGTAAACAAAGTCCATCCCACGAGGGCTAGAGGCCAGTTCCTCTAAAACTTCCCGTGCCGACCCGCCCCACCCGCAAAACGCGCAGCCCCTTCCAGCCCGGCCGCGATGCAGGCCTTACCGCGCTCCCACTCCTGGTGCAAGGCCTGGGGCAGGTCCAGGTCCCACTGGGCGTAGGCGCTGGCGCGGTCGGCCAGCATGGTCTGTTGTGGTAAGCCCGCCAGTTGCTCAGCCAACGCGATAGCGGCAGCCAGCGCCTCGCCCGTGGGCACCACGCGGTTGCACAGGCCCATCTGCAGCGCTTCGGCCGCCTCGACCTTGCGCCCGGTCAGGATCAAGTCCATGGCGCGGCCCATGCCGATCAAGCGCGGCAGGCGCACCGTGCCCCCATCAATCAGCGGCACGCCAAAGCGGCGGCAGTACACGCCGAAGTAGGCGTCCGCCGCCATCACCCGCATGTCGCACCACAGGGCCAACTCCATGCCACCGGCCACCGCGGCTCCGCAGATGGCGGCGATCACGGGTTTGGACAACAGCAGGCGCGACGGGCCCATGGGGCCCGCAGGTCCGGGTGAATGGACCCAGTCACGTTGCGGTGAAAAGTTCAGCGCAGCAAACGGATCAACCGACGCATCCACTGCCTGCTTCATACGTGCACCGGCCTGCAAATCCCAGCCTGCGCAAAAGTGTCCATGGGCGCCGTGAAAGACGGCTACTTTGCACGCGGGGTCTTCGTCAAAGGCCACAAACGCGTCATACAACTGGCGCGCCGTGTCGGCATCCACCGCGTTGCGCACGTCCGCGCGATCCAGTGTCACGATGCAGACGGGGCCTTGCTGGCGGGTGGTAACTGAGTGTGTCATGGCGCCCATGATGCACGGTTTCACACCTATTTGCATCCACTTGTCACCTGCCCGACAGCGCGTCGGTACAAACCCTGTCAGGCATCGCGGGGATTGCAGCTATAACCGTGCAGCTATGCAACGGGAGACAACGTGCTGCTAATACAACTGGTGATCAGCGGAATTGCACAGGGGTGCATTTACGGGCTGATTGCACTGGGCTTCGTGCTCATCTACAAGGCGACCGAGACCGTCAGCTTCGCCCAGGGCGAGCTGATGATGCTGGGCGCTTTCGGTGGTCTGGTGGGCATGACCATGCTGGGTTTCCCCTACTGGTTGTCGATCAGCTGCGCCATTGTCGGCATGGCCGTGTTTGGCGTGGTGCTGGAGCGCGCCGTCATTCGCCCTATCCTGGGCCAGCCCGCCTTTTCCGTGGTGATGCTGACCATCGGCATTGGCTATGTGGCACGCGGGGCCATCACCATGATTCCCGGCATTGGCACCGATACACAGGCGCTGCCTGTGCCCTACAAAGACGAGATCTGGAACGTCAGTGGCGTGGTGCTCAACGTCGAGCACATGGTGGTGATTGGTGCCACCGCCGTGCTGTGCGTGCTGCTGTTTGTGCTGTTTCGCTACAGCAAGCTGGGCATTGCCATGCAGGCCGCGTCACAGAACCAGCTGGCCGCGTATTACATGGGCATTCCGGTGCAGCGGCTCAACGGTATCGCCTGGGGCCTGGCGGCAGCGGTGGCGGCCATTGCAGGCCTGCTGCTGGCACCCATCACCTTTGTCCACGCCAACATGGGCTTCATCGGACTCAAGGCCTTTCCCGCTGCCGTGGTCGGTGGCTTTGGCAGCCTGCCGGGGGCCATTGTGGGCGGACTGGTGATTGGCATTGTGGAGTCGCTGTCGGGCTTCTACTTGCCCGATGGTTTCAAGGACACCGCGGCCTACGTGGTGGTGCTGGTCATGCTGATGGTCAAGCCCAACGGTCTGTTCGGCGAAAAACTCCGCAAGAAGGTCTGAAATGCGCTTTACTTTCAAGACCGATTACGGCCAGGACATCAATCTGGCCAAGCATGGCGGGCACCTGTTCTGGTACAGCGGGCTCGTGCTGTTGATGGTGGCCGCACCGTGGCTGTTTGCCGAGTACTGGCTGGCACAGCTCACGCTGGTGCTGATCTATTCGATTGCCGGCCTGGGCCTGATGCTGCTGGCGGGCTTTACCGGTCTGTTCTCCATGGGCCATGCCGCCTTCCTGGGGGTGGGCGCCTACACGCATGCGGTGCTGACCAATATGGGTGTGCCCTTCCCCATCGCGCTGGCCTGCGCGGCCGGGCTGTCAGCGGCCGTGGGTCTGATAGTGGGCTTGCCGGCGCTGCGGGTGAAGGGCATTTACTTAGGGATTGCCACGCTGTCGTTCGGCTTTATCGTGGAAGAGGTGCTGGCCCGCTGGGAATCGGTCACCGGTGGCAACGCCGGCATCCACATCAAGAAGCCCGATATCTTTGGCTGGGTGCTGGAGACAGGCGACCAGTTTTACTTCTTGTGCCTGGTCATCACGGTCCTGTCCACGCTGGGCATTCTCAACCTGTTGCGCTCACCCACGGGCCGCGCCTTTGTGGCCATCCGCGACTCCGAGATTTCAGCGCAAAGCATGGGCATCCACCTGGCCTACTACAAGACACTGTCGTTTGCGATTTCTGCCGCACTGGCGGGCATTGCCGGCGCACTGTATGCCCACAACCTGCAGTTCATCTCGCCCGACCAGTTCAACATCCTGCAGAGCATTGACCTGCTGCTGATGATCGTCATTGGCGGCGTGGGCTCCGTACACGGCGCGTTTCTGGGGGCCATCTTCCTCATCACCATGCCCCAGGCCATCGCCATGGTCAAGGATTTCCTGCCGCCCGTTGTCGGCCAAGCGCCCGGCCTGCAAGGCCTGGTGTATGGCCTGGTGCTGATTGCCTTTGTGCTGTTTGAGCCCATGGGCCTGTACGGTCGCTGGCTGAAGATTCGCACCTACCTGCAGATGTTCCCGTTCTACCGCAAGGGCATGTTCAAGCGGCAGAAATCGTTCCAAAAGTCAGACCGCCTCAAATGAAAAACGAGATGCTTCTATCGGCGAAAAACCTGAGCGTGCGCTTCGGCGGCGTGCTGGCGGTCAACAACGTGAGTTTCGATGTCCGACAGGGTGAGGTCTTCACCCTGATTGGCCCGAATGGCGCGGGCAAGACAACCGTCTTCAACCTGATCAGCCGCATCTACACGCCGACCACTGGCTCCATTGAGTACCTGGGCCCCGATGGCCTGCTCAAGCTCACCGAGCAACCTCCCCAGAACGTGGCCTCGCTGGGCATCGCGCGCACCTTCCAGAACATCGAGTTGTTCGAGCATGCGTCCGTCTTGCACAACCTGCTGATTGGTCGCCACACCCACCGGGCCACTGGCCTGTGGCAGGACCTGTTTTTCACGTCCAAGGTGCGCGAAGCGGAACTGAAGGCCCGCGAGAAGGCCGAAGAGGTCATTGAATTCCTGAGCCTGCAGCACTACCGCGACACCTTTGTGGCGGGCCTGCCGTATGGCGTGCGCAAGGTCGTGGAACTGGCCCGCGCCCTGTGCACCGAGCCCAAGCTGCTGTTGCTGGACGAACCCTCCAGCGGCCTGAACGTGGAAGAGACCGACGATATGGCGTTCTGGATCCAGGACATCAAGCACGAGCTGGGCATTACCGTGCTGATGGTGGAGCACGACATGTCACTGGTCTCCAAGGTGTCCGACCGCGTGCTGGCCATGAACCAGGGTGAGATGCTGGCCATGGGCACACCGCGCGAAGTGCAAACCGACCCCGGCGTGATTGAAGCCTACCTGGGCTCCATTGACGATGTATCGTCGCTGCGCCGGGCGGCTTCCGGCCTCACTTCTACCGCGGGGGTCGCATGAGCACCGTACCTCCCGCCGTCAGCGACATGCCGGTCCTCAAGCTGCTCAATGTCGAAAGTGCCTATGGCCCGATCAAGGCCATCCGCGGCGTCAGCCTGCAGGTGCGTCGCAGCGAGATCGCCACCGTGCTGGGCTCCAACGGCGCCGGCAAGACCACCATCCTGAAAACCATCTCGGGCATCATTGATCCGCGCAAGGGCTCCATCGAATTCAAGGGCGAGGACATCACCGCCAATGACCCGGCGCACATCGTGCAGCAGGGCCTGAGCCATGTACCCGAAGGGCGCGAAGTATTTCCCCTGCTCAGCGTCCACGACAACCTGCTGATGGGGGCTTATACGCGATCGGACCGCGACGGTGTGGCCCGCGACATGGAAACCGTCTTTGGCTACTTTCCCATCCTGCGCGAGCGCTCGGCACAAGACGCCGGCCTGCTGTCGGGTGGTCAACAGCAGATGCTGTCCATTTCACGCGCCCTGATGGCCAACCCCGACCTGATCCTGCTGGATGAGCCCAGCCTGGGCCTTTCTCCCAAGCTCACCAAGGAGATTTTTGAAATCGTGGTGCGCATCAACCGCGAGCGTGGCACCACCATCCTGCTGGTGGAGCAAAACGCCAACATGGCGCTCAACGCGTCGGACTATGGCTATGTGCTGGAAAACGGCCGCATCGTCATGGAAGACACCTGTGCCCACCTGCGCGAGAAGGACGACATCAAGGAGTTCTACCTGGGGCTCAAGGAAGACGGCGTGCGCGGCGAGCGACGTTGGAAGAAAAAGAAGACCTGGAGATAGAAACAGCATGACTCAACTCTGGGATACCTCTTCGATTCAACCGTGCAACGACATCGTCCTGCCCGGCGAAACCATTCCCGCCCTATTCTGGAACGGCGTCACCCAGCGGGGGCCCCAGATCTGGATGCGACAGAAACACCTGGGCCTGTGGCGCAGCTGGACCTGGACGCAAACCGGCGACACCGTGCGCGAGATCGCAGGGGGCTTGCTGAGCCTGGGCTTTGCCAAGGGCGATTGCGCCTCCATACTGGCCAACACCGTGGTCGAGTGGGTCTGCGCCGACCTGGCCGTGCTGTCTGCGGGCGGCGTCTCCAACGGCATCTACCCGACCGACGCCCCCTCCCAAGTGCGCTACCTCTGCGAAGACTCCCGCACGACGGTGCTGTTCGTCGAAGACGACGAACAGCTGGACAAAGCGCTGGAAGTCCGCGCCCAACTGCCAGGACTGCGCAAGATCGTGGTGTTCGACATGGAGGGTCTGCGCGACCTGAATGATCCCGGCGTCATCAGCCTGGACACCCTGCGCGCCGTCGGGCGCGACTATTTGCTCAAGAACCCGGGTGCCGTTGAGCTGCGCGCCGCAAGCTGCAAGCCCGAAGACCTGGCCATTCTGGTGTACACCTCCGGCACCACCGGCAAACCCAAGGGCGCCATGCATTTGCAACAGGGGCTGGTCTACACCGTGCGGGGCTACAACACGCTGGTGGCGCAGGACCAGCGGGATGAACGCATGTGTTTCCTGCCGCTGTGCCATATTGCCGAGCGCATGGGCGGCGAGTACTTTGCCCTGTACACCGGCGCCAAGCTCAATTTTGTCGAGAACCCGGAGACCATTCCCGAAAACGTGCGCGAGATCGCACCCACCGTCTTCACGGCCGTGCCGCGCGTATGGGAGAAGTTCTACTCCGGCGTGATGATTTCACTCAAGGAAGCGGGCCGCGTCCAGCAGGCCGCCTATGCCTGGGGTATTGGTGTGGGCACCCGCATTGCCGACCGGGTCCTGGCCGGACAGCCGGTCAGCACCAGCCTGAAGATCCAGTTCACGCTGGCCCAGTGGCTGGTTCTCAACAATGTCCGCAAGCTCATCGGCATCCACCGCGCCCGCTTTCTGGTAACCGGTGCGGCCCCCATTTCGCCGGATCTGGTGCGCTGGTACATGGCGCTGGGCGTGCCCATGCTGGAGGTCTGGGGCATGACAGAGACCTGTGGCGCATCCACCGGCGTGCCCGCCAACAAGATGAAACCCGGCTCGATCGGCCCGGCAGCCGCCTACAACGAAGTCAAGCTCGACCCTGTCACGGGTGAAATCCTGGTGCGCGGTAAAAACGTCTTTGCCGGCTACCTGAACCTGCCGGAAAAAACGGCCGAGACCATCGACAAGGATGGTTGGCTGCACACCGGCGACGTGGGCGTTGTCGACGAAGACGGCTACTTCCGCATCATCGACCGGATGAAGGACATCATCATCACGGCCGGTGGCAAAAACGTCACCCCCAGCGAACTGGAAAACGACCTCAAGTTCTCGCCCTACATCACCGACGCGGTGGTCATAGGCGACAAGCGCCCCTACCTGACCGTCATCATCATGATCGACCAGGAGAACGTGGAAAAGTTTGCGCAGGACGCCGACATTCCGTTTGGCAACTATGCCTCGCTCACCCGGGCGGCCGAGGTTCAGGCGCTGATCCAGGCCGAACTGGAGCGCGTCAACACCAAGTTCGCACGGGTCGAGCAACTCAAGAAGTTCTTCCTGCTGGAAACCCAGCTGACAGCCGAGGACGAGGAGCTTACCCCCACCATGAAGCTCAAACGCAAATTGGTGGAAACCAAATACGCGGCTCAAATTGAAGCCATGTACCACTGACCCGACTAACCCCATCTTTATCACTACTTACAAGAATGACCATGAAACTGAAAACCGCCCTTGCCCTCGCAAGCTTGTCACTATTGGCCAGCGTCGCTGGCGCCCAGCAGCAGGGCATCAGCAAGAACGAAATCCTGATCGGTACGATCCAGGACCTGTCCGGCCCACTGGCCGGCTATGGAAAACAAGCGCGCAACGGCATGCAAATGGCCATCGAAGAGATCAACGAGCTCGGTGGCATCCATGGCCGCAAGATCAAACTGCTGGTCGAGGACTCTGGCTACGATCCCAAGAAAGCCATTCTGGCGACCCAGAAGCTGGTCAACCAGGAAAAGATTTTCATGATGGTGGGCCATATTGGCACGGCGCAAAATGAAGCCGCTATGCCCATCCAGTTCGAGAAGGACGTCATCAACTTCTTCCCGCTCACGGCCGCACGCTCCATGTATGAGCCCTTCCACCGCCTCAAGTTCTCCACACTGCCCACCTACTACGAGCAGATCCACAGTTCCTTGCCCAAGCTGATCCGCCAGAAAAACGTGACCAAGGTCTGTTCCATTTACCAGGACGATGACTTTGGCATCGAGGTCCTGCAAGGAACCGAAGAAGGCCTCAAGGCCGTCAAAATGACGCTCACGGACAAGGCCTCGTTCAAGCGGGGCGCAACCGATTTTTCGTCCCAGGTTGCCAAAATGCAGGCCAGTGGCTGCGAACTGGTGGTCCTGGGCACCATCATTCGCGAGACCATTGGCACCATTGGCACGGCCCGGAAAATGGGCTTCAACCCGATCTTCCTGGGGTCCAGTGCGGCGTACACCGACCTGATCCACAAGATCGGTGGCAAGGCCATGGATGGCTTCTACGCCGCCAGTACCGCGCAATTCCCCTACATGGACGACCCCTCACAGCCGGTGCGTCGCTGGGCCGCCAAGTACAAAACCCAGTTCAACGAAGATCCGTCAACCATTTCCGTGTTTGGCTACACCACGATCAACGTGTTTGCCAACGCCATGCGTGACGCCGGCGAGCGCCCGACCACGTCAAAATTCATCCGGTCCATGGAAATCGTCAAGATTCCGGCCGACATGTTTGGCGCCCCTGCCCTGAAGTTCACGCCCACCCGGCGCCTGGGCAGTGACGAGTCGCGCCTGTCACAGATTCAGGACGGCCGCTGGAACGTAGTTATAGACTACAGCAGCAAGTAGATTTCCGCCCTGCCTTCCCCCGCCCAGCAGATTTCAACCAGGAGACAAACCATGCAACCCAAGACTGCCCTCTCGCTCGCAACACTGGCCCTTTCGGCCGCAGTGGCCTCAGCGGCACCTGCGCCGCAAGGCATCAGCAAGGATGAAATTCTGTTGGGGTCCATCCAGGACCTGTCCGGCCCGATCGCCGGTTTTGGCAAACAGGCCCGCCTGGGCATGCTGCTGGCGGTTGACGAGATCAACGAGCAGGGCGGCATCAATGGCCGCAAGATCAGGATCATTGTGGAAGACTCTGCCTACGATCCCAAGAAGGCCGTTTTGGCCGCGCAGAAGCTGGTCAACCAGGACAAGATCTTCATGATGGTGGGCCACATCGGTACGGCCCAGAACATGGCGGCCATGCCGGTCCAGTTCGAGAAGAACGTCATCAACTTCTTCCCCATCACGGCGGCGCGTGAAATGTACGAACCCTTTCACAAGCTGAAGTATTCTTTTGCCGCCACGTACTTTGACCAGATGCGCAACGCCGTGCCCAAACTGGTCAAGGAAAAGGGCGCCAAGAAGGTTTGCACCATGTACCAGGACGATGACTTTGGCCTGGAGGTGCTGCGGGGTGGCGAGGCCGGGCTGAAGACCATGAACATGGAGTTTGCTGAAAAGACTTCGTACAAGCGCGGGGCGACCGATTTCTCGTCGCAGATCTCGAAACTGCAGGCCAGCAACTGCGACATGATCGTGCTGGGCACCATCATCCGCGAAACCATAGGCGCCATCGGCACGGCACGCAAGCTCGGATACAACCCGATCTTCCTGGGGTCCAGCGCGGCGTACACCGACCTGATCCACAAGCTGGGTGGCAAGGCGATGGATGGCCTGTACGCGACGATGACGGTGCAGAACCCCTACACCGACGAACAGTCGCAGCCTATCCGGTTTTGGGCCAACAAGTACAAAACCAAGTTCAACGAAGACCCCACCGTATTCTCCGTGTACGGCTACACCATCATCAATACGTTTGCCAACGCGGCCGGCAAGGCTGGCAAGGGCTTGAGCACCGAAAGCTTCATCAAGGTCATGGACACCCTGAGTGTTCCACCGGACATGTTTGGCGGCGCACCGGCCACCTTTACCGCCACCAAGCGCCTGGGCAGCGATGCCTCGCGGATCTCCCAGATCCAGGATGGAAAGTGGAAAGCGGTTTCCGAGTACTTCAGCTCACCGGCACCGGCCAAGTAAGCACACCCGCCCGACGTCACGCCCCGCCAATGCGGGGCTGATTGGGGTGCAAGCGGGCCATGGCAAACGTGTCGGCGAACTGCCCGTCGCGCATGGCATAGCCCCGCATGGTGCCTTCTATGGCGAAGCCAAATTTCTTGTACAGACCGATGGCCCTGTCGTTGTCGGTGTACACCCCCAGCTCGATGCGCAGCACGCCGGCCCAGCGGTCGGCGTAGTCGCACAGGGCAGCTATCAGAGCCGACCCCTTGCCCTGGGCCTCGGGCAAGACCGAAATGCCCAACAGCAATACATGCCGGCGCCGGGGAGATACACCGGCCGGGTGCAGCCCTGCGGCCCCGACGACCGTGCCATCCAGCTCCGCTACCAGCAGCAAATCCGTCTTGCCAGGCGCACTGTTTTCCAGCAAGCGTGCACGCCAAAGCTCCTCACTGGTGTAGGGCATTTGCATCAGCCCCGGGTAGACACCCGGGTCGCCCATGATGCGGGCATAGGCAGCAGCGTCTTGCACGGTGGCGCGGCGAATGGCAATGGACATGGGGCTCCCCGATACAGGTCTGAAATGAGACCCCGTTTGTATCAGGAAACGATGTAGGCCCCGGAACCCGTCGACAGCAGCTTGCCGTCCGCACCCAGAAACTCCATGCGCGTGGAGGCCACGCGCGAGCCGAGCCGCATCACTTCCGCGCGCAACTCGAAACGCTCGCCAATGCCGGGTCGCAGGTAGTCGATGCGCAGGTCGATCGTGCCCAGCTTCGAAAAGCGGTGCAGCCGCTGCAAGGGCGCTTCGTCCATATGGCGTGCTCCAATGGCCGCCATCACGGCCAGACCACCCATGGCATCCAGGCCTGCGCTGATGACGCCGCCATGGATGCGGTTGAAGCTGTAGTGGCCCACCAGTTCGGGTTTCATCGCAATGTGCCCCACCACGCGCTCGGGGGTGATGTACGCGATCTTCAGACCGAGCACCGTGTTGAAAACGATGGACTCTTCAAAGATCGTCGTCAGGCCCTGGATGAATTCGGGCTCGAAGGCGACAGGCGAGGCGGCTGGGGATCGGTGGTTCGGTGTTTTGGGCATAAAACAGTATCAGACATTCAACTGACGGGAAGCCAACTCTTTCATGATTTCCTCCGCACCGCCGCCAATCATCATGACCTTGACCTCGCGGTAGATGCGCTCGCAGGCCGTTCCGCGCATGAAGCCCATGCCACCCAGAATCTGCACGCCCTGGTCCGCGCAGAACTGCATGGTCTGTGTGGCATGGTTCTTCAGCAGGCAGACCTGTGCCACCCACTCGGCGCCCTTGGCGGATTTGTCACCCCGGTCGCCGGCGTCGGCGCGGGCCGACACGGCGTTGAGCCACGCCCGGGTGGACTCGATGCGCATCTTCATGTCCATCAGCTTGTGGCGTATCACCTGGTGGTCCACCAGCGCCGTGCCAAAGGTCTTGCGCTGCTGGGCCCAACTCAGCGCTTCGTCGTAACAACACTCCGAAAAGCCCAGGGCCATGGCGGCCATGGACAGCCGCTCGCCATTGAAGTTGGTCAGGATCATCTTGAACCCCGAGCCCTCCTCCCCCACCAGGTTGCCAACCGGCACGCGCACACCGTCAAAACGGATCTGCGCCGTGTCCGAGCACAGCCAGCCCATCTTCTTCAGGGGGCTGCGCGTCAGGCCCACGGCATCGCCGGGCACCATCAACATGGAGATGCCCATGGGGCCCTTGTTCTTCAGGTCGGTGCGCACCGCCACCGTCAGCCAGTCGGCGCGCACGCCGGAAGTGATGAAGACCTTCTCGCCGTCGACCACGTATTCACCGCCCTCCAGACGCGCCGTGGTCTTGAGCGCCGACACATCGGTGCCGCCACCGGGCTCGGTGATGGCCAGCGCCGCAATCTTCCTGCCGGCCAGCACATCGGGGATCACCTTTTGCTGCAAGGCCAGGCTGCCGTGGCGCACCACCGGTGGCAGCCCAATGTTGTGGCTGAACAGGCTGGCCATCAAGCCGCCGCTGCCGCCCGTGCGCGCCAGCGTGATCGTCATGGCATTGCGAAGGCTCCACGGCGCGGGTGTGCCGCCAAACTGCTCGGGGTAGCCCATGGCAAGCCAACCCAGGTCGGCGGCGCGCCGGTACAGGCCGCGCGGAATCTCGCCAGCCTCTTCCCATGCCTCCAGGTGCGGCTTGACTTCGGTCTGCACAAAACGGCGCACGCCGTCTTCGATGGCAGCAATGTCTTCGGCGCCTATCGCCAGATCGTCCATGGCTTGCGCACTCATGCTGTCTTGCGTTTTGCAACGCCCATGGTCTTGGCGATGATGCCCATCATCACTTCATCGGCACCACCGCCTATGGAACCCAGACGGCCGTCGCGAAACAGGCGTGCCACCTTGTTTTCCCAGGTGTAGCCCATGCCACCCCAGAACTGCAGGCAGCCATCGGCCACGATGCGGTTCAGACGCCCGGCCTTGAGCTTGGCCATGGAGGCCAGTTCCAGCACGTCCTGGCCGCCCACGTACAGTTCACAGGCGCGGTAGGTCAGCGCGCGCAGGGCCTCCACCTCGGTCTTCATCTCGGCCAGCCTGAACTGCACCCACTGCTGGTCAGCCAGCGTGGCGCCAAACATCTTGCGCTCCTGTGCCCACTCTACCGTCCAGTCTATGCAGTTGTTCAGGCTGTGCAGGCAACTGGCGGCACACCACAGGCGCTCTTCCTGGAACTGCTGCATCTGGTAGACAAAGCCCGCACCCTCCACGCCAATCAGGTTGCGCTGTGGCACCCGCACGTCGTCAAAATACAGCAGACCGGTGTCGCTGGAATGCATGCCGATCTTCCTGATCTTGCTGGCCACTTCAATGCCAGTGCGCAGCTTGCCGTTCTCGCGCAGCGGCACCATGACCAGGCTCTTGTTCTTGTGGGCGGGACCTTCGCCGGTGTTGACCAGCATGCACATCCAGTCGGCCTGCAGGCTGTTGGTGATCCACATTTTCTGGCCGGTGATCACATAGTCGTCACCGTCCTTGCGGGCCGTGGTCTTGATGGCCGATACATCGCTGCCGGCGCCGGGCTCGCTCACCCCAATGCAGCCCACGGTATCGCCGGCAATGGCCGGCACCAGAAACTCTTTCTTCAGCTCTTCGCTGCCGAAGCGCGCCAGCGCGGGCGTGCACATATCGGTCTGCACGCCAATGGCCATGGGCACGCCGCCGCAATCGATATGGCCCAGCATCTCCGCCATGGCCATGCCATAGCTGTAGTCCAGCCCCGCGCCGCCATAGGCCTCGGGCTTGGTAAGGCCCAGCAGCCCCAGATTGCCCAGCTTCTTGAAAACTTCGTGCGCCGGGAACTGTTCGGCGGCTTCCCATTCGTCCACATGGGGGTTGATCTCGGCGTCAATGAAACGCTTGAGGGTGTTCTGGATTTCGCGGTGTTCGTGGGTGAATTGCATGGTGTTTCAGACTTGAAAAATTTTGGGCGAATCTACTGAGAAAACACCTTCGGTGTTTGGGCCCTGTGGAATCCATTGAAGGGCTTGACGGCATCACGCGCCTGCACTGCGGCATCGGGCACGCGCATGGGATAGCCCGCGCGGGCCTGCGGCCGTGCGCCGTCGATGCGCAGCGTGGTGCCACTGATGAACGATGCTGCGGGACTCAGCAGAAACACGATGCCTGCGGCGGTTTCGGCCTCGCTGCCGAAGCGCCCGGCCGGAATGGTCTTGGCCATCTCGCGAATCATGGGCGCCATTTCCACGGGGTAGTTGTCCATGCCGCTGGACGCGATATAGCCCGGCGCCACGGCATTGACACGCACACCCTTGGCCGCCCACTCCACCGCTGCCGTTTCGGTGAAGCTGACCATGCCGGCCCGCGCCGCACCGCTGTGGCCCATGCCCGGCATGGAGCCCCACATATCGGCCACGATGTTGACTATTGATCCCCCCGTCTTGTTCATGCTTTGCAAATAGCATTCGCGGGCCATCAAAAACCCACCGGTCAGGTTGGTGTTGACCACGGCCTCCCAGCCCTTGGCGCTGATCGCCTCCAGCGGCGTCATGAACTGGCCGCCAGCGTTATTGACCAGACCGTCGATGCGGCCGTGTTGGGCCACGATGGCCGCCACCGTCTGCTTGACAGCGTCCTCCTGGCGGATGTCGCAGACCTGGAAACTGGCCGCGCCACCGTCCTCCGCAATCTCGGCTGCCACCGCCTGCAGCTTCTCGATCTTGCGGCCCACCAGCGCGACCCTGGCGCCCAGTGCGGCCAACTCGTGCGCCACACACCGGCCAATGCCTGAGCCACCGCCAGTGACCACCACCACCTTGCCCGCGAACAGACCGGGTGCAAACACAGAACCGTATTGCATCAACACTCCTTCAGAAATAAAGCCATGGCCGCGTCCGTCAGCTCTTGCAGCGACGCGCCCTTTTTGGGATCAAACCATTGCACCGACCAATTCAGCGCCCCCAGAATCAACAGCCGCGCCAGGCGCACCGGCGCCCGCAGTTCGCCACTGGCGTGCAGGGCGTTCAGCACCGGTAGCCACAGGGTTTCGTATTGCGCAATCAATTGGCCCAGCGCCTTGTGCTGGCGCGGTGGCAGCGAGCGCGCTTCGTACAGCATGACGGGCACGAAATCGCTGCCCGGCCCCAGCAGCACCTCAAAGTGCACGGTGATCAACACTCGCAACTGGGCGGCCGGCTTCAGCCCGGCATAGCCTGGTGTTTGCGTGGCCGCCATCAGGCGTGCCAGGGCGGAGCGCATGCCCTCTTCCATGACGGCGTACAGGAGCGCGTCCTTGCTTTTGAAGTGGTAGAACGGCGAGCCGCTTTGCATGCCCGCAGCCGCCGCGATGTCGCGCGTGGTGGTGGCGTCGAAACCCTTGCGTCGGAACAATTGCGCGGCTTGCGCCAGCAGCGCCTTACGCCGGTTGCCGTCGTCGCGTTCGTCCACCGTTTTACGGGGGCGGCCACGGGGTCGTTTGGCGGGGATTTCGGTTTCTGGCAGCACTGCGTCGGACGTCATGCGCCGACGATACCAAATCCACTTATTTTTAGCAAGCGTTTGCTTGGTAAAAATATAAACGGGGAAACTCCTAGAAGGGCAAAGTCGTCGGCAACACCACGTCGAACCGCGTGCCCTGCCCCGGCGCGGACGCCACGGTGATGCGGCCGCCCAATGTCTTGGCCACCAGGTTTTGCACAATGGCCATGCCCAGGCCGGTGCCTCCCTTGCCGATCTTGGTGCTGAAGAAGGGCACAAACAATTTCTCCAGCAGCTCCGCCGACATGCCCACCCCGTTGTCGGCAAACCGCAGCAGCACCTGATCCCCGTCCTGCCTGGCGTCAATCGTCAGCACGCCATCGCTGCGTCCCTCAAACGCATGCAGGTAGGCGTTGTTGACCAGGTTGATGACGATTTGCCCCAACGGGCCTGGCAGACTGTCCATCACGATGCCGCTCGGGATATCCACCACCACGCGGTGGGGGTGGCGCTTGAGGCTGGGGCTCAGGGTGTGCACAATTTCCGCAACCACCTCGGCCAGGTCAAACACCCGGCGCTGCTCGCTGGCCTGGTCGGCCGCCACCTGCCGGAAGTCGCCCAACAGTTCAACCGCGCGCTGCAGGTTGCGCTGCAACAGCGCCACACCGTCGCCGACCTCGCCCAAAAACTGGTCCAAACCCGAGCGCTTGAGTTGCCCCGTCCGCACATCGCGCACCATGGCACGGGTCTGCTCCGCCAGCGTACTGGCAACCATTTTGCTGTTGCCCAGGGGCGTGCCCAATTCGTGCGAAACCCCGGCAATCAGGGTACTCAGGGTGGCGCTGGCCTGGCTCTTGGCCAGGTCCTGGCGCGACTGGTGCAAATGCTCAAGAGCCTGCTGCAACTCGGTCGTGCGCTGGGCGACGCGGGCTTCCAGGTTGTGGTTCAGGTCCTGCACCTCGCGCAGCGTCTGGCGCAGCATCAGCTGGGCACCGACGCGGGCCCGCACCACCGACGCGTTGACCGGCTTGGAAATAAAATCCACAGCCCCCAGACCCAGGGCGGCCGTTTCTTCCTCGGGGTTGTTGTGCGCCGTGACAAAAATAATCGGAATGTCGCGCGTGCGGGGGTCGGACTTGAGCCGGGTACACACCTCATGGCCATCCATGACCGGCATGACGACATCGAGCAGGATCAGGTCAGGCAATTGCCGGGCGCAAAATGCCAGCGCCTGCTCGCCGCTGGTGGCCGAGCAGACCGTGTATTCGTTCTTGAAAAGCTGGTGCAGCAGCTGGATATTCAGGACCTGGTCGTCCACCAGCAGCAATGTGGGTTTGTGCGGATCAGAGGGGGACATCGTGAGAACAGACTCTGCTACAGATTGCGCCAGAAGGCAAGCACACACACCCCAAAAACCTTGCACGGCCCGCAAGGGCACGCGCAGGGTAACCAGACTTTACTTGGCGGGCGCAGCCGCACCAAAGGTGCCGGCCTTGACCAGCACCATGGTCTCGGGCTTGAGGTGTTTCTTGATACTGGCGTTCACCTGCTCGGCAGTGAGCGCATTCACCCGGACGGGCAACTCATCCAGCCAGGAAACATCGTAGCCGCGGTTCACGGCGGCCAGCAGCGTACCGGCCATGCCTTCGGTCGTGGTCAAAGCCACCTTGAAGGCGCCAATCACATTGCTCTTGCGTGCACTTACCTCCACTGGCGTGACTCCCTTGTCGTACCAGAGCTTGAGCTGGCGCTGGGTCGACGCAATGCCCTGGTCCAGCAGGTCTGGCGCAAAACTGCCACTCAGGCGCCAATCACCATCATTGAACATATCGTTCTGCAGCAACGACCGCACGTCGTACGTCAGCCCTTCCTTGTCGCGCACATTGGCCATCAGGCGGCCGGTGAAGCCGTCACCCAAAATGGCCGTGGCCAGACGCAGGGCCTGATAATCCGGGTCGGCGTAACGCAAGCCACTGGGCTGGCCCATGACCACCGTCACACTGGTCTTGCCCGCCATGACCACATCCTGTCTGGCGCCCGAAGCGGGAGCCGCCGGATGGGCCGCGCGCACCACGGCCTGACCGCCGGTCCAGCCGCCAAACGCACGCGCCACTTCGCCTTGCAGGGCGGGGACATCCAGGTCCCCCACCATGACCAGCGTCATCGCCGCCGGGCCATAGTTGGCTTTGTGGAACGCCAGCACGTCGTCCAGCGTGGCGGTCTCAATGGCCGCCAGCATGTCGTCCGGTGACACATTGCGGTTCGGGTGGCCTGGCGGATAGGCGGCGCGGTTGAATGCATCCGCTGCGCGGAAGTCGGTGCTCTCCAGGCTGCGCTTGATGCCACCGGCCATCTGCTTCTTGGCCTTGGCAAATTCTTCCGCGGCAAACGCCGGCGTGCGCAACTGCTCGGCAATCATGCCCAGCACCATGGGCGCATCCTTCTTCAGGGACTTGGCACTGATATTGAGCACATTGGTGTCCACCCCAAAATGGATGGACGCGCCCACAGCCTCCAGCTTTTCGGCAATGGCAAACTTGTCCTGGGCCTTGGTTCCCTGGTCCAGCAACATCCCGGTCAGCGTGGGAACCGCCGGGTTGCCCGCAGCGCCCAGGGCCTTGCCCGCGGGCAAGGCTGCGCGCACGGTGACCACGTCCTTGACGCCCGTGGGGTAGGCAATGAAGTCGATACCCGCCACCTTGCTGCGCTGTACGTTCGGTGCCATCTTGCTGCCATTGGCTGCTCCAGCCCCGCCTGCGGCGGCACCCGCTTTGGCCGCCAAAGTTGGTGCCGCGGGAGCCGTCAAGCGCGGATCGCGATAGTAGAACGCTGCGCCAGACGGCGTGTCTTTCAGGCCGGGTTTGCCCGCGCCCGTGGCACCGCCGGCTGCAGCGGCGGCGGGTGTTGGCACAAACCAGCCGGTGGTGCTGGAGTCTTCCTGTAAATATTTGTTCGCGACCCGCTGAATGTCGGCTGCAGTGACCTTTTTGATGGCTTCATCCAGACCGTAGAACAGCGTCCAGTCGCCCGCGCTGATGAATTCATTGATATTGCCGGCGATGCCGAACGAACCATCGAGTTTGAAGGCGGCATCGGCCGCATTCTTGGCCGCAGCGGCCTTGACTTCGACATCCGTCACGCCGTCTTTCTTCAGACGCTCGATCTCCTGCAAGACGATGGCTTCCACCTCGTCATGCTTGGCGCCGGGCGCCAGCGGCACAAACACCATGTGCAGGGAGGGGTCGGCCACGATGCTGAGGTCGGTTTCCACGCCGGTCGACAGATTCTTGTTGGTGATGGCTTTGTACAGGCGGCTGTTCTTGCCATCGGTCAGGATGGCACTCATCAGGGCCACCGCTGCAAAGTCGGCATCCTTGACCGATGGCACCTTGTGCGCCACGGCCACCACACCCAACTGCCCCGCGCGCTTGACCACGACGCGGCGCGGGCCGTCTTGTTTGGGCTCCTCGGTGTACACCACCGGAATGGGCTTGGGCGAATGCGGGTAGACGCCAAACGACTTCTTGACCAGCTCCAGCGCCTTGGCTGGGTCAATGTCGCCAATGATGGTGACGGTGGCGTTGTTGGGCCAATAGAAGGTGTCGTAAAACTCGCGCAGCTTGGCAATGGACACCTTTTCAATATCACTGCGGTGGCCAATGGTGCTGTGGTGGTAGGGGTGGGCGACAAAGGCGCTCTGGTAGATCTCTTTGTACAAGGCCATGATGGGTGAGTTCTCGCCACGCTCAAACTCGTTGCGCACCACGGTCATCTCGGGCTTGCGGTCCTCCTCACGCAGCAGCAGGTTGCGCATGCGGTCGGCCTCCATGCCCAGGATGGTGGGCAGGTGCTCGCTGCCAACGTTGGCGAAGTAGTTGGTGCGGTCCAGCGACGTGGTGGCGTTGTACATGGCGCCAGTACGCTCCAGCAGCTGGTCGACGTTGTTGCCCTTCTCACGGGTGTGGTTCTTGGAGCCCTTGAACATCAGGTGCTCCAGCAGGTGCGTGGCGCCGGTGGTGCCGGTCACCTCGTTGCGCGAGCCCACGCGGTAGGTGACCATGACGGTCAGCGTCGGACTGGAATGCTCGGGCATCAACAAGACCTGCAGGCCGTTGGACTTGAGGGTGTATTCGTCAATCGTACCCACGGTCTTGACGTGGGCGTAGCCATTGACTGCCACGGGTGCCGCTTGTAGCAGCACCGATGAAAGCAGCAGGCCTGCGGAAATGAGGAGTCGTTTCATGGTTTCGAGGGGTTAAAAACACAAGGGGCCGACGTTAGCACAGGCCTGCCATCCGTGTGCATGGGGCAAACCATGGAATCCCTCCCCTTGGGTGGTGGCGCACGGAACCTGGGCGGCAAAGCGGGCTGGTCCGTGTCCCCCGCCCGCTGAGCGGGCTCCTCCTTGACCTGCGCAAAACGCTCTGCCGCCCAGGCTCCTTCGGGCGTCAGTCTTCGAAGTACCAGTAGCCTGCATTCACCCACTGGGTCAGCGCCGCCACAAACTGCGGCGTCTTGAGGCCTGTGCGCAGTTGGGTGTGGCTGATCGCGTCGTGGTCGCACAGGGCAATGACCGCAGCTTGCGCTTTGGCGCCAAAGGCATGGCGCTCGCCGTCGACGTAGCAAACGCCCTCGCCCGCCGTGGCATCCACATAGAAGCAGCGCAAGCCGCCGGTGCGCACCAGCGGCTGGGTCTTCAGTGTGTTGAGCAGTTCTGCCTCGTCCATGGGGTCGTCGAGCGGTTGCAGATCCAGCTGGCACTTGGTTTTGGACAGGTAGCTGCCGGCAAAGTCGGCCACCAGCGTGTCGTTGTCGAGTATGGACTGCAGTTGCGCCCGGATGCCGGCAAAGTCCGCCGCGTTGATCTGGCCCTGGTGGTGGTGGATGGGGCGCCCCGGATCGCTGAACAGCGCGCTGCTCAGCTCCTGGTCGATCACATAGTCGGCCAGGCCGCTGAGCATGTCGCAGGCCGACTTGCCCCGAAAGCCCACCGAAAAGCTCATGGACGTTTCCAACGACACGCCGTCGTGCGGAAAGCCCGGCGGGATGTACAGGATGTCGCCCGGCAACAGCTCCACGTCGATGATGGCCTCGAACGGGTCCACATGCAGGAGCGCCGCGTGCGCCGCAAACTGCCGGTGCTCACCCCGGTCCCCCACGCGCCACTGGCGCCTTCCCGATCCCTGGCAGATGAACACGTCGTACAGGTCGATGTGCGGCCCCACGCCGCCCTTGGGTGTGGAGTAGCTGATCATCACATCGTCCAGCCGCCACTTGGGGATGAAGGCAAACGGCTTGACCAGCTCGGCCACTGCGGGCGACCAGTGGTTGACCGCCTGCACGATCAATGACCAGCCGGTCTTGCCCAGGTGGTCATACGCCTCAAACGGCCCGGTCTCGGCTTGCCACTTGCCACGTTTTTTGTAGACCAGGCGTGAATCCACCTCTTCCTCGCAGGCCAGACCGGCCAGATCTTCGGGACTGATCAGGTCTTCGAACTGCTTGAAACCCTGGCGGATGACCACCGGCTTTTGCTGCCAGTAGTGCTGCATGAAGTGTTCGAGCGTGAAGTCGGCAAGGGTGAGTTGGAGCATGGGCGGCATTCGTGAGGACGGGGGATGGTAGCCGCGCGGGGCCGGCGGCGCACCCGCTATCTCGCCGTGTCTTGATGTGGCGCAAGCCGCACGGCGAATGAACAGTTTTGGGTACCATTGAGTTCATTTTTCGCCCATGAACGGGCTTCAACGGAGGTAAGTATGTTCAGTCATGTGATGGTCGGTGTGAATGACCTTGAGGTTTCCAGAAAGTTCTACGACGCACTCTTGGGCACGCTGGGCATAGGCCCAGGAGTCGCCAACAAGAACCGCTATTTCTACCGCAGCCCCACCGGCACCTTCGGCATCACCACCCCCATCAATGGCGAGCCCGCCACGCACGGCAACGGCAGCACGCTGGGGTTCACCATGCAGTCGCCCGAGCAGGCCGATGCCTTCCACGCAGCGGGCGTAGCCAACGGCGGCACCACGTGCGAAGAACCGCCGGGATGGCGCGACGGCGCGGTGGGCAAGCTCTACCTGGCCTACCTGCGCGACCCCGACGGCAACAAGCTCTGCGCGCTGCACCGCCCGGCCAAATAGGGCGCGCCGGTTCGCACTATTGCGGCAACCCCACACACCGGAACGTCACATTCAAGCGGCGCCGCCCCAGCAGCGCATGCTCGCCATCGGCCAGCGCGTTGACACCGTGGTAGGCCAGGCGTGAAGGGCCGCCCCACACCACCACGTCACCGTGCACCAACCGGTAGCGTTGCGGGCGGTCCTTGCGGCTGGGTGTGCCAAACAGAAACACCGCCGGCAGGCCCAGCGACAGCGAGACGATGGGCGCACGCAAATCCCGCTCGTCCTTGTCCTGGTGCAGCGAGAGTTTGGCGCCGGGCACGTATTCGTTGATCAGCGCAGCATCGGGCGCAAAGTGCGGGTAGCCTGCCTGCGCAGCGGCGCGCTGGGCCAGGTCCAGCAGGCACGCCGGCATGGCCGGCCAGGGCTGACCCGACAGCGGGTCACAGGCGGTGTAGCGGTAACCGCTGGCGCTGGACACCCAACCCAGCGCGCCGCAATTGCTCATGGCCACCGACATGGTGTAGCCGCCGGGTGTCTGCAAGTGGCGCAACGGAGCCTGCTGGAGGACGGACTCGATGGCCTGCAACAGTGCCGGCGCGCCGTCGCGGGCAAAGCTGTGCAGCAGCACCGCGCCGGGGGCGATGGGCTGCGGCGCAGCATCGGGGTGCGGGGGCAGGTCGTCGAAGAGGTCCATGGAGGCTACTTTTTCTGTAGCGCCTTTGACGCGCGGGGCGCCTTAGGTGCCAGGTAGTTCTGGTCCGACACCACGGACTTGCCAGTCTTGCTTTCCAACTGCCTGCGCGCTTGTTTGGCGATGCCACCACCCGCCTTGGCAGCCAGGGTGTTGTCTGCCATGCCCGTAGCGTCCGTGGTCTCGGCAATCTGGCGGGTCGACAGTTCGGCAAGGGCCGTGAAGATGAGCTCCGCCTCGGTCATGTGGTCGCGCAGGTTGTGGCTGCTGAGCCCTTTCGCGGCCTTGTGGTCCTTGACGCTGACGCCGCTCCACTCGGTGTGGATGATGTTGGTGAGGATGGCAAATTCCTGGCCGGACTGGATGTCGTGTTCGCGCCAATAATCGGTGAGCTTGTTGCGGGTCTCTTGCCCCGTCATGCGCTGCTGGATCCACTTGTCGCTGCGGCCGTGCTGCTGCCAGGTCTGGCGGGCGCGGTCGAGCGACAGGGCCGGGTCGGCCATTTCCTGCATGCGCTCGTAGCCCACTTTGGCAAGCCAGAGTTTGATGGGCTCGGCTTTGGGGCTGGGGATGGATTGCACTAGGCGTAACAGGGTTTCGGCAGTGGCTACGTCGGTGAGGTAGTTTTTGCCATCCGCAGCGGGCAATTTCAGTCGGTGACAGTTTGTCACCGACTCACTGCCCTCCTTGCTGAGCCGCCCTTTGAGCTGGTTCCAGTATTTGCGGGCGGTCTGGTAGTCCGTCTGTTGTGTCAGCACCTGCACCACATCCACCACCGAAAACCACCACGTCTCGGTGTCCTCGTCAAACACACGACGAATCGACTGGCCGTCAAAATCGGTGGGCAAAATCTTCATGACTGGAGTTCCGCAAATAGATATACTGTATTTTTGCACAGTACAACCCCGTCTGCAACCATGCCCATCACCCCGGACACCCTGCGCCGCTACGCCATCGCGCGCACCCTGTTTGCGCCCACCACCTTGCCCAAGGCCATCGCCAAACTGGGCTTTGTGCAGGCCGACCCGATACGCGCCCCGGCGCGTGCGCAAGACCTGACGCTGCGCCACCGCGTCAAGGGCTACCGGGCGGGTGACCTGGAGCGGCGCTACGCCGCGCTGGACATTGAAGAAGACTTCTTCGTCAACTACGGCTTCCTGCCACGCGCCACGCAGGCGCTGATGCACCCGCGCACGCCCCGCACCGCACTCACCCCTGCGCGGCGCAAGCAGATGGACGCGGTGCTGGCCTTTGTACAGGCGCACGGCGTGGTGCACCCGCGCGCGGTGGACGCGCACTTTGCCCACGGCAAGTCGCGCAACTGGTTTGGCGGCTCCAGCAATGCCAGCACCCAACTGCTGGACGACATGCACTACCGCGGCCTGCTGCGCATTGCCGGCCGCGCCAGCGGCGTGCGCACCTATGCCGAGCGCGTCGCGCCCGAGGCCGACGCCCTGTCCGACGACCCGCAACAAGCCTTGGACGCGCTGGTGGATGTGATCGTCCACAAATACGCACCGCTGCCCGAACGCACCTTGGGCGAGCTGATCAGCCACCTGCGCGGCGGCGCACCGCAGTGGGCGCACTTGAGGCGCGATGCCGTGGCGCGCGCCAAGGAGCGACTGGCCAGCGCCACTATCGACGGCCAAACCTACTACTGGCCCATCACCGAAAACCCGGCCTCGCGCCGCCATGCGCCCGATGAGGTGGTGCGCCTGCTGGCCCCGTTTGACCCGCTGGTGTGGGACCGCCGCCGCTTCGAGCATCTGTGGGGCTGGGCCTACCGTTTTGAGGCCTACACGCCCGCGCCCAAACGCGTGCGCGGCTACTACGCGCTGCCGCTGCTGTGGCACGAACAGGTCATCGGCTGGGGCAATGTGGCCGTGGTGGATGGCGCCTTGCAAGCCGACCTGGGCTACGTGGCGGGCAAGCCACCGGGCGGCGCGGCTTACAAGACGGCGCTGGCCGACGAGCTGGACCGGCTGCGCGCGTTCCTGCACTTGGACGCTTCCTAGGCTCCGCCCATCCCCAACGACAGCAACACTACGCTTTTGATAGCGCATGAAGCAGTATTGACGAGGGCTATAGCCCTTTTTCAACCATGTCCAACAGGCGCTGGCCAAACATCTCAAAGTGCGGCCCCACTGGCGCCGCCAACGGCCCATCGACCACCAGCATGGCCAGGCCATGCACCGCAGACCAGGCCAGGATCTCGGCGCCTGGCCGCTTGGCGGCAGGCATCACGCCGGCCTGCACCAAGCCGTCCACAGCGTCGCACAACAGCTCATACGGGTTGCGCCCACTGGGGCCAGCCGTGGGCCATTCGGGGGTGGCCTGGATCAGCTTGTCGGACAGGGTGAACGCGGTGCGGAACAAACCCGTCTCGGCCTTGGCAAAGCGCAGGTAGCCGGTGCCCACCGCACGCACGCGGGCGCGGGCACTGTCGGCCGGTGACAGGCCGGCCGGCACCGCCGCCAGTTCATCTTCCATGGCCTTGGCCACCGCCTGCAGCGCAGACGCGCGCACCGCCACCAGCAGCGCCTGCTGGCTGGCAAAGTGGCGGTAGGCCGCGTTGGGCGCCACACCGGCGCGGCGTGTGGCCTCGCGCAGCGTGACGGCAACGGGCCCACCGTCGCGCGCCAGCGCAATGCCGGCCTCCAGCAGGGCGCGGCGCAGGTCGCCATGGCGGTAGGTTTTGCGTGCGGCGGGGGTAGTTGTAACAGACATAAAGCAATGTGGACACTGTCCATTATCTATGCTATTCTTTTTGTGTACGCCGTCCACAATTGAATTCACACCAGGAGGACAACAGCCCATGCCCAAACCCCACAGCGTTGAACTACACCGCGTCATTCGCGCCCAACCGGAGCGCATCTACCGGGCTTTTCTGGAGCCCGCTGCCATGGCCAAGTGGCTACCGCCCTACGGCTTCACCTGCACGGTGCACCACATGGAAGCCATGCTGGGCGGCACCTTCAAAATGTCGTTCACCAACTTTGGCACCGGCAACGGCCACAGTTTTGGCGGCGAGTACCTGGAGCTGGTGCCTGGCGCCAAGATTTGCTACACCGACAAGTTCGACGACCCCAACCTGCCCGGCACCATGAAGACCACCATCACCTTGAAACAAGTGATGTGTGGCACAGAGCTGAGCATCGTGCAGGAAGACCTGCCCGAGATGATTCCCGTGGAGATGTGCTACCTGGGCTGGCAAGAATCGCTGGCACAACTGGCCACGCTGGTCGAGCCCAATATTCCGGATTGAACACACAAGGAGAACACCATGAAAGTTGAACCCTATCTGTTTTTCAACGGCCGCTGCGAGGAAGCCATGGCCTTTTACAAGGAAGCCATTGGCGCAGAAGTGACCTTCCAGATGCGCATGAACGAGGCCCCCGATCCCCCTCCACCCGGCGCCATCCCCGAGGGCTTTGGCAACAAGATCATGCACGCCAATCTGCGCATTGGCAGCACCATGCTGATGGTGTCCGACGGCAACAGCAATATGCAGCCCAGCTTCAAGGGCTTCACGCTGAGCCTGGGTGTGGCCGACGCCGCTGATGCCGAACGCAAGTTCACCGCGCTGCAACAAGGCGGCGGCAAGGTAACGATGCCAATGGGCAAGACCTTCTGGTCCCCCGCCTTTGGCATGCTGGAAGACAAATTTGGCGTGGGCTGGATGGTGATCGTGCCCTCGCCGGACATGCCCTGAACCATGCGCCAAGCGACGACGCCAACAACACCAGCCCCCACCAAGACCTACCACGGTAGCTGCCACTGCGGCCAGATCCAGTTTGAAGTCGATGGCGAGCTAACCGGCGCCATGGACTGCAACTGTTCCATCTGCCAGCGCAAGGGCTCGCTGCTGTGGTTTGTGCCGCGCGCCCAGCTGCGCCTGCTCACCCCGCCCGAGGCCCTGCGCAGCTACACCTTCAACCAGCACGCCATCCGGCACCAGTTCTGCCCCACCTGCGGCATCCACCCCTTTGGCGAGGGCACCGACCCGAAAGGGAATGCCATGGCGGCGGTGAACGTGCGCTGCCTGGAGGGGGTGGATGTGTATGAGATTCCGGTGCGCTTTTACGATGGGCGGGCGGTGTAGGCGTCGCATTGGCCACAAATCACACGGCGAATGCAGCTGCAATACGGCTCGGGAAATTCGGATTGACGAGAATCTACTCTCTATTTGATAGCTGGTCGTTCAATATTTACGAGGGCTAGCGGCCTATTTGATACGAAGATATTAGCCCTGCCAAGCCAGGCGTTTACCCCCCGGCGCACAATGCCTTCACCCAATGACCTTTTGCATGCGCCGCCGCCACCTCCTCCCCGTCGCCCTGTGCCTGCCGCTCACCCAGCTGGCCTGGGCACAACAACAGCCCGCCACTCCCGATCCCGAACCTGAAGAAGACGCGCCACAGGCGCAGCCGCACTACAAGGTGTCTGCCGCACGGCTGCAGGCTGCCGTGGCGCAGCGTTTCCCGATGCGCTACCCCGTCGAGGGGCTGATGAATCTGGATGTGCAGGTGCCGCAGCTGCGCCTGCTGCCCGCGCTCAACCGCATGGGTGCCGAGATGGTGGTGCACGCGGCGGGCCCGGCGCTGCAGCGCAGCCACCAGGGCACGCTGGAAGTGGAGTTTGCGCTGCGCTACGAGGCCAGCGACCACACGGTGCGCGCGCACCAGTTGCGCCTGGCGCGCCTGCAATTCCCCAGCCTGCAGCCCGGCGTGGTGGCGCTGCTCAACACCTATGGCCCCGCGCTGGCCGAGCGCACGCTGCTGGAGGTGGTGCTGCACACGCTGCGAGCGCAAGACCTGGCGCTGCCCGATACCCTGGGCATGCAGCCGGGCACCATTACGGTGACTGGCGACGGGCTGACGATTGGGTTTGTGCCGAAGGCGCGCTGAGGCGTCCTAGCGGGCAGTGCTGGCGGCCGATTCAGCCCCGGCCTACTCGACCGCTATTTCCTTCAACTGCCAGGCGGACCGGTCACGGTACACCGCGTCCTGCAGTTCGGGACGGCTGTCATACGGGTAGACGATGAACAGCGGGCCTTTGGTGCGGGGCGGTATCGGCTGGCCGTTCATGCGGTGGGCCAGCACCATGTCGAACTGCGCCGTGTCGCTGACAGGAATGGTGGTTTTGTAGTCGTTGACCGCAATCGCCTGCAAGGCCGTGCCCTGGGCCTCGGCCGCCGCCAATACGTGGCGTAACAGGGGCCCGGAAAACTTGACCGGCAGGCGGTCCCATGGTGTGCTGGTGGTGAATGTCTTTTGCGGCAAGGCTTCCAGCATGGCCATGTCGAACTCCGCGCCGCGCGGGGAATTTTTCTCTGCAATCTTGCCGGTGATGGTCAGCACCACCTTGCCGGTGGCGGGCTGCAAGGCCTGGGCGGGACCGGCCAGCAGGTACAGCAGTACCGTTGCCAGGGCACCTAACCCAACGCGAAATGAATGTCTGCGCATTTGCCATTACCCCCTGTGGATGCTCGCTGTTCAAACACCCCATTCAAGCAGCTTGCGCCACAGCAGGCAAGAGCTTTTCAATGGCACCTATATCCACGTCATCAATTTGAGCAAGCTGCATGTATTTATCGGCGAATTCCCGCCACAGCCGGCTGTGCAGGAAATAGCGGAACAGGTCTGCATCAATGTGCTGGTCCTTGGCCATGAAGGCCATGATGCGCAGGGTCTCCGTCAGGGTCTTGGCGGCTTTGTAGGGCCGGTCCGCCGCCGTCAAGGCCTCAAAGATGTCGGCCAGCGCCATGACCCGGTCGACCACGGTGAGCTGACTGGCGCCGAGCTTGCGCGGATAGCCTTTGCCATCCATTTTTTCGTGGTGGGTGGCGGCAATATCCGGCACCCGAGCCAGTTGTGCGGGCCACGGCAGCCGGCGCAGCATGATCAGGGTCTGCACAATGTGGTCATTGATCTTGAAGCGGTCTTCTTCGGTGAGCGTGCCACGCTGCACAGACAGGTTATACAACTCGCCCAGATGCTGTTCGTTGGGCGGCAGCGGCATGTCGAAACCATAGTGGTTGTTGGGGTCGCCCTTTTCCACCGGTGGGCGACGCGCGCCCCAGGGCACCACGTGGTCGGGGCGGTCGGCCAACAACTGCTCCTGCACCGGCAAGGGCCGTGCCTGGGGCGATGTGGCGGTGATGCGCATCAGCTCCTGGGCCGACAGGCCCAGCCGGTTGTCAAAGTGGCGGGTCCACGGCGTTTGGGCCAGCGCGCCCAGGCGGGCGACGTCGGCCTCGGCCATGAACTCGCCGCCGACGTTGCAGCGCGCAACAAACGCAAAGTCGTCCTGCAATTGCGCGCAGCGCGCATCCCGTGCGGCCTGCAGTGCGGCGCGGTCACCGCCCTCTGCAACCCCCTGCCAGAACGCCAGCTCGGCGTCGCGCAGCAGCACTTCAAAGCGCATGCGCACCTCGTGGATGCGGTTGTAGATGGTCTCCAGCTTGGTGGCCTTGTCGATGATGTGCTCGGGGCTGGTCACCTTGCCGCAATCGTGCAGCCAGGCACCCAGGTGGAACTCATAGCGCTCGTCGTCCGTCATGGCAAAGGCGGCGTAGGGGCCGGTCGTGTCGGCGGCCATGCGGTCCACCAGCATGGCGGCGAGTTGCGGCACGCGCTCGCAGTGTCCGCCGGTGTAGGGGCTCTTGGCGTCAATGGCATCGGCCATGAGCTTGATCACCGCGTCGAGCAGGGCCTTTTGGGCCTCAATCAGTTGCCGGGTTTCGATGGAGACGGCCAGCATGCCCGAGAGCTTGGTCACAAACTCGATGAACGAGGCCTCGGCATGCCCTTCGTCACTGGCGTACTGCAGCACCAGCAGGCCTTCCAGTTTGCCGCTGCGGCCCCGCAGCTCGACCTGCAACTCGGTCACCCCGGGCACCACCTCCATGCGCGCACCTGATGGCGCGGACAACGAGGTGTAGTGGATGTGCCTGGCATCGCGCTGGATCAGCGTGCCGTCGGCGGCGGCTTGCTGCATGGCGCCATCCGCGCCGTCGCTCAGGTACACCACGCCGCCGACACAGCGCGTGGCGCCAATCATCTGGTGCAGGACCTGGGACAGCATGCGTTCGACCTGGGGCTCGCGGGCCATGTTCTGGCTGATGTCCAGAAAGGTTTCAATGGTCTGTCCCATGTCGGCCATGACAGTGGACAGGTTGTTGACCTCTCGCACAAAGCTGGCGCGCCGTGGCACCCGGTGAAAGTCAAACTGGCTCATGCGTTTGGCCAGCCCGGTCAGCCGGTCCAGGCTGCGCCCTATGGATGCGCCCGCCAGCCAGCCCAGGGGCATCAGCAGCAGCGCCATGCCAACAATCAGGGCCACCAGACGCAGCGCCTTGGCCTTGAGGTCGCCCAGCAGGTCATCGCTGGGGGCTGCGACCAGCAGGTGCATGCCCTCGGCCGACCACACGTTGAACGGCAGCGTGACGCCCAGCCATTCGACTCCATCGACGTCATAGGGCATGACCTTGCCTTCCTGCAGATCCATGGCATGCAGCGCCTGCAGGCTGGGAACGCCCAGATCGGCCAGCGGCTTGAAGTCAAACCGGTCTTCGCTTTGCACCAATACCCGGCTCATGTCCGGATACGCCAGCACCTGGTTTTTGGCGTTGACCAGTGCCAGCTGCGCATGGGGGCTGGTGCGCATGTCGGACAGGCTGGCGGCCAGATCGTTGAGCACCACGTCGATGCCAAAAATGGCCTGGCCGTCGGCGCTGGCCTGGCTCAGCGTGATGCCAACTTGGCGGGTCGTGAAGAAGATATAGGGGTCGGTAAAGACCGGGTCCACACTGTTGTTGGCCGCCTTGAACCAGACACGGGTGCGCGGGTCGAACTGGTAGCCGGGCACGCTGCGTCGTTCCAGCAGGCGCTTGTTGGTGTCAAAGAACAGGTATTCGCCCTTGCGTTTGCCACCGACCACCTCTACCGACTGCACCATGAAGTTGGCCCTGGGGGGTGCCGCAAACCGCTCCCGCAACACCGGCAAGTCCAGGGGGCGGATCAGGAAGAAGGCACCATCGGCGTAGCCGACGTAGACCGCGGAAATCAGGCCGTTGGCCACCAGCACATCCGAGAGGATGGCGATGCTCTGCAGGCGCTCTTGGGTTGTGGTGGCATCCACCAGGGCCGTGGCGGTGAGCAGCCGCAGCGTGGCTTGGGCGGGCTCCAGCATGCGATGGGACTTTTCGGTAATGAGCAGACCCGCATCACGCGCCGATCGGGCGGCGGCGTCCACCAGCGACTGCCGGGCGCCTATCCATCCCAGGCTGATGATGCACAGGGCCAGGATGACCATGGCCATCACCACGACCGATGCGATGGTCAGCTTGATGGACCAGCCCCGGCGTGGCGGGGTGGTGGATGGCGCGGGCGCTACAGTCTGCATGGCGGCTTGCTCCCTGGAGTCATTCCAGACGCACAGCTTAGCCCAATTCGCCCCGCACTCCACTACCGATGCATGGGTCTGGGCGCCGCCGATAATCGGACTCCATGCCCCAAGCCCCTCATGCCGTCTCCCGCCTGCGCACCGAACGGCTGGCCCGCAGCGCCAAGCCCTTTCGCGCCCGTGGCGGTCCGCGCGGTGAGCGCTGCGCGGCTTGCCGATTGATGCCCAGCCACTGCCTGTGCGCCCTGCGCCCGGTGGTGGCAACCACGGCGGGGGTGTGCCTGTTGATGGCCGACATTGAGCCGCTCAAGCCCAGCAACACGGGCTGGCTGATTGCCGATGTGGTGACCGACACGTTTGCCTTTGGCTGGGCGCGTACCGAGGTAAACCCCGCGCTGCTGACCCTGCTGGCCGATCCGCAGTGGCAACCGTATGTGGTGTTTCCGGGCGAGTTTGTGGCGGCGCATCGCGTGGTGACGCAGTTGATAGAGCGCAACGCGGCGCCGCAATTCCCCGCCGGGCCGCCCCAAGGGGAATTAGCCCCCTTGGGGGGCAGCGACCCGCGTAGCGGCGGAGCGTGGGGGCGCCCCCTATTTATCTTGCTGGACGCCACCTGGCCCGAGGCGCGCAAGATGTTCCGCAAGAGCCCGTACCTGGACCATTTGCCGGTGCTGAGCCTGGCCTCAGAACACATATCGCGTTACAAGCTGCGCCGCTCCCGGCGCGATGACCACTTCTGCACGTCCGAGGTGGCGGCCCTGTGCCTGGATCTGGCCGGCGAGTCGCTGGCGGCGCAGACGCTGGAGGCGTATCTGGATGTGTTCACCCACCACTACCTGCAGGCCAAGAACCAGTTGCCGGTGGCGTGGGACGACGCGGCGCATGCGCGCCTGCGGGGACTGGTCTAACGCCAGCCGCGGTGCCAGCCGTGATTGGGATGGCGCCAGCCCCAGCCATAGCGGGCGTTGTATTGCCAGGCGTAACCCACACCGGGCATGGCGTAGGTGGGGGCCACGTAGACCGCGCCCGATGGCGCGCCGTAGGCGGGCTCCACACTGGCAGGGACAACGACGCAGCCGCTCAGAACGGCTGCTGCGCATGCTGCGGCTACGCCGCTTAGGATAGAGATCTTCATGGGGGATGCTCCTGGTGTTGGGGAATGTTGTTCCCCGTCCCTCTACAACGCCAGCCGCGGTGCCGATGCCGACCCTGCCACCGTAAAGCTTTGGCAAACCCGCGTGCACAATCGTATCGATGGTGTTACATATGCACCTTGCGCAAGTTCTTCAACCCAACTGCCCCACACACCAGCATGTCCATTCAACTCCAACGCAAGCCCGGCGCCCCATTGGCGCAAACTGTCCGCATCCGAAACCATCTGCTCGTTGCCGACGCGACGGTCGCCGAAGGTGGTGGGGACGAAGGCCCCAGCCCGCACGATCTGTACGACGCGGCCCTGGGAGCCTGCAAGGCCGCAACCGTGATGTGGTTCGCCAGAAAGAAGGGCATCGCGGTGGACGATGTCCGCACCGAAGTGGTCAGCGACGCCAGCCAGGAGCGCAGCGGGGTCTACAGGCTCAGCACCCGGCTGGTGATCAGCGGCAGCATCAGCGATGCCGAATTTGCGCAACTGGTGGCCGCCGCCGAAAAGTGCCCGGTGCACAAGCTGATGACCAGCGTGACCACGGAAATCACCACCACCGTGGAGCGCGCAGCATGAGCGCACCGCAGCTACTGGCAGCACACGACAAAGACCTGGGTGGCGGTTTTGTGGTGCGCCGCCTGTTGCCCGCGGGGCAGCGCCAGGCCGTGGGGCCGTTTGTTTTCTTCGACCACTTTGGCCCGGTGACCATCACGCCGGCTGACGACCACGATGTGCGCCCGCATCCCCACATCGGGCTGGCCACACTGACCTATTTGTTTGACGGCGTGATCCTGCACCGCGACAACCTGGGTTGCACGCAGCGCATTGAGCCCGGCGCCATCAACTGGATGACGGCGGGCAGCGGCATCGTGCACTCCGAGCGCAAGCCCGAGGACGCACGCAACAGCACCTATGTCAACCACGGCCTGCAGCTGTGGCTGGCGTTGCCCCAGGCCGAGCAGGAAGTCAAAGCCAGCTTCGCCCACACACCCGCGCACGCGATACCCGAGGTGCGCGACGGTGTCGCCCAGGTGCGGGTGCTGGTGGGGCAGGCGCTGGGCACAAGGTCACCGGTGGTTACGGTGTCGCCCACGCTGTATCTGGACGTGCAATTGCCCGCGGGTGGTCAGTGGACCCTGCCCATGCTGGCAGACGAGCAGGCCGTGTATGTCGTGCAGGGTGAGGTGCACATCGACGCGCAAGCCCTTGCGCCGTACACCATGGCGGTATTGTCAGACGCCACGGTGTTGACGGCCGGGCCTACCAGTGCCCGCCTGGTCGTGATTGGCGGCCAGCCCCTGGGGCGGCGGCTGATCTGGTGGAATTTTGTGTCCACCAGCAAGGCGCGCATTGAGCAGGCCGCCCAGGCCTGGAATGCGGGCGATGCCAGCGCTGGCATGGGCCAGGTGCCCGGTGAAACCGAGCGCATTCCATTGCCAGAACCAAAAGGAAATGCGTGAAATCTGCGGATAAGAATTTGTTTGACGAGGCGTATTACCAGCGCTACTACTTCAACAAAAAGACCAGCGTGGTCGACCCCGAACATGTGGAGCGGCTGGGCGCGTTCGTGTGCAGCTACCTGCAGTTCATCCGAGTGCCGGTGCAGCGCGTGCTGGACGTGGGCTGCGGCATCGGGCTGTGGCGCGAGGTGATCCAGCGGCACTTTCCGCAGGCAGAATTTCACGGCGTGGAGTACAGCGAATATCTATGTGGCCGCTTTGGCTGGGAGCGCGGCTCGGTGGTGGACTACCAGGCCAGCGCGCCGTTTGATTTGGTGATTTGCCAGGGCGTGCTGCCCTATCTGAGCGCCGCAGACGCCAAGCTGGCCATGCGCAACCTGGCGCGTCTGAGTTGCGGCGCGCTGTATGTGGAGGCCGTGGCGCGCGAGGACTGGGAGCAGGACATCGTCGACGACGAGTTAACCGACCCTCGACTCTTCAAGCACCGGGCCCAGCTCTACCGCCAGGGTCTGACGGAAGGTTTCATTGAACTGGGCGGCGGGGTGTGGCTGAGCCGGCAGGCGGACCTGCCGGTGTTTGCGCTGGAGCGTGCCAGCGACCTCTAGGCCGCAGCCGTCGCGTAGTCGGTATAGCCCTTGGCTCCGGGCGTGAAGAAGCTGCCCATATCGGGCGCGTTCAAGGCCTTGCCTGTTTGCAGGCGCTGCACCAGATCCGGGTTCGCCAGGAAGGCGCGGCCGATACCGACCAGGTCCACCAGACCATCGTTGACCGCTTGCTGGCCCGAGGCCTGGTCAAAACTGCCACCGATGAAGAAGGTGCGCGGCCAGGCCTTGCGCATCGCTTGCTTGAACGCAGCGGGCAGGGCTGGCGCACCCATGGCGGAGTGGTCCACGATGTGCACATAGACCAGGCCGGCGTCGGCCAGCAAAGGCAGCAGCTTGAGGTAGGTTTCCTCGACCTCGGGGTAGGCAACCATGCCGGAGTTGGTGCCATACGGCGATAGGCGGATGCCCAGCTTGTCGCCACCAATGGCGGTCGCAGTTTCGCGGGCCACGTCGACGACAAACTTGATGCGTTTTTCAACACTGCCGCCCCAGGCGTCGGTGCGCAGGTTGGTCGTGGGGCTCAGGAACTGTTCCAGCAAGTAGCCGTTGGCGCCGTGTAGTTCAACGCCGTCAAAGCCGGCGGCGATGGCGTTCTTGGCGGCTTGCACGATCTCGGCCTTGGCCTGGGCGATGTCGGCCTCCGTCATCTCCTGCGGCACGGGATAGTCCTGCATGCCCAGGGAATCGGTGTACATCTGTCCGGCCAGTGCCACGGCGCTGGGAGCCACAATTTTGGCGTCCGCCGCCATGTTGGCCGGGTGGCTGACGCGCCCGCAGTGCATCAGTTGGGCAAAGATTTTTCCGCCCTCGGTGTGCACGGCGTTCACCACCGGCTTCCAGGCCTGCACCTGCGCATCACTCCACAGGCCGGGAATACGGGCATAGCCCTTGCCGTTGGCCGAGGGCGCAATGCCTTCCGTCACGATCAAACCCGCCGTGGCACGCTGGCCGTAGTACTCGGCCATCGGGTCTTGCGGCGTGCCGGTTGCATCGGCACGGCAGCGCGTCATGGGGTTCATGACCAGGCGGTTGCTCAGTGTGATGTTGCCCATGCGGTAGGGTTCGAAAAGGTTTTTGGCGGTGTCGGTCAAGGCAAGCTCCAGGTTTGGGGGTTGGAAGGGTTGAGAAAGGGGTAGGTTGTGCTGAGGGGGTGAATTGCAAGTGTTGCGTCAGAGTCAGAGCCGCCCCTGCTGGCGCAGCAGCTGCGCCCGCTCGCGGATGCCAGCCTGGCCCTGGCGCAGCGTCTCGGCACTGGTGTGCACCGAGTATGGCCCCATGAACAAATCATGCGGGTGCTGCACGCCCGAGCCGAGCACAAAGGCGGTATCGGTCCGCGCTTCAAAGGTAATGGCGTCGCCGGACGCGTCAAACACCACCAGGTCGCCCGTGCCGAGCGCGGTGGGTGCCGTCAATTCGCCCTCCCCCACGGCCACCCAGGCCACGGTGTGCGCTGCGGGCGGCTCAAAGCGCCAGGTTTCGCCGGCCTTCAGATGCACGCCCAGATAGGTGATGTTGGACGGCGCGGGGATGGGGTTGGTCTGCCCGGCGTAGCTGCCCAGCAGCACGCGTGCCGGGCCAAGCTGGGGCACTTCTGCGGGGCCCAGGTAGATGCTGTGGGCCGTGGCCAACTCCAGTTCGGGCGGCATCGCCACCCAGAGCTGAAAACCCAACACGCGCTCGGTATTGCGGGGCGCTCCGGTATGCCAGACACCGCCGCCGGCCATCATCCACTCCACGCCGCCGGTGGGCAGTGTGCCGCGCGCACCGTGCTCGCCGGTGGTGTCTTCGTAGTCGGTCTGGCCGGACATCAGATAGGTCAACGTGGCAATGCCCGAATGGGGATGCATGCCAAACTGCGGCGGCTGGCCGCCGGCGGGCGCCTCAAAGCGGTCCAGAAAGATAAAGGGCTTGAGCACTTCGCCCAGATCCGACGGACTGACCAGCCGGGTGATGGGGCCGTGGCTGCTGCCGCGGGTGCGTTGGACGATGGCGCGGTGGAGGGGTGTGCGTGCATTCATGGTGCTAGTAGCGTAAGGGCGCACGCATTACTTGAGTAGATGCCACAATTGGCATTCACTATGCCATTTTTACCAGGAATGCAATGCTTGATCTGAACCAGATGGCCTTGTTTGTGCAGGTGGTGCAGGCCGGCAGCTTTGCCGAGGCCTCGCGCCGCCTGGCCATGCCGCCCACCACGCTGAGCCGCCAGGTGGCGCAGCTGGAGGATGCCCTGCAGGCCCGCCTGCTCCAGCGCACCACACGCAAACTGACGCTGACCGATGCCGGCCGCACGTTGTTTGACCAATGCGCCGAGCAGATTGACGCGCTGAAGAACGCCGCCAGCCAGCTGGCCGGTGACAGCCAGGCGCCCAAGGGCAGCATCCGCGTGGCGGCATCGGCCGGTTTTTTTGAGTTTTTCCAGATGGAGTGGATCGCCGAGTTTTTGGACCGCTACCCCGGCGTGCAACTGGAGTTTGTGCTGGCCGATGCCATGGCCGACTTCATTGGCGAGGGGATTGACGTGGCCTTTCGCGGCAGCCCGGAGATGCCGGACTCCAGCCTGGTGGCCCGCAAGGTGGCCAGCGGCTACCTGGCACTGGCGGCCAGCCCGGCCTACCTGGCGGCGCGCGGCTCGCCGCGCACGGTGCAAGACCTGGCGGCCCACGACTGCATACGCGCCGTCGGCCAGACCGCCGGGCCCACCACCTGGCGGCTGAACGGGCCGGATGGCGCCACGCAGATCGCCGTGACCGGGCGCTTCAGCGCCAACACCGGACCGGCGCAGAAGAAGGCGGCCATCGGCGGCCTGGGCATTTGCCTGCTGCCCATCAGCTCGCTACTGCAGAGCTTTCAGACCGGCGAGCTGGTGGAGGTGTTGCCCGGCGTGGCCTGCAGCGTGGGCAATATGTATGTGGTCTACCCCAGCCGCCGCCACGTGCCGCGCGCGGTGACGGCGTTTGTGGAGATGACGGTGCAGCGGCTGGCACCGTTGATCCAGTCACCGTCCACGCATACGACACCGTCAATCTGAACATACGCTATCAATATAGTAGCTACTCAAGAATATTTCACGAGGGCTAGCGGCCAATTTTATCAACGCCCCACCCGCATCATCCCAGCCGCTCCATGCGGATGGACTTCACAAAACCCATGACGGTGGGCAGAGCCTCCAGCTCGGCAATCGCCCCGCGCAGCACGCGCTGCTGGGTCAGGTCGGTCAGCACCACCACGGCGTTCAATTGCGCATCGTCGGGGTGCTCCAGCACTTCCAGCTGCTGCACGCGCACACCGGCTTGCGCCAAGTGGCCCTGGATTTTGGGCAGCGTACGTGACAGGCTGGCCACATCCAGTCGCAGGTAGTAGGCCGTTTCCACGTCGTCAATCGCAGCCACCGGCAGGGCAACGATGGCATGGTGCTGAAACGCCAGCGACGGTACGCGGTGCCGATGCACCACGCCGGTGGAGCGGGCCAGGTCCACCAGGTCTGCAATGACGGCGGAGGCCGTCTGCTCGGAGCCTGCACCGGCGCCGTAATACATGGTCACGCCGGCGGCATCGCTCTTGACCATCACGGCATTCATCGACCCGTGGACCTGGGCCAGCAAATGGTCGGCCGCCACCAGCGTGGGGTGCACGCGCAGCTCCAGCCCCTGCGGGTTGCGCCTGGCAATGCCCAGCAGCTTGACGCGGTAACCCAGGCGCTCGGCAAAAGCCACGTCGGCCGCATCCAGCTGCGTGATGCCTTCCACATGCACCTTGTCAAACTGGATGGGCACGCCAAAGGCGTTGGAGGCCAGCAGCGTCAACTTGTGCGCGGCGTCCACGCCCTCCACGTCGAACGCGGGGTCAGCCTCGGCATAGCCCTTGGCCTGCGCGTCGGCCAAGGCATCCGCAAAGCTGACACCCTTGTCTTTCATCTCTGACAGGATGTAGTTGGTCGTGCCGTTGATGATGCCGGCGATCCACTCGATGTGGTTCGCCGTCAGCCCCTCGCGCAACGCCTTGATGATGGGGATGCTGACGGCCACTGCGCCTTCGTAGGACACCACGACGCCCCGCGCTTGGGCCGCGGCAAAGATCTCGCTGCCATGCACGGCCAGCAGGGCCTTGTTGGCCGTGACCACGTGCTTGCCTTTGGCAATCGCCTGCAGCACCAGGTCGCGTGCGATGGTGGTGCCGCCGATCACCTCGACCACGACGTCGATGTCCGGGTGGTTGACCACCAGGAACGGGTCATCGACCAGTTCCACATCCTCGTCCACCAGGCTGGCCGCGCGTGCCAGGTTGCGCACAGCGACCATCGCAATCTCCATGCGCCGGCCGGTGCGGGCCGCAATCACCTCGGCGTTGCGTTGCAGCACCGTGTAGGTGCCCATGCCGACGGTGCCCAGGCCCAGCATGCCAATACGCAGGGGCGCAAGGGCTTGCAGGGGCATCGCATGGGAATGGCGATTGACAGCAAAGCTGGCGTGATGATCTTGGTACATGTAAAAACTCTCTCCGACGAACAGTTGCTAACCCAGCTGCCTGTGCTGGGTTTGTTCTATGGGGGAGAGACACCAGTAGGCAGCCGGAACGGCCACCTGAACGACGCTCAGGCGGCCGTGTTCATAATGGTGGTAATCATGTTGTGGGCCATCACAGGCGCACCGCCACACACCGTTGTTACGGTGATGATGGGGTTAGGCTGGGAACGGCACAACATGGTTTCAAGCATAACACGCCCGTTTGGCGCACTGGCCCAGGCGCCGCTGCGCAGCGGCGCGTCGACTACCATGCGCACCATGCAAAGCAAGCACCACACCGGCACCGATCCCGCAATCGACGGCACCCTGCCCGACGGTCGCTTCGGTGGCCGTTCTGTGCTGGTGCTCGGTGGCGCCAATATGGACATTTCGGGCAGCACCACACAGCCGCTGGTGTTGTCCGACTCCAACCCGGGGCGCATCTGCTGTGCTCCGGGTGGCGTGGCCCGCAATGTCGCGGAAAACCTGGCGCGGCTGGGCAACACTACCCGCTTACTGACCGCCGTGGGCGATGATCTGTATGGGCGCAGCCTGCTGGACTCGACCCGCCATGCCGGCGTGGACGTGCGCGGCAGCTGGGTGCTGGCGGGCGAAACCACATCGACCTACTTGTCGCTGCACGGCCCCGACGGGGACATGGCGGTTGCCGTGAACGACATGGGTATTCTGGAATGCATCACGCCCGACCGCCTGGCGCCCTACGCGCCGTGGGTGCAGCAGGCCGCGGCGCTAGTGGTGGACTGCAATGTGAACGCACAGGCGCTGGAATGGCTGTTTGCCAACCGCGGATCCACACCGGTTTTTGTAGATGCCGTGTCGGCTTTCAAGTGTGAGCGCATGCTGCCCTGGCTGGCCCATGTGCACCTGCTGAAAGTCAACCGCCTGGAGGCGCAGGCGCTGTGCCAGTTTGGCATCCACGACGACGCGGATATTGAGCGGGCCGCGCAATGCCTGCACGCACTGGGTGTGGAGCAGGTCGTGCTGAGCCTGGGCGATCGCGGCGTCTACTGGAGCGACCGCGGCGTGGACCAGGGCTGGCACGGCGCGCTGCCCTGCAGCGTGGTCAATGCCACCGGAGCCGGCGACGCCTTGATGGCCGGCCTGGTGCACGCCTTTGTAGCCCAGCAGGACCTGCGCGCAGCGATACCGTTTGCGCTGGGCTGCGCGGCGCTGACGCTAACGTCAGCGCAGGCCAACCATCCGGGGCTGTCGGTAGCGGCCGTCACGCAGTGCATGCACAATGCCAACCCACTATGACGCATACGCATTCTTTTCTCGACATCCACCCCGAGGTTGCGCACGCCTTGGCGCAACAGCAGCCGGTCGTGGCCCTGGAGTCCACCATCATTTCGCATGGCATGCCCTATCCACAGAACGTGGCAACGGCCCTGGAGGTGGAAGCCGAAGTGCGCAAGCACGGTGCCGTTCCGGCCACCATCGCCATCATTGCCGGGCGGCTCAAGGCCGGCCTGACGCCGGCCGAGATCGAAGTGCTGGGCACGACCGGACGCAGCGTGACCAAGGTCAGCCGGCGCGATATTCCGTTCATCGTGGCGGCCGGCGCAACGGGGGCGACCACCGTGGCCTCCACGATGGTGATTGCCGCCATGGCGGGCATACGCGTGTTTGCCACCGGTGGCATAGGCGGCGTGCACCGCGGCGCCGAGCTGAGCTTTGATGTGTCGGCCGACCTGCAGGAGCTGGCGCAAACGCCGGTGGCCGTGGTCTGCGCCGGTGCCAAGTCCATTCTCGATCTGCGCCTGACGCTGGAGTACCTGGAGACCCATGGCGTGCCGGTGGTGGGTTACCGGACTCCTTGGCTACCCGCCTTTTTTACCCGCGATAGCGCGTTCAAGGTGGACTACCAGCTCGACACGCCACAGGCCATTGCCCAGGTCATGCATGCCAAGTGGGCCATGGGTCTGCGCGGTGGCATGGTCGTGGCCAATCCGATCCCGGAAGCGTTTGCGATGCCGCGCGCCGCCATCGATGCAGCGGTGGAGCAGGCGCTGCAGGAGGCACAGGCACAGGGCATCGGCGGCAAGGAGTCGACGCCATTCCTGCTGGCCCGGGTCTGTGAGTTGACGGGTGGTGACAGCCTGGCCGCCAACATCCAGCTGGTGCTGAACAACGCCAAGCTGGCGTCGGCAGTGGCCCGCGCCTACGGGGCTTTGGGCTGACGTCATCGGCGTGGCAATCACCAAGGTGACCGACGGTTGCGTTCTTTGCTCCTAAGCTTGCGGGCATCACACACTCCCCCCACACACCTTCTACTGGAGCATGACCATGAACGAACTCTTTTCCCTCAAAGGCCGCACGGCCCTGATCACCGGCGGCTCCCGCGGCATTGGCCGCATGATCGCCGAAGGCTTTTTGAAGCAGGGCGCAACGGTCTACATCAGTGCCCGCAAGGCCATGGCCTGCGACCAGACAGCCATCGAGTTGTCGGCATTGGGCACCTGTGTGTCGCTGCCGGCGGATGTGTCTACCGTGGAAGGCGCACGCGCCCTGGTGACGGCTTACTCCCAACATGAAGACCAGCTCGACATTCTGGTCAACAACGCCGGTGCCGCATGGGGTGCGCCGTTTGACGACTTTCCCGAGAGCGGCTGGGACAAGGTGGTGGACCTGAACCTGAAGACCCCGTTCTTCCTGACCCAGGCCCTGCATGGCCATCTGACCAAGGCGGGCAAAAGCCGGGTCGCGAAGGTCATCAACATCGCCTCCATCGACGGCGTGTCCGTCAACCCGCAGGAAACCTATTCGTATGCAGCCAGCAAGGCCGGCCTGATCCACCTGACACGCCGCATGGCCTTGCACCTGGTCAAGGACAACATCGTCGTCACGGCGATTGCGCCGGGCGCCTTTGCGTCGAACATGAACAAGGACGCCCGTGACCACGAAGCGCAGGTGTCGGCGCGCATTCCCGCCGGGCGCATCGGCACGACGGAGGACATGGCCGGCGCAGCCATTTACCTGGCCTCGCGCGCGGGGGACTACGTGGTGGGATCCACGCTGGTAGTGGACGGTGGCGTGACGCACGCGCGGGGGTAAATGACCACGTCGCACTGGAGCCATCCCGGCACACGCGCGGCCTTCTGGGACGGCGTGCGTGATACCCTGGCCGTGGTCCCGTCCTACCTGCCATTCGCCTTGGTGTGCGGCGTGGCATCGGTCAATGCAGGGCTGAGTACCAGTGCAGCGGTGGCCCTGCCAGCGCTGGTGTTCGCCGGCTCGTCACAGGCGGTGCTGACGCAGTTCATCCAGAGCTCGGCTTCCTTGTGGGTCGCGATACTGTCCGGCTGCGTGATCAATCTGCGCATGGCGGTCTACAGCGCGGCCTTGAGCCCCAAGGTCAAACAGTTCAGCACCGGTGAACGCATGCTGATTGCTGCCTTCCTGATAGACAACAGCTTTGCATTCATGCAAAAGCGCGAGCTGGCAAACCCCAAAGACCCGCACCTGATTGCCTACTACGCAGGACTGACCGCAGTGTTCTGGCCCAGCTGGCTGCTGTTTTGCATGGTGGGCATCTTTGCCGGCAACATCGTGCCGGCCAGCTGGCAGCTCGAATTTGCAATCCCCTTGTCCTTCATCGCCATTCTGGCGGGCTCGGTGCGCAGTGTGCCCATGGGGGCGGCCGCCGCCGTGGGCGGGCTTGCCAGCATTGTGCTGTTTGCACTGCCGCTCAAGCTGGGTCTGGTGGCGGCATGCCTGGCGGGTTTGCTGGCAGGCCTTGTGATGGAAAAAGGAGTGCAGTGGTGGACAACACGCAAAGCTGGATAGTCGTACTGGGCCTGGCGGTCGGCACCTTCCTGATACGGTATTCCTTCATCGGCCTGTTGGCGGACCGCACCATGCCGCATTGGCTGGACCGTGCGCTCAAACTGATGGTGCCGGCCATTTTTGCCGCCATCGTGCTCGGCGGCGTGGTCATGGTGGGCGGCCAGGTGGCCGACCTGACGCAGTGGCCCCGCTATGCTGCGGCTGCGGTGGCCTTCATCGTGGCGATTGCCAGCCGGGGCAGCATACTGGGCACGGTGATAGCGGGCATGGCGGTGTTGCACGGACTGCCGTGGCTACTGCGATGACACTGCACCACTGCCGCTCGCACGCGCCAAAGCCGCGCGCGCGCCGGCCAGGGACTGCAGCCGCTCGCGCAAGTAATCCGCAAGACGCGGTTGCTGGCTGAAGGCGACGTTAAACCGGATGTGGGCCTCGGCCTGGTTGTCGGCGCTGAAAATGGCGCCGCGCACCAACAAAATCTTGTTGCGGTAGGCGTCCTGCACCAGCAGATTCAGATCCACATCGTCGGGCACTGAGGCCCACAAGAACAAGCCGCCCTCGCCCGGGTGGTCCAACACCAAGCCGGCGGCGCTCAACTGGCGCGCGCTGGCATGGCGCGCGGCCAGCAGCTTGGCGTTCAGGCGGTCCAGGTGCTTGCGCCAGCGTCCGGCGGCCAGCACTTCCAGCATCACATATTCATTGAGCGCGGGCGTGGTCAACACTGAATAGATCTTCTCGCGCATCAGGGCTTTGAGCAGCGTGGGGTCGGCTGCCATGTAGCCGATGCGCAGTGCCGGGCTCAGGGCCTTGCAGAAGCTGGAGTAGTAGATGACGCGGTCCAGCCCCGACAGGCTGGCCAGGCGCGTGGCGTGCCCAGGGTGGAAGTGCCCTTGTACATCGTCCTCGGCAATCAAAAACCCGTATTGCTGCGCCAGCATCAACACCTTGTGCAGATTGGCGGCCGTGCTGCTCCAGCCGGTTGGGTTGTGCAGCACAGTCTGGATGAAGAGGATGCGCGGGCGATGCTCGCGGCACACGGCTTCCAGCTGCTCCAGGTCCAGGCCGTCGGGGCGGCGTTTGACGGACACGGTGCGTATGCCGTCCTTGCGCAAGCGGTCAAACATCAGAAAGTAGCCGGGGTCTTCCACCAGCACCGTGTCACCGGGCTGCAGGAAGGCGCGGCAGATCAGGTCGATGGCGTGGGTGCCGCCGTAGGTGGTGAGGATACGCCCGGCATCCACCGCAATGCCCATGTTACGCAGCACCATGGCAATACGTTCGCGCAAATCCGGCAGGCCTTGTGGCGGGCAGCGCGATGCCATGCCCGCGCTGGAGCGGGCCAGGCCGCGTTGCACCGCTGCGGCGGGTACCGCGTCTTCCAGCCAAGCCGGTGGCAAGGCACCGCTGCTGGCCAACAGCACGCCGGCGCGCTGGTCGTTCGCCTGCTGGGCCAGCCACACGCCTTCCTGTTCTTCGCCAGCCTCCAGTGCGACGACGTCGGGCACGGCAGTATGGCGAGCCTCACGCACAAAGTAGCCGGCGGTGCCGCGTGACTCAATCAGCCCCAGCGCCATCAGGCGGTCATAGGCGGTGACGACCGTATTGGGGCTGACCGCCAACTGGGCGGCCAATTGGCGGATGGACAACAGGCGCGCGGCCGCGGGCAACTGGCCGCCGGCGATGCGTTCGCGAAGGTGCAGCTCGATCTGGTCGGCCAGTGCAGTGGGGGCGTTGCGATCTAGAGAAAACACACGGCGAGGTTACAACAGAAAGGTCACGGCCAGCCCGACCAGCATGGCGCCCATGGTCAGGTTGAAGATGCGCTGCTTGCGCGGGTCGGTGAGTGCGCGGCGAATGGCCACGCCAAACAGGGCCCACATCGATGCACTGGGAAAGCCGATCAACAGCCCCACCACCGCCACCAGCAGTGCGCCCACCGGCGCACTCAGGCCCACCGGCATGAACACCGAGGCCAGTGTGATGGACTTGACCCAGCTCTTGGGGTTGACCGCCTGGAACAGCGCGGCCTGGGTAAAACTCAGCGGCTTGGTTTCACGCGCCTCGCCCAACGAACTGGCGCTGAGCTTCCAGGCCAGAAACACCAGGTACAGCGCGCCGGTAATGCGCAGAATCTGGTGCAACACGGGGAAGGCCACGAACAGGCTGCCCAAGCCCAGGCAGGTCACAAAGGTCTGCACCGCCACGCCGCTGTTGGTGCCAAAAATTTGCGGCAGCGCGCGGCGGTAGCCGAACATCGCGCCCGACGTGGCCAGCATCACATTGTTCGGCCCCGGCGTGCTCGACATCACGAAACAATAGGTCATCAAGGGCAGCAAATCGGTCAACATGGCGCAGGCTCCAGAGTCAGGGCTTGACTGTAGGGCGAGGTCATCGCGCCGCCAAGACACAAACACCGCGCTGCGCATTGCGATGTATCAGTCCGCACGGGAGTACAGACGCCAGGCTGGCGACCGTGAAGCACCGCCCGTGCGCCCCGCAGACGCACCAGCGCGGCCGTAACCACCTTCTCTATGTGCCTGCAGAGGCGCTGGGCATTCCCACCGTCTGGGTCAGCAGGATTTGCTGGTCGGCATCCAGCCCCATGCTCTGCCCCAAAGCGGCGCGGTCGAACCACGCACGCATCACGGTGGCCAAACCAGTCGAAGCGCAATACAGGTAAACGTTTTGTGCCATGGCCCCCGCCGCGACGGAGGCATAGGACTCACGGTGGGTGGCCGGAATCGTCTTCATGCGAGCATGATCCGCCACGTACACCAAGTCCAGCGGCGCAGTGTCGACAAAATCCTGATAGCCGGTGACGCGCCGAACATCGACAGCTGCCACCAGATGCAGCATGTGCGCCTTCGGCTCATACCGATAGAGGCCGGTTGCCAAGGCGGCATACAGATCGACTTCCTGTGCATTCATGGCACTGGGCGTGGTGCGCCCACCCAGCGCTTCCCGGTTGACCCCTGCGGCCGCCCACAAGAGGTCAGACAGGGTCTGCTGGGGCAGCAACGTCGCCTGAAAATCACGTTGCGACTGCCGCGCCGCCAGCGCCTGCATCAACGGCATGCCACCGGTCGTTGCCGGTGCCGGCAGATGGATGGACTTGCTCACATCAAACTCCAAGGGTGTGGGTTTGAGTTGCCCTATGAGCCCTAAGGCCAACTTTGTCAGCGTATTCATACGACGATCCTCCAATTGCGCCATGGTATGGCGGCTGTCGCCGCTTCACTTGATTTTTGTCAGTTTTGATGCGTGGCTGTCTTTTTGATGGCCTGGCGAACAGGCCCCCGGCAAGCCGTTGGTGCGCGCGCGGCGACAATGGGGCTGTGGCACATTGTGCGCAAGAGCCTCCCGTCCATACCAGAATCCGCAACATGACCCAAGACGCAACCCCAACAGACACACCCAAGCCAGCCGAGATGTGCGATGCCTGCGCAGGCATCCAGCAAAACTGGCGCAAAGCCAAAGGTCACCCCGAACTGATACAAGGGACCCACCGCAACGTGGCGCACCGGCATGGATCGGTCACCATCACCAAGTACCGCTGCGAGCGCTGTGGCACGGTGTGGGAGTATGAGAACAACAAGGTCAACCGCCAGGCCGGTTGGTCCGTCATCGGGCGCTAGGCCCGAGTACCACTCAGGCCGTGATGGCTACCAGCACGCTGCAATGCGAGAGACCGATCAGGGACTTCGAGACCGAGGTCTTCCACCAGCGCGCGGCCCAGCTGTCCAGGTGTTTATGGCCCACCACGATCAGGTCGGCGTCTATTTTTTTGGCATACCCGGTGATTTCTTCCACCGTATCACCGGTCAACAGCATGCCCTTGGCCTGGTAGCCCGAAGCCTGCAGGCGTTGCAAACCGTCTTCCAGCACGTTTTGCATGCCCTGTTTTTCACGCTCCATCATGGCGCTGTCGTACACACCGCCTTCGATGGAAACCAGGCCGATGGTGATGGGCAGCACGGCCACCAGTGCCAACTCCGCCTGGGACCACTGCGCCAGTTCGCGGCAATCGAGCAGCGCCTTCTGGCCGCTGGGTGATCCGTCATAGGCGAGCAAGATGCGTTTGTACATGGTGTGCTCCTGGGTGGTGGCGGGTGTGGGGTCTGTGGTGCCAAGCATAGGGCGCCTTTCGGTTTTGGGCAACCCTCCACCGGTCTGGACATCCTTGGGCCCGCCAGGGTTTCGCAGGCGTTGGCACAATGGCGGCCATGACGCAGAACCCCAGCACCGGCATCCCCCACCCCATCCAGCGCAAATGGCCCGCCCGGCATCCCGAGCGGCTGCAGCTGTACTCGTTGCCCACGCCCAATGGCGTCAAGGTATCGATCCTGCTCGAAGACCTGGGGCTGCCCTATGAGGCGCACCTGGTCAGCTTCGAGACCAACGACCAGATGTCGCCCGAGTTTCTGGCGCTCAACCCCAACAACAAGATTCCCGCCATCCTGGACCCCAATGGCCCCCACGGCCAGCCATTGGCACTGTTCGAGTCCGGTGCGATCCTGATCTACCTGGCGGAGAAGACCGGGCAGTTCCTGCCGCGGGATGCAGCGCTGCGCTATGAGACCATCCAGTGGCTGATGTGGCAAATGGGCGGCGTGGGGCCGATGTTTGGCCAGCTCGGTTTCTTCCACAAATTTGCGGGCAAGGACTACGAGGACAAACGCCCGCGCGACCGCTACGTGGCCGAAGCCAAACGCCTGCTGGCGGTGCTGGAGCAAAGGCTGACCGGCCGCGCCTGGGTCATGGGCGACGACTTCACCATTGCCGACATCGCCATCTTCCCCTGGGTGCGCAACCTCGTTGGCTTCTACGGCGCAGGCGACCTGGTGGGCATACAGGACTTTCCACAGGTGCGCCGCGCGCTGGACGCGTTTGTGGAGCGTCCAGCGGTCATCCGCGGACTGGCGATACCAGATCGCTCCTGAATTTATAGCTACAAACCCATACTCCACGAGGGCTAAACTGCGTTGTTCCTATAGCGCGAAGTCCAATCGGGAGAGAATTCACCTTCCATTTACGAAAGCCCCCCCCCAGTGACCCATCCTATCTACGCCGCTTCCATCCCCGTTTTCAACCAGATGCTCGGTGGTCTCCAGACGGTATTGCGCAAAGCCGAGGCACATGCCACCGACAAGAAGATCGACCCCAATGCATTGCTGCAGGCACGCCTGTTTCCGGACATGTTCACACTGCTGCGCCAGGTACAAGTGGCCTGCGATTTTGCAAAGAGCGTGTCGGCCCGTCTGGCAGGAGTGGAAGTCCCCAAGATGGAAGACAGCGAACAGACCTTCGCCGACCTGCAGGCCCGCATCGCTGCCGTGCTGGTCTTTCTGGACAGCCTGGATGCGGATCAATTCGCGGATGCAGCGGAGCGGGAAATCGTCACCCAGGCCGGCACTCCGAAGGAAAAACGCTTTACCGGGCAGTCCTACCTGTTCAACTACGGCTTGCCACACTTCTTCTTCCACACCACGACGGCGTATGCCATCCTGCGCCACAGCGGCGTGGAAGTTGGGAAGAAGGACTACATCGGGACGTATTGATGGACGGGGCGGAAGCCGCTGCATTGCAACGTTTACCATGCAACCATGACCATCGCCCGACCTCCCCGCATCGCCCTCATTGCCCACGACCGCAAGAAGGACGCCATCGTGGCATTGGCCCGGGAATTCGAGCACTTCCTGAACCAGTGCACGCTGTGCGCGACCGGGACCACGGGTGGTCGGCTGGTGGATGAAGTCGGCCTGCGCGTCGAACGCCTGTTGAGCGGCCCCTGGGGCGGTGACCTGCAGATAGGCGCCCGCCTGGCGCAGGGCGAAATTGACGCGGTGATCTTTCTGCGCGACCCCATGACCCCTCAGCCCCACGAACCCGACATCAACGCCCTGGTGCGGGCCTGCGATGTGCACGACGTGCCCTGTGCGACCAACCTGTCCACGGCGCGGCTGTTGCTGGCCAGTCTGGCCGCAGCTGTCAGTGGGCCAGGTGCAAACGCTGGATGACCCTGGTGGCGCCAAAGGTGTCGCTGAAGCCGTAGGCGGTGATATCGACCTTGCCGCTTTTATGAACGGCGACGGAGGCCCAGGCGTAGGCGCGGTCGCTTGTCGGGTGCAAGGTCTTTTCCCCCGGCTTGGCATCCCATGGCGACCCACCCGTGCCCACCAGCACCTGCCACGCGGCACCGCGCGGTTGCATCAGGTTGAACATGTGTTCGTGCCCGCAAAAATAGGTGGCGCCGTACTGCTCAATAGTGTTCCAGAACGTGTCGCGCTGCGCGGGGCTTTTGTCCAGGCCAACCGCTTCGGACTTCTTGACCTTGGCGGAGTAGACATAGGTGAAGGCCGGTTTGTGCCCGAATACAAAGAAGTGTTTGGCTCCGCGCGCCCTGGCAGACTCCATATCACTGGCCAGCCACTTCGCGGGCGCCACACCGTCGTTGCCCACCGGGTCGGTGTTGACCACTGCAAAGTGGGAATCCGTCACGTCAAAGCTGTAACTCAAGCGTGACTGGTCGCTGGCCAGACTATCGGCCGCGGCGTTGTCTTGCGTGTTCAGGTGGCTGGCCTCAAGACCCACAATCGTCTTGAAGCGCTGCGTGTCAATGATGAGGTCGCCCATGTTGGCGCGCCAGGCGTTTTCGTTCTCCACCACGGCCTTTTTGCCAGCCGCTTTGGATTGCACCTCGTGGTTGCCCGGCACCGGCACCACATAGGTGCCTGCCTCCATCAGCGTGGCGACCATGCCGCGCCAAAAACCATACTGACGGTTGAACGCCATCAGGTCAGAGGCCATGACGTCGTCAACAGAAGGCGATACAGCAGGCCCTGCCTTTCCGTAGCCCATGACCATGTCGCCGTTGAAGAACAGCAATTGGTTCTTTTGCGCGGCCACTTCCCGCAGGATGCGGCTCAGGGCCCTGCTGTTTTGCAGCCAGATCTGATCCTGCGGGCTCAGTGGCCCCGTGGTCGGGTCAAAGTTCACCGGGTCCTGGCGCGAGTCGCCCACCGTGGCAAAGCGCAACACCACGGGGTCTGCCCGGGTTGCGGCACGTCTGGGCGCCTCTGCTGCCAGCAGTCCGCTGGCAATGCCGGCCAACACCAGGCCCACCATCACAGCACGCATCTTGAGGGTCATGGGTAGCATGGGTAGTAGCAACTGCGCGTCGTGGATCAGAAGTCCGCCTTCAGCGAGACTTGGAAGCTGCGCGGCGGCTGGTACACATAGGTGTCATACGTGGTCGTGGTGCCGGTGCTGATCGCGGTCACGGCATTGTTGTCCAGCACATTGAACACGTTGAGCTGCAGCTTCAGGCTTTTGCCAAAGGCACTGCGCCCTGTCAAGGTGTAGGCCATGGCCAGATCCAGCGTGCCATAGCTGGGCGTCTGGTAGTAGTCGTAGTAGGCAACGCCGTTGATGGCCGCCTTGCCCGCGGTGAAGTCCTTCTGGCGAACGGGGCCGTTGACCTTGTAGATCAACGAGCCAGACCAGCCACCTTCGCTGTACAGGGCACCCACGGCCGCCGTGAATTCGGGGGCATTGGCGAGCTGCAAGCCGGTGTCGGTTGCCGTGGCCTTGTTCACCGATCCGTTGAGGTAGGCGGACAGACCGCCGCCCAGCACATAGGCCATCTGGCCTTCTGCGCCCTGGTAGGTTGCGCCACCGATGTTGGTGAAATAGGTGTCGGTTCCAGTCGTCACCGATTGCAGCTTGTTGACGAATTCAACGCGGTAAATGTCAGCATCCCAGGTCATGCGGTCTGACTTTCCAACAATACCGAATTGGTAGTTGGTGGTCTTCTGCGGATCGGTGCTGTTCAGGGTCGGGTTGGACACATACAGCGTGTTCAAGTCGGGAATCTGAAAGCCCTTGGCGTACTGGCCGTATACCGACATGTTCTCGCCGAGCTTCTGGTTGACCGTCAGGAACGGCAGTGTCGAGGTATAGGTCAGCGAGCCGGAGTCGTTGGCAATACGGGTGGTTTGAGCCACGGGTGATGTGTGCGAGCGGTTGATGTTGATGTATTTCACACCCGGCGTCACTTGCAGATCGGAGGTGACCATCCACTCATATTCCACATACGGCTGCACCGTGCGGATGGTGGACTGCTGGTCAAACTTCACGCTGTTGATGGGTCGGATTGTGCCGCCCAGGGTCGCAGTGGCGGGTACACCGGCAATCGCCTTTTCGATACCGATATAGGAACCATTCAACACGTTGATGTCGTACTGGTGGCGGTCGGATGTGGAGGACTCCAGCCACACACCGGTGCGCAACTGGCCCGCATCCAGCTGTTTGGTGGCCTTGAAAATGTCTCCCCAGACGCGGTACTTGTTCTGCTTGTCGATGCCCGGGATGACGGTCACGACACCACCTACCAGCGTACGCGGGTCTTTGTTGGTTGATGGTGTGGTGCCGGTCCAGGTCGGATCGCTACTGGACGTCGTCTGGTTGTTGTAGGCGTAGGTGTACAACGCGTTATCGGTCTTCCAGCCATTGCCCAAGTCGCTGCGCAGGCGCAGGTAGTCAAAGTCAGTGTCCTTGTTGGTGAAGTTGTAGCCCCAGTAGTTCAGGCTGCTGGGGTTATTGTCCAACTGGAAGTTGCGGCCGTACAGCGCGATCTGCGACTGCGTGGCACCCTTGTTACTGTCGGGCTGCTGGTACTTGGTGTTGTTGATGGACGAGAAAAGCGTCAGCACCGAACTATCGCTCACTTTGCGTTCGAATTTCACGGTCAGATTTTGGGCCTTGATGGGGCTATTGCTCAGGTAGCCATCGGACTGCAGATTCTGATAATTGAGCTGCAGCGTACCCTCGCCAGCGCCGGACAGGGTGCCGCTCTCATAGCCAACGCCCAGCAGGCGCGTGTTCCAGCTGCCCAATGTCGTAAAGACGCTGGTCGACTGGTCTTTCGATGCTTTCTTGGAGAACAGGTTGATCGAGCCGCCAAACGTGGCGTAACCCAGATTGCTGGCGTTGCCAGGACCGCGCTCAACCGTGGCGCCACCAATGATGGTTCCGGGAAAGAACGAAGTGGAGTGGTGCGCCGGGTTGTTGGTGTCGCCCCAAGGAATGCCATCAAAGGTGATGTTGTACTGGTCATCGCTGAAGCCGCGCATGCTGACCTTGGTTTCACCCAGACCCGGGCCATTGGCAGCCTCTCCCGACATGCTGGGCGCGATGTTGACGATGCGGCTGTACTCCGTTGTTGGTGCCACCGACAGGTCGATGAACTCACGCGTGATGATGGACTGCGGCTGTGTGGCGTCCAAGCTGGCCTGTGTAGGTGCCACTGCCGAAGCAGTACCTCGCCCCGCCGTACCATAGGCTCCCGCCTGCACGGTCACGCTGACCGGCGCAAACTGGACCGGGACCACACCGTCGGCATAGGCGGTCTGAATGCCGAGTGCCAGAGTGGTCAGGACCAAGGCCATCTGGGGAGCGTGGCGGTGTGCGAAGTGTAGTGCGTGTGTCATGGTGTAGGGTGGGTGTGCAAAGCCACTGACTATCGCGGTGGCATATGACAGCAGCAAGACGACCGCAACAGACCTGTGTAAAGATGCCGGCTCACAATCGCCACCAAAGGACTCTTCATGCAATACCGTCGTCTTGGCCGCAGCGGCCTCCAGGTCAGCGCACTGTCACTGGGCTCATGGGTGACCTACCACAACCAGGTTGATGTCGGGGCCGCCAAAGAGATGCTGGCAGCGGCATTCGATGCAGGCGTTAATTTTTTTGACAATGCCGAGGTCTATGCGCTGGGCAAGAGTGAAACCGTGATGGGTGCGGCCTTCAAGGCGTTGAACTGGCCGCGGCTCAACTACGTCGTTTCAACCAAGTTTTTCTGGGGCCTGTCGCGTGACGGCAATACGGTCAACCGCAAGGACACGTTGAACCGCAAGTACCTGATGCAGGCCATCGATGGCTCGTTGCAGCGCATGGGCCTGGATTTCATCGACCTGGTGTATTGCCACCGCCCGGACCCCCACACCCCGATCGAAGAAACGGTGCGGGCCATGAGCGACATGATCACCCAGGGCAAGGCCCTGTACTGGGGCACTAGCGAGTGGTCGGCCAGCGACATCCGCGCGGCCTGGGAGATCGCCGAACGGCACCACCTGCACAAGCCGGTGATGGAGCAACCGCAGTACAACGTCTTCACCCGCAAACGTGTGGAGGAGGAATACGCCCGTTTGTACGAAGACATCGGCCTGGGGCTGACTACGTGGAGCCCCCTGGCCAGCGGCTTGTTGACCGGCAAGTACCGCAACGGCGTGCCCGAAGGCAGCCGGGGTTCGGTGAAGGGCATGGACTTTCTGCTCAAGGGCCTTACGGATGCAGACCGGAACGCTGCAGTGACCAAACTGGAGACCATTGCGAACGGGCTGGGGTGCACGCTGGGGCAACTGGCCATCGCCTGGGCGGCACACCATCCGCGCGTCAGCACGGTCATCACCGGCGCCTCACGCATGTCGCAGTTGCAGGAAAACCTGGGGGCCATGGAGGTCGTCGGTCAACTCACGCCGACAGTCCTCGAGGCGATCGACGCGGCGACCCTTGCGCTTGCGGAGTAAGGCGGCGCCTTTAGAAGTGCAGCGCCGTCGTCACCCAGGCGCGCCGCGTGAACGGAACCTCGCCGGCCCGGTTGACGGTCCCGTATTTGGTGTAGTCGTCCTTGGCTGCGTTCTGCACCACCATGGCCAACTCGGCACGGCGCCCATGCTCAAACTTGAACGACTTCGATAGCCGGACATCGATGCGGTGCATGCTGTACTCGGGCGTCACATCCGAGGACACGTCCAGGACCCGGACCTGGTCCCTGAAATAGTACCCGGTGCTGAACCGCCAGGAATCGGCCAGCGCCAGCGACAGCAACAGGCTTCCGCTGTTGACGGGCGCGGATTCACGAAACAGTCCGAGGTACTCCTGGTTGTAAAAAGCCTGGACCAGCGTACCAATGCCGGGGTCATACCACTGGGTGGGCAATGCATCCAGACTGGCCGACGCCCGTTGCCGCGCGTAGTTGGCAACCAAAAAGCTGCGGCCTTCGTCCCACCGCAGCTTTGCCGTTACTTCCAGGCCCTCGTACTCGGCCGCGAGCAGATTCTTGAAGCCATCTCCGCAACGCGCCAGATCAGCGCACTTGTCCCACCAGATCAGGTTGCGCACGGACTCCGCATACAGTCGCGCATCAACCGACAGGCCAACGCCTGGGAATTCGCCGACATAGCCGATCTCCCGCGAGACCACGCGTTCTGGCGTCAGGGGCACCACCGGCGGCACATACGCGCCGCCCCAGATGGTGTTGTCGGCTGCAATGAATTGTTCCGACATGACGGGGCTGCGCGTTGCGTGCGCGAGGCCAAACCGCAAGGTGTGCTGCGGCGTGAAGTGGTAATTCAGCGAGGCGCGCGGTGACTGGCTGCGGTTGCCCATGCCATCATCATCCAGCATGGCTCCTATATTGAACACGGCCGCTTCGTGCAGCCGCCATTCATCGTGGGCAAAGAGTTGCCAGGGATTGACGGTGTAGGGCTTGGTAAACAACAGCGGATAGTCCGCGTAGTCGCTGCGCACGTCGACCCCCCACACCAGCCGGTTGTCGGCATTCACGCGGTAAGTGTTTTGCAGCTCCAGTTCGGTGCGTTGGGTGAACACGTTGCGCACGGTAAACCCTTCCGTCCGGGTCTTGCCAATGACTTTCCCCTGGCACGCCTCGCTGTCAATGCAAATGTAGGGGTCCTGTGATCTGCGGCCCGCGCGCGACAACGTCAGCTTGGTCTCGTCCCCACTGGGCCACACATGCAGCCAGCTGAGCAGCTGGAAGTCGCTTTTTGCCCGTGTGTCCCGAAAGGCGTCTTCAGGACGGCCTTCAATCCCCAGTCCATACACGCCATCGCTGCTACCAAATTGCACATCAAGGCTGTCGCTTGCAGCGGGACGGTAGTTGCCGCGAAAATTGAAGACGCGCGTAACGTTTTGGTCGTTCAGAATCGTGCTATCCAGACCCCGGTCCGAGCGATAGCCTAGAGACATCCGGTAGTCAAAATCGCCTCCGGCGTGTCCAAGGCGGACCAGTGCGTCTGTCGCGTGCCCGCCCGTCAGCGACACGCTGGTGCCATGCTGGTCGGCCGCGTCACGGGAAATGATGTTGATCACGCCGTAGAAGGAATTGGACCCGTGTGAGGCTGACGACGGCCCGCGCACCACCTCGATACGCTCGATGTCCTCCGTCAGTATCGGCAAGTCGGCCCAGTGCACCCCTCCAAAGGGCGGCAAGTAGGCGCTACGCCCATCGATCAGCACCTGCATGCGGCGCGCCAGTTCGTCCGAAGAACCGTGCAGGGAAACCACAGGGCGGTTGGCATCCGCAAATCCCACATACATGCCGGGAACCAGGCGCATCAGTTCGGGCACGGTGCGAAAACCCGATGCCTCTATCATCTTGCGGTCGATCACGGTCACCGCACTCGGCGATTCTGAAACGGGCTGCGACAGCCGCGATGCGGTCAGAACCATGGGAAGGTCCTGCGTGAAAAGGTCGTCTTCAGTCAGGCCCGATTGCGCAGCACAGGGCGACGCCACCAGCCACAGACCGGACACCAACGCTGCAAGTGGCGGCACCCAAGAGGAATGGTCTGGAGTGTGCATGAATACAAGTAAGAGTTCTACGCCATGATGCCATGCATCACCGGCAATTTGTTACAAAATTTCGACTTCTAGAGCCGCGCCCCCAGCGTTGTGTTCTTGCCGGCGCTCTTGGCCGCATACAGCATCTGGTCAGCCGTTTCACTGAGCCGCTGCAGCGTCTCCCCTGTTCCCGGATGCGTCGTCGCCACGCCTATACTGATGGTCACGTGCGGGTCCACCGTCGATTGCACATGGGGTATCTGCAATGCCGCCAGGCTGGCGTGAAAGAACTGGGCCACGCGCATCGCGTCATCCAGGTCGGTATCGGGCAGAACAGCGGCAAATTCCTCCCCGCCATACCGGCCCACAAAGTCGCTGGGGCGCTGCACGCAGGCCTGCAGGGCCTTGGCGACACGCACCAGGCATTCGTCGCCGCAACCATGGCCGTAGTGATCGTTGAATTGCTTGAACTGATCGATGTCGATCAGCACGAACGACAGCGGGGAGCCGGTTCGCACAGCACGCACCCATTCCTGCCTGAATGTCTGGTCCAGTGCGCGCCGGTTGGGGATTTCCGTCAATGCATCGATGAACACCAGATTCTCGAGCAGGCTGCTTTGCCTTTTGAGCTGGATGTGGACGCGAATGCGCGCCTTGATAACGGTCTGGTTGAACGGCTTGGCAATATAGTCCACCGCGCCGAGCGAAAACCCCATGCTCTCGTTTTCGACGTCGGCCATGGCCGTCAGGAAGATGATGGGAATGTCTTTGGTCGTAGCCTGCCCCTTGAGGCGGCGGCACACCTCGTAGCCATCGATGCCCGGCATCATGATGTCCAGCAGGATCAGGTCTGGTGGCGTATCCGAGTTTGCGATTTCCAGCGCCCGCTCCCCGCAATTGGCAACCTTCACCTTGTACGTGTCCTTGAGCAGGCTACTCATCAGCGCAAGGTTGGCGGGCGTGTCATCTACCACCAGGATCGTTGCCTCGCCGGGAGATTTTGGCAAACTGTTCATGTACGCATTCATTTTTTTTGTGAATGTCAATCCAACTTGATACCCATTCTCGCGGCAATTGCATCCAGCAACGTAAGTGCCTCTCTCAGCGAGAAGTTCTCGACCAGTTCCACGAGACAACGGAAGTCTTCCTCCAGCGCACCGCCCTGACCGTGTGCTGCCAGCGAAGCGACGTGATTGAGCGCATCGGCATCGTCATCCGCCAACAGTTTAGCCATTTCGCGCAACAGGGGCGCCAATGCCGCCTCGTCGATGGGTTGGGCAATGGCCTGCCCGCCGACGTCCGCAACCGGTGGTAGCGCGCGCTCAATTTCAGCGAGTTGCAGGGTCAATGAGACTTCAACCTCGCTCACAAGGGTCGGGGATATCTCGCCCGATCCGGGTCGCAGCGCGTGCTCCAGCCTTCGGGCGGCTTCAAACAGGGCCGTCGCACCAATACTGCCTGCAGCCCCCTTGAGTGAATGCGCCAGCCGGTGCGCGGTTGCGCGGTCCCCGGCCGCCAGGGCGGCACGGATCGCGGTGACATTACCAGAATGCCCATCGCGAAACCACCCCAGCATCCTGCAAAACAGGTCGCCATCCCGCCCTATGCGGCCCATCGCCTTTCGGCTGTCCAGTCCGGGGACGTGGGGAACGGGTGTGGTCCGTTGCGAGGAAAGGTCTATGGTCGCCGGCGCCGTCGGCATTCTGGGCTGCACCCAGCGTGCCAGCGCAGAGAACATCAGGTCCATGTCGATAGGCTTGGCGATATGGTCGTTCATGCCGGCAGCGGCACACTTTTCCCGATCGCCCGTCATCGCGTTGGCCGTGATGGCGATCACCGGCAGCGACGCAAAACGCGGCTGGGCCCGTATCAGGCGTGTCGCCTCGAAACCGTCCATGACCGGCATCTGGCAGTCCATCAGCACCCCGTCGTAGTGCACGCGGGCGATTTTTTCCAGTGCTTCCCTGCCATTGCTGGCCAAATCAACCAGTATGCCCGCCCGGCCCAGTATTTCCAGCGCCACTTCGCGATTCATGTCGTTGTCCTCGACCAGCAAAATGTGTGCGCCGCTGAGCGCCCGCGCAACATCCGCGCGAACGCCGCGTTCCGAGCGCTGGTGCGTGCCCGGCCCCGTGTCGTTCCCCAACGCCGTCATGATGCTGTCATACAGCGTTGAAGGGGCGACCGGCTTGATAAGCAGCCCGTCGATATTCACCCCCGAGTCCAGAACTTGCCGGAGCACCTCCTCCCGGCTATGCGCCGTCACCATCATGCACATGGGCGTGGTGGCCAGGGTGCGATCGGCCTGGATTCGCCGGATGGTCTCCACGCCATCAATGTGGGGCATGTGCCAATCCACCAGCACCAGCCCGAATGGCTCGCCCGCCGTCTGCGCCTGTCGCAGTGTGTCCAGTGCCTGTATGCCGCCCGTGACACAGACGGCCTCGACGTGCAGCGAAAGGAGCATGCCATGGAAGATGTCCCGCGCACTGGCGTTGTCATCCACCACGAGAACCCGTAGCGGCCCCACTGGCATCGCGTCCACTGCGCGCTGCGCCGGCCCGGTCTGCAGCCCGAAGCGCGCGGTGAAGAAAAATGTACTGCCGACGCCGGGCTCGCTGGTCACCCCCATCTCGCCGGACATCAGCTCGACCAGGCGTTTGCAAATCGTCAACCCCAGTCCCGAGCCCCCGTACTTGCGTGTGGTGGAGTTGTCTGCCTGCGAAAACGCATTGAACAGGCGCCCGATCTGTTCCGGGGTCAGACCGACTCCGGTGTCGGCAACGGCAAACCGCAAATCCACGGTTTCCGCTCCCGCGGCAACGGTGCTGATGGAAACCGTGACCTCTCCGTGCTCCGTGAATTTGATTGCGTTGTCGACCAGATTGGTCAGAATTTGACGCAGGCGCAGGGGGTCCCCGACCATCGCCAGCGGCACGTCGGCGTCGATCTTGAACAGGAGTTCCAGTTCCTTTTTCTGTGCCTTGACAACGGCCAGGTCAGTCACCCCGTACAGCACATCCTCGAGTCGAAACTCAATGTGCTCGAAGCTGACCTTGCCCGCCTCGATCTTGGAAAAATCGAGTATGTCGTTGATGATGCCCAGCAGACCTTTGGCGGCAACCTCCACACTCTCCAGATAGTTCCGCTGCCGGCTATCGAGCCGTGTCTGCAACGCCAGATGGGTCATGCCAATGATGCCATTCATCGGCGTGCGGATTTCGTGACTCATGTTGGCCAGAAACTCGCTCTTCGCGCTGTTGGCCGCCTCGGCTGCCGCACGCGAGGCCTGGTCGGTGAAGGACAGTTGCTCCAGCGCGCGATTTCTCTCCTCCAGCTGCTCGGTCCTCACCGCCACGAGCTGCTCCAGATTGGCATTCACTTCCAGCATGGCGTCGCGTCCACTCTGCAGCTTCGCAGCCATCTGGTTAAACCCGTTTTCGAGCTCGGCGAGTTCACCCGTGGATTGGGCCAAGATACGGGTTTCCAGCCTGCCCTGCGCCATGCGATTGACGCCGTTGAGCAGGGACGACAGGGGCCTTGTAATATCGCGGCTCATCCGCAACGCGAGTGTCGTGGCCGCCGCCGTGCCCAGGGCACCGATCAACAGACTGATGAGAATGAACTTTCGCTTGCTGTGCTGGCTGTTGGCGGTGCTGAGTTCGAGGTAGGCCATCCCCAGCAGCTTGGGCTTGGCGTCCGGCTTGGGCGTCGTCTGGTCCAGCAAGCCAAAACTGTCTCCCTGCGGCGCATCCTGGTAGATCGGTGCCGCGAAAACCACGGCATCCTGTTCGTCCTGCAGGACTCTCGCCCGCTCGACGACGCCGTCATGACTACGACTGAATTTTCCGGGCTTTCCGCTAAGTGCCAGCACCCGGTGTTCGGCATCGGTAATCATGACCGCCTTGGCGTCATCTTCCCGCATCACCGCCTGGGTCAGCGCCTGCAGGACTTCCCGGTTACCCGAGAAAGCACCATATTCGCTGGCGGGGGCCAGCTGGCGCACGATGACGGTCCCGCGCACCTTGAGCGCGCCATCAATCTCAGTGATGCCGACCACGACCACCAGCAGGGTCAGCAACAGTGTGATCAGCCAGGCCGGTGCCAGCGTCAACAACAGGATGCGGTGGGTGAGCCGCAGGCCTCTCATGGTGCGGTCTCCGGTATCTGCTTGAGCTTCTGAAGCAACTGCGCTTCGTTTTCCATGGTCAGTTCCAGTGAGAGCTGCACCTGGGAATTGACGCGAACGGAAAAATACCGCGGTGATTGCGGAGCCGGCAGCCCCCCGCCGGCGGGCAGGTTCTGAATGATTTCCACCACTTGCTGTGCAATCTGCGCCGGCTCACTGAAAACCGAGGCAAGCGCACCAGCCTTGACGTAAGACGGCGAAAATCCGAAAAGCGGAACCTTGGCCCGGTAACTGGTCAGCAGGATGCTGGCAATGTTGCTGCGGTTGTAGATGGCGGCATCGGGCACCGCCAGCAGGGCATCACTGCGGGCGAGCAACAGCTTCAGGGCAGGCAACAGGTCCGCTTCATCGTTGGCGACCTCGACGCTTGCGCTCAGTCCCGCAGCTTTTGCAGCCGCCAGCACGCTGGCGCTGAGCTCCAACGAGTCCTTGCCCAGCAAAATCCCAACCCGTCGCCCTGGCAAGGCATGGCGAATCAGCGCCATCTGGCGTGACCAGGGCTGATCAAAAAACACAGCAGAGAAGGATCTGGAATCCTGCGTGCGCCCGCTGGAAAGGGCGAGCTTGCGAAAACTTGCACGCGGAACCAGCACATTCAGCACGGGCACGGACGGTGGCTTTCGCGCCATGGCAGTCATGGCCGGTGTGCCAACTGCCACCACCAGCTGGCCGCCCCCCGCGCGCGCGAGTTCGTCACTCCTGGCCAGTGGCAGAACACGGACCGGGGGCTTGCCGCCTCCGGCCTGGCCCAGGCCGGCGCTGAGGCTGGTGGCGAATTCAGCGTAGGCGCCGCCGTCTTCGCTCAGCAATACGGTAACGCCCTCTTGCGCAAAAGCGCCAAAGGGGAAACCGAGGCAGGCTGCGACGATGGCACATAGGAAACTCAACCGCATGAAACCAAGTATCGCATCACCCTTCGCCCTTACACTGGGCATTTATTATTTCAAGCTTATGGACCCCACGGCCCTTGCATTCGGGCCACGCGGGCCTGGGGCCTGAACCTGTACTGGAGAGGCTTACCCATGACAAAGACTATTCCCGCAACGCTGATCCCGGGGGACGGCATCGGCCCTGAAATCATGGACGCCACGCTGGCCGCGCTCGACGCCTTGGGCGCGCCGTTTGAGTGGGACCGGCAAATTGCCGGTCTGGGCGGCGTGCAGCTCGCCGGCGATCCGTTGCCCCAGGCCACGCTGGACAGCATCCGGCGCACCCGCCTGGCGCTCAAGGGCCCGCTGGAAACCCCTACCGGCGGCGGTTACCGCTCGTCCAATGTGCGGCTGCGCGAAGAGTTCCAGCTCTACGCCAACCTGCGCCCGGCCCTCACCATCATTCCAGGTGGGCGCTTTGACAAGATTGATCTGGTCGTGGTGCGCGAGAACCTCGAAGGCCTCTACATCGGCCACGAGCACTACGTCAAGATCGACGACGACCCGCACGCCGTGGCCATGGCCACCGGCATCAACACCCGGGCCGGCAGCCGGCGCCTGCTGGAGTATGCGTTTGAACACGCCGTCACCACCGGGCGCAAAAAAGTGACGATTGTGCACAAGGCCAACATCATGAAAGCGCTGACCGGCATCTTCCTGGAAACCGGGCTGGAACTGTACGAGCGCAAGTACAAGGGCAAGTTTGAGCTGGACACCGTCATCATCGACGCCTGCGCCATGAAGCTGGTGCTCAACCCCTGGCAGTTCGACATGCTGGTGACCACCAACCTGTTTGGCGACATCCTGTCTGACCTGGTGGCCGGCCTGGTCGGTGGCCTGGGCATGGCACCCGGCGCCAACATAGGGGCAGACGCCGCCATATTCGAGGCGGTCCATGGATCGGCACCGGATATTGCCGGCAAGGGCATTGCCAACCCGATCGCCCTGCTGCTGGCCGCCGCGATGATGCTGGACCACTGCAAGCTGCCCGACATGGCCAGCAAGTTGCGCCGGTCGATTGACGAGACCCTCAACATCGACAAGGTTCGCACCGGCGACCTGGGCGGCACGGCCAATACCGCAGCATTCACCGCCGCATTGGTGAAGCGCATCCAAAGCTGACCGTGCGCCCTTGAAGCCGCACCCCAAGCCGGTCGTCTATGAGAGTCTGACCAGCAAGTCCCTGTTTTTCTCGACCCAGGATGTGCAGAGCGAAATGCACATCCTGCGGCCCGACGAACTGCAGTTTGAATACACCCGGATCATGATGGGGTTTCTGCTACACAACCCCCAGCCCCGCAGCATCGCCATGATTGGCCTGGGTGGCGGATCGCTGGCCAAATTCTGCTACCGCCACCTGCCGCACACTGAAATCGTGGTGGTGGAAATCAATCCGCATGTGCTGGCATTGCGCGACGCCTTCGCCATCCCGGCGGACGACCACCGGTTCAGCGTGCAATTGGGCGATGGTGCTGACTTTGTCAAGGAACAGCAGCAGAAATTTGATGTGTTGCTGGCCGACGGCTTTGACGTCGGCGGGCTGCCCGAGGCGCTGTGCTCGCTGCAGTACTACGACGACTGCTACAAGCTGCTCAATCCGGGGGGGATCCTGGTCGCCAACCTGCATGGCTGCAACCTTCTCTTTGACGTGGTTCTGGACCGCATTCGCACCAGCTTCCAGGGGGCGCTACTGACCGTCAAAGACCCGGACGCCACCAACCGCCTGGCATTTGCGGTCAAGGCAGAGACGCATGCGCTCCATTCTTTGGCCAGTGTCCGCCGCCCAGACGGGTTTGATGCACTGGCCTGGCGGGCGTTGCTGCCCAGTCTGGCGCGGGTGTTTCTGGCGTCACGAGAATCGGCCCGTAACGGAGCCCGGTTTCATGGACGGCCGCGCTAGCGATTTTCCGTGCTTCAGGCCAGTCCAATGGTTTGCAGCAGGGGCTTCCACCGCGTCTCGGCGATTTTCCTGAAACCATCCGCCGTGGGATGCAGCTCGTTCGCCCATTCATGGGGCTCCAGGGTGCCGCGGCTGTCCACCACGAACAGGTGCTGCGGGTCCATCCTGGTGATCTCCAGCAACATGCCGTGGAAGGCATCCATCAGCAGATTCACACATGCCTGGTGCAATGTGGCGGGAACCTGGGCATCGATCAGGGCCGATTCCAGCCACGCCTCGCCGCCAAACACCCCCTTGCCGCTGGGAATAGCGTAGTCGTAGGAGTGCATCACGATGCGGCAATCAGGCGGCGTGCGCGTGTATACGACGCCAATGAGTTTTCGGTAGTACTCGTCCATGTGCTCCAGAAAACCCTTCAGCCCTGTGCTCCCGGCCCTGAAGCAGCCTTTCGCCGTGGTCTGGGCAGAACAGTTGTCCTTCAGCAGCGGGCGCAGGTCATTGAAGCCGGCGAAATCGTTGCCGCCGCCGCTCAGGAACACCGCCGACAAGTCTGCGCCATACAGGCGCAGGGCCTCGCGCACGATGCCGGCGTACTTGCCATCCACATAGTCAAACGCCTCCGCTCCGTTCATTCCCTTGGCCAGGATGGTGTGCCCCTTGCCGGCGACGATGGGCCCCAGATTGTTGGTCAGGCTGCCGCCAATGAACGGATACCAGAACCATGAATCGCCGATCAACAAAATGCTCGGGTAGACACCATCGATCTTCATCGCGTTTTCATTCCAGTAGTAGTTGACCATAGATGCCTCCATGCAATGGATGTGATGAGCCAGGTCCAACCATAGCGTGCCTGGCCGTGGCCCGCATCCCCAAAATGGGGGATGCGCCCGCGCGGCGGGGCCGCTAGACTCGCCGCAGGAGGCCCCCCATGGCTACATCGACTACGGGCGCCACGGCGCCGGACCCCGAGAACGAACTCATCCAGGCGCGCCGCGCGATCGCCGGCGTGGCCAGCGGCGATCCGCGCCTGGGGCTGGCGCTGTCGGGCGGCGGCATTCGCAGCGCGACGTTTTGTTTCGGGCTGCTGCGCGCTCTGGCGCGCGAGAAGGTGCTGACCCGCTTCGACTACCTGTCCACCGTGTCCGGCGGCGGCTACATAGGCTCGGCACTGGGGCGGCTCTACCAAAGCGACTACCGCGCCCCGCAAGTGCAGGAGCGACTGGACCAGGACGACACCCTGCTACTGTGGTGGCTGCGCAGCAATGGCCGTTATCTGACGCCGGCCGGCGCACGCGATCTCGGCCAGGCCAGTGCGTCCATCGTACGCAATGTGCTGTTCTCGCAATTCGAGGTGGCGGCCCTGATGCTCCTGTTGGCCGCCTGCATGCTGTTGCCGTATGCGCTGCTGGCATCCGGCGGTGAATGGTCTCAGGACTTTCAGGGCACGGTGGGGTCCGCTTGGTGGTGCGCCCTGGTGCTGCCGCTGTTCGGCGCGGGCCACTGCATCTTCAGCTACTGGTATTGCCGCGAGTGGCCGACGCTTGCCACCTGGCTGGCCAACGTGGGCGGTGCGCTGCTGGCGGGCGGCGCCGGCGTGGTGCTTGCGGGCACGGTCTGGGATGCGGTCCACGGAACGGGCGGCATGACGCCGGTGCTGGCCGCCAAGGCCGTGGTCGCGTTGCTGCTGCTGTCGCCCTTGAGTGCGGCCTTGCTATCGGTCAAGCCAGCCGCTGTGTCGGCGCTGGCCGCACTGCGCCTGCGCCACACCAAGCGCCTGGGCCTGATGCTCTGGTGCCTGTTGGGGCTGACGCTGCTGGGCCTGCTGGACTTCGCGGCGTGGTGGCTGGCGGGTCGCGTCGCGGAGTACACGCAAGCGCCCGCCATCGGCGCGGCCGGCCTGGCCACACTGGTCGCAGCGGTCCGCAAGGCCTTGCCGCGCATCCAGCACTGGAAAGCGACGCTGAAGGCGAAGGCCATCAAGACCGAGGTCTTGCTCAACATCGGCGGCTTGCTGCTGGTGTTGCTGCTGGCCCTCGTCTGGATGACCGTACTGCATGCGCTGGTGCGCCCCGAGCTGGGATGGCTGCTGTGGCCCGGTATCCGTGCCGACCAGGCACCGCTGGCCAACTGGGCCGTGGTGCTGGTATTGACCCTTGCCTACGTCGTGCTGACGGGCAAGGATGTGGAAGTGCTCAACCTCTCGTCGTTGCACCACTTCTACCGGGCCCGGATTGAGCGCGCCTATGTGTCGGTCGGCAATTACCCACGGGGCGAACCAAAGCCAGAGGGCACGCGTTTTCCCGACGGATCTCCGCTGGGCAAGGCGCGCCGCGCCGGAACCGAGCGGGTGGCCAAACTGGTCGAGGCCGTGGACGGCGACGACATTGCGCTGGCCGACTACCAGCCGCATGCGCAGGGCGGGCCCATCCACCTCATCACCTGCTGCATCAACCAGTCGGTGGACGACCGCACCGGCAACTACAACGCCGACCGCCTGGGTATCGCCCTGACCGTCAGCGCTCTCGGCGCCGAAACCGGCACGGCGCGGCCCACGCCGCTTGACCGTTTGCCCGAGCAGGGCCAAGGCATTGGCAAACTGTCGCGCTGGATCGCCGTGTCGGGCGCGGCCGCCGCCAGCGGCATGGGCTCGCAGACCACGCCCGGTCTGGCCGCCCTGCTGTTCCTGTCGGGCCTGCGCCTGGGCTACTGGACACCCAGGCTGCTGGCTGCGCCGACCGAACCAAAAACGGCACCGCAGACCCCGCCACGGACCCGGCCCGTCACCGTCGGGCAGTGGCTGGCCGCGCGGCTGCCCAAGCCGTCGTTCTTGCTGGCCGAATTCCTGGCGCGCTTTCCGGGCCTGCACAGCCCTGCCTGGTACCTGTCCGACGGCGGGCACTTCGAGAACACCGGCGTCTACGCGCTACTCAAGCGCCAGCTAGATATAGTCGTGCTGGCCGACTGCGGCGCCGACCCGCGCTACCACTTTGACGACCTGGAAAACATGGCGCGCAAGGCCGAGATTGACTACGGTGCCAGCATTGAATTCATAGACCCGGCCACGCTGGTCGCCCAGTCCGCCGAAGAGACCGCCCTGTTCGCCCGCGTAGGCAGCGTCAAGACCATCACCGCTGCACCGGGACCGCAGTGCCTGCTGCTGGCGCGCATCCGCTACGACGGGCGAGACCAGCCCGGCCTGCTGATCGTGGTCAAGCCGCGCCTGCTGGACGACATGCCGCTGGAGATTGCCGGCTACGCGTCGCGCAACGCCACGTTTCCCCAACAAACCACGTCCGACCAGTTCTTCGACGAGGCGCAGTGGGAGGCTTACCACCAGTTGGGCTTGCGGTTGGGGGAACTGTTGAGCGCACAGGCGATGGAGATTTTCAGAAACCGGGTGTGCCTGGTGGCCGGGGCATAGGATTCGCCAGCACAGGCCGCAGCACAGACACTATCAAATTGATAGCTATATATCTATATTTCACGAGGGCTAGATGCCTATTTGGCATATAACTCTTTGGCAGAACCCTTGAACAACTGGCGAAACGCATATTCACCCGGCTCGGTGAACTGCACCACGCGCGAGTCCTTGGCGCGGCGCGCCCAGCCCAGTGCGTAGACCCGATCCAGCAGCGCGGAGCCCAACGCACCCGCCAGATGATGGCGGCGCTCGCCCCAGTCCAGGCAGGGGCGGCAAAAGCAACGGCGCTGCGTGGCCAGCGCGTCAACGTCCACGCCCAGCGCGGCGAACCAGTCGCGCCCGGCCTCGGTCAGCTGCAGGTCGCGCGGCCGCAGCAAAGCGGTGAAGGCGCCCTGCCCCCGCAGCCCCTCAAACGCCAGCACCCCCAGCTCACCGGCCAGGTGGTCGTAGCAGACGCGGGCCTTGCGCAGGGCCGGCTCGCGCGGGCTACCGCGCAGGCGCACGGCGCCACTGCGAAAGGCCACGCCCATCAGGCTCTCCAGCAACTGCGCCACGTCACGGTTGGCCAGGCGGAAGTAACGGTGCCGGCCCTGCGGATCCACCGCGATCAGGTTGGCATCCACCAGCTTGGCCAGGTGCACGCTGATGGTCGCCTTGCTCACGCCGGCCACGTCGGCCAACTCGGTGGCCGTCATGGCGCGGTCCGCCATCAGCGCGGTCAGCACCTCGGCACGGGCGTGGTCGCCGATCAGTGCAGCGATGCGGGCGATATGGGGGCCGTCTTTCATGGTCATGACACGATGGTAGACCAGGCCAGCGCGTGCATGGTTCGTTCTGCGACGAAGCATGTTGGAGGCTTGTATTCGTACCATTTGGCGCATGCAAACACACCGGTAGACACGGCCTACGGCCACACCAACGGCTCTATTTTGCAAACCATCACAACCACCACGGAGTTTCCATGACCATCACCTGTTTTATCCGCTACCAGATTGACCCGTTCCAGCGCGAGGCCTTCAAGGTCTATGCGCAAAACTGGGGCCGCATCATCCCGCGCTGCGGCGGGCATTTGTTGGGCTACTTCTTGCCACACGAGGGCACGAACGACATCGCCTGGGCCCTGATCACCTTTGACAGCCTGGCCGCATATGAGACCTACCGCGCGCGCTTGCGCACCGATGCCGAGGGTCGCGCGAATTTTGAGATGGCGCAGGCCAAACGTTTCATCCTGCGCGAGGAGCGCTCGTTTGTCGAAGTCGTCGACGGCACCTTTTGCTTACCCTCTGCCCTGGAATCCTCACCATGATCGCCGTGATTTTTGAAGTGCTGCCCAATGCCGAGCACCGCCAGGCCTATCTGGACACGGCCGCCGGCTTGCGCCCGTATTTGGAGACGATAGACGGCTTTGTTTCCATCGAACGGTTTGAGAGCCTTTCACAAGCGGGCAAGGTGTTGTCGCTGTCCTTCTGGCGTGATGAA
>Ga0208509_1000048_pt1 | contig 64105 bp, 56 predicted proteins | sample LakWasMeta7_HOW4_2_FD_183857 | JGI IMG/M metagenome (GOLD analysis project Ga0208509, IMG submission 183857) | Freshwater sediment methanotrophic microbial communities from Lake Washington under simulated oxygen tension - Sediment Metagenome... | ecosystem: Environmental > Aquatic > Freshwater >...
CAAGGTCATCGTCGTGGCGTGCATGCACAAGCTGCTGGCCATTGCCTACGGGGTGCTCAAGTCCAGGAAGCCCTTCAATGCCGACCATTTGAAGCCGATAGTCACTTGACATTCACAACGGTGTCTTGACCTACGCAAAACACGCAGCCCACCTGATCCGCCCGCGCGATCGGTGCGCCTGCCCAGAAAAACGGGAAACGGAATCTCTGCCGTAGCTAAAGGGATGGGTGTGGGCTGGGTGTTCTGCGTAGGTCAAGGAGGAGGCCGAAGGCCGGGGGACACGAAGCAGAGCACCCAGCCCACACCCATCCCTTTAGCGTGCTCAGACAGGTAGCCGGCTTTCAAGAAGTCCGTTCACATCCACACGGCCCGCCACAGCATCACCGGGAAGTCCCACCACCGCAGCGTAGGGCGCTGGTTCAGCGTGGCGTAGTGCAGGGCCTCGATGCGGTCCAGTATGCGCAGGCCGCCTTGCACCACCAGACGCAGCTCCCACCCGGCACGACCCGGCACCTGGTGGACAAGTGCTGAACCAAACTGCATGCTAGCCCTCGCCGTTGCTACACAGTGCGCTATCAATTGCGTAGCGTTGTGGGTTTGGCTCTGCGCCAGGATGTCGGTCTGCGGGACACCAAAGCGCGCGCACTCGTCTTGCGGCAGGTAGTAGCGGCCCCGGGGAATGTCCACGCTCAGGTCTTGCCAGAAGTTGATGAGTTGCAGCGCGCTGCAGATGGCGTCGCTGCGCTGCAACGCCTGCGCGTCGGTGACGCCGTAAAGGTGCAGCAGCAGGCGGCCCACCGGGTTGGCGGAGCGGCGGCAATAGTCCAGCAGCTCGGCGTGGCTGGCGTAGCCCTCTGCGGCCGCGGACTTGCGCGTGTCCTGCACAAAGGCGTCGAGCAGGTCGTGCAACAACTGGGGGGGCAGGTTGTGCGCCTGTAGCGCGACCTGCAGTGGGCCAAAGACCTGGGGCCAGCGGGTGCTGGGTGGAGTGGCGCTGTCGCCAGAGGATGGGGCCGCTGCAGGCGCAATGTTGCGGGTGGCGGAGCATACGTCGATCAAGTCCTGGCGGTAGGCCCGCAGTTCCTCCAGCCGCTGCGCCGCGTTGGCGCCGCCTTCATCCGCTATGTCGTCTGCCGTGCGGGCAAAGTGGTAGATGGCGGCAATGGGCGCGCGCAGGTGGGCAGGGCACAGGAAGGACGCGACCGGAAAGTTTTCGTAGTGGGTGATGGGTGCGGGGGTGTCCTGGGGTGGGTGCATGGGGGGGATTTTGCCAGCAGGTGATCCGCAGACCGGTCTGCCGTATCAGACCCTGTAACGCAGCAGCGCCCAGAGGGTGGGCCGTTCATCGTTGCGCAGGTCTCTCTGCACGGTGCCCGTAAAGCTCCAGCGCCGGTCGGAAGACTCCCAGCTGTGGGCCAGTGCCAGGCTCCAGCCAGCCGGTCGCTCTACCCAGTTGGCCTCGTCGCTGTAGAGTTTGTCGCGCCAGGTCATTCGTAGCAGCGAGAAGCTGCGTGCCTCATGCCGCCAGGTGGTCTGAGCCAGCAGCACGTGCGGCGCAAAACCGGGCAATAGGTTGCCCACGTAGCCCGCGCCGGTGTTGCGCGAGTCGGTGCGCTGGTAGCTGCCCAGCACGCTCCAGCGTGGCCCCAGCAGGTGGTTGGCGGAGATGCTGGCCTGCGCCAGGTCGCCCTGTCCAAAGATCGGTCTTGCGTCATAGGTGTCGAGCGTGGTTTGCGCGTTCAGCACCACGGGCGCGATGGTGGTCACGTTGTCGAACAGGGCGCCCATGTCTTGCGCAAACAGCCGTCCGTTGGTCGCCACCAGGTTGCTGATGCTCTGGCCCGACAGGCTGGCACCGACAAAGGTCGCCGGCCCCACTTCCCAGTCGAGTTGCAGGGCGTGCTTGCGCGCGTAGCTGCCTGCCATCTGGTACTGGTTGTCCACCGCAATGGCCCCTGTGGCCACGGGCGCCAGGGTGTGCGTGCCGGGCGCGCGCAGACTTTCCTGGTAGGCCCAATGCAGCGCGCGGCCGGGTCCAAAGCGCAGGCTGGCGCCCACGCGAGGCAGCAGTTTGCGGCTGTGTTCGGCGCCCTCCTCGTTGGGGGGGTCTAGGTCTTGGCCGGTGAGGCTGTCGGCATAGCGGTCACCTTTTTGCGCGTTGAATCGGGGCCAGTAGGCTTCGGCCATCCAGCTCCAGGCGCCGCTACGCCATTCGCCAGCCACCCAGGGCATGTCGTAACGCTCGGTGTTGGTGAAGGGCGCCGTGACATAGGGGTCCGAGATGGCGCTGCCCGTGTCGCGGTCAACGCGCTCCCAGCCCACGCTCACGCGGTGCGCCCCCCACATGACGGTATGACGCAGGAACAGACCTTTTTCGTCGCTCTGGTAGTTGTAGTCCTGCGGACCGTAGCTGGCATCGTCGATCACCAGGCTCGTGGTCTGACGCCCGCTGTGGGCCTTGATCCACGTCTGGCTGTCGGCCGACCAGCGCCAGGACGCTCCGGTATCGGTGCGGCGGTTGCGGGTCTCTGCCTCGCCAGTAAACGTTTGGCCGTTGCCAAAGTCCAACCCGTCCGGAAAGCGGTAGCGCAGCGTGGTGTCGCCATGCAGCAAGAAGACCGAAAGGCTGTCCGTAGGCTTGGCGCCCAGTGCCACACTAATGCCGGGCGAAGACAGCCGATACTGGGACGAGGGCGGCCCCTCACGTGGCCAATACTGCACATCGTCGCCGCGCACCAGCCAGGCGACGGGCACGGCGCCCGCCGCGAAGCCGCGGTACCCCACATCGACTGTGGCGGTGTGGCGCAGCGGGTTGCTCTCGGCACTCGCACCCATTGCCCATTCGCTACCGGTGGACAGCAGCAGCGGTGCACGCTTGTCGCTGGCGCCAAACACCGTGGGGTCGGTCAGGTAGCCCTGGAACAGCTCGGAGCGGCGGCTGAAGTCGCTCTCGTAGCGATCAGCCAGGAAGAAGTGGCTCCCCGACCACAGCGGGTAGTACGAGGCATTGGCGTAGGCCCGTGCCCAGTGCTCCATGCCGAAGTCGCCCAGGGCCTTGCCCAGGTTGGCCGAGCCTTGACTATCAGACGCCAGCGGGTTCAGCGACTTGAGGTAGGGCAGCCGCACCAGCGCCTCGCGCGCCGCGGCAATGGCCTGGGTTGGGTCACCGCTGTCGTTGCGCAGCATGGCCTCGATCTGCCAGGGCAGCGGGTCGTTGGGGTCGGCCAGGCGTGCCCGGTCCAATGAATCCAGCGCGGCACCGCGCTCGCCCAGCGTGTATTCGGCCACTGCCAGCCAGACCTGGGCGCGGGCGTAGCGCGGTTCGATCACCAAGGCCTTGAGCAGATAGGTGCGCGCGGCCTCGGCATCGCCCTGCTTCAGGGCCAGCAGGCCCGCGCCGGCCAGGCTCACATAGTCGTCACCCGCGCGGGCCAGCGCGGCGTCAAAGCCGGTGCGTGCCTCGGCCAGCTTCAGGGCCTCGGTGGCGGCGGTGGCCTGCTCGCCGCGGTAGCTGGAGTTGTCGGGTGCCAAGGCCACCGCCTGCGCCAGCGCGGCACGGGCAGCGCGCAGATCGCCGCGCTCCTGTAGCGCGCGGCCCAGTGCCCACTGCGCGGCGGCGCGTTGGGCGTCGCCCTCGGCGCGGGTCAGCGCTTCGCGGTACAGCGCCAGCGCGGCGTCGCCATGTCCTTGCAGCCGCTGCCAGTCGCCATCGGCCAGCAGCAGCTCCACGGCGGTGGGCGCGGCTGCGCGGGTGGTATCGAGCCAGGTGCGCGCCTCGGCACCGCGGTCCAGTGCCATCAGCAGATCGGCCCGGCGCGCGGCCGTGCGCGGGTCCTGTGTGCGCTGCCACGCGCTACTCAAGCGGGTCTGTGCGGCATCGAGTTGTCCTTCGAAGACTTCCAGGTCGGCCAGTACCAGGTCCACCACTGCGCCACCTTCGCCGCTGGCTGCCATCGCCAGCAAGCGGGTCCGCGCCCCCGTCCATTGCCCGTCGCGCAGGTCTGTACGCACAGCGACCAGCGGCGCTGGAATATCTGCCTTTTGAAACTCTGCCCAGCGCGTGGCGTCACCCGGGTAGGCCGCCACCCACTGCACACGCTCGCGCGGGCTCACCAACAGGCGCTTGGTGGGGGCCTTGCCCGGCTCCGCATAACCCTGCTCGGCCGGACCCAGTTGCACGGCACCAAAGTCGTTGGAAAAGTCCACCAGCCCCGACAGCACGGTGAACGTGGTGCGCCCGGCGGAGTCCACCTCCACATCCCAATCCGTGCCGCGCACCACGGCCAGCGCAGCCGGGGTTTGCAGTTGCAGGGCAGCGGGGGTTTTCTTGGTGCGCGCCCACAGGCGCCCGGCGGCCAGCTCCAGCAGGGTGCGCGAGGCTTGCGATTCACACAGACGCAACTGCGCGTTGGATGACATGCGAATCTGTGTGCGGTCCGCCAGCAGCAGCGCGGCCGATGAAAGTGCCAGTGTGCGCATATCGGCACCGGCGCCCAATTGCTGCGCCAGCGCGGCGCTCGACCACGGCTCCACCCCGGGCGCTCGGGTCTGCCCCTGTCCGGCCAGCGCCACGATCTGCGCCGCGGCGGCGTCGGGCGCCAACGGCGTGCCAGCGCATTGCGCCCAGGCAGCGGGGACGCTCAGAGAACCGAGCGCTATGGCAAGTGGGGTCATCCGGAACAGGCGATGTGAAGACATGGGAAGGCCTTTCGTCTTTTTGGGGTCAGGATTTGTCCAGCGCACGGGCACTGAAGGGGGAAAGCGCGCCGGGCGTTTGTGTGGCGCTGTCGGTGTTGGCCAGCGCCTGTACCCGGCGGTGCAACTGGTCGGCATGTGCCATCCACTGCGGGGCGAGCGAACGGACATGCGCCTGCCAGTCCTCACAGCGCTCAAGCGCCAGTTCCCACTCGCCCGCCTGCAGATGGCCGTGGAGTGCCTGGCTGATAGCCACCATTGCCGCGTCATCACAAAGGGTGTAGACATCGATGCCGGCACTGCGCCCGGCCAGCACCACGGCGTCCAGCCACAGCAAATGCGCCTGTTCTGCACTGTTGGCGCTCAGGGCATTGCGTGTGGCGGCTGACAACAAAATGCCCGTGCCAAAGACCTTGTTGGCGCCTTCCAGCCGGGCGGCGGTGTTCACCGCGTCGCCCACGGCGGTATAGGTGAAGCGTTCATGCGAGCCCAGGTGGCCGACCGCCGCTTCGCCGGTGTGCAGGCCGATGCGCAACTGCACACTGGCAAATGGCGTGCCGGCCCACTCGGTGCGCAGCGCGACCATCTCCACCTGCATGGCTTGGGCGCAGGCCAGCGCGTGGGCTGCATGTGCCGGGTCGGGCAAGGGCGCGTTCCAGAATGCCATGACGGCGTCGCCAATGAACTTGTCCAGCGTGCCGCCGTGGTGGTGCACGGTGCGCGTCATGCGTGAAAAATATGCGTTGAGCGCCTGGGCCACATCCTCCGGTGGCAGGTGTTCGCTGGCAGAGGTGAACCCCGCCAGATCAGAAAACAGCAGCGTGAGCACGCGGCGCTCACCCCGCAGGGCCGACTCCGCGCCGGCAGCGGCCAGCGCGTCCACCACGGCCGGTGGCACGTAGCGGGCAAATTCATTGCGCAGTTGCTCGCGGCGGCGGCGTTCGCGCCAGTAGCTATCGGCCGCGCCCACGTTCAGGTGCAGGGCCAAACCGGCCAGCGTGGGCAGCGTGCTCCACCACACGCCCGCCAGATACGCCCCCAACCCGCCCAGCAGCGCCAGCAGCGCCAGCGCCAGGCTGATACACACGGCACGCCAGCCCGCCCAGCGGCGGGTGAGCCCCGCCGCCACCCCCGCTGCCAGCGCGGCCTGCAGGGCGGGCCCCGCGGGGTGGGCAGGCACGATCCAGTCACCGTGCAAGCCATTGATCAGGGCCGTGGCATGCAGGAAAACGCCCGACTGCGGGCCGCCACCCAGCTCGCGCAGGGGGGTGACAAACTGGTCCACACTGTCGACCGGCGTGTGCTGGCCCAGCAGCACCAACCGCCCCTGCAACGCACCGGGGGGCAACGTGCCAGCGGGGTCCAGCGCCTGGGTGTAGTGGGCATAGGGCACGGGCACCTCGGGTGCGTAGAAGCGCAGTAACGCGCCGGGGGGCGGTGGTGAGATGGGCCGCCCCGCGCTCTGCGCCAGCACACGCCACAGCGCATCGTCCTGCGCGGGCGCACGGCGCAGCACGCCGTCATCGTCCACGTCCAGCGCCACACTGCCGTGGCGCGCGTCGGGAAAAACAGTGGGGATGGCCTGGCGGTACTGCGCCACCTGCGAGCTCTGCACGGTCACCTCCGCGCTGGCCAGCACCACGGGCATGCGGCCTTGCAGTGCCCGGGCCAGCGCGGCATCGTCCGCGGCAGACTGGGGGGTGCCAAACAGCATGTCGATACCCAGTGCCGCAGCGCCTGCTGCAGCCAGGGCATCCACCAACTGGGCGTGCAGGCGGCGGGGCAGGGGCGGCGTCAGATTCAGTGCGGCCAGACTGGGTTCGTCCAGACCCACCACCAGCAGGCCCACATCCGGGCGAACCGGGGCGGTCAGGCTGCTGAGCAGGTCGTATTCCAGTCGCTGCAAAGGCACCCACGGCGGCGTCACGTGCAGCACGGTGAGCAGCACCAGGGCGAGCAGCAGTCGCAGCGCCCAGGCCCGCCATGCATCTTTCTCAACCGATACCGGATGGCTCGCCATTCCCTCTCCCTTGTGCGAGTGGTTCACGACTGGTTCGCGCGTTGCCTGCGCACTATTCGCAAACAGTATGCGCTCCAATTGGCCTTGCGTGAAGACCCGAGTGCGCCACAACGGCGTCAGCCGGCTCCTGGCCCCGGGGAGTTGCGATGCATGCCCTGAAATCGGCAATCTGTCGCATGGCTCTGGCAGTACGCCGGCGCCGGCCCTACAGTCGCGCCCACCCATCCAATGGCATAGCGACCGATGTCTCAACCCCTTTCACTGAAGGATCACATGACCACTTCCATCTACCTGGGCGGCTCTGCGGCCGCACCGCTGGCGCAACGCGTCCTGCGTTTTCCTGTCACCCGCATCGTCCTGGCCCTGGTGTTTTTTATGGTGCCTTTCCTGCTGATTCAGGCCGGCGCCACCCATTTCTTTGAAGAAAAACTGTTCTCGCGCCTGGGTCAGCTGTTTGGGGCCTGCATGGGTTGCCTGTCGTATGCGTTTTACGTCGTGAAGATAGAAAAGCGCGCGGTGTCCGAGCTGGCGTTCAAAGGTGCCTTGCGGGAGTACGCCGCCGGCTTTGTGCTGGGGGGATTGATGGTGTGCATCTCCGTGGCGGGTATCGCGGCTTTGGGAGGGCTGCGCACGCTGTCCGTTGCGCCCGCCAGCATCATCGCCCTGCCACTGCTGATGCACGTCACCGTGGGGCTGATTGAAGAAATGATGATGCGCGGCATTTTCTTTCGGGTCCTGCAGGAGTCTGTGGGCAGTTGGTTGGCGCTGCTGGCGTCGGGACTGGTCTTTGGTGCCATGCACCTGGTCAATGACAACGTTTCGGTACTGGGCATTGCGGACACCGCAGTCGCGGGCGTCTTCTTCGCAGCAGCCTTCTTGCTGACAGGGCGCCTGTGGCTGTGTGCGGCCCTGCATGCAGGCTGGAACTTCTTTCAGGAAGGCATTTTCTCGTTGGCGGTGTCCGGTCACGAAGTGAAGGCGGGTTTGTTCGTGACCGAACTCAGTGGACCCGATTGGTTGACCGGCGGGGCATTCGGCATAGAAGGTTCAGCCGTTGATCTGGTGTTCGCGGTGCTGGTCACCGCTGCAATGCTGTTGCTGGCCCAGCGCCTGGGCCGCATCGTGCGACCCACCTGGGCGCGTGTCAGTCGCGCCTGAACGGGCTGCGCTGTTTCAAGTCGTCCATGTAGTTGTTGATCCCTTGGTCTTCGCGCTCCAGAAACCGCGCCACGGCTTCGGCAAACGCCGGGTGTGCCAGCCAGTGGGCGCTGGTGGTTTTGACGGGCAGCAGGGCGCGGGCCATCTTGTGCTCACCCTGGGCGCCGCCTTCAAAGCGCTGGTAGCCGTGTTCTATGCACCACTGCAGGGGCTGGTAGTAGCAGGCCTCGAAGTGCAGGCAGTCCACGCGTTCCAGGGCGCCCCAGTAGCGGCCGTAGGCTACTTTTTCGCTTTCGCTGCGGAGACTGGGCGGCACCGTGCTTTGCTCCGTTTCCCCCGCCCGCTTTGCGGGCTCCTCCTTGACCTGCGCAAAACACGGTGCCACCCAGTCTCCTGAGGTGTTTTGACTACTAGCCCTCGTGGAGTGGTCATCTAGTGCTATCAAACTACTAGCAATAGATTGACCGTCGCGCTCGGCAATGAACAGCAACCAGTGGTCGGGCATGGTGTCGGCCATGCGCTGGAAGAAGTTGCGATTCAGGTAGGGCGCGTTGCCGTGTTCCAGATATGTGCGCTCGTAGCAGCGGTAGAAAAAGTCCCAGTCCGCTGGGGTGATGTCGCGGCCCAGGGACCAGCGGAAGGTCACTCCGGCCTCAACGACCTTACGGCGTTCCTGGCGGATCTTTTTGCGCTTCTCTTGCGACAGGGATTGCAGGAAGGCATCGAAGTCGGCATAGCGGGGATTTGAATTCGTCCAGTGGAATTGAACCGTGTGGCGCCGCATCAGCCCGGCCTGTTCGCAGACAGCGGCGTCGGCATCGTCGACAAACAGCAGGTGCAGGGACGACATGCCGCTCTGCTCGCACCATTGCAGCAGCGCCTGCAGCAGGGCGGCACGTGCCCCGGCCGTGCGTGCCATCAGCCGAGCGCCAGGTACCGGCGTGAACGGTACGGCGGCTATGGCCTTGGGGTAGTAAGGCAGGCCGTGCTGGGCGTAGGCGTTGGCCCAGGCCCAGTCGAACACGTATTCGCCGTAGGAGTGGGCTTTCTCGTAGATGGCGCAGGCCGCGACCAGTGTGTCCTCTTGGTACAGCGTGAAGAAGTGCGGTTTCCAACCGGTCTTTGCATTGGCGCTGCCGCTGGTGTGCAGTGCGGCCAGATAGGCGTGGCGCATGAAGGGGCTGGGGTTGGCCTGGGTTTGCAGCAGGGCGTCCCACGCGACGGCATCGACCTCCCGCGGTGAGGTTTTCACCCGAATGACATAATCCTCAGTCATGGCGCACCCCGTGTGCAGGCACCGCCCCCGAGGGGCTGCGATTAACGAAAAATTCCTGGTTCATGACTCTCAAACTGTGCGTTGCGCAACTCAATTTCATTGTGGGTGATCTGGAGGGCAATGCCCAAAAAATCATCACTGCCGCCAGGGACGCTTATGCCGACGGCGCGCGCCTCCTGCTGACCCCTGAGTTGTCGATTTGTGGCTATGCCGCCGAAGATCTTTTCTTGCGTCCGGCCTTTATCCATGCCTGCGATGATGCCGTGAAATCGGTGGCCCACGCTCTGGCCGGGTTAAAGGACATGACAGTGGTGGTGGGCCACCCCAGCGGTGGCGACAGCCGCACGCGCTCCGTGGCGGTGCAAAACCGCTTCAACGCGGCCAGCGTGCTGCGCGAAGGCCAGGTGGTAGCCACCTATGCCAAGCGCGAACTTCCCAATTACCAGGTGTTTGATGAGCGGCGCTACTTCACGCCCGGCAATGGCGTGTGTGTGTTTGAGGCGGGCGAGGCAGGGCAGCGCATCCGCGTGGGCCTGCTGATTTGCGAGGATGCGTGGTTCGAGCAGCCCGCCCGGCTGGCCCAGGAGGCCGGGGCACAGATGCTGGCGGTGATCAATGCCTCGCCCTTCCATGTGGGCAAGGGCTATGAGCGCGAGGAGATGATGCGCCAGCGCGTGCATCAGACCGGCCTGCCGCTGGTCTACGCCCACCTGGTGGGTGGCCAGGACGAGGTGGTGTTCGAGGGCCATTCGTTTGCGCTGAACGCCGACGGTACGGTGGCCGGCCGTGCCCCGAGCTTCAAGGAAAACAGCTTTGTAGCCCTCGTGGAAACTACGGGTGGCGCTATAAAAATAGTAGCAAATGTGGAGCCGGTTCGCACGCCTGAGCAGGACCTGTGGGACGCGCTGGTGCTGGGCGTGCGCGATTACGTGGGCAAGAATGGCTTTCCGGGTGCCATCCTGGGCCTGTCTGGCGGCATCGACTCGGCCCTGGTGCTGGCAATTGCCGTGGATGCGCTGGGGGCCGACAAGGTGCGCGCGGTGATGATGCCGTCACCGTACACGGCCGACATCAGCTGGCTGGATGCCCGCGAGATGGCGCAGCGCATGGGCGTGCGCTATGACGAGATTTCCATCGTGCCCCAGTTTGAAGCGTTCAAAGCCTCGCTGGCGGCGGAGTTTGCTGGCCGCGCCGAGGACACGACCGAGGAAAACATCCAGGCCCGCATCCGTGGCACGCTGCTGATGGCGCTTTCCAACAAGTTCGGCAGCATTGTGCTGACCACAGGCAACAAAAGTGAGATGGCCACCGGCTACTGCACGCTGTACGGCGACATGGCCGGCGGCTTTGCCGTCATCAAGGACCTGGCCAAGACGCTGGTGTTCAAGATGGCGCACTGGCGCAATGCCAACGACCCGTATGGAACGGGAGCCAGTCCTATCCCTGCGCGCATCATCACCCGGCCACCCAGCGCCGAGTTGCGTCCCAACCAGGTTGACCAGGACAGCCTGCCGCCCTACGAGGTGCTGGATGCCATCATCGACCGTTACATGGAAAACGACCAGAGCATCGCTACCATCGTGGCGGCTGGTTATGCCCAGGCGGACGTGGAGAAGGTCACACGCCTGATCAAACTCAACGAATACAAGCGCCGCCAGTCACCGGTAGGGATTCGGGTAACCCACCGCAGCTTTGGCAAGGATTGGCGTTATCCTATAACCAACTACTTTAGAGCCTGATATGAAACAAATTACCGCCATCGTCAAACCGTTCAAACTCGAAGAAGTGCGTGAAGCGCTGGCCGAATGTGGCGTCACTGGGCTGACCGTCACCGAGGTCAAGGGTTTTGGTCGCCAGAAGGGCCATACCGAGCTGTACCGCGGCGCGGAATACGTGGTCGACTTTCTGCCGAAGGTCAAGGTCGAAGTGGTCGTGAAATCCGAGGATACAGACCGCTGCGTGGACGCCATTGTCAAGGCGGCGCACACCGGCAAGATTGGTGACGGCAAGATTTTTGTCACCAGCGTGGAGCGCGTGGTGCGCATCCGCACCGGTGAGCAGGACGAGTCGGCTGTATAAATAGGGCGCTTCGCGGTCCTTGCCGCGCCCTTAAAGGCGGTGGATCAGCGCCGCCACCCATATCCCCAGACACAGCAGCAGGCTCAGCAGCACGGCCGCGCTGCCCATGTCCTTGGCGCGCTTGGACAGGTCGTGCCACTCGGGGCCAATACGGTCTATGGCTGTCTCCACCGCCGTGTTGAGCAGTTCAACCACCATCACAAACACCACGCTGGCTGCCAGCAGGGCCGTTTCCACCCAGGTGCGGCCCAGCCAGAACGAGGCAGGCAATAGCACCATTGCGGCCAATGCTTCCTGGCGAAAGGCGGTTTCTCCCCAGCCGGCGCGCAGTCCCGCCAGCGAGTAGCCGGTGGCGTGCCAGACGCGGCTCAGGCCCTTGCGGTCTTTTTGGGGGTTGGCCGAAACGGCTTGGACAGGAATGGTCACGGCGCGCGGCGTCCTATCGGCTCAGGGGTTGCGAGCTGATCAGGCGGGTCCCGGCCCAGGCGTCGTGCCAGAACTGGCCCTGCGGGTGGAAGCGGCTGAGCAGGGCCCAGACGACGACCCAGCCGATGATGATCACGGCCGACTCGCCGCCGCCCAGCTGAAAGGGCGACAAAGCTATCAAGGGCGGCAAAAACCACAGCCAGCTCAGGCAATAGCGGCCCAGCGCGCGCAATTGCGTGATGGCCTTTCCCTGGCGGTCGACGATGCGAATGTGCCAGGTTTTCATGGCCAGCGTCTGCCCCTTGGCCCAGAACCACACAAAGTAGATGCCAAAAATCACAAAGATGAAGGCTTGCAGGGCGTTGCGATGGTCCATGGCATTGCGGGACTGGCTCAGCGTGCTGAACAGGTAGCCGGCCAGAAAAACCACGCCAAACAGCAGCATGCCTTCGTAAAGCCAGCAAGCCATGCGGCGCCATAAACCGGGGGTATTCATTTCGAGTTGCATCTTTGCGGGGCCAGAACGGTCCGGCATTGTAGGTGCTATGCGCGACGGGCCTTCCCAGGCAGCGTGCAGGTCGGCGCTGCGTTTCAGTTGATCGTCAAACGCTTGTCAGGCGCAACATAATCTGACGCTGGCTCAGGGCTCGCGACGGGGTCCGCCGCAGGCACCACAACGGTTTCATGGGGGATAGCCGGTGCCGGAAGAAGTGTTTTGGGATTGAGATTGGGTCTGGTGACCGCCGTCGTGGCGTCATCGCTGGCGGGTGTACGCCGGGTAACTGGAACCGGCGTCAATTTATCCGGGCTGGACGGTACCACGGCCACAGCCGCGCCAACCGGCTTCACGGGCCCGGCCTTGGCAAAGGCTTTTTTTTCCTGTGCGCTGAGACCCTGGTAGGCCTCCCAGTCAGCCGCGCGCTCAGTCGGAGCCAGCTTTTTGGTTTCTGCAAAGTTCAGGCGCGCGCGTTCACGCGCAGCCGGAGTGAGAGCGGCCCATTCACCCATGCGCTCCTGCATTCTGTGCTGCTCGGCCGCACTGCGAGTCGCATAGTTCACCGTGATGGCAATCCACTTGCTCTTGCTGGTGCTGTCCAGTGAGTTCCAGATGGTGGTGAGCGGCTTCAGGATGAGCTGCTGGGCAGGGGTCAAGTCCTGCCACTTTGGTCCTGCAGATACCGGCACGGGTGCAGACGCACTTTGCGCGGGTGGCTTGGGACTGCTGGACTGATCGGCAGTTTTCTGTGTACAGGCGATGGACAACAGCGTGGCTGCCAAGCCCAACGAAACCCGCGCCAGCACGGATTGCAGGATGCTGGATCCGTGACGTGCTTCGCGGCCGCGCAATGGATCAACGAAAGGCATGGATTCCAAGCTCGGCACTAGTCGCGGCGGTTGGCATTCAGGTAATGCAGAAAGCCCGGATCGGTGTAGGCAGCCGGCGGCAATTCGTCGGCCAGCAGTTCGATATCGACTTCTGCGATCTCGTCGACACGGCGCTGTTCCTGAATCACGGCAATGGCGAGCAAACCAACAACCAGTGCTACCAACGGAATAAACGAGCCCAAACGGGTCCAAAGACTGTTGTCGGAACCACCCATGTTGAGGGTCGCGGCTCCACCATTGCTGTTGATTCCAGATGCTGTCTGCAGTTTGACGACTTTGCGCTTTGCCAGTGCCTGCATCCTGGCGACCTTCAGGCGCTCGGAAATATCGTTTGGCAGGTTTTGTGTCGAATCCGTCAGGCGCAAAGCGATGCTATGCCCCAGCCGGTCCTGGTAGCTTTCGTTAAAAGTCGAGTCAAATGTTTTCATAGTCGTATTCCTTTTGCGTTCAATGCCTTTGCCAAGGCTTGAACTGCCCTTGAACAGTGCGTTTTGACGCTGCCTTGTGAGCAACCCATCGCCGCCGCCGTTTCAGCAACATCCATCTCTTCCCAGTAACGCATTAAAAAGGCTTCTCGTTGACGCGCCGGCAGTTGCAGGACCTCAACTTCTATTTCATGCAAGGTCTGTGCCCGCTCGGTCTGAGTCTCCGCGCTCTCGTTTTGTTCCCCATTGCTTGCCGCGTGCAGCGTTTCCAGCAAATCAAAACTCTCGTCCTCACCTGGCGACTCAAAGTCGCTCATGGTCGAAAAGAGTGCCTTTTGGGTCTTTTGGCGGCGAAACCAGTCCAATGTGCAGTTGGATAGGATGCGCTGGAACAGCATCGGCAACTCTTCGACGGGTTTGTGCCCGTAGTGCTCCGCCAGTTTCATCATGCTGTCCTGAACGATGTCCAGTGCGGACTCGTCGTTGCGGACGTGGTAAACAGATCGTTTGAACGCGCGTTTTTCCACGCTTTTCAAAAAATCCGAAAGTTCGCGTTCAGAAGCCAAGTGTTACGAGCCGAAGAAATGGGTAGGATGAAACGGGTCCCAAAGCCCAGCGTTCTCGCAATTTCTTGCCGCTGGGACACGAATTATCGCATTCACACTGCAACATTCTTTGCTGCATCACCAAATTCCATCCAGTCAGTGCGATAATGCTACTTGCATTCAAAGGCAAACGGGTTTTGGTTCGGCGCAGCATTCAATGCGCTCATGGCCAGAGTCCTAAGTCCCGACGCGACTCCACAAGAGTCTTGTGAAGGGGCACCCAAGGTTTTTCGTTAGAGAAATTCACAAAGGTTCATCATGGAAATTTCAAAAGCTGAAATCGCTTCAGCATCTGCTGCATCCCATTCAAACAAGTCCCAAGGGGCTTCATCTGGCACGCAGGAACTCCGCGGCGCGGAAATCCTGGTCAAGGCCCTGCAGGCTGAAGGCGTCAAATACATCTGGGGCTATCCCGGTGGTGCGGTACTGCACATTTACGACGCGTTCTACAAGCAAGACACCATCCAGCACGTTTTGGTGCGCCACGAGCAGGGTGCGGTGCATGCTGCCGACGGATATGCCCGCGCAACGGGCGATGTCGGCGTAGCGCTGGTGACCTCTGGCCCCGGCGTGACCAATGCCGTGACCGGTATCGCGACGGCCTACATGGACAGCATCCCGATGGTCATCATCACGGGCCAGGTTCCTACCCATGCGATCGGCCTGGATGCGTTCCAGGAATGCGACACCGTGGGTATTACCCGGCCTGTCGTCAAGCACAATTTCCTGGTCAAAGATGCCCGTGATCTGGCAGAAACCCTGAAAAAGGCCTTTCACATCGCTCGCAGTGGCCGCCCCGGCCCGGTTGTGGTCGATATTCCCAAGGATGTGTCGTTCAAAAAAGTGCCGTATGCGGGCTATCCCACGTCGGTCGAGATGCGCTCCTACAACCCGGTTCGCAAAGGCCATGGCGGCCAGATCCGCAAGGCTTTGCAACTACTGTTGACCGCCAAGCGCCCCTATATCTATACCGGCGGCGGCGTGTTGCTGAGCAATGCCTCCAATGAGCTGCGCACCCTGGTGGACATGCTGGGTTATCCCGTGACCAATACCCTGATGGGCCTGGGTGCCTACCCGGCTACGGACCGCAAGTTCCTGGGCATGCTGGGCATGCACGGCACGGTGGAAGCCAACAACGCGATGCAAAACTGCGATGTGTTGCTGGCCGTGGGCGCCCGTTTTGACGACCGCGTGATTGGCAACCCCAAGCACTTTGCCCAGAACGAGCGCAAGATCATCCACATCGACATCGACCCTTCCAGCATTTCCAAGCGCGTCAAGGTCGACATCCCCATCGTCGGCGACGTCAAAGACGTATTGCTGGAGATGATCGCCATGGTCAAGGACGGCTCGGTCAAACCCGACGCTGACGCCTTGGGCGCATGGTGGGACACGATTGACGGCTGGCGCAAGCGCGACTGCATGAAGTACAGCATGGGCAAGGGCGACGTGATCAAGCCTCAGTACGTGGTGGAAACGCTGTGGAACATGACCAAGGACGCTGATACCTACATCACCTCGGATGTGGGTCAGCACCAGATGTGGGCTGCTCAGTATTACAAGTTCAACGAGCCACGCCGCTGGATCAACTCGGGCGGTTTGGGCACCATGGGCGTGGGCATTCCCTACGCCATGGGGATCAAGCTGGCCAAGCCCGACAGCGAAGTGTTCTGTATCACCGGCGAAGGCTCAGTACAGATGTGTATTCAGGAACTGTCCACCTGCTTGCAGTACAACACTCCGATCAAGATCTGCTCGCTGAACAACCGGTATCTCGGCATGGTGCGCCAGTGGCAAGAGGTCGAGTACGAAGGCCGCTACAGCCACAGTTACATGGATGCGTTGCCCAACTTTGTCAAGTTGGCCGAGGCCTATGGCCATGTCGGCATGCTGATCGAGAAGCCGCAGGACGTGGAGCCGGCGCTGCGCGAGGCCCGCAAGCTCAAGGACCGCACGGTGTTCATGGACTTCCGTACCGATCCGACCGAGAACGTGTTCCCCATGGTTCAGGCCGGCAAGGGCATCACGGAAATGCTGTTGGGTAGCGAAGACCTTTAAGAAAATAAGGCGCTAGCCCTCGTAACATAAACGTTGCTAGCTATCAAAAAGCTAGCGTTTTAATAGACGAATCTATTGTCCGCCAAGCCCGCAACTTACCGGTTGCGGGGGAGGGCGGCGAAAAGAGGAATCCATCTCATGAAACACATCATTGCAGTTCTTTTGGAAAACGAGCCGGGCGCACTGTCCCGTGTCGTTGGGCTATTTTCAGCCCGTGGCTACAACATCGAGTCCTTGACCGTGGCTCCCACGGAGGACCCCAGCCTCTCCCGCATGACTATCCAGACCACAGGTTCGGACGACGTCATCGAGCAAATTACCAAACACTTGAATCGGCTCATCGAGGTCGTTAAAGTGGTCGATCTGACCGAAGGCTCCTACATTGAGCGTGAACTCATGATGGTCAAGGTGCGTGCCGTCGGCAAGGAGCGTGAGGAGATGAAGCGCATGGCGGATATCTTCCGTGGCCGCATCATCGACGTGACCGACAAGAGCTACACCATTGAGTTGACCGGCGATCAGTCCAAGAACGATGCCTTCCTGGAGGCGCTGGAACGCGCCGCCATTCTGGAAACGGTGCGAACCGGTTCCAGCGGCATTGGCCGCGGTGAGCGTATATTGCGAGTCTGATTTTTCCATAGGTCCGAGCGCGCGTTTCGACAGGCTCAACGCGAACGGACCTGGCTAGTGGCGATCAACGGTCACCGTTCGCCCTGAGCCTGTCGATGGGCATTTCGCCAAACCATTTTTTAGGAGATTTGAGAATGAAAGTTTTTTACGACAAGGATTGCGACCTGAGTTTGATCAAGGGCAAAACCGTTGCCATCATTGGCTATGGCAGCCAGGGCCACGCACACGCGCAAAACCTGAATGACAGCGGCGTCAAGGTGGTGGTGGGCCTGCGCAAGGGCGGTGCATCCTGGGACAAGGTCGCCAAGGCTGGCCTGAAGGTTGCCGAAGTGAACGAAGCGGTTGCCTCCGCCGACGTGGTGATGATTTTGTTGCCTGACGAAAACATCGCTGGCGTGTACAAGGAAATCGAGTCGAGCCTGAAGCAAGGCGCTTCCCTGGTGTTCGCCCACGGCTTCAACGTGCACTACAACCAGGTCGTTCCCCGCGCCGATCTGGACGTGTGGATGGTCGCGCCCAAGGCCCCTGGCCACACCGTGCGCAACACCTACACCCAGGGTGGCGGCGTGCCCCACCTGATCGCCATACACCAGGACAAATCCGGCAAGGCCCGTGATCTGGCCCTTTCCTACGCCATGGCCAATGGTGGCGGCAAGGCCGGCATCATCGAGACCAATTTCAAGGAAGAAACCGAGACCGATTTGTTCGGCGAGCAGGCCGTGCTGTGCGGCGGCGCCGTTGAGCTGATCAAGATGGGTTACGAGACCCTAACCGAAGCCGGTTACGCGCCTGAAATGGCTTACTTTGAATGCTTGCACGAGCTCAAGCTCATCGTCGACCTGATCTACGAAGGCGGCATTGCCAACATGAACTACTCCATCTCCAACAACGCGGAGTATGGCGAGTACGTGACTGGCCCTGAAGTCATCAACGACCAGTCGCGCGCTGCCATGCGCAATGCCCTCAAGCGCATCCAGAATGGCGAATACGCCAAGATGTTCATCCAGGAAGGCCGCCTGAACTATCCGAGCATGACGGCCCGTCGCCGCAACACCGCTGACCACTCCATCGAGAAGGTTGGCACGCAATTGCGCGCCATGATGCCCTGGATCGCCAAGAACAAACTGGTGGACCAAACACGCAACTGATGCATTGGCATGGTTCGTATAGAGGCCACTTCGGTGGCCTTTTCTGTTTTTGGGTCGGCGCACATGGCCGACGCCGTTTGCGGACTGGCTTACACTCCCACCGATGATGGTTGCCACCGGGGTGAGTCTGCTTTTGTCAACGTGCCAAGGGTGTTCAAGGAGAGTGTATGCATGATGGATCAGATTCGGTGACAACCGGGGAAGCCGACCCGGGCGTGGTAGTGCGCAAGCGCCGCAAAGGCATTTATGTGTTGCCCAATTTGTTTACGCTTGCGGCGCTGTTTGGGGGCTTTTACGCCATCGTCATGGCGATCAATGGGCGGTTTGACCTAGCCGCGGTCGGTGTTTTTTGTGCCATGGTGCTCGATAGTCTGGATGGGCGCGTTGCGCGGATGACCAATACCCAGAGCGCGTTTGGCGAACAAATGGACTCGTTGTCCGACATGGTTTCGTTTGGTGCGGCGCCGGCTTTGATTTCGTATGTCTGGGCCCTCAAGGAGTTGGGCCGCTGGGGCTGGTTTGCAGCGTTTGTGTACTGCGCATGTGCAGCCTTGCGATTGGCGCGCTTCAACGTGAATACAGGCGTGGTGGACAAGCGGTACTTTCAAGGGTTGCCCTCGCCGGCTGCAGCTGCCCTGGTTGCCGGATTCATCTGGCTGTGCACCGATCTGGGCGTGCGGGGCAGTGAAGTGACGTGGGCGATGTTTGTGGTCGCCTTGTATGCTGGTTTGACCATGGTGACCAACGTGCCGTTCTACAGCTTCAAAGATGTCAGCATGAAGCGTAGCGTGCCGTTTGCCGTGATCGTCATGATTGCCTTGGGCATAGCGGTCATCAATATTGATCCGCCCACCGTCATGTTCGGTGTGTTTGTCAGTTACGGTTTGAGCGGGTATGTGATTTATGGCTGGCGCAAACTCAAAGGTCTTCAGACCAGTCTGATCAGTACTTCCACAGATGAGCCGGAAGAACGAGGCTTGCACAAATAGGACCGGTTGTTCCTTGTGGCGTTTTTTTGTGCAATCTTGTGTTACATTGATCCCATGAATTTTAATGCGCTATCGCTACTAAACCTACGCCACACCGGGCGGATGAAGTAGCGCACGCGCTTAATCCATACAAGGCCCGTTAGCATCCGCAACGGGCCTTTTGCTTTGGGCCACAGAATTCATGGGTTGCGGGAATTTGAAAATTCACAGGAGTATTGCGATGACAGACAAATTGATCATTTTTGACACCACGTTGCGTGACGGCGAGCAGTCCCCCGGTGCGTCCATGACCCGCGACGAGAAGCTGCGTATTGCCCGGCAACTCGAACGCCTGAAGGTGGATGTCATCGAAGCTGGTTTTGCTGCCAGTTCGAATGGCGATTTTGATGCGGTTCAACTCATTGCCAACAGCATCAAGGATTCGACCATCTGCTCCCTGTCGCGCGCCAACGACCGGGACATTTCCCGCGCCGCCGAGGCGCTCAAGGGGGCCAACCGGGCGCGCATCCACACCTTTATCGCGACCTCGGCCTTGCACATGGAGAAGAAGTTGCGCATGACGCCGGACCAGGTGTTTGAGCAGGCGAAACAGTCGGTGCGTTTTGCCCGCAATTTGATCGACGACATCGAATTCAGCCCGGAAGACGGCTACCGCAGCGATGTGGACTTTTTGTGTCGGGTGATTGAAGCAGTCATCCACGAAGGCGCTACCACCATCAATGTGCCGGATACCGTGGGCTATGCCATTCCGGAACTGTATGGCAACTTCATCAAGACCTTGCGGGAACGCATTCCCAACTCGGACAAGGCGATCTGGTCCGTGCATTGCCACAACGATTTGGGCATGGCGGTGGCCAATTCGCTGGCCGGCGTCAAGATTGGCGGGGCACGGCAGGTGGAGTGCACCATCAACGGGCTGGGCGAACGGGCCGGCAATTGCAGCCTTGAAGAGGTTGTGATGGCGGTCAAAACGCGCCGCGACTACTTCAATCTGGACCTCGGCATTGACACCCGCCATATCCTGGCGGCCAGTCGCATGGTCAGCCAGACCACAGGCTTTGTGGTGCAGCCGAACAAAGCCGTGGTCGGGGCGAATGCGTTTGCCCATGCCTCCGGCATTCACCAGGACGGTGTATTGAAGGCCCGTGACACCTATGAAATCATGCGGGCGGAAGACGTGGGCTGGACGGCCAACAAGATCGTGTTGGGCAAATTGAGTGGCCGCAATGCCTTCAAGCAGCGCTTGCAGGAGCTCGGTGTGCAGTTGGAGAGTGAGGTGGACGTCAACGCCGCCTTTGCCCGTTTCAAGGAACTGGCCGACCGCAAAAGTGAGATTTTTGACGAAGACATCCTGGCACTGGTCAGTGATGAAAGCGTCACGCACGTGAAAGAGCAGTATGGTTTTGTATCCCTGTCGCAGCACAGCGAAACAGGTGAACGTCCCCAGGCCAGCATCGTGTTTACCGTGGATGGTACGGAGGTCAGCGGCTCGTCCGACGGCAATGGCCCGGTCGATGCATCGCTAAAAGCGATCGAGGCCCACGTCAAGAGTGGAGCGGAGATGGTCCTGTACTCTGTCAATGCAATCAGTGGCTCGACTGAAAGCCAGGGTGAAGTCACGGTCAGGCTACAAAACAGCGGACGTGTCGTCAACGGCGTAGGGTCTGATCCCGACATCGTGGTGGCGTCCGCCAAGGCCTATCTCAGTGCATTGAACAAGCTGCACAGCAAGGCCGATCGGGTCGCGGCCCAGGGATAAAGCTAGGGTAAGTCCTGATAAGCCAGCTATTTGTTGAGGTTTGTCGCGCAAGTAGTTGATCTTGCGCGACTTTTTTGATTACACTTCAATTGTTGGACACAGGCATTGGCAGACTCCGTTGCCCGCCGGGCACCGCCTTTGGGATACACCATGAAACGATTTTTCCTGAGATTTGGCTTTTTTGCGATGTTTGTGTCGATAGCGTTTGCGTCGGCGCATGCGGAGGTCGCCACACATCCGTCGGCAAGCGCAAAGTCGCACAACAAGAAGGTGGCCGCGAAAGCCAGGGTATCGAAGAAACACGCAACGGTGCGTGTGGCTGCCGTAGTACCCAAGGTGCCGTCGTTTGGGCAACTGGCAGGCTTGCATGGAGCGCACGATGCACTGGACTTGAAGTCCAGTGTCGCATTTGTCGTCGACCAGGACACCCAGGAAGTTCTGTTCCGGAAAAATGAATTGGCAGTATTGCCCATTGCGTCCATTACCAAGTTGATGACCGGCCTGCTGATCAGCGAGGCCAAGCTTCCGATGGATGAACTGATTACGATTGCACAGGAAGACGTAGACACGGAAAAAGGCAGCTCGTCCCGATTGCGCGTCGGAACCGTGTTGAGCCGCGGTGAATTGCTGCATTTGGCCCTGATGGCCAGCGAAAACCGGGCAGCCAGTGCATTGGGGCGCAGCTACCCAGGCGGTTTGCCGGTCTTTGTTGGCATGATGAACGCCCGCGCGAAGATGCTGGGCATGACAGATACCAGCTATGTGGAACCTACAGGGCTATCTAGCAAGAACCAATCCAGCGCAAGGGATCTGGCTACCTTGGTGAATTTTGCCTATGGTGACTCCACACTGCGCGAGCTGTCTACCTCCACCGGGCACCAGGTTGCTGTTGGCAAACGAACCCTGCAGTACAACAACACCAACCGTTTGGTCAAGAACCCTGCATGGGAGATTGGCCTGCAAAAAACCGGCTACATCTCGGAGGCCGGACAGTGCCTCGTGATGCAGGCCAAGGTGGCCGGACGCAAGCTCATCATGGTGTTCCTGGATTCAACCGGGAAACTGACCCGCATCGCGGATGCGGAACGCGTGAAACGCTGGGTGGAGTCGATTCCGGCTCCGATCAGCAAGGCCGTGCCACTGGCAAGCATGGCGACTGATCAGCGGGTCATCGCCAACTGACGCTGGCAACTATTGCTTGGGGCTTGTTTTGTGCCCCAACGTCTCGGAAATCTGTCTCGCGGTTTCCTTCAGCTTGGGTAGCCAGCTGTCTTCCATGCGCTCGGAAGGCGCCGATATGGAGAGCCCGGCGACCAAGCGGCCCTGATCATCATAGATGCCCGCCGCCAGACAGCGCACGCCAAGCTCCAGCTCCTCGTTGTCGCTGGCCTGGCCGTATTGCCTGACCTTGGAGAGCTCCCGCTCCAGACTCTCGATTTGCGTGATGCTGTTCTTGGTGTGGCCCTGCAATCCGGTTCGCGCCGCATAGGCGCGGATCTTCTGGGGGTCATCGGCGGCGAGAAAGAGCTTGCCCACCGACGTCAGGTGCAGTGGGGCGCGACCTCCGATGGCGCGTACAACCTGCATTCCGGAGCGCTCGCTGAACGCCCGTTCGACGTAGACGATTTCATCGCCCTGGCGCACGCTCAGATTGACGGGCTGCTGCGTTAGTTTGTGCAACTCGCGCATGGGAACAACTGCCGCATCGCGCACATTCAAACGCCCCTTGACCAGGTTTCCCAGTTCCAACAGCCGCATGCCCAGCCGGTAACTGCCCGGTTGCGTGCGGTCGACAAAGCGACCGGTCGCCAGGTCGTTCAGGATGCGATGGGCTGTTGACGGATGCAGACCCGCTTTTTCGCTAATGTCTTTGAGACTCATCGAGTCTTCTCGGGATGCCAGTACGTCAATGAGTGTGAACATACGTTCAATAACCTGGACCGTCGGCTTGCTGGGGATATCGGAAATGGGTTTTGTCATAGGGCTCTAGTTTTCTATCTTATCGCGCGGCATCGCGTCGGACGCATGCCAATGGCCGCCCACCAGGATTTGCATGGGGGCAAATCGCGCCTTGTAGTTCATTTTGGGGCTGTCCTGTATCCAGTAGCCCAAATACACAAAGTCCAATCCGAGGCTCCTGGCCTGTTGAATCTGCCAAAGTACATTGAACGTCCCGAAACTGGCGGCCTCGTCGGGTTCAAAAAAAGTGTAGACGGCCGACAGGCCGTCATCGAGCACATCCAGGATGGACACCATCTTCAGCGTTCCCGCAGAGCCGTCGGGCAAGGTCTCCCGAAATTCAACCAATCGGGAATTGACCCGGCTTTGTAGCAGGAACTGGGTGTACTGGTCTACGCTGTCCTCGTCCATTCCGCCGCCAGCGTGCCGACTGTTCTGGTAGCGCAGGTACAAGGCGTAGTGCTCGGCCACAAAGCCAAGTTTGAGCACGCGAACCGCCAGCCGGTGATGCCGGTTCCAGGCGCGCCGTTGGCTCCTGTTGGGCTGGAATCGATCAGCCTCCACACGCAGTGGTGTGCAAGCCTGGCAACCGTCGCAATAGGGTCGATAGGTAAACATGCCGCTGCGCCTGAACCCCTTGCTGACCAGCTCCGAATAGGTCGAATTGTTGATCAGGTGGCTTGGCGTGGCGACCTGAGAGCGCGCCTGCCGGTCTGGCAGGTAGCTGCACGCGTACGGCGCAGTTGCGTAGAACTGGAGGGTTTGTAACGGGAAATCTTTGAGGTCTGTCACGTTGAAAGGCTTCAGGCAGACAAAATGTGGTTCCAGTATAGGGGGGTGAAGCGCCAATCCAGGGAGCTATCCCCCTGAGCTTGCAGGATATGTGCCAAAAATGCCTTGCGCGGCACTTCCGTCGCGCCCAGAGATGCCAAGTGGGCGGTATTTTGCTGGCAGTCTATGGCGGTCACGCCGGTTTGGCGGCAAAAGGCAACGAGGGCCGCCAACGCAATCTTTGAAGCGTCCGGTTTGTGGGCAAACATGGACTCCCCAAACACCGCACGACCCAGCGCCACACAGTACAGGCCGCCCACCAGTTTTCCATCGATCCAGGTCTCCACGCTGTGTGCGGTGCCTGCCCGGTGCAGGTCCGTATAGGCCTGAACCATCTCGGGCAGAATCCACGTTCCGGGCTGACCGCGACGCGGTGTGTTGGCACAGGCCTGGATGACCTGCGGGAAAGCGCTGTCGAACCGGATTTCGCAGCGGTCGTCGTTACTGAAGCGGGTCAACGCCTGGCGCAGGGAGCGATGCAGCCGGAAATTGGCCGTCTGCAACACCATGCGGGGGTCAGGGCTCCACCAGAGAATGGGTTGCCCGTCGCTGAACCACGGAAAGATTCCCTTGCCATAGGCGCGCTCCAGGGTGGCGACCTTCAGGTCACCACCGGCGGCCAGCAGCCCTGGGGCTTCGGACGCTGAGTTCCACGCCGATTCTGCGGCGGGGAACGGTTCGCCGGGCTCCAGCCAAGGCAAAGAAAGAGTTGAGTTGGGCATTGAAATATATTACCTTGGGTAAAAGGCACGGCTTTCATGCGGTTAGAATACTAGCTGTCGGCGTGTAGCGCAGCCTGGTAGCGCACCTGCTTTGGGAGCAGGGGGTCCAAGGTTCGAATCCTTGTACGCCGACCACTATTTCAGCCAAAGGCCCTTAAGTGACATTACTTTTGGGCCTTTGTGCTTTGTGCCCGTAGCTCAGTCGGATAGAGCATCAGCCTTCTAAGCTGAGGGTCGGGGGTTCGATCCCCTCCGGGCACGCCACCCAGTCCTACTTTTTCAACGCGGTCTTCCAGTCCCTGAACACATCCAGGTCGACACCGTCCGGGTAGTTCAGCAGCCCCGGTGTGTACCCCTTCTTTCCCTTTTCTCCATACTGCCAGATGATGGCCTTGGTTTTGCGGTCGATGACCATGACCCGGTCATGCAGGTCGTCCACCACCAGGATGTCGCCTGTTTCGGGCAATTCGCGGGCAATCGAGCTGTGGTCCAGCATGCCTTCTCCCTCTTTGACGAAATATTCCCAGGTCACTTTGCGGGTAGCCGGGTCGAAGATCACGATCCGCCCGGGCTTCCAGAAGTCGGCAACAATGAACTGCTTGCCATCCACGGTGGGAAATGCATCGGACGGGTAGTGCACATTGGGCGCCTTGACGCTCCACAGCACCTTGCCCTCGCGCGTTACGCGGGAAATCCAGGCATCCTGGATCTCGGTGACCAGCAGATCGCCGTTTTCCATCGGGGTTGCACCATTGGGATAGGCGAGCTGCGTGGGCGGGTTGTGTTTGCATTGACCGGGCGTGCCCCACTGGGTGGAGATCGCATTGGTCTTGGGGTCGATGATGACGATGCGGCAGTTGCGGATGTCGGCAGTGACCACATGGCCATCGGCCAGGAAGTGGGCATCGTCGGGGTAGTTCAGCAGATTGGGACCCTTGCCGCGGTGGTCCGGGGTGCCGTAAGTCCAGGTCAATGCCTTCTTTTCGTAGTCGACCAAGTGGATGTCGAAGTTGTCTTCCTCGCTCACGGCAAGTTGCTTGCCGTCTGCGGAGAAGTTCACATCCTCGTTGCCACGGTACACCTTGAGGTTGGGCGACGGGAATTCCCAGACGATGCTCTTGTCCGGAGCAATTTCGATCAGCCGGTTGTTGCGCCGGTCGGCGATGACGATGGGGTAGGGCAGCGGCTTGCCCCAGGATTGCACCCGGTTGCTGCGGCTACCGGTGACTGCGGGGATCGGTGGCAAAGCGACTCCGCTCGAAACCGCGCCGGCACCCATCATCTCGGGCGTGACCTGCACTTCAATGGCGGCCATTGGGTCTTTCTTTTTGCTTTGTGCGAAGGCCGGCGCAACCAAGCCCATGCACAGCGCAAGGGGAAGCAGATTCAAACGGGCGAAAACGGGGGAAAACGTGAGGGGCATCGGAGATTCCTTGACTGATGATTCTTGCTGCAGTGGCAGCACCGCAATCATTGTCATTTCTCGTCCGTGATTTGCCTTGACCTGACGCAAGCTCGCGTCGTTCTGCGCTGCGCAGCGCAGGGGAATCAGGGACTCTCCAGCACCAAGCGTTGGTGCGGCGGCTGAACCCCGCGCATATTGTCGGCAAAGCGCTGGCGGTAGCGCGCGAGTTGCGCCTTGGATACTTCCAGCGGCTGCTTCAGCACCAGCCACTCAACGCCTTCGGTGCAAGGGGGCGCAGTCAGTGAGCCGGTGTAGCGGTAGTAGCCCAGGCTGGCAGGCAGCAGGGCACGGGCATCCACGGCGCGGTCGGCGTGCACATGGTCGCCATCCGCCTGTGCAGGAATCAGGGGCAGCAGGGCATCGAGCAAGGCGTTGTCCGCGCCGATGCGAAACAGCACCACCACGGCCAGCAGCTGACCGGATGCGCTCTTGTGCAGCAGGTGTGCAGCCATGGGGAATTCCTCGCCAGCAATCCGGTCGCCGCCGGGGGTGTGGAAATGGAACTGCTGCAGTGTGAAGCGTTCGCTGCCAATGTGCAGCGACTGGCCGGCGGCAAAGCGAACGCGCACGGTGTGGCCGTCGTCGGCTATGCGCAATGGGGCCGGGTGGTAGTTGAATTGCAATGCGGGCAGTGGCTTGCGCGTCGCAGAGCGGATGTCAATGGGAGACTGGCGTTTGCCGTTGTCACACAGGTTGGCCGATGCCGCGCTGCCCAGCAGCGTGATCAGTGCAAATGCGAGGTATCGGGTCCAGGCCATGGTGCTCTTGCCTTTGGTGGGTGCGCCTGTTCAGGCGATGGTGAGCGCCGCCACATCCGCCGGCAGTTGCAGCCAGCGGGCGATGGCCGATTGCAGCTTGGCCGGGTCCCCGGTGGTGCCAAAGACCGGTGCCGGTGAAGTCTGCGCTGGTGGTGCCAGCCAGCCCCGTGCCTCCAGCAGGCGGCGGGTTTGCCGGGCGACGGGTGCGCCCCCCTCCAGAAAGGCGATCTGCTGGCCGACGCTGGCACGCAGCGCATCGGTGGCGAACGGGTAGTGGGTGCAGCCCAGCACCAGCGTGTCCACCGCAGGTTCTTGTAAGCCAAATGGGCCAATAGCCCTCGCGAAATGGTCGCATAGTGCTTCAATTTTGATAGCATCATCGCGTTCGATGGCATCGGCCAGACCATCGCAGGCCTGCAATACGAAGTGCGCCTGCCCCTCCAGGGAGGCCAGCAACGTGCGGAATTTCTCGCTGTTCAGCGTGCCCCGGGTTGCCAGCACGCCGATGTGCTGGGTCTGGCTCTGTGCAGCCGCGGGTTTGAGCGCCGGCTCAATGCCCACAATCGGCAGGTCGGCAAAGTCCTGGCGCAGGCGGTGGATGGCAGCCGCGGTGGCGGTGTTGCAGGCCACCACCAGGGCTTTGATGTGGTGTTGCGCGATCAGGTGGCGCGCAATCGCATGCGAGCGGGCAATGACGTGCGTGTCGTCTCGCTCACCATAGGGCGCGTGGCCGCTGTCGGCCACATACACGAATCTCTCCAGCGGGAGTTCGGCCCGCAGAGCACGCAGCACGCTCAATCCCCCGACGCCGCTGTCAAATACGCCTATCGCATCCGCAGACCGGTCCCCCATTTGGGTGACGGTCGGGGATATTCCGGCAAGTCCCTGGGTCAATGGGCGCTCAAAAAGAAGTCACGGTAATGTTCTTGAACTCGCCCGTGGCAATCTTCTTTTGCCATTCGGCAGGTCCCGTGATGTGGGCGCTGGTGCCGCCGGCGTCCACCGCGACGGTGACTGGCATGTCGACCACGTCGAATTCGTAGATGGCTTCCATGCCCAGATCGGCAAAGCCCACCACCTTGGCGGCCTTGATCGCCTTGCTGACAAGGTAGGCGGCGCCGCCCACGGCCATCAGGTAGGCGCTCTTGTGTTTCTTGATGGCTTCAATGGCAACCGGACCGCGCTCGGCCTTGCCCACCATGCTGATCAAGCCGGTTTGTGCCAGCATCATCTCGGTGAAGCCGTCCATGCGCGTGGCGGTGGTGGGTCCGGCGGGGCCAACGGCCTCCCCTTTGACGGGGTCGACCGGTCCCACGTAGTAGATGACGCGATTCGTAAAGTCCACCGGCAGTTTTTCGCCCTTGGCCAGCATGTCCTTGATGCGCTTGTGCGCGGCGTCGCGGCCGGTCAGCATCTTGCCGTTCAGCAGCAGGGTTTGGCCCGGTGTCCAGCTCGCCACTTCGGCCGGTGTCAGCGTGTTCAGATCCACCTTTTTGCTCTTCACGTAGTCAGGTGCCCAGTTGACGTCGGGCCAGGTGTCCAGGGCAGGAGGGGTCAGGTAGACCGGGCCACTGCCATCCATGACAAAGTGCGCGTGGCGGGTGGCGGCGCAATTCGGAATCATGGCGATGGGTTTGCTGGCGGCATGGGTGGGGTACATCTTGATCTTGACGTCCAGCACCGTGGTCAGGCCACCCAGACCTTGCGCACCAATGCCCAGCGCGTTGACCTTCTCGAACAGCTCCAGGCGCAGCTTTTCAACGTTGTTGAGCTCAGCGCCGCTGGCGGCCTTGGCCTGCAGTTCGTACATGTCCAGATCGTCCATCAGGCTCTCTTTGGCCATCAACACGGCCTTTTCGGCGGTGCCGCCAATGCCGATGCCCAGCATGCCCGGCGGGCACCAGCCAGCGCCCATGGTCGGCACGGTTTTGAGCACCCAGTCGACTACCGAGTCACCGGGGTTGAGCATGTACATCTTGCTCTTGTTTTCACTGCCACCGCCCTTTGCCGCAACCGTTACTTCGACGGTGTTGCCGGGCACGATCTCGGTGAAGATCACGGCAGGTGTGTTGTCCTTGGTGTTCTTGCGCAGGAACTCGGGGTCTGCGACGACCGAGGCGCGCAGCGTGTTGTCGGGGTGGTTGTAGCCCTGGCGCACGCCTTCGTTGATGGCGTCGTCCAGGCTGCCGGTGAAACCTTCCCAGCGCACGTCCATGCCGACTTTCAGGAACACGTTGACGATGCCGGTGTCCTGGCAGATCGGGCGGTGACCGATGGCGCTCATCTTGCTGTTGGTCAGGATCTGCGCGATGGCATCTTTGGCCGCCGGGCTCTGCTCGCGCTCATAGGCGCGGGCCAGGTGGGCGATGTAGTCGGCGGGGTGGTAGTAACTGATGTATTGCAGCGCGGCGGCTACGGACTCGATGAGATCGGCTTGGCGAATGTTAGTCATGGTGATCAATGCCTTGGGGAAAGAAAAATCAGTGGGATTCAGTGTGGGTGCGCGACATCAGTCGGTCGGTGTAGGCGATCGCCATGGCCGAGAGCAGGAACGTGATGTGAATAGCGGTTTGGGCGATCAAAACCTTTTCATCGTAGTTCGCTGCGTTGATAAAGGTCTTCAAAAGATGGATGGAGCTGATGCCAATAATGGCAGTGGCGAGCTTGACCTTGAGTACGGACGCGTTGACATGGCTGAGCCATTCGGGCTGATCGCGGTGACCCTCCAGGTCCATGCGGCTCACAAAAGTTTCATAGCCGCCAACGATCACCATGATCAGCAGATTGGAAATCATGACGACGTCGATGAGGGCCAGTACCACCAACATGATGATGGTTTCATTGAGTGCCGTGGTCGTCGCAGTTTCCTTGTAGCCAATGCTGGAGATCAGGGCTTGCAACGCGGTCTGGCTGCCAAACGCTGCTTCCAGCAGATGAACCAATTCAATCCAGAAGTGAAAGACATAAACACCTTGTGCGGCGATCAGGCCCAGGTACAGGGGCAATTGCAGCCACCGGCTGGCAAAAATGAAGCGGGGCAAGGGGCGAAGTTTGGTGGCGGATGTTTCTGGAGCGGGTGCGGTCATTTGATCGTTGCCAAGGCTGAAGTGATCTTGCAATTGTAGGGCGACGCACTGTAAGCTTGAGGCCAGTCAGTGGCATGTAAGTGCAGTCCAACACCATACGCGCCAGTTCAAATTGACAAAACAGGAGACATCCATGAGCACACAATCGTCCGGCATTGAATCCACGCTGGTTGAAAACCGGGTTTTTATGCCCAGCGACAGCATGGTCAAGAATGCCCGCATCTCCGGTATGGACGGGTACAACGCCCTGTGCGCGCAGGCCGAGAATGATTTTGAGGGCTTTTGGGCCAAATTGGCCCGTGAAAACGTGGTGTGGAACAAGCCCTTCACGCGCACGCTCGACGAGTCCAATGCACCGTTTTACAAATGGTTTGACGATGGCGAGCTCAACGCATCGGCCAACTGCCTGGACAAGCACATGGGCACGCCGGTGGAAAACAAGACGGCTGTGATCTTCGAAGCCGATGACGGAACGGTCACCAAGACGACCTACAAGGAATTGCTGGCCCGCGTCAGTCAGTTTGCCAACGCGCTCAAGGCCGATGGTGTCAAGAAGGGTGACCGCGTGCTGGTCTATATGCCCATGACGCTCGAAGGCGTGATCGCCATGCAGGCTTGCGCCCGCATTGGTGCCACCCACAGCGTCGTGTTTGGCGGCTTCTCTGCCAAGGCGCTGCAAGAGCGCATCATTGACGCTGGCGCCGTCGCGGTCATCACCAGCAACTACCAGATGCGCGGTGGCAAAGAGCTGCCGCTGAAAGCCATTGTGGACGAAGGTCTGGCCATGGGTGGCTGCGAGTCCATCAAGAATGTGTATGTCTACCAGCGCACACAAACGGCATGCAATATGGTGGCCGGGCGTGACAAGACCTTTGCCGAGGCACTGGCGGGCAAGAGCACCGAGTGTGTACCGGTGCCGGTGGGCGCCGAGCATCCCCTGTTTATCCTTTACACCTCGGGCTCCACCGGCAAACCCAAGGGTGTGCAGCATTCCACGGGCGGCTACCTGCTGTGGGCCAAGCTGACCATGGACTGGACCTTTGATCTGAAGCCCGAAGATGTGTTCTGGTGCACGGCCGACATCGGCTGGATCACTGGTCACACCTATGTCGCCTACGGCCCCCTGGCAGCGGGCGCCACGCAGATCATTTTCGAAGGCGTGCCAACCTACCCCAATGCCGGGCGCTTCTGGCAGATGATCGAGCGCCACAAATGTTCCATTTTCTACACCGCACCCACCGCCATCCGCTCGCTGATCAAGGCGGCTGAAAGCGATGCCGCCGTGCACCCCGACCGCTCGGACCTCTCCAGCCTGCGCATTCTGGGCTCGGTGGGCGAGCCCATCAACCCCGAAGCCTGGATGTGGTACTACAAAAACATTGGTCACGAAAAGTGCCCGATTGTGGACACCTTCTGGCAGACCGAAACCGGCGGCCACATGATGACCCCGCTGCCCGGCGCCACACCGCTGGTCCCTGGTAGCTGCACGCTGCCGCTGCCCGGCATCATGGCTGCCATCGTGGATGAAGTGGGCAACGAAATCCCCAATGGCACTGGTGGCATTCTGGTGGTTCGCCGTCCGTGGCCGTCCATGATCCGCACGATCTGGAACGATCCCGAGCGCTTCAAGTCCAGTTACTTCCCCGCAGAGATGGGCGGCAAGATGTATTTGGCGGGCGACGGCGCCGTGCGCAGTGCCGACCGGGGCTACTTCCGCATCACGGGCCGCATCGATGACGTGCTGAACGTGTCCGGCCACCGCATGGGGACCATGGAAATTGAATCGGCGCTGGTGGCCAAGTCTGACCTCGTGGCTGAGGCCGCCGTGGTGGGCCGCCCCGATGACCTGACGGGAGAAGCGATTTGTGCCTTTGTGGTGCTCAAGCGCTCACGCCCCAGTGGCGACGAGGCCAAGGCCATTGCCAAAGAGCTGCGCGACTGGGTGGCCAAGGAGATTGGTCCCATCGCCAAACCCAAGGACATCCGCTTTGGCGAGAACCTGCCCAAGACCCGTTCCGGCAAGATCATGCGCCGCCTGCTGCGCTCGCTGGCCAAGGGCGAAGCCATTACGCAGGATACATCGACGCTGGAAAATCCGGCCATCCTTGACCAGTTGGGCCAAGCCTACTAAGCGCCTGCTTCAGGCCGTCGCAAAAAAGCCCGCATCAGCGGGCTTTTTTCCGTCCGTCGCCATGCAGGTGGCGAGGCCAGCCATGGCTTGGAGTACAGTGGAAGCGGCTGTAGCATTGCACGCGGTTTAAACAGGAGTGAGCCATGTTGTTTGTGGGTTTGGGTCTGGTCTTGCTGGTTATGAAGTTTATGGAATTCGGCCCGGTCGCAATGTGGGACTGGTGGATCGTGCTGTCGCCCTGGGCCATGGCCGTGGCGTGGTGGGCATGGGCCGATTCCACGGGCTACACCAAACGCAAAGAGATGGAGCGCGAAGACGCCCGCCGCGACGCCCGCATCGAGCGCAGCCGGGAAGCCATGGGCATGCTCAGCAGCCGCAAGAAGAAAAAACGTTAATGGGACGAAACACGCCCCCTCGGCGGCAGCGACCCACGCCCAGTGGGGAACGTGGGAGCTATGAAGTTTAGAAGTTGTCCAGCACCGCGCCCTTGCTGGCGGTCGACGCATTGAACGCAAATTTGGCCTGCACTCCGCGCGTGTAGCGCGGCGCGGGCGCCGTCCATGCGGCACGGCGCTTGGCAATTTCTTCGTCGCTCACATTGAGCTGCAGCAGCAGTTGGTGCGCATCAATGGTGATGGAGTCGCCCTCCTTGATGAATGCAATCGTGCCACCGGCTGCGGCTTCGGGCGCCACGTGGCCCACCACCATGCCCCAGGTGCCACCGGAGAAACGGCCATCGGTAATCAGCCCGACCGATTCGCCCAGGCCCTGGCCGACCAGCGCGCCGGTCGGGGCTAACATTTCTGGCATGCCAGGGCCGCCCTTGGGGCCCAGATAACGCAACACCATCACATCACCGGCCACAATCTGGTTGGCCAGAATGGCCTTCAGGGCCGATTGCTCGTCTTCGAAGACGCGGGCCGGGCCGGTCATCACCGGTTTTTTCAGGCCGGTGATCTTGGCAACGGCACCTTCGGGTGACAGGTTACCCTTGAGAATGGCCAAGTGCCCTTGCGCATACATGGGGTTGCCAATGGGGCGGATCACATCCTGGTTGGCACGTGGCACATCGGGAATGTCTTTCAGCACCTCGGCAACGGTTTGTCCCGTGATGGTGATGCAGTCGCCATGCAACAGACCGGCGGCCAGCAGGGTCTTCATCACCTGGGGAATGCCGCCAGTCCGATGCAGGTCCACCGCCAGGTATTTGCCGCTGGGTTTCAGGTCACACAGCACCGGCGTTTTTTGGCGCACGCGCTCAAAGTCGTCAATCGTCCACTCTACTTGCGCCGCGTGGGCAATCGCCAAAAAGTGCAATACCGCATTCGTCGAGCCACCAATGGCCATGATGACAGCCACGGCGTTTTCAATCGATTTGCGGGTCACGATGTCGCGGGGCTTGAGGTCTTTCTTGATGGCCTCGATCAGGACCTTGGCCGACTCCTTGGCGGAGTTCAGCTTCTCGTCGTGCGGATTGGCCATGGTGCTGGAGTACATCAGCGAGATGCCCAGGGCTTCGAAGGCCGAAGACATAGTGTTGGCGGTGTACATGCCGCCGCAGGAGCCGGTGCCGGGGATGGCGCGCAGCTCGATCTGGTGCAGGTCTTCGTCGCTCATGCGGCCGGCCGCGTTCTCCCCGACGGCTTCGAAGACGCTGACGATATTCAGGTCCTGGCCCTTGTAATGGCCGGGCAGAATGGTGCCGCCATATACATAGATCGCGGGCACATTGGCGCGCAGCATGCCCATCAGGCCGCCGGGCATGTTTTTGTCGCAGCCGCCCAGCACCAGCACGCCGTCCATCCACTGGCCCTGCACGCAGGTTTCCACGCAATCGGCAATCACCTCGCGGGAGACCAGGCTGTATTTCATGCCCTCGGTGCCCATGGCCATGCCATCGGAAATCGTCGGTGTGCCAAAAATTTGCGCGTTGCCGCCGGCTTCTTCGATGCCGGCCACGGCCGCATCGGCCAGCTTTTGCAAGCCACTGTTGCAGGGCGTGATGGTGCTGTGGCCATTGGCGACGCCGACCATGGGCTTCTTGAAATCGGCTTCCTGGTAGCCCATGCCGTAGTACATGGAGCGATTGGGCGCGCGCGACTTTCCTTCAGTGATGTTCTTGCTGCGGGGATTCAGGATGATGGGTTTGGTGTCCATGGCGGGTGCCTCGTCTGGGGTTGGTTGCAGGGGCTGGAAAAGCGCACAGTATGCATCCCGCTCTGAATCTTCTCAAATATATTTAATAACTTGAATTAATATGCTGTGCATATGAGTGAGCATTTGATTGAGTTACGGGTCTGGCGGCAATTCCTGGCGGTGGCGCAGGAGTTGCACTTCGGCCGCGCGGCCCTGCGCCTGCACATGTCGCAACCGCCGCTGACACAGGCCATCGCCTTGCTGGAACAGCGCCTGCAGGTGCGCTTGTTCGATCGGACCAAGCGCCATGTGGCACTGACACCGGCCGGCGTGGCCCTGCAAACCGAAGTGCGCGATCTGTTGCAACGTGCAATGGCCTTGCCGGTCCACGCGCGGGCGGCGGCGGCGGGTGAGCTGGGGCGTCTGCGCCTGGGGTTTGTGTCGACGGTGGGCTATGCCTTGCTGCCCGAATGGGTGCGCGCATTGCGCGAGCGCCACCCGGGCGTGCAATTGGAGTTGGTGGAGGCCACTGGCGATGTGCAGCTGCAGGCACTGGAGCGCGGCGAAATGGATGCCGGATTCATGCTGCATGCACCCGGTTTTGCCCCCCCGGCGCTGCAGTGCAAACTGATCACCAGCGAGCCCTTGATCGTGGTGTTGCCGCAGCACCATGCACTGGCGGACCAGCCGCAGCTGACGCTGGATGACGCCCTGGCCCAACCCCTGGTGATCTTCCCGCGGCATATCGCACCATCGCTGCACGATGCGGTCTTTGCGCTGTACCACGCCGCCGGGCGCTTGCCCAATGTGGCACAGGAAGCCATTCAGATGCAAACCATCGTCAACCTGGTATCGGCCGGTTTGGGGCTGGCCTGGGTTCCCGCCAGCGTGCAGCAGTTTCAGCGGCCCGGTGTGGTCTATCGCGCGGTGCAGGGTCCCGTGCCGTTGTGCGAGACCAGCCTGGTGTGGGCGCGTTCCAACCCGGTGCTGGAGCGCTTCCTGGCGTTTGCGCCGCCTAGCGCTTGAAGAACGCCCGCTCGCGTTGTTCGCGTTGTGCTTCTTCGCGCTCCCGGCGCCCCCGGATGGCGGCCTGGATAACGGCTTGTTCCTCGGGGCTGGGTGGGCGACTTTCCTGCCGGCGGTAGTTGATCTCCGCGGCGCTGTCGCAACGTGCACCGTGGTTGGCCTCGCACTCGGCGATCAGTTGTTGGGTGCTGGGGCCTGCGGCAGTCCCGGTGGCTGCGGATTTGCGCAAGCGGTCTGACTGCAAGGGCGGGGCCGGCCGCGCCCGGGGTCTGGCATCTGGATCGACCCCATACGGTGCGTTCATGGGGTATCCCGTGTCGGAGGACCGTTGCGGCAGGCTATCGGTGAGGGGCGCGTCCATGAGGCGCATCACTTTTTCCTTGTTGTCAGCCTTGATGCAGGGCGCTTGGGAATATACGGTTCTGCCGTCCGCTTCCGTGCATTTGAAGACTTGGGCATGGGCGGTGCCATGCAGCCCCGCGAGCAAAACCAGACCACATATCAGACGCATCGTCTTCACCCCGAAAAAGCCCTTGGGCCGACAGTGCAAAATACTAGCATGCTTATTCACCCCCAAATCGACCCGGTTGCCGTGCAGATCGGCCCCATCGCCGTTCACTGGTATGGCCTGACCTACCTGGCGGCCTTCGCCCTGTTCATGTTTCTCGGCAGCCGCCGCTTGCGCCACGCACCGTTCGCGTCCATCACCGGCCCCGGTGCCTGGGCCTATCGCGATGTCGAGGACATTCTGTTCATGGGCGTCATGGGTGTGGTGCTGGGCGGGCGCATCGGTTACTGCCTGTTCTACAAGCCGGCCTACTACCTGAGCCACCCGCTGGAAGTGTTGTATGTATGGCAGGGCGGCATGAGTTTCCACGGCGGCATGCTGGGCGTGATTGTTGCGATGGTGTGGTACGCCACTTCGCGCAAAAAGCCGTTCTGGCAGGTCGCCGATTTTGTGGCGCCGTGTGTGCCCACCGGCCTGGCGGCGGGGCGGGTGGGCAACTTTATCAATGGCGAACTGTGGGGGCGCCTGGCCGACCCCACGCTGCCCTGGGGCATGGTGTTCCGTGGGGCTGGGGACTTGCCCCGGCACCCGTCACAGGTCTACCAGTTTTTGCTGGAGGGGCTGCTGTTATTCGTGTTGTTGTGGTGGTATGCCCGCAGGGCACCCAAGCAAGGTCAGGTGGCCGCTGCCTTTTTGTTCGGCTATGGCGTGATGCGCTTTACCGCCGAGTTCTTCCGTGAGCCTGATGCCCACCTGGGCTTGCTGTCACTGGGCATGAGCATGGGCCAGTGGTTGTGTGTGCCCATGATCCTGGGCGGCATAGGTCTGTGGTGGTGGTTTGGCTCCCGTAGCCAGGCAACCCGCCCCTAGAGCTTAGAAAAATCCCGCACCCTCGGGTTTATCCCGAGGGAATACCGCTTGCCAGCACTTGTTCGTGGCTAAATAATTACGCGTAATTACAGAAAATAACCCGTAATTTTAAAAACCATGCGCCCGGTCCATAACTCCCTGCACGACGAGGTCGCTACCCTGCTGCGGGACCAGATCTTTGACGGTGACTTGCCGCCCGGCACCTTCATCGACGAGGCCGTGCTGTGCACCAGCCTCAAAATCTCCCGTACCCCGCTGCGTGAAGCCCTAAAGGTGCTGGCCGCCGAAGGTCTGGTGCGCCACGAGCCCCGGCGTGGCAGCTTCGTGAACCAGATCACCGAGCAGGACATGGACGAGATTTTTCCGGTGATCGCGCTGCTGGAAGGGCGCTGCGCCTTCGAGGCAGCGCGCAACGCCAGTGACGCCGACATCGCCGCGCTGGACACCCTGCACACCCGCTTGCAGGAACACGCTATCGCCAAACGCATCAGGGACTACTACGTCACCAATTACACCATCCACGAGGCCATCATCACGCTGGCCAACAACCGCTGGCTGGCCCAGGCGATAGCCGATTTGCGCAAGATTCTGAAGCTGGCGCGCCAGCAGCAGCTGTATGCACCGGGCCGCCTGGAGCAGAGCCTGGGTGAGCATCTGGCCATCTACGCTGCGCTGCGCGCCCGCGATGCGGAAGGCGCCGATGCGGCCATGCGCGAGCACATCACGCGCCAGCGCGAGGCCCTGCGCGCCCTGGCCCGTGAGCAGAAAAGCCGGTTGCTCGCATGAATACACCCCAGTGGATCAGCCGTAGCGTTTCGCGCCTGCTTCCGTCCGGAAACCTTGAGAAAAACGAGCCGCTAGCCCTCGTAGAATCTACACGTGATGCTATCAAATCAGGAGTAGGCCAGCGTTCGCGCACCACCCAGGAGCGCCTGAAGGCCACGTTAAGCCAAAAAGACGAGGCACTATCGCCGCGCGTCCTGCGTCGAACGCTGCAGGAGCTGCAGGCCATCATCGACCCACGGGTCAGCGAAGTCGAAGGCGGGCGCCGGGCCAAGGCCATCGCCGCCTGGTATGCGGGCGCCACGGCGGAGCGGCGCCGGGACCTGTGGCTGCTGATGAGCGAGCAGTTCGTCGCCGACCCGCAAAAGGTCAAGGCGGCGCAAGCCCAGTTCGCCGCAGCGGTGGGAACGCCGGACGAGGCCGTGGCCGAGGTCAACTACCGCCGCGCCACGGTGTCGCCACGCCGGCGCATTCTCCAGCGCTTCAGCGTCTACCCCGGTGGCATCCAGTTCCTGGTCGACATGCGGGCCGACATGCAGTCCAGCCTGAAGCAGGACAAGCGGCTGATGGCGCTGGATGTGGAAATGGAGTACATGTTCTCCACCTGGTTTGACGTCGGCTTTCTGGACCTGCGCCGCATCAGCTGGGATTCGCCCGCATCCCTGATCGAGAAGCTGATCCAGTACGAGGCGGTGCACGACATCAAGAGCTGGGCCGATGTGAAGAATCGCCTGGACAGTGACCGCCGTTGCTACGGCTTCTTCCACCCCCGGCTGCCGGACGTGCCGCTGATCTTTGTGGAAGTGGCCCTGGTGGATGCCATGGCCAGCAACATCACGCCTTTGCTGGATGAGCTGGCCGCGGACGCCGACCTGACCAAAGCAACCACGGCGATTTTCTATTCCATCAGCAACACCCAGGCCGGGCTGCGGGGTGTGAGTTTTGGGGATTCGCTGATCAAGCGGGTGGTGGAGTCGCTCAAGGAAGAGTTCCCCAAGCTCAAGATCTTCGCGACGCTGTCGCCGATTCCGGGTTTTCGCGCCTGGCTGGGCAAGAACATTGGCGGGCTGCTGGAGGCGCTGGACGACAAGGAACGCGCGGCATTGGGCCGTGCCGTGGGCTTTGAGCCGCCGGGGGCCACGCACTTTCTGACGGCCGTCGACTCCAACCTGCAACTACCGGAAAAATCCGCAGTGCGCCAGATGCTGATGCGCTGTGCCGCCCACTACCTGGGCCAGGCCCTGGTGGATGGCAAGCCCATTGATGCCGTGGCCCGTTTTCACCTCGGCAACGGCGCACGCATCGAGCGCATCAACTGGGCGGGCGACCCATCACCCAAGGGGCAAAAGCAGTCCTACGGCCTGATGGTGAATTACCTGTATGACTTGCACCGGTTGGACAAGCACCGCGCGCAACTGGCGGTGGGAAAGATTCCCGTGTCCAGCGCGGTGCAGCAACTGTTCATCGGCGGCTCTGGCTGAGCAATCGGCGTCTGTCGCTTCCCAAGGGACCCTATAACAAGAATTCTGCCCCAGCATTCAAAACAACAGGAGACAAACATGACTTTTACACGACGTACTCTGATCCAGACCCTGGGCGCCAGCGCCCTCGGTGCCACAACCGGCAGCCTGTGGGCCCAGGCCGGTGGTGGCCTGAAGATTTCGCACCAGTTCCCCGGCGGTACGCTGACCGAGGGCGATTTCCGCGACCGCCTGTGCCGCAAGTTCGCGGTGGAAGTTGAAAAACGCACGGCCGGCGCGCTCAAGGCATCGGTGTATCCGGGATCTTCGCTGATGAAGACCAATGCCCAGTTCTCCTCCATGCGCAAGGGCGCGCTGGACATGAGCCTGGTGCCGCTGTCCTATGCTGGCGGTGAGGTAGCAGAGACCAATATCGGCCTGATGCCGGCACTGGTGCCCAGCTACGAGCAGGGCGCGGCCTGGAAGACAGCCGAGGTCGGCAAGCTCCTGTCTAAGGTGCTGGACGACAAAGGCATCATCATCGTCAGCTGGATATGGCAGGCCGGCGGCGTGGCCAGTCGTACGCGTCCACTGCTGACACCGGACGACGCCAAGGGCCTGAAAGTGCGCGGTGGCAGCCGAGAGATGGACATGATGCTGAAGCAGGCCGGCGCCTCCGTCATCACGTTGCCATCCAATGAAATCTACGCTGCCATGCAGACCGGCGCCATGGACGCTGCCATGACGTCGAGCACCAGCTTCATCTCCTTCAAGCTCGAAGAAATCGCCAAGCACCTGACATCGGGGCGCGACAAGACCTACTGGTTCATGTTCGAGCCGCTGATGATGTCCAAGGAGGTTTTCGGCAAGCTGCCCAAGGCGCAGCAGGATGTGGTGATGGCCGTCGGTGGCGAGCTGGAAGTGTTTGCGCGTGACGCGGCCAAGGCCGATGACAAGGCCGCCGCCGAAATCTATGCCAAGGCCGGTGCCAAGGTCTATGACATGGACGAGGCCACGCTGAAGAAATGGCAGGTCATCGCCCGCGAAACCGCGTGGAAAGACTTCAACGACAAGAACGAATCCTGCGCCGCGCTGTTGAAGGCCGCGCAGAAGTTGTTATGAGCCATGGTGGAACTGTGGCTTCGGCCACCTTGGGCGTGGACCCGGACACACCGGGTTTTCTGATGCCGTTGGCCAGGCTGCTGCACTGGGTCAACCAGGCCATGGTGTTTCTGGGCATGTTGGCGCTGCTGGTCGCCTCGCTGGTGCTGACCTACAGCGTGGTGTCGCGCTATGTCATGCAGGCGTCGACCGACTGGCAGGACGAAGCGGCGGTGTTCTGTCTGGTGGGTGCGACCTTTCTGTGTGGCGCCTTTGTACAGGGCCTGCGTGGGCACGTGGGCATTGAAGCAGTGGCCGGTTTGCTGCCGAAGTCGCTCAACCAATGGCGACTGATGGCGGTCGATTTGCTCGGTTCGCTGTTCTGCAGCTTCTTCTCATGGAAATCGTGGACCCTGTTCCACGAAGCCTGGGTGGAGCAGCAGACCACGTCGTCGTCATGGGCGCCGCCCCTGTCGATTCCCTATGGGCTGATGGCGGCGGGCATGACCCTGCTGAGCCTGCAACTGCTGGTGCAACTGAGCGCGCGGGTCAATGGCCTGCGCAAGACGCTGTCGGGAGTGGGTGCATGAGCATGTTGACCCTGGGCCTTTTGTTTGGTGCGGTGACGCTGCTCTTCATGTTCTCGGGCGCGCCGATTGCGTTCGCGCTGGGCAGCGTGGCCGTGCTGTTCATGTATTTGTTCATGCCGGCATCAAGCTTGAACACGGTGACGCAAAACGTGTATGAGGAAATGGCCAGCATTACCTTGCTGTCCATTCCCCTGTTCATCCTCAAAGGCGCGGCCATTGGCCGATCCCGGGCAGGGCAGGACCTGTATGCCGCTATGCACGTGTGGATGGGGCGTATCCCCGGTGGGCTGGGCATTGCCAATGTGTTTGCCTGCGCCTTGTTTGCGGCCATGGCGGGGTCGAGTCCGGCCACGTGTTCGGCCATTGGCAGCGCCGGTATCCCCGAGATGCGCAGGCGCGGCTATTCGCCGGGCTTTGCGGCGGGCATCATCGCCGCCGGTGGCACGCTGGGCATTCTGTTGCCACCGTCGGTGACCATGATTCTGTATGCGGTGGCGGCCGAGCAATCGTTGGGGCGGCTCTTTTTGGCGGGCATCTTCCCCGGCGTGCTGCTGGTGGGGCTGTTCTCGGGCTATGCCGTGCTGCGCTACCGCAAGGAATACCGGCTGGCCGAGGCCGAATTCAAACGCAGCGGCGCCGCGTCCGCGCTGCTGGCCCATGAGACTTTCAGCACCCGCGAAAAGTTCGAGATGCTGCCGCGCGTCGTGCCCTTTGTGCTGCTGCTGGTCGGTGTCATGGTGGCGCTGTATGGCGGCTTTGCCACGCCCAGCGAAACGGCGGGTCTGGGCGCCTTGCTGGCGCTGCTGCTGATCGCCGTCATCTACGGCGTCTGGCGGCCGCGGGATGTGGCGCCCATCCTGACGGCAACGCTGCGCGAGTCGACCATGCTGATGATGATCATTGGCATGTCGCTGCTGTTCTCGTACGTGATGAGCTTTCTGCACATCAGCCAGTCCACCGCGGAGTGGATCGTGGCCATGCAACTGTCCAAGTGGATCTTGCTGGCCGCCATCCTGGTGATGGTCATTCTGCTGGGCTTCTTCCTGCCACCGGTCAGCATCATCCTGATGACGGCACCCATCATCCTGCCGCCGCTGAAGGCGGCCGGGTTTGACCTGATCTGGTTTGGCGTGCTGATGACCATCGTCATGGAGACCGGGCTGATCCATCCGCCGGTAGGGCTGAACATCTTCGTCATCAAGAACATCGCGCCCGATATTGCGCTGAAAGACATCATCTGGGGCGTGCTGCCTTTTGTCGTGCTGATGCTGCTGGCCGTGGTGCTGATCTGCGTGTTCCCCGGCATTGCCACGGGCCTGCCCGATGCGGTGATGGGTGTTGCGGCGGTCAAGCCATGACGGGGCATGTCGCGCTGGTGGTGGAGGGCCCGCTGGCCCGGGTCGACATTGCACATCCCGGCAAGCACAACGCCATGTCGCGCGCCATGTGGCGTGAGCTGCGCGCGGTGTTTGAGCAGATCCGGCAGGACGATGCGCTGACCGCGGTTGTGGTGGGTGGCAAGCAGCACTTCTGCGCGGGCGGTGATATTTCAGAGTACGCCGCCTTCCGCTTCAACGAGGCCAGTCTGCGCGACTTTCATGAGAACGATGTGTGGGGCGGCCTGCAGGCCATGCTGGCCTGCGACGTGCCCATCGTGGCCAGGATAGACGGCAACTGCATGGGGGCGGGGGTGGAGATTGCCAGCTGCTGCGACATCCGCATCGCCAGCGACCGCGCCCGCTTCGGCGCGCCCATTGCCAAGCTGGGCTTTCCCATGGCCCCGCGCGAGGCGGCGCTGGTCATGCGTGCGGTGGGCGAACTCACGGCGCGTGAGATGCTGCTGTCCGCGGCCGTGCTGGACGCCAGCGAGATGAAGCAGCGCGGCTTCCTGAACCAGGTGGTGGGCGGGGAGCTGCTGGAGTCGGCGGTGCACGCCTGCCTTGATCGCATGCGCACGCTGGCGCCGCGCGCTGCGCGCCTGAACAAACAGGCTTTTCGTGCTCTAGCCCTCGCAGATATTGCACATGCCGCTACTGATTTGGTAGCATCTGCCTATGGCTATGCGGATTCCGCAGAACACCGCGAGGGCGTCACCGCCTTCACCGAAAAGCGCCCGCCGCGGTTTGCGCCCTAGATTCTTTTTCCCCCATCGTTTAACCCCATGAAGAACCAAAATTTGTTTGCCGCCCTGCGCGCGGCGTTTCCCGCCGACCGGGACACGGTGGCCATTGAAACCGACAACGGCCTGAACTATTCCTGGCTTGATCTGGACCGCGCGACCGCCATGCTGGCCAACCTGCTGCAGTCGCTCGGCTTGCCGGACGGCGCCCGCATCGCCGTGCAGGTGGACAAGTCGGTGGAGGCACTGATGCTCTACCTGGCAACCCTGCGGGCGGGCTACATATTTCTGCCGCTCAATACCGCCTACCAGAGTGCGGAAATGGCGTATTTCATTGGCGACGCCGAGCCAGCAGTCGTGGTCTGTGCGCCACGAAACTTTGGCTGGGTCAGCAAGATCGCCTTTACGGCTGGCACACAGCATGTGTTCACGTTGGGCGACGACCGCAGCGGCTCACTGTTGGAGCGGGCCGCGCACCAACCCGACCAACACGTGGCAAAGGAGCGGCACGCCGATGACATGGCCGCCATCCTCTACACCAGTGGCACCACCGGCCGCAGCAAGGGCGCGATGCTGTCGCATGGCAACCTGTTGAGCAATGCGTTGGTGCTGAAGGACTACTGGGGATGGAAAAAGGGCGACGTGCTGATGCACGTGTTGCCCATCTTCCATGTGCACGGCTTGTTTGTTGCGGTGCACGGCGCGCTGCTCAACGGCAGCAAGATGATCTGGATGGCCAAATTCGAGCCCCGCCAGGTGTTGCAGAAGTTGCCGCAGGCCACGGTTTTTATGGGAGTCCCCACGCTGTATGTGCGGCTGTTGGCCGAGCCAGGTCTGGACCGGCAGGCTACGCGCAATATGCGTCTCTTCATTGCCGGTTCGGCGCCCCTGCTGATCGAGACTTTCAAGGAATGGCAGACCCGCACAGGCCACACCATTCTGGAGCGCTACGGCATGAGCGAGACGGCAATGCTGACCTCCAACCCTTACGCGCCCGATGCGCGTTACTGCAACCAGAGCGAGCGCCGCGGAGGCACGGTGGGGTTCCCATTGCCGGGTGTCCAACTGCGGGTGCAGGACGACGCCGGCACCTTACTTCCAGACGGGCAGGTGGGAGGCATCCAGGTGAGGGGCCCCAATGTGTTTGCCGGTTACTGGCGCATGCCCGACAAGACGCGGGAAGAATTCACGTCCGATGGTTTTTTCAAAACCGGCGACGTGGGCCGCATCGACAGCGATGGTTACGTGACCATCGTGGGGCGCAGCAAGGACCTGATCATCAGCGGCGGCTACAACGTGTATCCGGCAGAGATTGAGGGGTATATCAATACGCTGCCCGGTGTGGCCGAGAGCGCGGTGGTGGGGGTGCCAGATGTGGATTTTGGTGAAGTTGGCGTCGCGGTGGTGATTGCGAAACCGGGCGCGCAAGTGGAGGCGTCAAATATTCTGGCTGCACTCAAGGCAATGCTGGCAAACTTCAAGGTGCCCAAGCGTTGCTACGTCGTGCCGGAACTGCCGCGCAATGCCATGGGCAAGGTGCAAAAAAACCTGCTGCGCAGTACCTATGGCAGCGAAACCTGATTTGGGGTCAGACCATGAAAGTACTGCAGACCGTTCTTCGCCAACCCGCGGCCCGTGTGGAAGATTTTTCCGTGCTCGCCGCCATACAGCCCAACCTGGTGCTGGCATTTGGATCGGTAGATGCCATTCGTCAGGGCGCCGCGGCCATTGAACAGGCGTTTCCTGCGGCCATACGCGCCGGGTGTTCGACGGCAGGTGAAATCTCGGAAAAAGGGGTAGAGGATGGCGCACTGGTTGTAACCGCGCTGCACTTTGAACATACGCGAGTTGCCCAGGTGAGTACGGTGCTGTCGTGCATGGAAGACTCGTTTGCCGCGGGCAAGCGGTTGGCGACGGGTTTGCCGATAGGTGGTTTGCGAGCGGTGTTGATATTTGGTCAGGGTGTTCAAATCAACGGCAGTGCTGTTCTCTCGGGTATGACCGAGATTCTCGGACCCAGGCTACCCATCACCGGCGGCTTGGCTGGCGACGGCGGTGCATTTGCGCAGACCTGGGTACTGGACGAACAGGGCGTGAGCAGCAATCGCCTGACCTGTGTGGGCCTTTATGGTGAGGCATTAGAGTTTTCCCACGGCTCGTTCGGCGGCTGGTCGCCCTTTGGGCCGGCACGCAAGGTCACGCGGTGCGAAAACAATGTGCTGTTCGAACTGGATGGCGAGTCGGCCCTGGCGGTCTACAAGCGCTATCTGGGAGAGCACGCCAGCGGATTGCCGGCCTCCGGCTTGCTGTTCCCATTTGCCATGCTGGGTAGCGACCATACCGAGGTGGGTTTGATCCGTACGATTCTGGGGGTTGACGAGGCGGCGGGAAGCCTGACGCTGGCGGGGGACATCAATTCTGACGGGTATCTGCGGCTCATGCACGCCAGCACGGACGCCCTGGTGGATGGGGCCGAAGCTGCCGCTGAGGCCGCCAAGGCGATGCAGGCCAACCCGGGTCAGGGGCTGGCGTTGCTGGTCAGCTGCGTGGGCCGCAAACTGGTCATGGGCGGGCGGGTCGATGAAGAAGTTGAAGCCGTGGGCGATGTGTTTGGCAAGGGCGCGACCCTGGCAGGTTTTTATTCCTACGGCGAGATGAGCCCCTTCACGAATGGGGTAGAGTGCAAACTGCACAACCAGACCATGACCATCACTTACATCGCTGAAGCCGCCTGATTGAAGGCGCCGGCGGATTGCATGCACAAGCTACTCGCTCGCCAGATTAAACGTGTACTCGATGTAGACCCTGCAGAGCTGACCGCATTGCAGAGCGAACTGGCTCGGTTGGCGGATAGCGGAGCTGTGTCGCCGCAAGCCAGCCGGCTGCTCAATGGTTTGCCCGTTTTTTTGCAGCGGGTGGACGAGGCCTACCAGCAAAGTGACCGCGACCTGGAGCTCAAGACGCGCAGTCTGGAGTTGAGTTCGGTCGAATTGACCGAAAAGAACGCCCGTTTGCGTGAGGACCTGGCCAGCCGCACGCGTGCCATCGATTCCTTGCGTGCATCAGCCCGTGATCTGATGGCGTCCATCGACACGGATCAGACCCTGGCGGCTGACGATAACCTGGAGACCCTCTCGACGCTGATGCGCGATCTCGTTCGCCAGCATGAAGAAAGCCAGCGTGACTTACAGGCGGCCTTGACGGATCTGGCCTACCAGAAATTTGCCCTGGACCAGCATGCCATTGTCAGCACGACCAATCTGAACGGCGACATCATTTACGCCAATGACAAGCTGTGCGAGATCAGTGGCTATACGCGCAGTGAGCTGTTGAACAAGAACCACCGGATCATCAACTCGGGTGTCCATCCGCCCGAGTTTTTTACTAATCTTTGGGAGATGATTACTGCCGGCATGGTGTGGCATGGCGAGATCTGCAACCGCAACAAGTCGGGAGGTCTCTACTGGGTCGATGCCACCATCGTGCCGTTGGCGGACGAGACCGGCAAACCCACCATGTTTATTGCGATCCGCACAGACATCACGCAGCGCAAGCGCATGGAGGGTTCTGTCAAGGCGGCCGAGGCCCGTTTGCGCCATATCACCAATACGGTGCCGGGTGTGGTGTTTCAGTGGCATGTGGCGCCGGACCACTACCACTTCACGTTTGTCAGTGAGCGGGTTCGCGAGGTACTGGGTTTCACGCCCGAAGCGTTGAAAGGTGACTCATCCCTTTCAACCAACCAGATATTTGCAGAAGACCGTGCCCGGGTCATCCATGGCGTATTGGACGCGGCCCGGCGCCGCGTCATCTGGCGTGGCGAGTACCGGATCAACGTGGCAGGCGAGGCCTTGCGCTGGATTCGTGCGGAAATAGATCCCGAGCCCGACCTGGCACCTGACGGCGCTACGGTGTTCACCGGAATCTGGCAGGATGTGACGGCACTCAAGGAAGCCGACGCGCGCCTGCGGGAAGTGACAGAGAACATACCGGTGGCGGTGTTCCAGTACTACATCGAGCCGGGTGGAAAATTCAAAATCACCTTCATGAGCGATTCCATCGAGGCGATTTGTGGCGTGCGCGCGGACGCCATCCTGGAGACACCCGGTTTGTTGCCCGAGCGCGTACACCCCGACGACCGGGCCCTGTTTGCGGCGGGTCTGGGTGCGGCCGATGCCCAGGCGCATGCGCAGGCCGTGGACTTTCGCATGGTGCACCAGCAAACCGGCGCCATGGTGTGGGTGCATGGTGAAGCCCATCCGCGTCAGCTCAGCCATGGTGGCTGGGTATGGAATGGCTACTTTACCGACATCACCGCTTCCAAACAGGCCGCCGCCGAACTGCAGAAGGCCAAAGATGATGCAGAGGCTGCCAGTCGCGCCAAATCGGACTTTTTGGCCAATATGAGCCACGAAATCCGCACCCCGATGAACGGCGTGATCGGCATGACTGACTTGCTGCTGGATACGTCTCTGGACGCGGAGCAGCGCGAATACCTGGGCGTTGTCAAGGCGTCGGCGGATGCGCTGCTGCGGGTGATCAACGACATACTGGACTTCTCCAAAATTGAAGCTGGCAAGCTCTTGATAGAAAGCATTCCGTTCAATTTGGGGCAATCGGTGGCCGAGACCATGAAGGCTGTTGCCTTGCGCGCTAACCAGAAGGGTCTGGAACTGGTGTTTGACATCGCACCGGATGTTCCCAATGCGGTGCTGGGTGATCCCGGCCGGTTGCGCCAGATCCTGGTCAACATCATTGGCAACGCCATCAAATTTACCGAAAAAGGTGAGATCGTTTTGCGAATCGTCTGTGCATCGCAGGATGGCAACCACATTGAGCTGCACCTATCGGTCAGCGATACGGGAATCGGAATTCCGGCCAGCAAACTGGGTGCGATCTTTGATGCATTTTCTCAGGAGGACAGCTCGACCACGCGCAAATATGGCGGCACGGGGCTGGGACTTACCATCTGCGCCCGTCTGGTCGCAGCGATGGGGGGGCGCATCTGGGTGGAAAGCGAAGTTGGCAAAGGCAGTGCATTCCACTTCACGCTGCAATTGGAGCAAGACAGAAGCGCAGTTGCGGCGAGCGCCTCTGTGGCTCGTTTTGAGGGCACCCGGGTGCTGATCGTCGATGACAATGCGGTCAATCGCCTGGTGTTGTCGCGATCACTGGAAGCGCAGGGCATCATCACGTTTTCCGTCGCTTCTGGCCAGGATGCTTTGGGCTGGCTGGCCGATGCGTCAGCGCGGGGCGATTCCTGCGATCTGGTGTTGCTGGATGCACAAATGCCCGGGATGGATGGATTCACCGTTGCTGAGCGCATTCTGCAGATGCCGCTGTGCGCGAAGATGCCGATCATCATGTTGTCGTCCGCTGGGATCAAAGGCGATGCGCAGCGTGCCAGCGACATTGGTATTGTGGGTTATCTGAGCAAACCCATTGCACGTGACGAGTTGCTGCAAGCCCTGACCCATGTGCTCAACTTGCAAGGTGACCCGCACCAGGCGCTGGTTACCAGCCACTCGATCCGCGAGAGCCAGGTGCTGCTGAATGTGTTGCTGGTCGAGGACCACGCCATCAATCAGAAATTGGCGGTTACCCTGCTCGAGCGCTGGGGGCACCATGTGGAAGTGGCGCCCAATGGCCAGATTGCGCTGAACCTGGTCGCGAATCGACAGTTTGATGTCATTTTGATGGACATGATGATGCCGGTCATGGATGGACTGGAGGCGACCCGTCACATACGTGCGACGGAAACAGGCCGGCGTACTCCCATCATCGCCATGACGGCGAATGCCATGGCAACGGATCGGGACCGGTGCTTGGCGGCGGGCATGGATGACTACATTTCCAAGCCGATCAAGGCATCGGAACTGCAACAGATGCTGCAGCACTATGCGGCAGGTCACGCTCTCGCATCCCAGAGTCGGCTCCCCGCGCTGCCGATCGCTCCCCAACCGGCCATGTTGTTTGACTATGCGGCCGCAATGACCCAAGTCGATCAGGAGGTGCTTGGGATCATTGCGCAAGCCTTCGTTGAACAGTGGCCCGATGATCTGGCAAAAATGCGCTCGGGGCTGGAAGCGGGTGATTTACAGGCGGTGCTGCACGTCGCACATGCACTCAAGGGCACGCTTTCCATGTTCGGTGCCAAGCCGGCCAGTGAACTGGCCCACCAGATTGAAAAGTATGCCATGCGCTCGGACGCGGCCGGGGCTGGCAAGTTTCTGCCGGCGCTGGTGATTGAAATGGACCGATTGATTCCCGTCATTCCTCTGGAAGGCGCAGTGTGATTAAGATACACCAAGACATGAGAGGATGAATCCCAGTGGCTCACCACGTGCTGATCGTCGATGACACCGAAATCAACCTCATTCTTTTCGCCGCCCTGGTGAAGAAGCTGGATGATTGTGTGCCCCACACCTTTGCGCACGCACGGGATGCACTCACTTGGGCGCAGGACAACGACCCTGATCTGGTGATTGTGGATTACATGATGCCCGACATGGACGGTTTGGAGTTTATTCGTGCACTGCGTGAGATGCCAGGACGCGACGCCGTGCCCATCGTGATGATCACGGCCAACGACCAAAAGCAGCTGCGTTATCGGGCTCTGGACCTCGGCGCCAACGATTTCCTCACGAAGCCGGTGGACAAAGTGGAGTTTCTCGCCCGTACCCGCAATATGTTGCAGGTCAGTGACGCACGCAAACAGCTTGCCGATCGCGCGAGCTGGTTGGCAGATGAAGTCCGCAAGGCGACTGCAGAAATCCTGGCACGTGAGCGCGAGACCGTTTTTCGCCTGTGCAAAGCTGCCGAGTACCGCGATCCCGAGACCGGAGCGCACATTCTGCGCATGGCCCACTATTCACAATTGATTGCCCGGGGATTGGGCTTGTCGATCGATGACCAGGAACTGCTGCTGGAAGCGGCGCCCATGCATGATATTGGCAAGGTCGGTATCGCCGACAAGATATTGCTCAAACCCGGGCGTCTGGATGCCGAGGAGTTTGAAGTGATGAAACAGCATGCCATTTATGGGCACGAGTTGCTGCACGGCAGTTCTTCAAGGGTTTTGCAGGCCGGCGCGGAGATCGCGCGCGGTCACCATGAGAAGTTTGATGGCTCGGGGTACCCGGGCGGAATCGCTGGCTCCGATATTCCGATCTTCAGCCGTATCGTCGCGGTAGCGGACGTCTTTGATGCGCTGACTTCCGAACGGCCCTACAAGAAAGCATGGACCCTGGAGGCCGCTGTTGACTTTCTGGTCCAGGGCTCAGGCAGTCACTTCGACCCCCAGTGCGTGCAGGCATTCTTGAACGCCTGGGACGACGTCATGGAAATCCGGGGGCGCTATCAGGAAGATGCCTAGGTCGCGCCAAGACTGTTCTATTTAAGGATGAGTACCGGAATGGTTGCATGGGTCAGGACATGCTGGGTTTCGCTGCCCAATAGCAGGCGTTTGATGCCTTTTCGCCCATGGGACGCCATTACCACCAGGTCGCACTGGTGCTTCTTGGCGGCGGCCAACAAGGCATCCGACACGACATCGGACTTGACGGTCAATGCTTTGACCACGACGCCCTTGGCCATTGCCGTCTTCTTGACTGCGTCAACCACAGCCTGACCTTCGTCGGCCCATTGCGTTTCCACGCGGCGCACTTCCTCGGGCTGCAGGGCTATGCCGCCTTCGAAATAGCTCTGCGGATAACGCGGAACCACCTTGATAGCCACCAGTTCCGCGCCGCAGAGGGCCGCCAGTTCAATGGCGCTCTTGACAGCCTTTTTTGACAGAGTCGAGCCATCGGTGGCCACGAGTATGCGTTGGTACATGCGTCTGCTCCTTGTAATTTGTAAGTCATCAGGTTACTCTGCCTAGCTTATGCAGTCTTGATTTACATCAAGTGACCAGCAAACCTTAACCGGCACACTTCGAGGCCATGCTTTCCGTCGACACCGTGTCTCTACCCTCGCCAGCCCTGCAACCCCATGCACGTGAGGCGCTCGCGTTGCTGGATGATCCACAGGAGTGGAGTGCCTTCAGCCGACCATCGGCGCAAGGGCCGGGGTGCTGGGAGTCCAGCGTGGTGATTGAGGGCATGCACTGTGCAGCGTGTTCGCTGACGATAGAAGAGACTCTGAGCCGGATTCCCGGCGTTCTGAGCGCGCAGGTCGGTGCTGCCAGCCACAGGGCCAAAGTCATTTGGTCTGCGTCCCAGGTTCTGCCCTCCGTGTGGATGCAAGCGGTGCAAGCCAGCGGTTACCGTGCGGTGCCCGCCAACGATGTATTTGCCAGCGAGCGGCGCAAACTGGAAACCCGGCAAGCCCTGTGGCGTTGGTTGGTGGCCGGCCTGTGCATGATGCAGGTCATGATGTATGCCTACCCCGCCTACGTCGCCCATCCCGGTGACCTGACCGGCGAGATGGAGCAGTTGTTGCGTTGGGCTTCGTGGGTGCTGAGTTTGCCGGTCATGCTCTTTTCTTGCGGACCTTTTTTTCGCAATGCCGTGCGCGACATTGCACAGGCGCGCGTCAGCATGGACTTGCCCGTAGCACTGGGCATCTTCATTACCTTTGCAGTCAGTACGGCAGGAACCTTTGAGCCAACGGGTTCCTTCGGGCGCGAAGTCTATTTTGACTCGCTGACGATGTTTGTGTTCTTTCTGCTGACGGGGCGCTGGCTCGAATTGCGCCTGCGTGACCGCACAGCGGGCGCGCTGGAGGCATTGATGAACCGCCTGCCCGATAGTGTGGACCGGTTGTTGCCCGATGGTGCCTTCGTCCGGGTGGCCGTGCGCCGTATCGTCGTTGGCGATGTATTGCGGGTCTATCCGGGCGAAGCTTTTGTCGCAGACGGTGTGCTGCAAAGCGGGGAGACACTGGTTGATGAAGCCCTGTTGACGGGCGAATCGCGACCGCTTGCGCGTGGTGTCGGTGCCCATGTATTGGCGGGTAGTCACAACCTCAGCGGCACCGTGCAAGTTCGGGTGGAACGAATGGGGTCCGCCACAAGGTTTGCGCAGATTGTGGCCCTGATGGACAGCGCGTCGACCACCAAGCCCGAGGGGGTCTTGCTGGCTGACCGGCTGGCCAAACCGTTTCTGATCGGCGTCCTGCTGGCAGCGGCGGGTGCCTGTGCCTGGTGGTGGGGCCGTGATCCAGGGCATGCGTTGATGGTGGCAGTTGCGGTTCTGGTGGTGACCTGTCCATGCGCCCTGTCCCTCGCCACACCTGCAGCCATGCTGGCGGCGGCCGGTGCATTGGCTCGCGGTGGCGTGATGGTGCGCAAATTGCAGGCACTGGAGGCGCTCGCTGACGTTGACACGCTGGTATTTGACAAAACCGGTACCTTGACACGTGACGCCATGGTTGTCGAGGCGATTGACGTGCGAGAGGGTGTTTCTCCCGATGAGGCACTCGCCATGGCCGCCGCCTTGGCCCGGCACTCGTTGCACCCCGTGTCGAGAGCACTGGTTGTTGCTCACACCAGCCGTGAATCGGTTCCGCCAGGCAACCGTTCGTGGGTTTGCGATGCGGTTACCGAGGCGCCGGGACGCGGGCTTTCCGGTTTGGCCGCAAGTGGTCATGGCGGCCGTGGTGCGCGGACCGCGTCGCTGCGCCTGGGCTCGGCAGTCTTCTGTGCAGTGTCTGCACAACATTCATCGGGCTTGCACTCGTATCTCAGCGACGAGCAGGGTTGGCTGGCTACTTTTTCACTGGCCGAGGATCTGCGTCCGCAGGCCGCTTTGGCCATTGCTTCGCTGGCAGAGCTCGGCGTTACGGTGCACATGCTGTCGGGTGATAGTGTGGACTCGGTAGCCCGCGTCGCGGCCCTGGCGGGAATCGCGCACACGCGTGGAGCGTGTACACCCGACGACAAGCTCTCCTGTGTGCGTGCTTTGCAGGCGCAGGGGCATCGTGTTGCCATGGTGGGGGATGGTCTTAACGATGGTCCCGTTCTTGCGGGGGCCAACGTGTCGTTTGCCTTTGGGCAAGCGGTTCCATTGGCGCAGGCGAAAGCCGACTTTGTGGTCCTGGGTGAGAAGTTGATGAGCGTGGTGCACACTGTGAAACTTGCACAAAGGACCCTGCGCATCGTTCGCCAGAATCTCTGGTGGGCGCTGGTCTACAACGCCGCCTGTGTGCCATTGGCAGTCATCGGACTATTGCCGGCCTGGCTGGCTGGCCTGGGAATGGCCACCAGTTCGCTGGTCGTCGTGCTCAATGCGCTGCGCTTGGCTCGAAATTTGAATGCTGAAAAGGCTATCTGATGGACATTCTGTATTTGTTGATTCCCCTGTCGGTAGTGTTGGTTTTCTTTATTTTGGGAGGCCTTTGGTGGGCCATACATAGGGGGCAGTTCGAAGATATCGAGGCAGAGGGTGAAAGAATCCTGAAAGATTCTTAACTAATCTTAAGAACTTTTAGGTGGGTTTGACATGGGTCAACCTCTACGCGTAAAGCCCCGGTAAAAATCCCTCCAGGTTTTAATAGGAAAGAGGTAAAAATGGCATTTGCAAATCAACAGGCAACTGTATACAACGACACCGTTGTCCGCCAGTTCGCCATCATGACGGTGGTTTGGGGTGTGGTTGGCATGCTGGTTGGCGTCATCATCGCCGCCCAGCTCGCTTGGCCGGAACTGAACCTGGGTATACCGTGGCTTAGCTACGGGCGGCTTCGACCGCTGCACACCAATGCGGTGATTTTTGCGTTTGGCGGTTGTGGTCTGTTTGCTTCCGCCTATTACGTGGTGCAGCGTACGTGCCAGGTTCGCCTGTTCGGCGATAAGTTGGCGTCTTTCACGTTCTGGGGTTGGCAGTTGGTGATTCTTGCCGCTGCAATCTCATTGCCTTTGGGATACACCCAAGGCAAGGAATACGCCGAACTGGAGTGGCCCATTGACATTCTGATCACCCTGGTTTGGGTGTCGTTTGCCATTGTGTTCTTTGGTACGGTGGGCACACGCAAGGTCAAACACATTTACGTGGCCAACTGGTTCTTTGGTGCGTTCATTCTTGCGGTGGCGATCCTGCACCTGGTGAATAGCGCCGCCATTCCAGCAGGCGCTATGAAGTCCTACTCGGCCTATGCCGGTGTGCAGGATGCCATGGTGCAGTGGTGGTATGGCCACAACGCCGTGGGCTTCTTCCTGACGGCGGGTTTCCTGGGCATGATGTATTACTTCATCCCCAAGCAAGCCGGTCGCCCTGTTTACAGCTACCGCCTGTCCATCGTCCACTTCTGGGCGCTGATCTTTACATATATGTGGGCGGGTCCTCACCACCTGCATTACACCGCGTTGCCTGACTGGACACAGTCCGTCGGTATGGTGTTCTCCCTGATTCTTCTGGCACCCAGCTGGGGCGGCATGATCAACGGCATCATGACCCTGTCCGGTGCATGGCACAAGCTGCGCGACGACCCTATCCTGCGCTTCCTGATCGTGTCCCTGTCTTTCTACGGCATGTCTACCTTCGAAGGTCCGATGATGTCCATCAAGACGGTGAACGCCTTGAGCCACTACACCGACTGGACCGTGGGCCACGTGCACTCGGGTGCTTTAGGTTGGGTCGGTCTGGTGACCATGGGTTCCATGTACTACCTGATTCCCAAGCTGTTTGGTCAGAAGCAGATGTACAGCGTCAAGGCTATTGAGGTGCACTTCTGGACAGCCACCATCGGCATCGTTATATATATCGCTGCCATGTGGATTGCCGGCGTGATGCAGGGCCTGATGTGGCGCGCCATCAATGCCGATGGCACCTTGACCTACACGTTTGTGGAGTCGGTGAAGGCCACCTACCCGTTCTATGTATTGCGCTTGTTGGGAGGGCTGCTGTACTTGTCAGGCATGCTGATCATGTTGTGGAACACCCTGAAGACTGCCACTGCCGGACGTGCGGTGAGTGTCAACGTCCCAGCAGTTACTGCACACGCTTGAGAAGGATCAAACCATGGCTAACAACAATGCAAACTCTTCCTTTTCGCACGAAAAGATCGAGACCAATAACTTCTTGATGATCGTCCTCATTCTGCTGGTGCTCCTGGTCGGCGGGTTGGTGGAAATCGTTCCCCTGTTCTTCCAGAAGTCCACGACGGAGCCGATCAAGGGCATCCAGCCCTACACCGCACTGCAGCTGGCTGGTCGCGATATTTACACCCGTGAGGGTTGCTACAACTGCCATTCACAGATGATCCGTCCTTTCCGGGCAGAGACGCTGCGTTATGGCCACTACTCGGTGGCTGGCGAGTCGGTCTATGACCACCCGTTCCAGTGGGGCAGTAAGCGTACCGGTCCTGATCTGGCCCGCGTAGGCGGCAAGTACAGCGATGTGTGGCATCAGACCCACCTGACGAATCCACGTGACGTGGTTCCCGAGTCCAATATGCCTGCCTACCCCTGGCTTGAAAAGACCTTGGTGGATGCAGCAGTGATGCCAGCGCACATGAAGGCCTTGCGCACGGTTGGCGTCCCCTATACCGACGAGCAGATTGCCAAGTCGGTCGAAGACGTCAAGGGCAAGACCGAACTGGAAGCCACCATTGCCTATTTGCAGGTTTTGGGTCTGGCTCTCAAATAAGCGCGGAGGAATCGAACATGGAAATCGATATCAACACCCTGCGGTCCATCGCCACGGTGACCAGTTTCATCACGTTTATCGGCATCGTGTGGTGGGCCTACTCACGGCGCCGCTCAAATGATTTCTCCGAAGCCGCCAACCTGCCGTTTGAGCAGGATTGACCCCAGAACAAGGATTTGAAAAATGAGTGACTTTACAAGCAACTTCTGGTCGATTTATGTGGCGGGTATCACACTGGTGAGTATTCTCGCCTGCGTCCTGCTGCTGTGGTTCAGCGGCAAGGCCAAGGCCATGACAGCGAACGACAACACCACGGGCCACGTATGGGATGGCGACCTGCGCGAGATGAACAACCCGCTGCCCCGCTGGTGGGTGTGGTTGTTTGTAATTACGATTGTGTTTGCGTTTGCCTATTTGGCCATGTACCCCGGTCTGGGTAGTTTCGGCGGAAAGCTGGGCTGGACCCAGGCAGACCAGTACAAGGCCGAAGTGGAAAAGGGCGAGCGGGAAGTGGCGCCTTTGTATGCCAAGTTTGCCGCAATGAAACCCGAGGACGTTTCACGTGACCCCCAAGCGCAAGCCATCGGCGAACGCTTGTTCATGAACAACTGTTCGCAGTGCCATGGTTCGGACGCACGCGGTGCCAAGGGTATTCCCAATCTGACGGACGCCGACTGGCTGCATGGTGGAACACCCGAAAAGATCACGGAAACCTTGACCTTGGGGCGCATCGGAAATATGCCTCCGATGGCTGCGGCTGTGGGTACTGCCGATGACGTGAAGAACGTGGCCAACTACGTGCTGAGCCTGTCCAACAGTCCGCATGACTCAGTGCGCGCCAACCTGGGCAAGGAAAAGTTCGTTGCCTGCGCGGCCTGCCACGGCATGGACGGCAAGGGTAATCAGGCGCTTGGTGCCCCCAACCTGACGGACAACATATGGCTGCATGGCTTTGGTGAAAACGCCATCATTGCGATGGTCAACAATGGCAAAGTCAACCAGATGCCGGCCCAGGCTGAGCGTTTGAACGCAAGCCAGATTCAGGTGCTGGCGGCCTACGTCTGGGGTTTGTCGAATAACGGCAAAGCCAAGTAACCAGACGCCGTTGAAAGTGCATTCTTTTGGAAGCTGCGGAACCCTCTCCACGTAAAGTCATACCGATTGTTCTGTCTCAGGACACGGGACCGGTAACGCTCCCGGCGGATGCACCTGTCGAGATGGTTTCGCTGTACGAAGCCCATCAAAAGATCTACCCGCGCAGCGTCTCGGGTTTGTTCTCCAACTGGCGTTGGGGCATGGTTTTCCTGACCCAGTTGGTTTTTTATGGATTGCCGTGGCTGGAATGGGGTCAGCGGCAGGCCGTGCTGTTCGATCTGGGCGCACGGCGTTTCTACATTTTTGGCCTGGTCCTGTACCCGCAAGACTTTATCTACCTGACCGGCATTCTGGTCATCTCGGCGCTGTCGCTTTTTCTGTTTACGGCAGTGGCCGGGCGCCTGTGGTGTGGCTATGCCTGTCCGCAAACCGTGTACACCGAAATCTTTCTCTGGTTGGAAAAGAAGACCGAAGGAGATCGATCAGCGCGCATGCGTCGTGATGCCGGGCCCTGGACCGGTGACAAAGCCCTGCGCAAGGTGTCTAAACATATGCTGTGGCTGGCTGTGGCACTGTGGACGGGATTTACCTTTGTAGGCTATTTCACTCCGATCAAGGTTTTGGGCACCGAGTTTCTGCAATTGCAGATGGGAACCTGGGAGATTTTCTGGTCGCTGTTTTACGGATTCGCAACCTACGGCAACGCCGGTTTCATGCGCGAGCAGGTCTGCAAGCACATGTGCCCCTACGCCCGCTTCCAGAGCGCGATGTTCGACAAGGACACGTTGATCGTTACCTACGACGCGGAGCGCGGTGAGCCTCGTGGTGCCCGTTCCAAAAAAGCCGACCTGTCGACGCTGAACCTGGGGGCCTGTGTGGACTGTAGCCTGTGCGTGCAGGTCTGCCCCACCGGAATCGACATCCGCAAGGGCCTTCAATACGAATGCATAGGCTGTGGCGCCTGTGCCGACGTTTGCGACACCGTGATGGACAAGCTGGGTTACCCGCGCGGCCTGGTGAAATATTCCACGCAAAACGCGGTAAGCCAGCACTGGACCAAAGGGCAAACCCTGCGCCATGTGTTGCGGCCACGGGTACTCGTCTATTCCACCATTTTGGGCGCGGTGGTGCTGGCCATGGCGGTGAGCCTGGCGCTGCGCACGCCGTTCAAAGTGGATGTGGTGCGCGACCGTGGCGTCCTGGCCCGCATCGTGGACGGCGGACAGATTGAGAATGTTTATCGCTTGCAGATCATGAACGCCACCGAGGTTACGCAACGCTTTGATATCTCCGTGGAAGGGCTGCCAGGATTGACGATTGCGTCGGATGGCGACACCCGTATTGATTCCACGCAGGCCCGATGGGTAGCGGTGAGGGTGCTGGCGCCGTATGATGTCGCCAGCGCTGGCTCCCATCCGATTCACTTTTCGGTTACGGGCCAGGGTTCCCTGGGTCGAGTCTCTGAGAAGTCAGTTTTCATTGTTCCCCGATAAGGATTGAATATGTCAAATTCGAAGCCAATGCCTCCTGCGCCATCTGGTCCCTGGTGGAAACACGGGCACGTGTGGCTGGTGATTTCAGGCCCTGCCATTGTGGTGGTAGCCTCGTTTGTAACCTTTTACCTTGCAGCATCAGGTCAGGACCCCGTTCTGGATGAAGACTACTACCGCAAGGGTGTAGAGATCAACAAGACCCTGCAAGACAACAATCCGGCAAGTCTGGCGCCGGCTACGCAGGCTCGAAACCATGCCGCCACCGGCGTGAAGTCGCCGAGGTAGGCCATGCTGCAGCAACGACTGATGTGGATTCTCTGGCCCGCTTTTCTGATGGCCGGAGTACTGGAAATGCTGGTGTTTGCCCTGGTGGACCCGCAGGATCTGCACTGGTTTGGCATGCCCCTGGACTGGTCACGCCAGGCCACCTACACGATAGCTTTTTTCGTCTTCTGGGGCGTCGCCGTGGTGTCCAGCGGGTTGACAACTCTGCTGGCCATGTCGCCATTCGAGGTCAATCGTTGCCCCTTGCCCGATACCGAGCGCCCGGAGGGATGCCCCAAGCAAGGCACTTGCTAAACTGCTTGCCAAGGGGGCCGTTAACCGCCGACTTTGGAGTTAACGATTTCCTTGAGTTTTTCGGTGTCAATAATGCGGACGTGGCGCTGCTTGACCTCGATGATGCCGTCCTCCACAAATTTTGAAAACGTGCGGCTGACGGTTTCCAGCTTCAGCCCCAGGTAGCTGCCAATTTCTTCGCGGGTCATGCGCAGGACCAATTCGGACTGCGAGAAACCCCTGGCGTGCAGGCGCTGCACCAGATTCAATAAAAACGCTGCCAACCGCTCTTCGGCCCGCATGCTGCCCAGCAACAGCATGACCCCGTTTTCACGGACGATTTCCCGGCTCATGATCTTGTGCACATGGCGTTGCAGGGAATTGACCTCGCGGGAAAGTTCTTCAATCCGGTCAAAAGGCATGACACAGACTTCCGCGTCTTCCAGCGCAACGGCGTCACAGGTGTGGGCGTCGTTGACGATACCGTCCAGTCCTATGACCTCGCCGGCCATTTGGAAACCCGTAACCTGGTCGCGCCCATCCTCCGAAGCGACGCAGGTCTTGAAAAAACCGGTTCGAATGGCATACAGACTGGTGAACTTCTCGCCGTTTCGAAACAGGGTCGCACCGCGTTTGATCTTGCGCCGGCTGGCGACCACGTCTTCGATGCGGTCGAGCTCGGTCGGCGTCAAGCCCATGGGCATGCACAACTCGCGCAAATTACAGTTGGAACAGGCCACTTTTATCGCCTGCGCCGCTCCGACCACTTTGGACTCAATCTTGATTCCATGCAACGGCGTGGCGTTGGGGCAAGTTGAAGCGTGGGTTTCGTGTTCAAGCATGGTGTGCACTGGTGGTCGTTTGGCATCCAGTTTACCCACTTTCATGCTCCTTGATTCATATCAAGTACACACAAATCAATTTACGGCAAAGTTAATCAGGATTGCCTCGGAGTTTCCATGAATTTTGCTGTTGATGGTGTAACGGATGAGATGTTACAGAAATTTGACATTTCGGGTCCGCGCTACACCTCGTATCCCACGGCCGACCGCTTTGTCGAGGCCTTTACCGCGGACGACTACGCCCAGGCCCTGGCGCAACGCCGAAGCGGTGTCGCGGCCCGGCCGTTGCCGCTGTCGCTGTATGTGCACATTCCTTTTTGTGAATCGTTGTGCTACTACTGTGCTTGCAACAAGATCATCACCAAGCATCATGACCGGGCGGCGGCCTACCTGCGCTACCTGGGGCGCGAGGTGGATTTGCATACCGAGCACATGGGTGTGGGGCAGGCCATCAGCCAGTTGCATCTGGGCGGCGGAACTCCAACGTTTTTGAGCGACCTTGAGTTGCGCGAGCTGATGGCCATGCTCAGACGCAGCTTCACGCTGGCGCCAGGTGGCGAGTACTCGATTGAGATCGATCCCCGGACCGTGGACGCGGCCCGGCTCGATACCCTGGCCGAATTGGGCTTCAATCGCCTGAGTTTCGGCGTCCAGGACTTCGATCCGGCCGTGCAAAAGGCTGTTCACCGGGTCCAGCCCGCAGAACAGGTTTTTGCGCTGGTGGAGGCTGCACGTGCGCGCGGGTTCGAGTCAATCAATGTCGATCTGATCTACGGTTTGCCCCGCCAGAGCCCGGAGTCGTTTGAGCGCACGCTGGTGCAGATCAACCAGTTGCGGCCTGACCGGATTGCCCTGTATGCCTATGCCCATCTTCCAACGCGCTTCAAACCGCAGCGCCGCATTGCCGCGGGAGACCTGCCCAGCGGTGCGGCCAAAGTGTCCATGCTGTCGCGTTCCCTGGCGGCCCTGGGCCGGGCCGGCTACGTGTATGTCGGCATGGACCACTTTGCGTTGCCGGACGACGCCTTGGCCATCGCCAAGCGGCAGGGGCGGCTACACCGCAATTTCCAGGGCTACAGCACCCAGCCCGATTGCGATCTGATCGGACTGGGCGTCTCATCCATTGGCCGTATTGGCGCCACCTACAGCCAGAACGCCAAGACCATGGAAGAGTATTGCGACCTGCTGGATCAGGGGCGGTTTCCGGTGGTGCGCGGACTGGCCATGTCGCGTGACGACCTGGTCCGGCGCGCGGTCATCATGGCGCTGATGTGCCAGGGCCAAGTGCAATTTGAATCGATAGAACTGGCCTACCTCGTGGAGTTCCACACTTACTTTGCCAAGGAACTACAAAGCCTGCAAGCGTTGGTGGACCAGGGTTTGGTGACCCTGGACGCGACAGGCATTCAGGTAACCGCCCAAGGCTGGTTTTTTGTGCGCGCAGTGGCCATGGTGTTTGACCGGTACTTGCAGACCGACCGCACGCGGGCGCAGTTTTCCAAGATCATTTAGCATCACCCGATGCAATCTTCTCTGGCGCTGACCGCGCTGCTCATGGGCCTGGTGGGGGGGCCGCACTGTGTTGCCATGTGCGGTGCGGCCTGCGCGGGCATTAGCCAGGCGGCTGGCCCGCGCCAAAACTCTGCCCTGTTCACATTCCAGCTCGGGCGCATTGGTGGTTATTCGATCCTCGGAGGCCTGGCGGCGGCATCGCTGCAAGGGCTGGGCTGGCTGACCATCCAATCGGCTGCGTTGCGCCCGGTGTGGTCGCTGTTTCACGTGGCTGCAATGGTGCTGGGCTTGATGTTGCTCCTGCGGGCGCGTCAGCCCGTCTGGCTGGAGAGTGCGGCGCGCACCGTGTGGGCCCGTACGCGGTCTTTTTCGGCAAACCAGGGCCGCAGTGCGCCGCTGGTGCTGGGGGTCTTGTGGGCGCTGCTGCCTTGCGGTTTGCTGTACTCGGCGTTGCTGGTGGCTGCGCTGGCCGGTAGTGTAGCGGCGGGCGCCATGGTGATGGCACTCTTTGCCTTGGGTACCAGCGTGACGATGGTTGCAGGGCCGTGGCTGTGGTTGCGGCTGCGGGGATCGCCCGCAAACCCCGGCAGCGGCCAGTGGGGTGTGCGCCTGGCCGGTGCCGCCTTGGCCGCCAGTTCGGGCTGGGCGCTGTGGATGGCGCTGGCGCACAACACGGCGCCCTGGTGTGTCACTCCGTAATCAGGCGTGGGCGTCGCGCACTGATTTTTCCAGCTCCGTAAAGGCTTCGGTGACGTAGTCGGCCAGGCGCTCCAGATTGGGCAGTTCGTCCGTCGCAATCAGTCCGAAGAACAGGTCCCCGGCATAGCTGAACAGCGTGATGTTCAGCAGGTTGCTGGGCGGCAGTGTGCTGATGGGGTGCATTTCCTCCATGCGCGCACCCTTGATATACAGATGCTCCTTGGGGCCGGGGACGTTGGACACCAGCGTGTTGCCCATGGGTGGCATCTTGTTGCTGAGCTTGAGCATCTCGGCGATTTGCGCCACCAGCCCTGTGATGATGGTGTAGGACTCGATGGCCTCGGGCGCCACGCTGTCCACCATGGTGCGCACATTGCGCAGGCTGTAGCCGATGTTGCGCAGGCGCACGTAGGGGTCATCGGTGGGTGGCGATAGTTCCACCTGGATGATGCCGATCTTGTTGCCGGCCGTCTTTTCGCCCTCCTTGCGCAGGTTGACCGGCATCTGGATGGTGATCGGGCGGCGCAGTTCCACCCCCTGGTCCTGCAGGTAGCGTCGCAGGGCGCCGTCCAGGCAGGTGAGGGCGATGTGGTTCAGCGTCGAGCGGGTGCGGGTGCGGATGGCGTTGACCCGGGCCATGGAGACTCCGGCGGTCGCAAACTGCCGCCCGGACGTGACCTGGCCGGTCAGTGGCGTCCTGGCGCTGGAGACAAAGGGCAGGGCGATGGCGTTCTTGGTCAGCTTGACGCTCTCCAGGAACAGCATGGCTGCCAGCCGTCCGATGCCCAGAAAGCGTCGTGCGTTGCCGGTAACCTCATTCCAGGTCAGTTGCAGCAACTCCTGCTTGGCCTTGGCGCCACGACCGCCGTGCTTTTGTGTCCAGACCGGTGTCTGCTCCATGTCGTCGGGCGAGGTGGAATAACACTCTGCCGTCCAGCGCGCCATGGTCACACCGTCGGCATAGGCGTGGTGCATCTTCTGGTACAGCGCGAACTTGCCTTCGGGCAGGCCATCGATGACATGCACCTCCCACAGCGGACGGCTGCGGTCCAGCATGGGGGTGTGCAGCTTGGACACAAAGTCGTACAAGGCCTTGCGGTCGTTGGCGTCCTTGGGCAGCGTGTGGAAGAACACGTGCTGGTGCATGTCGATGTGGTCGGTGGCCACCCAATGCGGCATGGCACCCATTGAGAAATGGATCACCCGGTTGAACGGCGGCTTGACGTCACTAGCCGCCAGATACTCCTTGTACAGGTTCTTGGCAAAGGCGGCCGTCGACTTGGGCGGGCGTTTGAAGATTAGCAATCCGGCTACGTGTTTGGGGCTGGCCTCGGTCTCTGCGATGAAAAAGCCCAGATCAAGGAGTGACAGTTTGCTCATGTTTTGTGTTCTTTGCTAAGGCCGAATGGCAGTTGTGTGGGGCATGGGACCCTTCGTCCTGAACGCCTGTGCGCACTGTAGGCGATGCGCCCGGTCCGGTCAATTTCGAATGGGTATCCTGAGAATCATCGATCTGCGAAAATCACCTAACTACCTGATTCCACAGAAAAATGTCCGAACCAAACCCCTGGCGCATGTCCGTCGCCCCCATGTTGGATTGGACCGACAGGCATTGCCGCACCTTCCACCGTTTGCTGAGTCGCCATGCGCTGCTCTATACCGAGATGGTGACCACCGGCGCCCTGATCCATGGTGACGTGGCGCGGCACCTGCGCTACAACGCAGAAGAGCACCCGGTCGCTTTGCAGCTGGGCGGGAGCGAGCCATCCGACCTGGCGCACTGCGCCAAGTTGGGCCAGGAATGGGGCTACGACGAGATCAACCTGAACTGCGGTTGCCCAAGCGAACGTGTGCAGCGCGGATCGTTTGGCGCCTGCCTGATGGCCGAGCCGCAACTGGTGGCCGACTGCGTGAAGGCCATGGTCGATGAGGTGGACGTGCCGGTCACGGTCAAGCACCGCATTGGTATTGACAAGACCGAGAGCTACGAATTCGTGCGCGACTTTGTCGGTACCGTCAGCGAGGCCGGGTGCAAGGTGTTCATCGTGCATGCCCGCAACGCCTGGCTCAAGGGCTTGAGTCCCAAGGCCAACCGCGAGGTGCCGCCACTGCGCTATGCGCTGGTGCACCAGCTCAAGCGAGAGTTCCCGCAGCTGACCATCGTCATCAACGGCGGCATCACCAGCAACACGCTGGCGGCCGAACAACTGCAAGACGTGGACGGCGTGATGATCGGGCGCGAGGCCTACCACAACCCCTGGATCTTGAGCGAATGGGATGCCGCGTTTTATGGCGCAGCGCCATCGGACATCACCCGTGAATCGGTCGAGCAGCAGATGGTGGACTACATGGCGCGTGAGGCGGCCGAGCACGGCACGCCGTGGAGCCACATCGCCCGCCACATGCTGGGCCTGCGCCATGGCATGCCGGGTTCGCGGCACTGGCGCCAAGTGTGGAGCGACCACCGTTTGAAATCCCTGCCGCCCCAAGAGGTGATGGCGCAAGCCCACGGGAGCGCTCTTGCCGCAGCTTGACGCGGCCACTTCGTTGTCGTCGGCTCGGCAAGAGCATCTGGAACGCTTGGCACGCCTGGCGATCTGGGGCGTGCCTGCGCTGTGGGCGGTCAACTACATCGTGGCCCGGCGCGCGCCGGGCGTCATCGAACCCTATGCCCTGGCCTTGGGGCGCTGGGCCCTGGCGGGCATGTTGCTGGCGGTCGTGGCGCGGCAGGAGCTTTGGGCGCAGCGGCGTGCCATAGCCGCCGTCTGGTACCAGTATCTGGTGCTGGGCTTTTGCGGCATGCTGGTCTGCGGCGCCTGGGTCTACCTGGGCGCCAAGACCACGGCGGCTATGAATATTGCGCTGATCTACTCCGCATCGCCCGTGCTGATCGCGTTGGGCGCCGTGGCGTTTTTGGGCGAACGCTTTCGCTGGTTGCAGGGGTTGGGCGTTGTGATTGCGCTGACTGGCGTGGTGCATGTCATCGTCAAAGGGCAGTGGATGGCGCTGAACGACGTGCAGTGGGTGGCCGGAGACGCCTGGATTGTGGCGGCCATGGTGGCCTGGGCCCTGTATGCGCTGTTGCAAAAGCTATGGCCCAGTCCGTTGGGCTCGACCGCG
>Ga0208509_1000049_pt1 | contig 63835 bp, 83 predicted proteins | sample LakWasMeta7_HOW4_2_FD_183857 | JGI IMG/M metagenome (GOLD analysis project Ga0208509, IMG submission 183857) | Freshwater sediment methanotrophic microbial communities from Lake Washington under simulated oxygen tension - Sediment Metagenome... | ecosystem: Environmental > Aquatic > Freshwater >...
TATTGGTGACACTCAATTACCTCCAGAACAGATTATTCATCAATACTCTCCTTATAGTCTATTAGAAGATGAGAAAGCTTTTGGATCTGTGTTCTTAAGTGGATTTGGTGAATTATCAGATAATGTATTTACTAGGGCATATAAGAAGTTTAATAATACTCTTAAACATACTCCTGTCTTAAAATCTATGAGAGTCTTCGGGGATATGCAATATGAAGAAGCTTATTCTGGTATTGCTAATATTACCAAAGGTAAGATTGCTAATATAGAAGAGGCTACTACTACCCTCTCTCATGCTTTAAAAGGCTTAGATCCATTAAAAAACCAAGCGGTGTTAGAGTATTTTATTACTAAAGGTGCTAAAGTAGATGACTTACCTGTAACTGCCATCCAAAAGAAAGTTATTCTTAAAGCTAAAACTGCAATTAGAGAAACAGGAAAGTATCTATCCGATCTAGGTGCAATAGATAAGAATGTGTTTGAGAAGAATGAAGATGCTTACTTACATGTCCAATATTTAAAGTTTGTTAAAGCTTATAGAGGATCAGGTAAAAGACCTTCTGCCCTCTCTTGGATGAAAAAGAAGAAGGAGAGAAGTGAACTAGATAAGCTAGCTTTAGGACAGATAAAGGATGTTAGATTCTTAGTCGCTGAGACTTATGGAGTTATGGCTAGAGACCACTTATTATTAGAGATGTTTAATACCATTAATAAAGTATCTAAGACAGATAGTACTTATTGGGTACTAACTAATAACGCTGAAATAAAATATAGTGGGCATAGACTAAGTATAGATAAGGCGTATGAGCAATTAGAACAAAATTTATATATTATTAATGAGTTAAATAAAGAAGATCAAAATAATTTCTTTAGTAATTCTAAAGTATCTATCGACGCTTTTAAAGAAAGTACAGTAAAATTGGAAGAAGATATTAGGAAGATAGAAGATAAGATTATTACTGATGCTCATGAACATGCTCTACAAATAGGACAGACAACCTCTGATGATAAAGATGCTTTCTTAAAGGATAACTATGTTAGGCTCCCTAAGAACAAACAAATGGGTGCTCTATCTGGTAAATATGTACGAAAGGAAGTGGCTAATGATTTGGAGTCATTTGTAGCACCTTATAATACTGCACATAAGGATAACATAGAGAAATTCTTTGCTCCTAATGGTACTCTAGAAAGAGTTAATAGGTTTTGGAAACTTAGTATGGTAGGATTAAATCCTGCTAGTTGGGTTAGAAACTTCTTTGGTAATTTTGCACTGTTAGATCTAGGTACTAGCACCTCTAAAGTTAAATTGATTGGGATGCTAACTGATGAGTTAATTAAAGCTAAAAATGGACAGCAAAGTAGTTACTGGAAGATGGCTAATGATTATGGATTATTTGGTACTACTTTTAGTGCTGTAGAACTGCAAGATATTTATAGTCAATATGGTGATGAATTAGAAGCTGCTCAAGCTGCTTATGCTCAAAGAAGATCTACTAGTTTAGATGATATTCTTCATTTTACTGATGAAAGAGTTATGGCTATGTTAAAAATGGCTGGTCATAAAACTAGTGCTACTACTTCCAAGATGTTTGCATTTCTTGAAGGCACATTTAAAACAGTTGCTTTTAGAGATTATATTCAAATTTGGGAAACTCAAAATAATAAGAAGTTAGATGATCTAGATAATAATCATAAGCAAGTTCTATTGACTAAAGCGGCTAATCATGCTAATGAAACTTTATTCGATTATACCCAAGTACATAGTTGGGTAAGGACTTTGAGAAGGATACCTTTTGGTGCTCCTTTCTTAACTTTTACTTATAAGGCTGGTCCAGCTGCTATAAGAGCTATGATTAAACATCCATTAAAGTTTGCTCAGTATGCTACTCTTCCGGCTTTACTTACTATGATCTCTCAAATGGCTAATGATTGGGACGATGAAGATATTAGAAAGTTTAAAAGAAGATTACCAGATTATTATAGACATAATGCAGGTACTGCTTTCTTACCTTTCAAAGATAGTTCTAATCGTCCTCAAATACTACCATTAGATTATCTGATTCCTTGGAGTCAGTATGTAACTGCTGCTAGAAAAGTTCATGAGAATTATGTAGAAGATGGGATGGAATCACCTATTTCTACTGGTGTTCAATCAGTAGGCACAGTATTTAATGAGTTTGGATTCTTAGGTGGTCCTACCCCTACTGCTGTTGCAGCAATGCTAAATGGTAAGGATAGTTTTACTGGAAAGAACATTATGACCCCTGGAGCTTCTGGAAGTCAACAACTCTCTGAATTGATGTTGTTTTCTATGAACATTATGACTCCTGCTTGGCTTTCATCCCATGGATGGGCTAGCAAGATGGTTGATACTTTTGTTACTAATACCCCACCTAAAGATAGGTTTGGTGATATTAAATCTACTCCTGGACAGGTATTAGCCGGTATTACTGGATTTGGTGCTATTGGTGTGAGTGAATCTGGGGATTACAATAGAAAGAAATATTATCAGAAGAGATTACAGGAAGTGGCTACTTTAAGAAGTAAGGTAGTGCATGATCGTAATTTATCATTTGAAGACAGAGCTTCTAAACTAAGAGATATTAACAGTAGATCTAAGTTAATTAGAACTCAAATGCAAGAAGAATTTTAAACAAATAAAAGCCCCTATAGGAGTATTAATTCCTATAGGGGCTTTTTTGTGGGTATTGACAAATGAAAGAAAGTATGATATAATACACTTGTCCCAGAAGGGAGAGTAGTATTACTTAGATATAATATCAGTCATCTCTTTTAACTTAACTATAAGCATAGTGTATTTAGACCTAATATCTACATATGATTCAACTAATTTACTATACTCAGTTAATACTCTTTTATACTCTGATTCTAGTACTTCATAATCTTTAACATTAACTAACCATCCATCCTCACTCTCCCATAGTGGATCATTATCATCTTTAGCATATTTCTTAATAGGTTGCATAATTATTTACTTCATTACTAATATTCTATCTATAGGATAGATTATATCTAAAGTTCCTTCCTTGACCATCTTATCATATTCCTTTTCTTTTATAATACCTTGTCTTAATTTCTTAGCTTTAAGAAGAGAAGTAGTATAATATAATATTTCAATATTACTAGGAGTAGTTCTATGAGATATAGAATATATTCTGTGAGTCCTAAATTCTGTTGCATCTGATTTAATTGCTATTCCTTTAAGGATAGCTTTTAATCTTCTAACAAATAAATACTCCCAATGCCAGTCTGGGCTATCTCCTCTTCTAATAGCTCTTATTTTAGTAGCAGATACACCATAGGTCTCGGACAGTCTATCTGCTGATTGAGTAGTAGATAAGAAATAAAGAACATCAGCAGATGTAAGTTTGCCATGTTTAGTAAATCTAAATGATGCTGCCTTTGGTCCTTGTTTTACAAACTGAAATATTCTTCTTTCTTTATCTAGCTCTTCTTTAGGTATTACTTCCTCCTTATCTGCATAAGATAAGATCTTATAAAGATAAGATTCAGCTACATTAAAAGCTTCCATTAGTTCCTCATCTGTACCTTCAGGAGGGAGTTGACTTACTACCCCCCTCCTCTTCATTCCTGAAAACTTAAGTCTTCTAGGCATTATTTAATATTTGGATAATGGTTTGAACTACATTCATTTGGATGTTTAGCCCATACACTACATGGATTTTGGGATTGCATCTCAATCTCTACCCAGAATAAAAAGGTAAGTGCTAGAACTATCCATCCTAATACTTTAAATAATTTAGCAATCATAACTGCTTTCTTAATTCAATGAAATTACCAGTAGGGTTTACCTCACCTCTACTTAACTCTTCCTGCGGATATAATTTACTTCCTTTGCACCACTCTTGATATTCTTTAAAGAACACTTCTTTACCTGAAGTTACATAATCAGCCCTAATCTCATTACATGAGAATACAGAGCCATCATGCCTTTTATCTAAATCTTCTGCTATTACTTGCGTAGTAAATAGTAAAAATAGTAATACTAACTTTTTCATTTCAATGCCCCTTTAGCAGCGCCTTCTACGATTAATGATAAACCTTGATTAACTTGTTTTAAGCCTTCTACTTGATCCTTATTAAACGAATCTATCTTAAGTGATCTACTTGTTCCAGTAGTACTAAAATCAGCCCCTGAGAGAGCTGTAGTTGATCCTATTTCCCATCCTTTTACAACTGTACTTCCATCTGGTTTACCCTCATAAGTAATATATGAACAACCTGATAAGAGCACTACTAATACTATTAACTTCCACATGCTACACACTCACCTTTATGGGATACCACTCCCGTTTCACTACGAATATAATACAATGATTTTATATATTTATCTTCAAATGCTATTTTATGTACCTCTGAAATATACTCTTCACTTTCATCTGCTGAAAAGAATAAATTAATTGATTGAGCCTGATCAATAAATCTTTGTCTAGTTGATGCTGCTCTTAGGATTACCCTTTGATCTATTTCAAAGGCTGTCTTAAAAACTTCTTTCTCTTCATTACTCAACCAGTCTACGTTTCTAACAGAGCCTTTATCTTTTATAATATTATCTAAAGTTTTCTTAGAGTACTTTCCTCTCTCTCTCATTATCTTTAATAGAGATGGATTAACTCTATCCATTTCTCCAGCAGCACTTCCTTGAATATACACATTCTTATAGATAGGTTCTATCCCTTGAGAGACCCCACCAGCATATAGAGCCGAAGATAGATTAGGTGCGATAGCTATACGAGTTGCATTAGCTACTCCATAACCTTGAGTGATAGGGGCTTCTCCAAATATAGTTGCTAACCATTGAGAAGCATCCAGTGTCTCTGAGTGCATTTGTCTATAAACTTCTACATTCCACAGATGAGCTGTTAGAGACTCATAAGGTATTAGGTTATCTTGAAGATAGGTATGGTATCCAAGAGTACCCAGACCAAGAGCCATATGGTTCCTAGTAAAATTAATAGCTTTTTCAAGTCCGAGAATGTTTGAACCATTATTAATAAAGTCCAAAGCCACACAATGGAGAAATACAAGAGAATCAAAGAAAACATTTTTTGATTTCCATTCATCCCATTTAGATAAGTTATTAGATGAGAGTACACAGGTAAAAGTCTCCTCTAGGGTAGATGGAAGGGCTATCTCAGTACAAAGGTTAGAAGCTACTATTTTTCTATTTTGCTCTCTATACCAAGAAGGTGCTAATCTATTCACCTTATCAATGAAGAAGTAGTAGCCCTTACCAGTAATCATCTTTAACTTTAAAGTCTTCTGGTAACGTTCTATGGCGTCAGAATCACCATTATTAAGTCTATCTATAAACTTATCTGATATTATCCATCCTACATTAGCATCATCAGGTGTCTTAGAGATAAAGTTTAGTATTTCTAAGAAATCTGGATGATCTATTTCTAAGTATCCTGCCCAAGCACCTCTTCTAGAAGACCCTTGAGAGATGTCTTTACTAACTTGTATATAATCTTTAAATACTGGTAGAACACCAGAAGCACTACCACGAATCCCATTAATACCGGAGCCTCTTGGACGAATAGCTCCAAGGTATCCTGATGTACCAAATCCATTCTTCGAGAGTAGAGCCGCTTCCACTTGTCCATTATAGAAATCATATACTGAATCACCAATGTACCCTCCTGAGCAAGAGACTTGGCATCCTTTATCTCTACCCATATTAGCTAGTACTGGAGTAGATGGAATTAGCCATCCATTCCACATTAATAAAAAGAACTTATCAAACCATTCATGTTTTATATTGTCTGGCATATAACTAGCAGCTCTATTACTAATAGAAGCAAATCTACTTAATAAAGTCTCATCTTTATCTAAGTATTTACTCTTTAACATTTGCCAAGAGTTAGTAGTTATCCAATTAGGTAATTCTCCTTTAGCTTGAAGTTCTTTTCTTTCTTCACTTAATTCTTTATAGATACTCAATACTTACTCCACATCTAGTTGATTGCTATATTTTAGAGTTTCTTTTATCTCATGGTGTTCTTTATCTGTCATCAATGCAGGCTTAGTCCTATAAAATATCCTTTTAAATAATCTTATATATTCATTTATATTATGTACTCTCTTATCATGAATAAAGGATGATTTGACTTTATCAATAGTTAAATAGATATGCTTATTGATTATATAAAGTAGCACATCATCAATTCTAGATAATATAATACATTCGATTATTTCTGCATCCTCTGGAGTAATTAACCTCCCGAATTTAGATGGTATTACAACTTTAATAGTAATTTCATTATTGTGAATCTCGCTACTAGTACTATACTCATAGAATGGTTTCATTTTCTTACTCCTTTACCATTTGAATGCTGTCTCTTTCCAGTTTCTATTATAGTCACTTCCTTGTTTAACAAAGAAATCATGTAGAATAGAACTATTAATATTATTATAAAACCATTCAGCTATAGGGTTATATTTAGGTTTGAAGATAGGTTCAATATTAAGTTGAGATAAACACAGGTCTAATCTAGATTGAACAAAGTTATTTAATTGGAGAGCTGTAATCCCTTCCATCTCACCTGTTTCAAATATCTTGTTGTTTATAATACTCTCATGTTCGTAAATAATTTTAGCAGTATTTATAATTTCTTCTACTAATTCTACTAGATTGAAATTAGAGTTTTCTACTAAGACCTCTTGTAAGTAAGTTTTAAATAATAAAGCCCCTCCTACAGAATGGATGTCCTCATCTTGTACTGAGAAGTTAATACCTGCATTTACGTTTATTAATTTATTCTTCCCTTTAGTTTGAAAATGTTTAATAAATGCAAATGAGGAATAAAGAATAGCACCTTCAATCATAGAGAAGATTGCTACTGACTTTAATCTATCTAAATGTGTCCCTTTTCTTCTTAATCTTTTAGCCACCCAATCCATTCTATTAGATAGAACTTCATCTTCTAAATATGAATTAAAGAATTCTGGTGTATCTAATCCTAATACCTCATTAAGCTTTGCGTAGAATGGAGCATGAACCCCTAATTCCATATAGGAGAAAGTGGCTGCCATTCTTTGTATGTCTGGCCTAGGGAAGACTTTAGATACATAGTCTTTCCAGTACTCATTTCCCACCCTAGTTTCATAAAGAGTAAACAATTTTAAGACTGTTACAATTCCATGATATTCGCTAGGAGAGAAATTAGTCTTTATATCATGTAAATCCTTCTCTACTTCTATCTCATCTGGAAGCCATATAATCTCAGCTTGTCGTTTGGCTAGTTCTACAAACTGAGGGTAATCCATTATGTAAGTCTCTTTTGGTTCTAATATTCTTACTGTCAATACACTCTCCTTGCAAATCTAACTATATCTATCTTTATCATTCAACTATCCTCTTTATTTTAAAATAGGATCTATCTTTGATTACTTTAGCTTCTTCAAGACACTTGAATTTACAACGTTTTACTATTATATCAGGTAGGGTCCATCTTGCACACTCTTTATCTAAGTAATATTCTATTATTTTAAACCAAAAGAAGTAGGTTACTGCTCTAACTCCATAAGTTCCATCTACAAATTCAACTATTTCAAAGTCTTTTCCAAACAACATGCTACACTCTCTTACTAAATTTTAGAGGAAAAAAAACGCCCACCGAGAATCCCCAGTAGGCGTATAAAATTAATAGTAAACTAACTTACTAATTCTTATAGGTTTATGTGGTGTACTAAATCTCTTTCCAAGGGATATATGATTAAAATACTTCCTATTCCCTATAGGATTGTTTAGTTTACCAGATAAGTAAAGTGAGGCCACTTGCTTAGCTTTATTATAAGCTTTAGGCTCTTTTATCTTTACTCGCTTCTTTGTCCAAGAAAAAGACCCTGGTTGATATACTACTCTACAAATAGTTGATTTCTGATCCTTCTCCATCACCCTATTCATAGTCACAGCAGCTATAGCAACCTGACTTTCTATTGGCTCACTGCGTGCCTCCATATAAATGTTTAATGTTAAACATAATAAGGCGGATGCAGCTATTATTATCCACTCATCTTGATTCGCATCCTGCTGAATCTAGTTACTGATAATTTCATAGTAATCTCCTATTTTTTTAAAGATTCCCACATTCTTTTTTCAATAGTTTTCCTAGATTGTGAAATATCTTTAATAGTTATAGTTTTAGAATTAAACCAATTATTGATTACCTCTTTAAATTCTTTACATACATTAGGATCTTCTAGTGCAGCACTTAACCAAGCGCCTAGTTCATCATCCTCTTTTGTAAAAGGTATCCTTATTATTGGCATTCTTTTTCTGCAAGAGTAGCATACCCAGCAATGTCATGCCAGCTGTCTGTATAGTTAGGATCACCATTAAGTATCCTACCGATTTTATGAAAAATCATATCTAAAGCTTCTTTGTGTGCTGGAGAAAGAGTTTTAAAATTAGTCTCAGGGACATATATAGTCTCTACACCATCTCCAATAGGTAATGTAATATCACCCTCTGCTACTCTTTTTAATGCTTGTGTAATAGCTGAGTGGTTTGCAAATTCACCATATCTATTTCCACGTTCTTGTAATGTTTCATCTACATTACTCATCTTAGAGTTCTCTTTTTTGATAAAAGTTCCACTGTCACTTTTTATAAGGGCATTATTTAATTTAATCAAGTAATCTTCAGTTAAATGATCATTAATTAGCATTAGGCAACATCCTAGTAGTAGCTCTAATTGAATTTAGGTAGTTCTTCTTTTTACTTTGGTATAGAGCTCTAAAACAAGAAGATAATCTAAAATTTCTTTTAACTATATCCTCCCCTTTTCTAGTTTTACTTAGTTTACTTGTTATTCTATACTTAGATTCCATTGAAATCGTACTAAGAGACCCCATATCAGCAATTACTAACAAAGTTTCTCTCTTTAATCTTTTAGATACTGCCCCTCTCATTCTTCTTCCTCGATAGGTAGTTTTACAATTGAGATAGTATATCCTTGCTCTTCATAAGCATGGATAATTTCATCGATTGATACAAACATATTCTCTTTAGTAACTAAATCACCATCACTGTCTACATATATTTCTTGTGGTACATCTCGTGAATCACTCACAATTATCACCCTCTTTTACAAAGATACCGTTAACCATCTTACCCTTTCTACCAGCAATCTCATCGTAGGCTAATTGAATACATTCAGCAAATGAATACCCTTGTAAAGCACATTGAAGAACTAATGTTACCACAATATCCCCAATATCATCCCTACAATCTCTCCCTTTAGCTACGTTATCAGCAAACTCTCCAATTTCACTAATAGTTTTTAGTGCTTGAGTTTTAGGATCAGAAGACTCTAATATCCCTCTTTTTCTCCCCCATTCCTCTATTTGATGTGCTAATGAGTTAATATCTGGTTCCACGTTTACTTTGCCTCCATTATGGTAAATTACAAATCCATCATTATCTTTATACTTTATATTCATTCTTGACCTTTTAAAGTATCTATTCCTTCTATTGTATTGAGAAGGGATAAATCAATTGCTTCTTTAGTAGCGTATCTATCTGGTTTACCTAATCCATATACACTTCCTGATGCAGTTACTACATAATATACTCCATCATCTTCGTAGTAGTTTACAACTGTGCTGGTATGGATGTAGCACCCATTTGGAAAGTTAGGGTTTCCATATACCTCCCCAAGAATACGTTTATTCAGGATTATCCAATTTTCAATCTTCATAATTCATAATTCATAATTCTTTTAAATCTCTCGTTAATTAGTCCTTGTTCTTGCATTGCTAATAATTCTTCTAATGTAGATAGAGCTTGTCCTGTAGCATCATATCCAACATCTATTCTATCAAATTTTGTAGAAATAGAGTGAGATAGATTATTGTGTGTGTGTCCGTGTAGGTGTATAGATCTTTGCTTATCCATTCCGTCCCATGATTCTATTGGGAAATGACAGAGAATAAGTTTTCTACCTCTTTCTGAATGTATTTTTCTATAGTCATAGACTTCATCCCAAATACCATTTAATTTATTAGAGAATCCCTTTGGATCATGGTTTCCTTTAATTAATACTTTATACCCTGGTAAGTCTTTTAAATCTATAATTGCTTTATTAGAAAAGGAAATATCGCCTAAAAGATATACTGTATCATTCCTCTTTACTTTGCTTAAGTACTCATGTATAAAATAATCTTTCATATCATCAATAGTTAAGAAAGGCCGATTAGAGAATTCTAAGACTTTCTTATGATATAGATGCCAGTCAGCCCCAAAGTAAACAGTCATTATTTATTTCTCCCAGAAGAACTTTTTCTTACATGATAAATTTAGATCAATGTTTTTAAAATACTCACTAATAATGAATGGGAGTAGAATAAGCCATCCAAAAATAATAGCAATAGTTACACCTATAATTTCTGAATTTGAAAGATCAGGAAGACTCTTTCTTTCCCTAGTATTTATTAAAAGAGCTATAGCACACCCAAGTAGTATATAAAACAAATACATTATGATAAACTCTCCATGTCATACCTATACTGTCTCCAACCTTTAAAGTTAGAGGTTCTGTCGTTATTCCAAGGGGTTGCTATATGTTCAAACGGGGACATATGCCTCTCTTTTAAAAGTGACTCATGTAAACCTTCATCCCTATCTATATCTAATTTCTTATCATGATTTAGATAAGATACTCTAGCACAACGAGCTGTGCTTAGTTTCTTTTGAATAGATAATTCTAATATACTCTCATCCTCTTTTAGGTAAGGCAAGTGCCATTCACCTATATCCAAATGATCAGGGTTAGAATTAAGCATAGCGTCTCTGATAGTAGTCGCTAGTACTTGTATCTCTTGTTGAGCTGCTGGATGGATTCTTAACCTAAAGAAATTATTCCATTCAGTAGCACTAACAATAACCTTAATCGTTGAAAAAGGCTCTAAGAGTCTATTAACTATTTGCTTATGTATTCCACTCCTAGCTAATACTCTAGCCCTCCTAATCATTTCTGCTTTAGCATTATCCCAATCTGCTTTAGCTATTTGTTCTTCGTTAAACGATAAAGGTACAGAAGCTGTCATCCCTGATTGATTCTTCATAAAGATTGGGTACCATTTGCTTTCTTCTACTCTACTAATCATTCTATCAATTGGTATCGCTCTACTACTTTGAGCATTTCTAGAGAAGACTCTATGAGTCATAAATTCTGAATGAATGTATCTTGGATACTCTAATTCTAAAGTAGTTAATCTTTTTCCATTATAGATTGAATCTTTAATTACTTTTGCTGTTATCATTAATTCTCTCTGTAGTTATTTTAGCAATATACCTAGTATTATAAAAGCCTTCTAAACTATAGGGCTCTTCATTCCATAGCATTAAGAATCCTGGAACTTCCTGAGATATTCCCATATAGTCTGCTTTTATTACTTCTACCTCTCCTGTATGATAGGTAATATTAACTAGACCAGATGAAGAATCTTCTTTCTCAAAATTTAAAAGTGTTAAATTATCTTTCATTAATACAATACCCAAAGAACTAATAGTAAAAGAGCTGTAAATACAAAAATATCCATTATTTCCTTTTATATATATTATTTGAAGAAGATAGTCTTTTAAATAAAGACAGACCTTTGTCTTCCCATTTAGAAACTAATCTTAATAGTTGTCTGAACTCCTTTTCAGTCATCTGTCCTTTTATATTATTATACCATCTTGATGTAATACCTACATTATCTAAATGTAATTTACCGCCCCTACTTAATGGGGTTTTATGATCTAATTCTATTGTATCTAGAACAATAAAACCACCTGTAAAATAACATTTGACTGGATGTTGATCCTCTAACCATTTCTGAATTTCAGCTCTAGTAGGCACTTCATCTAAAGATAGTCCAAACTTTCTAGCTCTAGTCCTCCATGAGCTACGAACTTGAGAAGCTTTCCATTGACACCAATTCTTTTTCTTTAAAGGGTTAATACTTTTCCTTTTAGTCAATATCGCCAACTCCTATTAATTTAATCATTTGTTTATAGGAATCAGGAGTCCCCCATCTCTCATCCTTGTCTAATGTTCTGTGCATCCATAATAGATTTCCTACTTCCCAAAGTACATCATGTATGTCTTGTCCATTATACCATTTAGTTTTGTAGTTACCTTCTTTATCTACTGATAATAAATACTTTTCATAGCAAGGTAAAATGCCTTCGTAGTAGAAATAATATGAAGAACCATATAGTTCTTTCAATACAGCTTTAGCTGTTACTGGTCCTAGGTAATAAGGAGAGGGAATATTATCTACTTCGTCTCCTACTAACAGTTGATAATAGAAATTATACATAGCTTCATCTTGATCAATTTCTATTATCTTCTTAGTTGTGATATTATAGTTAGTACAACTAACTGTCCTTAAATCTTTATCACTTGAACAAATTATTGTTTTTTCTGGTAAGATTACATTATATGCAGATAATAGATCGTCCGCTTCTAGATAATCTACATACTCAGCTCCTCTATCCTCACACTCCTTTCTAATGAGTGAATAGCATACTGGTTTAAGGGTGGGGTCTCGATTACCTTTATAGGGTTGCAAGGTTGCAAGTGCATGTCTGAAATTGTTTTCTCCAGAAAAGAATAATCGATAATTAGAGCTATTAGTATCACTAATAATGCTATCAATGAATTTCGTAATTCTGTCTTTGTAACCATTTGTATCTAATTCCTCTACCGCTGGTTCAATCTCAAGATCATCTCTATTACCTATAGACTCTACTGCTTCCTCCTTTGTTTTGGTTTTCCATAAAACTTTATCATCTTTTAAAACTACATAGTATTTATTTTGATAAGTAGATGCAATTTTATAAGCTACCTCATCTCCATCTATTAAAGCAGTTTGCATACATAGCCCCATGCTCTAATTATAATATAACCTACTATTATGATTAGGTATAGTTTAGTTAAAGTAATACTTCTATTTCTCCAGTCTCCTCTCATTGGTTTTAAGTACTCTCTCTATTACTAGAGAGAAAGAAATACAATGGAACTAAAGCTATTAAAAAATCAAAGAGTCCTTGAAAAGGCATAGAATGAGTTAGTTCATATATCGAAGAGAGATAGAATGTAGAGAAAAATATAGACAGAGCTATCCTATTCATACTTAGCCCCATTAGCTACTTTAATCCAGAAATTTTCATCTAAAGATTCATCTTTACTTACTTCTACTTGCTCATCTACTAAAGCATCTGGTTCAGCAATTATAACTTCTACATGATAAACTATGTTTACCAGCTTTACATTTTTATCATCTGATACTTTCTTAATGAATCTAGATGCTCTATTAGCTCTCTCTATAAAGTTAGTAACAGATGTTACTGGATCTTTTTCCCAACCCTCACCTAATTGAAAAGTATCTGCAAAGGTTATAGTATCATTACTCATTATTATTTTAATCCTATTATTATTTCAGTAAATCCTAGAAGTAATAGCACTACAATTACTATTACTTCTAGTACTTTTAATTTATCAGATAGTTGGCTTAGCACTACTTAATTGTACAACCTTCTTCCCATCTGTCTTACCCATATCTCTAATAGCATCTAGAGCTACTTGTAGATCATCTACAAACTTTAAAGCTTGTGGTAATATCTGAGTGTCTAATTCAATAATCCCATATTGTTTATTTCTAATTTGATAAGAATCTTCTGATTCTGATCCTTTTGCATTTGAGGTAGCACATAAAATATAATCTTGAGTTTCTTTAATAATCTGAGTCATTTAGTTCCTTTTGAATTTATAAGATTTAATTTAGTTTATAATAATTATTATGAGAAGTCTTCATCATCAAAAGACTCTTTATTAGGGGTATTACGGCTGTCAACAGATACATTTACTTCCCCAAACCCTTCTCCATCCTGTTCTCCAAATGGGATATGCTTAATTACTTGGACCCCTTTTAAATCAGATGTAACTCCAACACCATATTTATTATTAAATTCGGAGAAAGAATATTGAATATTGCAGATGCTCCCATTCCCTATAAGTTTGTCCCAATGATCGTCTTTACCTTTTGGTCCACAGACCAACGGTGGCTTATTTTCTCCATTACCATCTGCTCGTGCTACCTTCCTACGGAATCTAAAAGAAGTAGCTCCATCTTCCGTTTTCAACTTAATCCCTTTCTTATTAACAGCTTTAGCTTCTTCCTTAAGTTGAGCAGCTTGTTCATCTGTTAGCAACACTTGAATTTCCCAAGCAGGCTCAAACTGTGTGCTAGGGGATAACACTTGCGCCCACATAACAGGAACTTCTCTTAAAATTGGCATTCTTTAATTCTCCTAAGCTTTATTTAAAACAAATTGTATTATATTTAATACAAGATAATATACTACAAAAGGTGTAACTACAGATATTACTAGTAATAATACTAGCGTTGATCTATATTTAACAGCCTTCATTAAACTCACTTTCATCTAAATCTATTAGCCAATCTGAATGTTCTTTATCAGCTATAGCATCTATAATTGATTCAGTATCATCTGTTTCAAAGAATCTACTTCTATTTAAAAATTCATTATTATTTGATTCGATAAGTAATGAATGTTCATATGGTACTCCTGACATAAACCCACCTATTTCTTAGTAGTCTTTTTAACTTCTAAATGCCCTTTATGAGTAACTCCACAAACTGTACAAGTACTTCCTCCTTTATCATCATAGTTACAAACTCTCATTCCACTACCATACTCTTGATCCTGAAATATGTTTTTACAAGAACACTTACGAACTTCCGTAGTCATTATTATTTTACCTTTTTCATAATCTATCTCTATTTAATATGAATATTATACCATGGATTTACTTATTTGTCAAGCTTTTTAATAGTTTTAAATACTCCTCTTCTTTAAGTTCTTCCTCTTCTGCTATTCCTATCAATTCTGATAAATCCAGATTTTCCAATAGTTCTTTTTGTTTGCAAAAAAAGTAATGTAGTAGATCCTCCATATCTATATTGTCAGTTCTTTTTTGCGCTATTACACTAGGTAGTTCATCCTGTAACTTCTCCATTTCTTTAAGTGTTAACTTACTCATATCTAGCATTTAATGACTCTCATTATACATAATTCTTTTAATCCTGTATCTTTCTTTCTTTTTCCAATAAATTCTAGTAGCCCTCCTTTCCTTGGAAGAACGAGTATAAGATTTATATTCTCCTGATTTAGTAATTAATTGTCCTACATGACTTGCCATTCCAAACTCTTTAATATCTAATGGATCTGGAAATTCTCTACTTATAACTCTAGGTATTCCATACGCTTTCATTTAATGAACTCCCCAATCTCTACCAATAGCATACTTTCCAGTTATTGGAATTCTTAGTCTATAGTATTCACCAGCTAATCTCATAGAATCGACCATAATCTCACCTACCTCCTCTGCACAATCTGGATCAGATTCATAAGCATACTCATCATGATAGAATAGTATTTGATTAGCATTTAACCCTCTTCTTTTTATTTCATAGTTGGTTATAGCCATAGCCCTCTTAGTTACAATACTTCCATCTGTTTGTAACTTAGCATTAAGGGCTGTATGAACTAATACCCTTCCTTCAAAAGTACGGATATAGATCTTTCTATTATCGATTGAAGGGATGTATCCATGTTTCTCTGAGAATCTCTTACATTTAGCAATTAGATTAGCTAATGCTGGAATTCCCTCCAAGAAGGTGTCTTTAAGACGTTTTCCATCTTTAGCAGTGCTATTTATTACTCTACCTGCTTTCTCATCGCCGCCTCCATATATAAACATGTAGATGAATGTTTTAGCTAAATCCCTATCAGTTAAATAGGGTTGTCCCATATTCATGTTATAAGTATGAATATCTCCATTTAATATTTGATCAATATAATTAGGATCATTCATATGATGAGCCAACATTCTTAACTCTAAGCCAGATACATCGGCTCCAACAAACACTTTATTAGGAGGGACGGTAAATAAACTTCTCATCTCCTTCCCAAATACAGAAGATGGCCTAGGGATATTAGCTACTACCCTATGAACCCCTCTATAAGTGTTGGTTGCACAAGTATCTATCTGTGCAGCTATTCTATGGTCATTACGAACATGAGGAAGAAATCCAGTTACCTGGGATTGTCTATGATTGTAAACATACCAATCAGATAAAGCTTTACCAAAAGGTCCAACTTCTTCTAATGTATCTACTGGTTCTCCCTTAACTGTTAATTGTGGGAACCCCTTCTCGGTAAACTCCTTTGGTTTCCAGCCGAGTTTAAGAAGCTGCTGTACAATAGACTGTCTCTTACTAATCGATGGCTCATCAATTCTGATCCTACTGAATGGCCCAACAACGATAGAAGGATCACTATACCTAGAAAGAACTGATTCGACATAGTTACCATTTTTAAGTTTAATTTTCTTAACATAATTCCATGAGTTTTCTAATAGAATTTTTGTTTCTTCTTTTATTATTTCAAAGTTTAGAAACTCTCTTATCTCATTATACCTCTCCTCTTTTAGAGTTTCTAATTCATCTATTAATCTATAAGCTTTGTCTAAGTCAAAGTATATACCATGCTCTTCCTGAGCTTGGCAGATAATAGCTACATCTCTCTCTAATGCTAGCGCCTCATCCCATTTAATATGTGCCATCTTTGTTCAATGACTAGTAGACTCTATTTTTACTTTTTAGATATTTTTCAAGTTCCTCTTCTCTTTGTTTAAAGTCATGGAACTCTTTAAGGTCATCCATATCAAATACTTCTACTTCAACATCAGTCTTATTAGAGTAGACTGACTGTACTACTCCACCTCTTATAAATACTGCTACTTGTGTACTCATTTTCTATTCTCTTTCCAAGAAATAATTAGATACTGCTTTAAATGATTCACTAGATTTTAAACTTTTAAATACTAACCCTTCTCTAAAGGCATTAGGATTAAGTATAGAGTTTCCATCTGCTGAACTTAATAGTGAATCAATAGTTGTTTCAGGTGTTACTTTAAATACAGGTAGAATGGGAACATGCTTTATATTCAATAATTCACATAGTTGTACTCTTTCTTCTGAAGAGAACCATCTTTGATGTATAATATCCCAGATATTAAATAGATAGAAATCTATCTTATCTAGGTTGTACATATTACCATGTACTCCTGGTCCTATCAGCTCTCCTTGAATAGCAAGGTTTCTACCAGTGCTTCTTAACTTTGGTATTAACTCATTTGATTGAGCTACAAGCCAATAAGGATTAAATACTCCATTTTCTGGAACTTTAAGATTAATATTCCTAGAACATACTCCCTCATCCTGATCATTAACATACACTGTCATAGAAGAACCATGTAATTTCTCGGTTACTTCAAATTCCTCTCTATTTTGAATCCATCTTGATAACTGCTTAGAACAATTTTGTATTCTTTCTTGATCTGTTTTAGGTATGTACCAAGGAAAACCACCTTCTCTAGCTTCAGGGTTCCCTATGTAGTTACCTCTGCTATCATATTTAGTGGGGGCCTCCCATACCATAATTCCTAGAGTTTCCGTAAGATCTTCATATTCATCTACAACTATTAGTAAAGTTCTTCCTGCTGGAGTAGTCTCCTGATACCCCCAGAAGGTGCCTTCTTTTACTAAAGGTAAAATTAGACCTTGGGATATTTGACCTTTCATTCTAATTGTTTTTAGTTTTTCTCCTTTAATCCCTTTGAACTCTCTAGGCTCCTTTCCTCTACTTAAGAATGGAGCTAATTTGGTAGGTACCCAAGAGTCAATCTCTAAATAAAGAACTAAATCATCTATATTAAATTGATCCTTTTGCCCTATTACCCACCAGCCATCTACTCGATAAGCCACAATCCTATCAGCACCTTCAATGCTTTTTATTTCTGCTATTCTTCTGATAGTAGCTAGTTTTCTACTCATTTTATTCCACTCCAATTATTCGGTTTATCTACTTGCTCAACTATTGTGAATGCTGCTAAGTGATATGTTTTACCTTGTTCATCATAACAAAGAGAGTACATACCATCGATACGTTTCAGATGTAAAATAGGGAATTCATTAACTTCATTTGTAGAAGCTATTTTAAAGTATGAATCTCTTTCTAACTCGTATAGATGTTTGTAATTATTAGTTTCTTCTTTCATATTTCTTCCTTAGATATTATTTCAAAATCTATTACCTTTCTACCAAAATAATCTATATAGTCTGGCTTTATCCAGAAAAATCCACCAGTTCTATCATCTCTATTTACTAGAAACAAAGAGTATGAGTAAGCATTATGTCTTACTTTCTTAACTATCTCCCCAATTATATCAGAGTAGCTTAAATTAAATTTAAGTTTTAATGTAGTCTCTATTGGAATAGAATCAAATAGTCTCTGGCATTCTTCTGTTTTAGATAACATTACAGTTCCTTAAGATTAGCTTCTTTTAATAGTTTATAATAAACCTTCTCATTTATAATTACATCTCCTTCACATCTTTGAATAATCTCTGGAGTAAATTCTCTCCAATCGTGAATGGCTAATTTTCTTTCTCCTACTCTCCAAGCCCAACTCTCTAATCCATGAGGGCCAATTTTCTTTGATCTGTTAGTAACTGGATTTAATATGGAGGTAGGACAATTCTTAGGCATAGGTCTATCTGGATAAAGTACTTTAGACATTAAATAGGTGTCAATTATGTTTTCATTTTCTAAAGTATCTATTAGATCTAACTTATAGAATTTCTTAAGCATTGGAATATCATACTTTATTATATTATGCCCAATGACTATTTTATCCTTGAATAGAGCAGATATTTTATACTTGTTTAGAGATGGTCCATATAAAGTATTAACTTCTGTAGTCTCTAAGTTTTTATAAGAAATACACCAAATATTTTCAGATTCTTCTAATAGTCCATCAGCTTCTATATCAAAGACTATTCTTTCCATTAATAACTGACTCCTTAAAAGTTATTAGACTAGATAATGATAGTTTTATTTCTTTTATTTTATCATTATGCGCCTTCTCCATACAAGTTACTAACTTAATAAAAGCTTCTTTATCTGTCACTTTATCTGGGTTAAAATGATAAAATCCAAGTGGATATGGTTCAGTTTTTCCATTTACATACACATCTTCTGTTGCCTTAGTTATATAAAATGAAAATTTATTTTTACCATAGGCTTTATCAATTCTAATAGTCTTTAGTTTCATGATCTAAGATTTCCTATATATTCAAGATAGTATAATATTCTATCTTTACTTTGTTTTGTCTCTTTGTTCTCACCATTTTGAAATAGACTTTTATCAGAAAAATCTATATAAAAATGGAACTCATATATAGTTATCTTTACTTCTATTTTATTACTAAATTGGAGTGTGATAATGTCTCTGTCTACATTAATCGTTAGTAATGCTACTGCTAATAATCTATATAACTTTCTATTTTGTTTCTCTTCTTCTTCCATAGAGAAGAGCTGATAAAGCATGTTCGACTGTTGTTCAATCATCTTAATCCTTATTAATTGTAAATAATGAAATACTAAAAAGATTCATTATATTCATCTTCATCTTCTTCTCCCCATCTACCTGTAGTATGGTTATACTTTAATCTAAAAGTAGTTCCTGTAGCTAATCCTGTATTTCTATCTTTTAGAACTCTGAGAGTTGTTGTATTTCTTTCATCCAAATCTTCTGCCTGTTGATTCCTTTCAAGCCCAATAAGAAAGTTTGACCAAAAGACGATTGCCCCACTACCTTTAAACTGATCTGCTGTAACTCTTCCACCTTCTTCATGTGGAGTACCTGAAGCTTTACGCAAATGAGAGACATAAAAAAGAGTACAATTAAGCTCTTGGCAAAGACTAGACATTTCTTCCATAAGCCTATTGAGTGCTTTATACTCATTATCCTCTTGAGCTACTAACGCAGTTAAATGATCTAAATAAATTCTTTTAATACCTAAAGACTGAACCATGAATCTTATCTTAGGTTTAATAGATTCCCAGTCTTTTGCTCCAAAATGATTATAAAGGAAAACCTTTCCTTTTAAGTCATTAATACCATCTACCAATTCTTCTATAGTCCAATCTCCGCCTTTATCTGATGGAATATGGAATCTCTTATTAACTTTTTTACCAGCTAATACTTTAAGTGTTTTGGCTGCTGGCTCTTCTAAAAAGATAACTCCAGCTGTTTCATGGTGAAAATTGATTGTATGATGAATGCACTCTTTAAAGAATTCTGTTTTTCCAGTTCCTGAGCCTGCGCCTATACCCCAAAGTTCTCCATCTCTATATCCGTAAGTAGCCTCAGTTAATGTAGGCCAAGGAAAAGATAAGCCCATTTCTGGGGGTTTAATAGCCTCATCAAACAAATCTTCTACACTTACAATACCGTCTGGCCTGCTTTCTTTAGCACAATAGATAGCTTCTAAGAATTCCTTGGATTTCCCTGATAGTAGTAAGGCATTTGGGTCTTTCTCAGAGAAAGTTATATTCTTTACTTTATTAGGGGGAAACATCTCAGATATAGAAGGAACCATTTTCTGCCCTGGTTCATCTTGATCAAATGCTAAGAAGATATTCTCAAAAGAGGCTAACCATTCATAATTATCTTTTACTACTTTTACTGCTGAGCCTGCACCATTATTAACAGAGACAACCCTATAGGACTTTCCTTGTAATGCTAGCATTTCAACTGCCGCTAGGCAATCACAAACACCCTCAGTAATAATAATCATCTTACCCTTACTACCAACAACCCTTTGTCCAAAGAATTCCTGATTAGCTCCTGCATCCACCCATTTAAACTTTTTACCTTTAACTTCCCTAATACACACTGATAGAGACAGGTCTCCATTTAATACTGGATAAAAGTGTACTAAATCATTTCCATCAGAATCTACTACACTCTTTACTTCATACTTCTCGCATACTTTTTGTGATATACCTCTACTTTTTAATGGATGAAACTCAGCACTGTAATAATCATAATCTATTTTAGATGGAGCATTACTAACAACGTCTTTTGTTTCATCCATACTATGTACCTCATTACATTTAAAGCATTTTCCAAATGTTGATCCATTAGGTCTAAGATAAACTCCTAGACCATTAGACGATCCACAAGATGGGCAACTTTCGTTTCTTAGATATTTATTTTTTTCTGTCATTATTCTCCCATGTCTTAGTGATTCTTTTAAATGACTCTTTTTCATCTACTTTAACTGATTTGAAAATCCCTTTCTCTATAGCTAAATCAATATAATTGGAAACCCAATCTAAGCCCATGCAAGACTCAGACATATCTGACATAAAAGTGCCTTTTTCTATAAGGGTTAATAAGTATGTTATATGAACTATTCCTGATTGAGGATGCGTTACATTCAAAGAGAATCTATAATTAGTTCTAATATACTTGTTAGAATAAGTACTTTGATGGTCCATAGAATATTGTCCAAAAGAGCTACTTTCTATACTAAAAACTGTGTTAGTTAACTCTTCATCATTCATACCTGTTAATGGGTTCTTACCTAATATTCTATCTAAGTTAATTAGATAGAATCTAATATCGATATAAGGTAGAAATCTGAATATGAAAGAAGCATCATTAGAGTTTGTATACTCTATTAAAATCATATTGAATAATTCTTCAATAGTTGTTATTGATTTATCAGATGGATAGCACAAACATCTTATTAGGAAAGTGTAGATAGATATTGCATGTGGAGACTTCATCCATAAGCTATCTCCGATAAATACTAACTTTTTCCTACCATTAATTCCAATTTTAACATTGGTTTCATGGACAGTTGTAGGAGTGATACCCATCTCTCTCTCTATATCATTTAAAATGCCTATTCTAGACTTTGGTAAATCTGAATGAAGGGCATTTATTGATATAGAGACAAGCGCTTCATCAATAGAAGCAATTCTATTTTTATCGTTAGTATTTAAAGGATTATGAAATCTTAGATTAGAAGCTAAACAAGTACTACCGACAAAATCTCTACACTTAGACTCTAGTGCTAATTCATAGTAGACTTCTTTCTTGTCAAACTCTACTACTTTGCGAAGGATAGAGAATAAAGGGGCTTGAGTTGAAAGTGGTCTACCATAACTATTGCCATAATCTACTATTACTAAATTTACTTTTTCATTCATTTTGGTTATTCTCAATTTTTAATGTAATAAGACTCTAGTTTGCTTCAAATGACTGAAGACCATTAGTAGGGTTTCTTTTAAGGGTTAAAACTTTATTCTCTACAGCTAAATCAATATAGTTGGAGACCCAATCTAAACCAAGATTCGAAACTCCTATATAGTGCTGCCGTTCTTGATGTACTAAAAATAGACAGTCTGAGAAGGTGACTAGCCCTGATTGAGAATAGAGGCTACTCATTCTAAACTGATATTTGTTATTAAAGTAAGAGCTTTTGTAAACTCCTTCTAAAATATCTGGATAGCTCTTTGTTTTATCTTCAATCCAAGAAGTATCTTTAAGAATTACCTTATCATTTAAACCAGTGAAAGGATTATCTCCTAAAACTCTATCTAAATTACCAAATAATAATCTTACATCTATATTTGATATAATCTTTTTGGCATAATTAGAATCTACGTTATCAGAGCCTTTTGACGATAGGTATTTAAACGCACTCTCTATAGTACCTATATTCTTATGATACTCGAAATATGTTAAACATCTTAAGAAAAAAGTATAGAATGAGATTGCTAATGGAGCCTTTATCCAAAATTTATCACCTATGATAACTAAATGAGCCCTGCCGAATCTATCTAATTCGTTAGTACTACAGACTTCAGTTAGTTTTATACCGAGATGTTGTTCAAACTCATGCAATATTCTGATGTTATTTAATAAATGATTCATTCCATCTGGGTTAATAGAGATAGAGATGGACGTTTGGTTTGTATCAGTCAATAGATCTTCTTCTAGAATCATATTTGAAAATATATTCCTTACCTTTTTGTGAGCACATACACAAGCTGGCCCAACAAAATCTCTACATAAAGATGGGTAATTTAATTCTAGGAATGTATCATCCTCCTTCATTTTTAATAAAGCAAATGCAGGGGCATTACTAATATCTATAGAAGTGTGGTCATTTACTCTACTTGTTGGAAGTTCTAATTTTACAATTCTCATAATTTAATATATACTCTCTGGAAATGAGGCAACGCAATAGTTGCAATAAGGTTTATTATCAATTGCTATAAATGGTTTCTCTGAAATAACCTCTTCGTCACAATTAGAGCAGTAGACTTTTTTTTTTCAAATTGTACTACAGTACCACCACCATAATCCTCATAATCTTCTTCATTATCATCTGGTAGCTCGTCTGCTAGCCCTAGTATCCTTCCTGATGCTACCTCATCAGAGTGCATTGATGTAAGGGTCACCTTTACCATCTTACCTAAATAAGAATCCATATCTTGTTTAGTCTGTCCACCAATTTGAATTTCAAGATCATTATTATAGATTCCACAAAGCACTCCATAGCCGCCTGATGCTTGATATGGTTTAAATGCTGTTATTTTTAATTGAAGAGATTTTACTCCTAATAAATATGAATACTTTTTTAATGTTGGATAAGAGTTATTTCTTTTTACTATGTTTGTTCTTGGAGACGATTGCTCGCTTTCTGGCTTTTTTCCATTTGTGCCCCCTCTACCATAATAACCACCAGTCTGATAGTAGTCATAAGCTTTTGGTTCCTTTGGAGTAAATGTAGAATCAGATATTTCCTCTTTTATATCTAATGGTACTGTTAATACAACTCCTGGTTTTAAAAGAGCCACTCTTTCTAATTTAATATTATTTCTTGCACACAACCATTCTAACATACCTTTTTCACTGGCATAGAAGATAGTCTGTCCAGTTTTAATATCTCCATCTTTACCATAGTGAAACCCTAGGTATAATGCTCTATCATCATTCCTAGCAAAGTTAATTGTGTCATTGTTAGCGTTATGCCAAACTAAAGCATACGCTCCATCAACTTCCTCTAATGCTTCTTTGTATGTTTCACTCACAGCCAAATGAGCCGCTAATGCTTCGCTATCAACAGTGAATGTATTGCCTCCTGCTAATGATCTATGAGAAGTTAAAGTACCATTATGGAGAAGGGTAATATGCTCGACTTTAAATGGATGAGAGTTCTCACAAGATACGCCGCCTTGTGTAGCATATCTATTATGACCTAGCAAAGCTTTATTAGTTCCAGTAATAATCTTTTTAGTAGCCGCTAGTTCTAGAAAGTCAGAAGCAGCTAATGCCCTTTTATACATTGACATCTGGTTTAGTGAAGATACTCCAACTATGCCGGTCCCATGCACTCCTCTCAAAGCCCCACAATATAAAGCTTGTTTAAACCAAGTATCATAGTCTGCTAAATATCCATTACCACGATTTACAAATCCTACATGTCCACACATCTTATTGTTCCTGGGGTCTTGGTTGATTGAATAAAGTTCTTAGTAAATAAATTTGTTCTTGAATTCGTGGCGATAAGACGCCAATCTGATAAGAACTTAAGTTAACTATCCTTGGTACTTCTTCAGAAGTTTCAGTCGTATTTGTAGAAACCCTCAACAAAGCTTCCATCCCTGGGGGCATAGAGTCCCAAGATAGATTGTCTGTAAGAGTAGGACGTAACCCAGTTGCTCTACCAGAAAATTGGCTGTAGTCAGAAGGTGTTGATCTATCCGCAACACTCATCATTCTAATTCTTACAGAGGCATCTCCTTGTGCATCAATAGTAGTGCTAGGCTCATTATTAATTTCTTCTGTAGGACTTTGTTTAGTTGACTTATTAACTTCAGGTACTGTTATATTATTCTTTTCAATGTATCTAGCAATTAAAGTTTTTTCATTCGTCTTCTTTTTAGAGTACTTTAATTTCGAGGCTTTATCAAGGTTATCAAAATCAAATATCTCTTTAACATCATTATAACCTCTTGCTAGTTCCAATTCCCATTCAAAACTATCTATAAAAGTAGGCTCAGCAAGAACAGTTTGACCAAATAAATCAGTTAATACTCTAATTGGCTTCTTCTCATAAATTGCTAAAATATCTTTAATGTCTGTAGACATAGCTAGACATTTTAGAGTAAGGATTATATTAATCCAGTCCTTTACTTGGGACATATCAGTAGTCCCTTGATGGTGTCTAAACTCAATAGACCCATATTTAATTAAAGGTCTTATGTTTAATGCTGAATACTTATCACAAGAGTTTGAGATAATGTTTGGAAGATCAGAAATCTGCTTTGATAAAGCTACTCTTTTTAAATCATTCAGTACATATATGAATGCTGAGTCAGATAATGGTCGGCAATAATTATTCTTTACTCTTAACGGATTAACATGTTTAAATAGAATTCGTTCAATCAAAATATAAATTAATAAAATATTATTCAGCTGATATTCATCCATGTCTCTAGCATCTAAATGTACATGGATTGAGCATCTATCTGATGCTATTGGTGGTAATCCATTATGTCTGTAGATGCTTAGGAAGCTATTCATTGTTGCTAAAGCTTCTGTAATATTAGCCCCTTTATAAGCTTCCCTAAAGATAAACTCAACACCTTTTCTTAATGATCCGTCTTTTACGATATTCCAATATTTGGATAAATTAGGAAGCTCGTTTTGATTACTATGCCTAAAGTACACTGCTTTAGGAATATCTGGAGCATCTCTTTGCCAATCGTAAATCACATTTTCTATCTCAACCTCAACCCCTATCCCATGATCAGAGGTCACTAGCTCAGAAGTAGTTCTGTATAGCTTATCATCAGATTTATATCCGAAAGCTTCTGCTATGTTTGACATATTAAACCTCTTTAAATGGGACTTTTAATCGACCCAGTTCTGAATTAAATGTATCTACTCGCATATTAAATACATTTGTTTTGAAATCGTAGTCACCTATAATCCAACAATTTTTCAATAAGACTATCCTATTAGATAATAGATCTATCTTAATAGCTAAAGATGGAGTAAAGGCTATCCCAAGTCGATTAAATGATGTTACTTCATTCAAAGCCTCCTCAAAAGATAAGAATGGCTCTGGAAAGAATAAATTAGGAGCTATTCTCATAAACACTTCATCTGACATATAGTTTTCTCTTTCACCATCTAATATGTCGTACTCACCAATGGCTCTAAGTTCTTTTGTAAAAGGATTAAACCCTGATATTGTGTCCGGCCTAAAACCTCTTCTATACCTACCATTCCCTCTCTTAAGATGTGTTCTTTGAAGAAAGATAGCATAAGTCCCAAGATTGATAAAACCTAGAGTAGGGATTGGGAATTGAAGTCCTACATCTTCAACTTTAATATGTGAAGCATCACTTAAGAATGAATTAATATTATCTTGATTTTTAACTATTTTTCTAATTCTACAATAAACCCCACTATCCGATATACCAAAATCATGAGCTCTTATTACATTATCTTTATAGATGCCATAGCACTCAGAGTAACGAACTGCATAATCTTGGGGTTCGTCTATATAGTGTTCGGTATTATGTAAGATAGATTTTCTATCAACCGAAGTCATAATTTATCTCCATCCTATAACAAAACTTTTCAGCTTTATCTTTATCTCCAGTATTAATGATCTGCTGGATCTCTCCACCAACACTCTCAGCTATAGAGGATATATAATCCAAGTCATGATAGACCATCTTAGCTCTCTCATATACCCATTTCATCATCTCTTCTGATCTTAACCAGAAGTTAGAGAGTGTGCGATATTCTACACCATTATAAGGATCTCCGATACTTTTATCTTTTGGTCTAAAAGAACCAGCTTGACCATAGTATTTTCTTCTTTGTTGATCCTCATCGAATATTACAGAGGCAACTCCAACATTAAAATCCATAGCTTTAACGAACTTCAAACGATTAGCATGATCAAAATCTTCTTCTGCTTGATCAAATGATAAGTGTAAATGTCCACCAGCTGCTCTAACATTAGTTATATTATAATTTGCTGGTGGGTTCTGACAAAGCAACCAAGCATTAAAATCAGGGTCACATCCTGCTACTCTACTAATCGGATCTGATAGTAGTTCGTCAGATGCTAAAGCAGATGCAATAAAATCCAAATGCAAGTCTAATGGAGTTAATATTGACTGGAGGTCATGAATAATCAGTTTATGATTCTCTATAAACTCTTCTAATGAAGAAGATGGGCGTGAATTAAATTCAGCTAAGATGTTATCATGCTGTACACTACCATTCTTTGTATTGAATGGTTCGTGTTTTGTTCCGGGTACTACCCCAATAGCTGATACCAATTCACCATTAGAGTTTCTAACGAATGCTTCTGGATCAGACCCTATTAAAAAGTACTTATTCATATCGACCTCAATTGGTTGAATTCGTTACAAAATTTACAAACCTTAATGCAAATCTTTGTGTGGGTGAGTTAGTCGATGTTAATCTTACTGGCCTATAAACTATATTATCGTTAATGATAATAGGTGCTTGTTCTTGTATAAAAGGCGCACCTGACGTCGCGATAATGTCTCCAACTCTTAGAGGGGTTGCATAATGAGACATAGCTAACGGATTTGGTGAGACTCTATGAATCACCTCATTAGTCTCATTAACAACCATAAATGATATTTCTGTTTTTTCTCTCTGAATAGGGTGCCTTCTCGTACCAGTTACTCTTGGGTTATTTAATCTTTTATCCATGTTGTTCCTCTCTTAATGCCCAGAAAGCGGTAGTACCTAACTGACCGATTTTTATAGGTATATAAGTGTTAATCCAGTGTTTATGAGAAACACCGTTTCTATGTTCAGTGTTTGGATGCCTAAAAACTCTAAGTTTTTTAGGGCGTGACATAAAAGGGTATCCATCGCATCGTAGTATATCTCCTTTTTTTAAACCTAGTATACTCTCCTTTTTCGTGAAAATATAAGTATTTAATAAAGGATGGCTTCTTGGTTTATCTCTTCCTATATGAGATTGTTTTATTTTGTAATAATTTGTATCTTTACCCATAAGAGTAACTATATTTACTACCTCACTTTTCTTCATTCTCAACCTCTTTAATCAGTTCTGCAAATGCAGAAGCATATCTGTCTATAGTAGAGTTTTCTATTCCTGGAGCTGTATTAACTTCTAGCACAGTAATTCTGCCTTTGTTACTAGCAATCACATCTACAGCCCCAAAATTAAGATCTAAAGCTTCAATTGCTTTCTTTGATTGTTCTATAATAGAGTTCAGAATATCTTCTTTCTCAGGTAGGACTATGTTAGTGCTGTAGATGTATCCATTATTCCAACATCTAACTAGCCCGTTACTCTCTAAACTTAAACCTCTTTCTTCTAACTTTTCTTTTGAAAGCCTCTTCTTTTGCTGGATATGAACAGGTTTATTGTTAACGATGTGTACTCTATATTCGTATTTTTTAGGTACTCTAAGAGTGTATAAAGGGGCTTGGACTAGTTCTTCCTTGGAGGTAGCTATTACAATACCTTTCCCTTGGTACGATTTAGAAAGTGTTCTACAAAATACAACTGCCTTGCCATCCTTATCAAACCAACTCTCAGCTACTTTCCTATCAGTAGTCCAATCTGGAATATTAACTTTTCCATTCATCATTCTGAACGCAATCTTCTTATCAACTGCATTTCTAATACTGTCTGGATGATTTATTACCTTTGATCCAGTGTTGTTAGATAACCAAGGGATTTTAGTTAGGCCCCAATTGATAATAATAAATGATTTATCCTTGACTGGGCGTATCTTTGGAGTGAAGATTGGTAATTCAAGCTTTACTGCAAGAGCTGTAGAGCATAGACCACTTAAACCATCCCTTTTATCTCCATTCTTAAATTTTCTTTTATGGACAAATAGTGTTCTCATATTTCTCCTATTAATTAATCGAATAGTTTGGATTAACCCAAACTTGTCTACTTTTTATATCAAAGCTATTTACTGATGTATACCTTCCACCAGTATATCCTTGTTTATTCTTCAAATGGTATATCCATGCTGTACATTTACTTCCATTGTCCAGCGATATATCAATCAGCTCTCGATTATAGAAAGATGGATAACCTTCCAATCGATCAAGGGAATGTAGGAGCTTATCTTCTGTTACTTCATACACTTCTACTTGAATATGGTTATTTCCCTCAACTAAACCAGGGAATCCTCCTAAGCTTATCATGTCATAAGTAGTATCAGTAGAACCTCTACCGATTAAGGTGGAGTCTGATAGTAGTCGATGATTCCCAAAGCCTTTCTTTAATGAGCCATAAACTGCTACAAAGATGGGTAATGGAAAGTCTACAGGTTGTTTCATGGTGGCCTTGTGATTATTTAGTTGGGAAGGTCTCTCAATACCCAATTATTATTAGCTATCATAACTGGGATATGAGTATCTTTATTATATCTCTTCGGTTCATTGATGAAGGGTCTACCATTTGCTTTTACAATATCATTTGTAAAAACCCTGTTAAGAACATTAAGGTTATTGCAAGTATAGTGATTAGCCTTTCCATCTTTTTCTATGTAGATAGTTTTGGTGTGTTTATTTATATGTAAAACTTTATTCATTTTTATTATTACCTTCTTTGGAGCTATTGTTTTCCACTTGTAGACCTTCCTCTTTAGTTACATCGGCTTCTTCCTTTAGCATGTTATTTAATTCACTGTCAAGACGAAGTTGAATGATTTTATTGATCTTATCAGTCAGCGGACTTGTCTTGATTTCTGTGTAAGCTGATTGGGCTACATATCCACCTATCATTAGATAGAATGTGTTCTTAGATGGGATAATGACACTTAAACCCGCAGCCACCATTATAACTATAGCTACATTCGAGATCCATTTTTTGCAGGCTGCTAAGTTAATACTTTCTTCGTCAGATAAATACCCAGAGTTTTCTGTAAGAAAATAGTATAAGCCTAGTACAGCAAGGGCTATAAATGATATAAGAATAACCCCTGATAAAAGAGCTTTCAGTGATCCTATTACATCTGCTAAATAAATTAATAATGCTACAACCATTTTCTATCCTCTTAATTAATTGTTTCGTATTGTTAATTAAAATAAACTACTCCTATTAGTCCTATCGCTTGAACTAATAACCCTATTAATTGAGCTGTTAATCCAATCTTTCTAAATATAATACCCCAAGGTAGTATACCCATGATATAAAATATAATTAAAAACTTATCCACCATACAACCCCTTATTAAATTCGTTTATATGAGAAGGCTCTACTTTCTCAAAGTAACGGTAAATCTTTCTGTTCTCAGCTATAGCCCATGCTTTATCCCCATTGATTAATAAGGATGAAATAAAAGCCATACAGTGCCTTTCTAGGGGCAAAGTGTTTGATACCCACATGACTGTAGGGGTTTTCTCTAATCGTACAATCTGGCGCATATTTGAGCCTATATTCAAGTATAGATAATAGCTAACATCCCAGCAGTTGCTCTGTATAAAGCCCTTAAGTCTTTTCGGGAAAATCCTAATACTGGTGGGTCTGCTAGATTATTAGGAGCATACTTAGAGGAAACTACCCACATACCATTGTCTAAATGCACAGCAGTAAAGTAGACCTTATAGAGTTTGGTCATCTTATTGGCTACAAGAGTAGCATGTTCAAATGATAGATAATTGTGAGGGTGCATAAGTTATGCCTATTGACAAATGAGGGAAAGTATGATATAATACACTTGTCCCAGGAGGGAGGGTAAGAGTATATTATATTATACTCTATTGAATATAATTAATTATTAATATTAATCAAATATCATCACTATTATAAACACCTATCGATGATTTATCTTAGTAGAATAAGTTCTACTAAGCTTTAGGTTTTTAGAAGTTAAAGCTATTATATTCGATTCATTGTAGAGCCTCTTATTCTCATATTTATGCCTGGAGTGTCTATTAAGATAATTAGATTATAAAAAAATATTAAGTAGGATCTCTTATTCTAATCATAACTTTAACCTGATTAACTTACAGCTTTTAAGAGGGCAGTAGGTCTTTGCCTTAACTCTCTTATTCTTTGAAGTTCTTCTAACTTATCTAACTTAGCCTCATAGAGAGTTACTAAGCTTTCAGCTAGTATCAACCTCTTGATCAGTTCTTCTTTGTTAATAGAAGATAGATCGGGTTTAATTGGTATACCGTCCTCATCTCTTGTATTCATAAGTTATCCTATCATCAATGCGTCAAATGTATTGTACGCAAATCTTGAGCGTGTGAGTAATCTGATAGTAGTGGCGTCTCTTCTCTTTGGTGGGACATAGTCCACTGGGAAAAGAGTAGCCCAGTTAAAACTGTCATATATAGAGACTGCCTTAAGCTCTAAGGCTAAGGTTAAAGTAAAGGTAGACATAGCTACCATTGATAGGAAAAGTAATAGTGTACAGCAGTCCATATTATCCACCACAGTGTAAAAGAGAAAGATGATAATAGTCTATTACTTCAAAAGCTTTAAAGGCTAAAGAACAGAAGAGAATAGAAGAGACTATCATCAAGATAACTTTGGAATAAGGTATTAAGTTAACTTCCTGCTTACTCATATCAATACTGTCCTTGAGAAAGTCTCTGACCTTCACGGTAATCAATAGATACTACATTTAATATGGTAAAAGTTACCAATATAAATGATACCAATATCAATAATACTTTTATATAGTTCAACATATCATTCTCCAATTAATTAATGATAGACCTTTACTAACCAAACTTGTTATTAAATAGTCTGGTATTACAGTAAAGGTCTATTAGTAATTAATGAACCCTTAGTTCTAGTCAGAACTAATAGAACTAAGGATTAGTTACTTAGCTGTCAATACACCTTATTTAATCTTTTCAACTACATTTAACAAAGATGTGATTAGGATATATAGCGCATATTTTCTGAGCTTTCTTTAACGGCATAAAGCCAGGAAGTACGTGGGATAATTCAATACCATGAGCAGCTGATTTGAATTGTATGAAAGCTTTCATTGTATTAATCCTATATGAAGTAAGGAAGTACCATCAATCCATTCAGATAACTGAAAGCTATTAATGGTACTAAGGGGTTAAGGGTTAAGCTTATGCGGTAATCGTTGCTAGTTCGAGAGAGTTAGTAGGAGATAGAGAGGCAGTGATTACCTCGCCTTCTAATTCCACTATCGACCTCTCTTCATTCAATTCATCCTCCAATTGCCGGAGGACTGGACGCTGGTCAGGATGTGAGGCATAAAACTCTTCAAGAAAGTCTTTGGTCTTACCAGAACCAGCTAATTGCCGGATTCTTGACACCATGTTAGACACATGCAAAGCTAAAGCGTCCTCGCTAATCTTACCAGCCGCCAATGCTCTAGCAAGTTGAGTCTCAGCCGAGGATGTAACCTTATCTAAGTCATCCGCAATCTTTAGTTCCTTCATTACTACCGGAGCTATTATCCAGAATCTTAATCCGTCCTCCTTACATCTATCAAGATGCTTTCGGTCGTATGTAAACTCTACACCGTGTTTAGAAGAGTCACGGTTCAACTTACATGCCCATACGTTATCTTTAACAGTACACGACACTCCAGCGACTTCCGTTAACCAGTAGCCGATAGACTCGACCCTGAATGATCCTTTATGGGATGTAATACTATTCATTACACTGGTTACTACCGATAAGTCAGAGCGGTTCTTGAAAGTGTAAAGAACTACATCAATCAATAGATTGTGAGCGTTACCTTGTACCGTACCGATTTGTTTTAAGAGAACACCGAGTTTGGACATTATATTGTTCCTCTCAGTTTCTCTTTGTTTTTGTGTGTATTCAGCCATTGTATTCACCTATCTAATTAAGTTTATGGGATAGTGCTTATAAATTACATTTATGCACTAGTATTCCAGCTAATAAGTTAGAACTTAAAGTAGCTGGAATAATGGTGGATAATTAAGTAATATTATGTTTTATACACAGTTCATTCGTTATCACTGTATAGTCCCATAGGTCTACATCTAAAGATTTTCTACACTCCTCGCCGATTCTGCGAAGTTTCTTGTATTTTCTTCTAAGCTTTTTCATTCCGTAGAAGTGCGGAAAAGCACCTAAGTCTCTTAATCTAACAAACAATAATTCAGCCTTTATTATTTTCTTCTCGATTGATGGATTCATAATTGAGTCTATAGATTTTAAGTGAACAAAAGTACCCCTAGTCCAATGAAGGACTAAGGGTGTGGAGTTTGCCTTTAGGAGGCTGAAGAGAGTAGACTAAACTACTTGTGTATAAATCCAAGCCTGGAGTTTTACATCAAAAACAGTATGGACTTTAGTACCGAAGCGATTGGTAGTATTGCCCGTCATCATACCTGACTTATGTTTATAGACATTCTTTACAATTTTGTCTTTAGACATGTTCCTATCTAAAGGATTAGAAGAGCATACTTTCTGCCCTATTTTATCCATTAGGCGGATAGCATCTTTAGTTCTAGCCATGATAATCACCTACAAGTTAATTGAATAAATGATAAACCCTTATTAATGTAATAAAGGCTTATTAGTTATCCAGGGTAATAAGCCAATTCTCATTACCCTAACCATGTTTTATACAAACATAATTAGACCTTGTTTAGACTGTAGCCCTTTATTCAAGGTTTCATCCTCTTCAAATATGGCATACGTCCCCGCAGTCAGTCGGTTTTATGACGCACTTACCCATATCCACATACGCGCTATTTCAGCGTATATGCTAATCTATGCCTGTTCCTCATTCAAGCTTGGTAATTAAATTACATTACTTGAGTGCATACTCATGTCGGCACTATTAGCTTTGCTCTAAAAGCTCCAAAGGTTGCCAGCCTGCTAGGTATCACACTAGTCTACACATACTTGTGCATCGATAGAGTGGCAAAGGTTTTGCTATACCTTTTACTCTAAAGGTGTTCTGTACCAAGTGTTCTATTTGGTACGGCTAAATTCTCTCACACCCCGCTCAATTTGTCAATCCCTGCTAGGCTTATATAGTAGCGTGGGATTTAGAGCTTCCAAAGTCTCTCTTTGGAACGCTTATAGTCTCTCATATCCTGTATGGAATGTCAATAGGGGCTGAGAGAGCTTATATATAATAAGGAGTGGGATAGGAGCTATTGATATATCTCCTAGAAACACTATATCTAGTGCCTCCAGTACCATAATACTACTACATCTTGTGTTTTCTTTCTGTTCTCATTGACACAACCCTAAGTCCCATGGTACAATGTTACTGACAGAAGTAATAATACTAATAGTATAAAAAGGACTGAGAGAAACTGCTAGAACCAAGGGGGGCGTATTAGAGAAGGTTCTTTGAGTTTTATAAGGTATATGTATATGACCCACATGCCCACTACACCTACTTTCCAGAAATACAAATATAAATAATATAACCCTTATTCCCATAGATCCCAATATCTCCAAACCCCCTTCCTGGGGGACTAAAAGCATTCAGAGAAAAAGGTGACCTTACAGGTCTTAACATTGAACCACACTAATAGTACTAATAGCTCTAAAAGTCTTAAAATTATAATTTTTTATCCCTTAATTCATTAATTGAACTTTTTATAATTTTATCTTGTCTAAGACCGTATGGGGGGATAGGGGGGTCTATATGTATTATATAGACTATTAATCCCTTAATGTTTAAAATATAATAAATAAGACTAAAAGAATAAACAATAAGACTTATAGGACTTATAGTCCACCTTAAGAGTCTACGACTGTTACACTAAGCAAGGTGCCTTAATGGATAAAATAAGATTTAAAGATGGTTATAAATATCAATTAAATGAAGACTACTCCATTAAGATTCCTATCTATCCCCATGAAGCTATTACTACTCCCTTCATTAATTTATATGAAGATGGAAGATTAATCATATTCAAAGGATATGCTTGGGATGGTCCTTCAGGTCCAACTATTGATACCCCTTCTTTCATGAGGGGGAGTCTAGTTCATGATGCTCTCTATCAATTAATGAGAGAGTCTCACTTAGACCATCATATTCATAGAGAAATGGCAGATAAGATTCTAGTAACTATTTGTCTAAAAGATGGTATGCTGCCCCTTAGAGCTAAAATGGTCTATCAAGCAGTAAGATTATTTGCTGATCCAGCATCTTCTCCAAATAACAATAAACAAGTAAAGGAAGCACCATAATGCCATCATCTCCAAACTATAAAAGAGATTATGCTCAGGAGTATGCTAATTATCATGCTGCCCCTTCTCAGAAAAAGAAAAGAGCAAGTAGAGGCAGGGCTAGATACTCCTTAATGAAAAAGGGGAAAGTAAGATTAGGAGATGGGTTAGATGTAGATCATGCTGATACCAACGCTAATAATAACTCTTCATCTAACCTTAGAGTAAAATCTAAAAGTGCTAACAGATCTTATCCTCGTAATAAGAGAGCTGGTAAAAAATAAATGGAAAACAATGAAGAAATATTAGAATTAAAAACTCCTAGATTAGACCCAGTAGAAAAATTGTATGTAAGAGCGTATCTTTCTAAACTATCTCACTCCTATGCTCATTCTCAAGTAGTCCCAGAGATAAAACATCCTAAAGAGGATAATCCTTATTCTCGTAGAACTAACATTCAATTCCATATTCAATCAGCACTCCAAGAAAGAACTGAAGCTCTTGAATTAAAACCTGAAATTATCATTGAGAAGATGTATAAGGAGGCTATTAGAGAAGATAGAACTTCTTCTCACTCTGCTCGAATAGCAGCTTTAACTGTCCTAGGTAAACATCTAGGAATATTTACTGATAAGAAAGAAACTGAAAATCATACATTTAACATTATCCACTATGCTCCCTCTGGGTCTAAGATCCAAGTTACTCAAGGAGATATAGATCAAATTGAAATTAAAGAAGAAGTAGAATTATCATCCTTAGATTTAGAGGATATGGTTGAAATAATTGAATATAATTAGAGGTAAACATGGCTGTTAATGCTGTAAAAATATATAGAAGTACTGATACAGGAGCACCAGTTCTCTCTGGTTCTGCTGGAGCATTGGAAGCTGTAATTAAAGCTTGTTTAATAGATGGATACAACTCTAAAACAATCACCATTACTCGTTCTGGATCTACAGCTACTGCAACATGCACTGCTCATGGATTTACTTCTGATGCCTTTCAAGCTCTAAGGATCAGTGGGGCAGATCAAACAGAGTATAATATTAATACCCCAATCTTTAATGTAACAGCTAATACCTTTGATTTCACTGTTACAGGTACTCCAGCCACTCCAGCTACTGGTACTATAACTGCTAAGGTAATGCCTAATGATATTTGGGCTAGGACTTATAGTGGTACTAATAAAGCAGTATATCGTACTGGGGATACTTCAGGAGGAAGCAGGTTTTATCATAGATTTGAAGACTCTACAACTACCTACGCTTCTCATGCTGTCTATGAGAGTATGACAGATGTAGATACTGGAATTGATGCAACTACTACCAACTATTGGCATAAATCGTCTACTGCTGATGCCACTGCTCGTCCATGGATACTCTTCACTGATGATAGAGTTATTTTATTCTTTGCTGCTTTCCACGCCTCCAATGCTAATAATTATGCTTATTATGTAGCAGGGGATGTTACGTCTGAAGTTACAGGGGATCTCTATGGAGCTATGAGTATTGCACATAACTCAACAGCCACCCCTGCTAGTCCAGGTGTTTGTTTTTCAATATGTGCTATCAACCTACCAACATATATCTCTAATACCACTACTGACTTCTCTATTTCTGGGAGATTATCTAGGGATGGCTCTGGAGTGACTAAGAATGCAGGTGTTTATCAGTGGGACCCATACTCTTTAAAGGGAGCGAGTACTTCAGTTAAAACAATAGTTGGCTCTTATTATACAACCGCTTCTTATGTTATGAGCACACCTAATAATGCTAATGGAGGTTATTACGCTACTCGTATAGGCGTTTTACAGGTTACTGGAGGTGCTGCCCCTTTATCTGTAGGAATTAGAGGATGGGTTCCTGGAGTATATGTACCTCTCCAATATAGAAGTATACCTCATACTAATACTTATGTTTCTACTTCTCCACTTACTACAGGTAGAAGGTTTTATTCTATTAATATAGGATCAGCGACAGTGACAGCTGAATTAACAGGAAGTGTTCATGTAGATATGACAGGTCCATGGAGATAGGATGACAGATTATATTAATGATCCTAGTACCACTTCTTTTATCCCATCTCAATCTACTTGGACAGGTAAGATAGTCACTAAACTAGAGGATGTTAAGTCTGGATACTCATCTGGTAATGGAGTAATAAGTGGTACTGTAACTGAACTCACAGTACCAGTTCAGAACAGGGTTGTTAATATCTATGAGATAAGATCTGGTATTCTATTACAATCAACCATCTCCGCAGCTAATGGTACTTTCTCTTTTTCTGGCCTAGATAAAAATAATAAATATTATGTTTTAGCCGTAGAAAAAGATGGTGGACCTAGTTATAATGCTGTTATCTTTGATAAGATAGTTCCAGGATAATCTATGTCATACACTCCTCCAAATTATAATGCAGTAGTATTAAATTTTAATACTAGTTATACCGCTCCATCTAGCAATGCTGTTGCACTTAATTTTGGAGATACTAATAGTTACACATTAACTATTAGTAATCAAAGTTATTCAATCTCTAATAGTTCATTAAATTTATTATTTAATCGATTAATAAGTACAACTACTAATTCATTTGTAATTACTCCAAATAATTTAAATTTATTATTTGATAGAGAGGTTTCTATAACAGCTGGTAGTTATATTATTTCAACTAATAGTATATCTTACCTTATAGATAAGGTTCTCTTAATTAACACTGGACTATTTAGCGTAGTTCCATCTGATTTATTTTTATTATATAATAATTTTTTGAGTATCTCTACTCAAAACTACTTAATTAGTACTAATACTCTAAATGAGTATTATAATAGAACATTAACTATAGATTATTCTGCTCATTCTATAAACACTAATGGAATGATTTTTCCATTAGGAAGAGATAGTTATGTTATGTCTACTCCTATAGATATAACTACTAATGAAATTATATTTTCTAGGACCTTTCAGTTGCCCATAATAACTGATAGCATGTCTATAGTTACATCTAATATAGATTTAGTCAAATATAATAAAATTAGTATAACTACTAGTCTCTATGATATAACTACAGTAGAACCTAATTATATATTAGGTAGGGCGATAGTATTAGATACTGTTAATTATGCAGTAAGTCCTACTGATATTGCTAATGTTTATAACAGATTATTTATAATAGACTTTAATAATTATATTATTGATCCTGTATCCATAGGTATAGCTTTTACTAGACCATTTTATATTCAAGATGTAGCTACTCTTAGTATAAATAATAATAAAATAAAATTATTATACTCTTATAAGATACCAACTGATATAATAGTCTTAGATTATCCTAATATTCCAATTTTTACAATAACATCTTTACCGATATTACTTAATACAGTAGAAGATAACAAAATACTATCTATATCTACTTGCAATACTGTAACGGATATAATCTCTCCTTAAAGGAAACTAATGGCAACTTTAAATAAATTTAATACCTTTGCTAAAGCAGCAGCTGAAAAAGTACATAATCTAGCTTCTGATCAGTTAAAAGTAGCTTTAACTAATTCAGCTCCAGTAGCTACAAATGCTGTATTAGCTGATATAACTGAAATAAGTTATACAAACTTATCTACTCGTAATATAACAACTACTTCCTCAACTCAGACATCTGGTGTTTATAAGTTAGTCCTGGCTGATTTAGTATTAACTGCTTCCGGTTCTGTTGGTCCATTTAGATATGCGGTAATTTATAATGATACTGCTACTAACAAAGAATTGATTGGTTGGTCAGACTATGGTTCATCTATTACTATGGCCTCTGCTGAGACATTTACATTAGATTTCGATAATGTTAACGGATTATTTACTATAACCTAATATGACTATATTATACTCTGATGATTCAGGTCAAGTTATATGGCCTGAGACGGATTTACATGACCCTGATTCTAAGAAATACTACTATATAATGTACCGACCTCCTGTTAGGTTATCATCTCAAGAGTATATAAAAGGAATTTCTATTGTTATACCTTCTACTCCTAATGGATGTATTTATGAATGTGTGAGTGGGGGTATCTCTAGTTTAACAGAGCCTACATGGGGTACTGTAGAAGGTGGTACTACAGATGATGGAGATGTGAAATGGAAATGTAAGCCTGCTAATGTTCGTTTAATGGCAGGAGATGTTATTACTACATCAACTTGGACTGGACCTAGTTGGGTAACACTTGCAAATATCGCTGATATTATAGATAACAGGATTACTAGATGTAAAGTAACGGCTATGATAGTTCCTACTGGTACTACTACACTTACTTTGACTAATCATATTACTGTAACTAGGGCTTCTGGCATAACTGAAGAATTTGATAAAAGTTTAATTATAACTATAGCGGATTTATAGTATGAATACTTCAGAAATAAACGATATATTTGTAGAACGAAGACGACATCCAATGATAACAGAAGAAGTGATTGAAGAGATAGCAGAAAGAGCTGCTGAGAAAGCAGTTATTAAAATGGAATCTAAGATGTATCAGCAAGTAGGGAAGACTTTTATAAATAGATCTTTTCAATTCTTAGGTGCATTGGTTCTTGGAGCCGCTCTTTATCTTCAAAGTAAAGGGTTCTTTAAATTATAATAATTAAATATAATTATGACTTTATTACAAAAACTAATTACTGCTGCTAATGCAGTTAAAGCTGGTGAAAGTTTACAAGATCCAGCAAAATGGAAGAACCGTAGTTTACTAATGGTACCGTTTGGTATTATTACTTCAGCTATTTTTAATTTTACTGGAATTGATGTTCCTCAAGATGCGCTTAATGCTATTAATTTTGGGCTTGCCACTCTTGGTAGCGTGCTCTTTACTTACTTCACAGCAGCAACAACAACTAAAATTGGATTGTAAACAAAAAGCCAGAGTAGTAACTGAAGAGGTTATTACTCAACAAAATCCATATGGATATATTCTATTCTACATTGAGTGTACAGAGATAAAATGAGCATTATAACTATTCCTTACCAATTTGAACCAAGAGTCTATCAGAAAGAGTTATTAGCTGCATTAGATTCTGGTTATAGAAGGGCTATCTGTGTATATCATAGACGCGCTGGTAAGGATAAGACTATGTTCAATGTTGTTATTAAAGAAGCATTAAAGAGACGAGGTGTCTACTATTACTTCTTTCCTGAATACGCTCAAGGACGAAGAGTTATTTGGGATGGTATTGATGGCTCAGGCTTCAAATTCTTAGATCATATCCCTGAACCACTAATACAATCTAAGAATTCTACAGATATGAAAGTACAATTGACTAATGGCTCAATTATACAAATCATGGGGACTGATAAGTTTAATAAGATTAGAGGCAGTAACCCAGTAGGTTGTGTATTCTCTGAATATGCTTTCCAAAATCCAAAAGCTTGGAATATTGTAAGACCAATTTTAGCTGAGAATAATGGATGGGCTATATTTAATAGTTCAGTAAATGGAAAAAATCATTTTTATGATATGTATAACCTAGCTATGAGAAACCCTAGTTGGTTTGTTCAGAACTATAACGTTCTACAAACATTAGATGAGAATGGAAATAGATATATATCTGATGAAGTGATCGATGAAGAAAGAGCTTCTGGAATGTCTGAAGAGATGATCCAACAAGAGTTTTATAATTCATGGACTTCAAATGCTTCTGGGTTCTACTACTTAGCTATGCTAGAAGAATTAGAAAAAGAGAAGCGAGTTGGTAGAGTACCACATAATCCTTCAGCCCCAGTAGAAACTTGGTGGGATATAGGAGTAGGAGATTCTACCTCAATATGGTTTACTCAAACTTTAGGTAAAGAGATTAATGTAATTGATTATTATACTTCTCTAAATAAAGGACTAGAGCATTACGCTAAAGTTTTACAGAATAAAAACTATGTTTACAAATCTATAAACTTTCCACATGACATGATTAATATTGAATTTGGAACAGGTAGAACTAGATTTGAAATGGCAGAGGAGTTATTCAAAGGTACTAGATTAAACATAGTTCCTAAATTATCTAAAGAAGAAGGTATTAATGCTGTTAGAGCCATTCTTCCTCTCTGTAATTTTGATAAGGTTAGGTGTAATATCGGCTTAGATGGTTTAAAGAATTATAGAAAAGAATGGGATGAGAAGAATCAAGTTTATAAAAACACCCCAGTACATGACTGGGCATCTGATCCCGCTGACGCTTTTAGATATATGGCTGTAGGTTTAACCCTTCCTAAATCTAGATCATTTAGGTCTGAGATGATGAAAGCCAATCAAAGAGTTATTTCCACGAAGAATTGGAGGGTCGCTTAACAAATGGCGAATATACTAAAGGATTATGATTTAGCTAAAAAGCAATGGTCTCGCTATCAAACTGCCATCACTCGTGGTCATGGAGACTACCAGAAACAAGCTAAATTATGTGAGAATTTTTATTTAGGTGGGGGTAGACAGTGGTCTGATGAGGATAAGAAAACCTTAGATGATATTGGAAGGCCTTACTTAGAAGAGAATATAATATTTTCTACTGTAAATACTGTTATTGGGTATCAAACTCAATCTCGTATGGATATTGCTTATAAACCTAGAGAAGTAGATGATCAGGATATTTCTGACATACTCTCTAAACTAAGTATGTACCTAACGGATACTAATAAATATCCGTGGAAGGAGAGCCAAGTATTCTCTGATGGATTAATCCAACAAAGAGGGTACTTTGAGATAAAGATGAATTTCAATGAAAATATCTATGGGGATATTGAAATTGAATCATTAGATCCATTAGATGTTATACCAGATCCAGATGCTAAATCTTACGATCCAGATGATTGGGCTGATGTTCTAGTTACTTCATGGATGTCCTTTGATGATATTAAAGAGACTTATGGATTAAATAAGTGGAGACAAGTAGTTTCATCTATTTCTAATGATCCTGATTTTGGAACAGACAATTTAGAACAGCCTAGAAATAAGTTTGGTACTATAGAGAATTATTCTGCCTTTTATCAAGATGAAGTTGGGGTAGAACATGCTAGAATAATTAATAGACAATATTGGAAATTGCAGAACAGAGAGTTTTATTTCGATGTTAATACAGGTGATTTATATCCTGTACCTGACGATATAAAAGCGTCTGAAAAGAAGAGAATTGCTAAAGAGAAAGGCTGGGAAACAATTAAGCGAGTAACTAAGAGGATTAGATGGACAGTATCTACTAGAGATACTATTCTTCATGATGCTTGGAGCCCTTATGATCATTTTACTATAGTCCCTTATTTCCCTTATTTCAGACGAGGGGTAACAGTAGGTCTAGTTGATAATTTAGTAAAAACTCAAGAGATGCTTAATAAAGTCTACTCTCAGATTTTACATGTAGTTAATACTACAGCTAATTCTGGATGGATTATTGAAGAAAACTCTCTTGTTAATATGGAAGTTGAGGATCTGGAGGATGTAGGTTCTCAAACTGGATTAGTATTAGAATATAAATCTGGTAGACAAAAACCAGAAAAAATTGAACCAAATCAGGTTCCAACTGGTCTAAAGGATTTAGTAACTTCTGGAGTAGATTTAATCAGATTAATCTCTGGTGTATCTGAAACATTCCAAGGTGGTAAAGGGCCAGAAGTAAGTGGAACTGCAATCCAATCAAGAGTTCATCAAGCAGCAGTCCAATTAGCTGCCCCTATAGATAATCTATTTAGAACTCGTAATATGATTGCTGAAAGGGTTCTTAAACTAATACAAGCTTTTTACACTCAAGAACGTACTTTCATTATAGTTGGCCCTGATGATAAAGGTAAGTCTGTTAATACTCCAATTACAATTAATCAAGAACAACCAGATTCATCTAGGTTAATTAATGATGTAACTGTCGGTAAATATGATGTAGTTATAGCTGATGTACCTACTCAAATAACTTTTCAAAATGCTCAATTTGCTCAGGCAATTGAACTTCGTAAATTTGGTGTTCAAATACCTGATGATGAAATGGTTAAAATGAGTACTCTTTCTCGTAAAAATGAGATCGCTAAAAAGATGGAAGGTGGTCCAGATGAAGAGCAACAAAAGCAAATACAAAAGCAAATGGAACTGCAAATGGAAAGTATGCAGAAGACTATTGAAGAGTTAGAAGCTAAAGCAAAAGATAAGGAAGCAGATACTCTTAAGACTGTAGCAGATGTCGCTATGTTAATAGCTGATAAGCCAACACTAGCTCCTATTATGGATGCTTTAATGGCGTCTATTGGTAAAGAAACCTCTGAGCAAGAGCAAGAACCTGAGTTACCTGAAATGACTCATCAACAATTAGGAATGATGTAATAATGATTAACTCTAGAAAATTAGAAGACCTTCATCCTAAAGTAGAAGGTATGTGTAGAGCATTTATACTTAATTGTAATAAAGAAGGTATAGATGTAATCATCACCTCTACTTATCGAGATATTGAATCTCAAAATGCTTTATATGCTCAAGGAAGAACTTCTCCAGGAAAGAAAGTTACTAATGCTAGAGGCGGTCAATCATTTCATAACTATAAAGTTGCTTTTGACTTTGTTCCTATTATTAATGGCAAGGCTCAATGGAGTGATTTAAATGCATTTAAGAGATGTGGTGAAATAGGTAAGAAACTAGGATTAGAATGGGCTGGGGATTGGGTTAGCTTTAAAGAGTTTGCTCATCTTCAGTTTACAAATGGATTAACTTTAAAAGACTTCCAATCTGGAAAAACAATTTAATTATTTACTGAATGACTCAGTACTAAACATAACCCCAAAAGGAACATATGGCTGTAGATAATGACACATTAGATCGTGGTGATGAATTTGAACTTGACGAAGATGAGGAGCTTGAAGAGTCAGAAACTGACGAAGACTCATTGGAGGATACTGAGAATACTAACGACTCTGAATCAGAAGAGATTGAAGAAGATACGGATGATGAAGATGAGGAAGAACCTAAAGAAATAATGGTTCCTAAAGCTCGCTTAGAAAGGGAAAAAAGAAAAGCGGATGAGCTTAGAGAAAGAAGTTTATGGCTTGAAGAACAATTAGAGAAACTGATTGATCTTAATAATAAAAATCAATCAACTTCTATAAAACCAGTTGATCCTGTAGTTGCATTTGACTTTGATCAAGCTGAAGAAAATTATGCCACTCTCCTAATTGAAGGTGAAGCTGCTAAAGCATCTGCTTTACGAAGACAAATAGATAATGAAAGACAAAAAGAATTTAAAGCTTTAATTCAATCTATTAAAGATACTTCAGTTAAAGAAGCAACTGATAAAATTAATCAATCAACTGAAACAACTTCATTTCAAACTTTAATTACTTCATTTGAAGAACAATATAAGTTCTTAGATAGTGAAGCAGATGAGTATAATGAAGAAGCAGTAGATACAGTTAATACTTTATTAGCTGGGTATGTTGCTGCTGGTAAGACAAAGGTTGAAGCTTTGAAATTGGCAGTTGGAAAGGTAGTACCAATGTTTACTAAAGTTGAAACCCCGCCTAAGAAAACAGGTTTAGGAGGTAAGAGGGCAGTTGAAGCTAGAAAGAAAGCTGCTCAAGCCGCCAACTCTCAACCAACTAAAACTAAATCAACTACTAAAACAGATGTTGATCTTGGAAAAGTAAATGTTTCTAAGATGTCAGAAAGAGATTTTAACAAACTTACTGCTAAAGAATTAGCACTATTACGAGGCGACTAGCCTCATAGCGGAGTGCAGGCCGCTTTATAAATTTACTGCACCTAATTTTGCTCATGTACCATTGGTACAAAGAGGTGCCTACTACTTGGCTTAAAGTAGAACAATTTCGTTTGTCTACACGAGAGCAGACCGGCTATGACTCCGTATGTCTATTAACTTTAACTTATAATTTTAAAAATAGGAAATGAAAAAATGTCATTAACTAATTTCGCATCTTTAACTGCGGATCAAAAATTAGTCTGGTCAAGGGATCTGTGGAAACAAGCTCGTGATATGACTTTTATTAATAAATTCGTTGGTGGTGCTGATGCTGTCATTCAACGTATTACTGAATTGACAAAAACTGAGAAAGGGGAACAAGTCATTATGCACTTGTTAGCTGACTTAGTTGAAGATGGTGTCGTCGGTGACAATCAACGTGAGGGTTTCGAGGAAGAAATGAAGACCTACAATGATAAGATCACTATCGATCTGATCTCTCATGGTCTGCGTCAAAAAGGTAAATTAGCAGAACAAAAAACTGTTGTTTCCTTCCGTGAAAATGCTCGTGATCGTCTGGCATACTGGCTTGCAAATCGCATGGATCAATTGGCATTCTTGACACTCTCAGGTGTCTCTTATGCTTACAACAATGATGGTTCTGCTCGTACTTCTGGTGCATTTAATTCATTAGCTTTTGCTGCTGATGTATCTGCTCCTACTACCAAACGTCATCGTAGATGGGATACAACTGATGGTTTGGTTGCTGGTGATACTACTGCTGTAGCTGCTGTTGATGTATTAACTTATAAAGCAATGGTAGATATTAATACCTATGCTAAAACTCATTATATTAAACCTTTGATTCAAGGTGGAAAAGAATACTATATTGTATTTATTCGTCCTGAAGGTTTAGCTCAATTAAAGAAGGATGCGGATTATCAAAGAGCTGTTGTAACTGGTGCAGATCGTGGTAAAGATAATCCTTTCTTTACTGGTGGTATTGTTACTGTTGATGGTTTGATTTTCCATGAGCATCGTTTGGTCTATAATACTCTTGGTAAAACAAGTGGTGTTGACAAATGGGGTGCTGGTAATCTGGTTGACGGTTCACGTCTGTTAGTCTGTGGTTCTCAAGCTTTGGGTATGGCCGATCTAGGCGCTCCAGAATGGAATGAAAAATGGTTTGAGTACGAATCTTCTCCTGGTATCAACGTAGATAAAATGTTTGGTTTCTTGAAACCTAAATTCTATAGTATCTACGATAAATCTGTAGAAGATTTCGGTGTACTGGTAGTTGATCACGCTATCTAATAATTAATAACACGGCCCCCTTTGCTCCTAGTGGGTACTAGGGGGTTCTTTTTTATATATGAGGAAATAATAATGGCTAAAGGTAAAAACCCATTTCAAAAGATGCCACCTAAAGGTATGCCACCTAAAGGTAAAGGCAAGAAGATGCCTTGCTAAGTAAATTAAAGAACCTATTGATGGTTCTAAACCGAGAAGAGATATTGATGATGCTCTCTTCTTTATCTTTAATTGTCATCAATTAGGAGAAATATAAATGGCTATTACAAAAGATGTAGGTCGTCAAGAAGTTATTGCCGCTAGAGTAGTTGTTACTCTGGGTACTGGTACTGACATTGGTGTTCAAGGAACTTATGCTGCTATTGATGTACCAGAAGGTGCAGTGGTAGTTGGTGGTTTTATTAATGTATCAGATGCAACAACTGCTACAGTTGATATTCACTTAGGTGATGGTGGTGTAGCTAATCGTTATCTGGATAATATTGATGGTGCAGCTACTGGTGTCACTGCTTTGACTCTAACAGGTTATAAGTATACTGTCGCAGACACTCTAGATATTATGGTTGACACTGCTGATCCTGCGGCTGCTGGTCAATTTGAATTGATTGTTCTGTATGTTGTAGACGGTAGAGCTGCATTCTCACAAGGTTAATATCATGGCTATCACTAAGAAATGCGATAGACAAGAATTAATTAGTGCATTGGTAGAAGCTACTTATGATGATTTTGATACAACTATCATCGGAACAGCTGGGACTTCTACTATGGAAGCTATCCAATTACCAGAAAAAGCAATTATTACTGGTGGTAGTTTAATTGTAGATACAGCTTGGAATACTGGTGGTGTACATGCTACTGGAGTCCTAACTTCATCTGCAGCCCCTGCTGACACTAATACTGTAACCATTGGCGCTACAGTATATACCTTTAAAACAGCGTTATCAGCTGGTCCTGCTGTAGCTTATGAAGTTCTTATTGGGGTTAGTGAAGCCACCTCTCTCAATAATTTAGCTGCTGCTATTAATGCTGGAGCTGGTGTAGGTACTACCTACTCTACTGGTACTCTTGTTCATCCAACTGTTACTGCTGTCTCTAATGGTGTTCATACTGTTACCGTCACGGCTAAAACAGGTGGAACTGCTGGCAACTCAATTGCTACTACTGAAACCCATGCTAATGCTACTTGGGGAGCAGTCACTCTTGCTAATGGTGCAGCTCCAGCTGATACTGTCGCAGTTAAGATTGGAAGTGAAACCTATTTGACTGCTACTTCCGTAGATGCAACAGGTAGAACAGCTTTAGTTCCTACAGGTACTAAATTAAGCGCAGTTGATACTGTTGATTTAATTTGGGATGTAGCTAATACTACAGTGGATGTCCCTACTGCTGGTACTTTAAGATTAGAAGTGCAGTATATTGTAGATGGTAGAGCCTCCTTTTCAGAGGGCTAAGAAACTAAGCCCTATGGTCTTGATTAATCGAGGTCATAGGGTTTTTTTATAACTAAAGGATTATACATGAGTAAAGTTAAGAAATTTAGAAGTCCAAATGGTAAGGAAATCAGGATTGCAACTACTGATGGGCATGTAGCCATCATAGGAAATGAATTAAGAGATTTACCAGAGTTTTTATGGTCACATGCTTATGCAGCTGGTGCCACTTCAGAAGATATTAAATCTGAATCCATGGAAGACTATATTGCTTCTAAAAAAAGGGAAGCAGATGAAAAAGCAGCATTAGAAAGAGATGAAGTTAAAGGCATTTTGAAGTCTCTATTCGAGAACCCTAAAGATGTTGTAGACTCTAAAGGTAATTTGATACATAGAAAAGCAATTACTTATATTGGTAAGCCTGTTAAGAAAGATGAATTGGATAGCATTTGGTCTGAAGTAACAAAAGAATCAGAGGTATAATATGACACTATTAGAACTAGTAACTCATCTTAGGACTAATATTCTTTATGACACAGGCGGTACAGGTGTAGATTGGACGCAGTTCTCAGATACAGATGCTGACTCTATGCAATTAAGATGGACTAATGAAGAGCTAGTTGCTAATATTAATGAAGCTATTAATCAAGTTTATCGTAGAACCTCTCCTATAAAAGATACTTATAGTCTACCAGTTAAAATTAGTACTATAAACTATACCCTCCCATCTTATATTAAACAAGTTAGGTCAGGAAGAAGAGAAGATGGTAAATCATTAGTAGAATTAGAATTAAGTGATTTTACTCATATTATAGATTTTGATACTAGAACAGGCGACATAGAAAATTACATACCAGATACATCTACTGGTAAACTTAGAATATACCCTACTCCTACTAAAGATGAGATTGTTACTTTATTTGTATATAGATTACCTAAAGTAAAATTAACTTGGGATGACCCTGATTCTTCTCCAGAATTAGCTGAGGATTATCAAGTACCTATGTTATTTGGAGCAGCTTCATTATGTTATATGAAAGATGAAGCAAATACTTTTGATCCTAATAGATCTGCTTATCTAAGTGGTCTTTTTGATAGAGAGTTTCCATTTACTTCGGTGTACTCTACTATTAGAAAGAGTAGAAATGCTAAAAGACCTATTAGGTATGGAGGTATTTAATGCCAATACATCCTAAAACAGTTCATATTTCGCAATTTAAAGGTATTAATAATGTTTTAGATGCTGAAAGTACTCCTCCTGAGTATCTTAAAAAAGCTGATAATGTCAATATAGATAAGTTAGGCGGGATTAAAAAAAGAAAAGGATATACTTTAGAGGATTCAGGTCTTTATACATCCTTATGGTCTTCAGAGACTACTCTAGGTATGTATGCAGTTAAAAATGGGACGCTGCTTAGAAAATATGCAGATGGTTATTCTACTATAATAAAAAGTGGAATTACTTCTGATACACTCTCTTTTGAAGAAATAGATGGGAAAATTTATTTTTCTTCAATCTCTACTAATGGTATAATAGACTTTGATGGTTTAAGAGATTGGGGTTTACCTCCTGTAAATATGGGAGTTACTCTTACTCAAACAGTAGGAGAAATGCCAGCTGGTACTTATATGGTTGGTTTTACTACAGTAACATCAGATGGGAGGGAGTCTGGACTTACTACTACTTCTACTATTACTCTTAGCTCTACAGGCGGCATTACTCTTACTCTACCTGTATATACTAACACTAATATAGTCTATTGTAGAGTGTATTGCTCTACAACAGATGGTAATACTTTATATTTCTCTAAAATAGGAACCCCTGGAGAAACTATTAAAATTACAGATTCTCGTAATCTTATCTCTCCTCTTAGAATGTTTGGACTATACAATCCTCCTTTAGGCCATATAATTAAGTATTATAGAGGAAGGATGTATGTTGCTCAGGATAATATATTATGGTATTCAGAACCATATCAATATGAACACTTTAAGATTGATTCTAATTATATAGAGTTCCCCAGTAAAATTAGGGAAGTTATGCCAGTAGAGGACGGTATATGGATAGGGTCTGATAAACTATATTATCTGTCTGGTGAGGATGCTTTAACATTTAAAAGGACTACTAAAGAAGAAGTTAAGATAGTTGAAGGGACTGGTCATAAATTAAGTGGGAGTTATGTTCATATCGATAATACTCCAATAGGATATAAATGGTTAGTTACTTCTAATTTAGGTATCTTTATATTATTTAATCAAGGTATGACTATTAATTTATCTGCTCAGAATATTAATCTTAAAGCAGCGGATTCAGGAATGGCTACATTTTTAAAAACTGAGGGTATGAATCAATATCTCTCTATTTTAAAAACTAATCAAAATCCTAATAATTCAGTTGTGGGAGATTTGGTTGAAACAACAATAGTCAGAAATGGCATTATTATAACTTAGGAAAATAAATGATTGAAAAGAATTTAAAAATTGGCGGTATCTTCAGATTTGAGCATGTTCGTAATGGAGAAGTGATTGATACATGGGAAGAGCCTAATTTAGTAGTAGATGAAGGGCTTAACTATGCTTTAGATGCCTCTTTTTCAGGTGGGACTCCTATTACTTCGTGGTTTGTTGGAATATATAAAAATAACTATACACCTATAGCAGCTAATGTTATGGCTACATTTCCTGGTGCTGGTGTAGCTAACGAAGCTAACTCAGAGTATTCTGAAACTACTCGTCCAGCATGGACTGAGGCAGGAGTCTCTTCTAAAACTATTACTAACTCTGCTTCTCCAGCAGTATTTACATTTGCTAGTGGTGTCTCTATTTATGGAGCCTTCTTGTCTAGTTCTTCTGTAAAAGCAGGCACTTCTGGTACTTTAGGGGCTGCATCTAAGTTTAGTGCAGTAAGAACTATGTTAACGGCAGATAAGTTAAATATTACTTATACTCTTACAATATCCTCTACATAATATGAATAACCTCCCCCCTTCTTATAGTTTTAAAGGTGATAAAACAAAGGCTATTTCTCTCAAATCTGAGGCATTACAGTTTAGTAATTTTATTTCTAGTCAAGCAGAGAAGGAGGGAGTTAATTCTATTTCTAGGAAAAAGATACTGTCTGATGGTTCTATCATCAGTGTAATATCTAGTAAACAAAGTAACTATAATAATAGATTCAATTCTATTAAAATTACTTCTCCTATTTCTATTAAAAAATTAAATGAGACTGGAGTATATTGTACTTATTATTATACTGCTCTTCCTACAAGTTTAGAAATGGATGGAGCAATTTATGTAGATGGAAACACTCCTCCTTTTAGCATACCCCCAACATTAGGAATTTCTACCTTAATTAATAGTAATGTAGATACACTCATTGCTAAAAATGATAAAGTGTATTCCACTTTTAATGCTACTTCTACTGGGAGTATATTACATAATAGACAGCCAGTATTAGGTAGTATTTCTAATACTTCTGGAGTCTCTCCTCATTGGGATAAGGTTTATAGTTCTGATATGACTGGTTCTCCATTATCTGTTACTGGGATAAGTGGGGTAGTTGATGCTTACTATTCTAGTGCGTATAGTATGGTATGTTCTCTTTATCAATCTGCGGATTTTATTCATATATATTTAGATAAAGTAGTGGGGGATACTATTACTAATAAAATGGATATATATTATGAAGCTAGCCCACTAACATTTACTATAACTACCTATCATGATACTTTAGGTACTGTTACTTCTAATAAAGTATCTTCGTTACCTACAATGACTTTCTTTGATAATCCAAGAGTTTGGGATGCTAGATTTTCTCCTGATGGAGCTTATTTAAGTATATTGCTCCAACAACGAGTAGCTTCTTCCCCTAATTCAAAAATGGTTGTTCTAGATTTTGTAATAAAGTTAGACTCTAATGGAGTATGGGCAGACCCTAATCCTTCTCCTGCTATAACATATAATATATCTAATGATACTTCTTTAGTAAATGGTACTCCTAATTCATCAAACTATTTAACTGCTATTAATAATAATGTTAGTTATAATATATCAACATTTAACTATGTAGAGAGTATTAATAGAGTTAAAGTAATATCTTCAACTGCTACAACTTCAGGTAATCATGATTTTACACATAATCCTACTTATCCTACTGTAACAAGAATAGCGTACTGGGCTAGAAATGTATCCAGTACTGATTATACCTATAATGTAATCTCTAAAGGTAGTTCGGTAGTTGGTTTTCTTTATGATTCAACTATAACCAATACTTATTATAACAGACACTGGATTACTTTAAATTACGAATTCCAAGATAAAACTGGGACTAAAGTAACTGGTGATGTAGGTATTACAGATAATTACGATTATACTGATTTAGATTATAGTGCTTTAACTGGTGGTATAAGTGAAGTGACCATGTATGACCCTGGAGATATATCAATTCTTTCTGGATTTAATATAGGTAGATCATTGATAAGGACTTATAAGAGAGATGCTAGGTTAGTAGCTTTAGTTAAATTAGAAGGGGTTATTAAAGGTAAAATATTAACTCAATTTGACTCTTCTATGGAAGGAGTTATGGATACGGATGTAATAACTGAGAGTAAATATACTCTTGATTGGACTTTTGATAATTCAGTAGGCCTTGCTTTAGGGTATAAATACATCTATCCAATTAACCATTATTTTATTAAAACAAGATCAATACAGAATAATAATTCTTTTTTCTATGATGCTATAAATGGATCTACTTCTGTAGGTGTATTTAATTATAATAAATCGATAGATTTTACATCGTTTAGAAATACAATAAATACTTGGAATAAAAAATATGAGGCTGTAATATCAGCTAATGCTTATAGATTTCCTAATGGGGTACAAATAACTCATTCTAATGCAGTAGTAGATTATTATTCACAGGTACTGAATAGTAATATAAATACTACTATTACTTCTTTATTAGGAATAGTAAATACTAAGGAGACTACCTCTTCTACTCCTGCTAGTATCAGTACCGTCCAGGGAGTTTATACTAGTATACCTGCTCCATCAACCACTACTACTGAAAGTAGGGCTATACATACTGTAGTAGGTGGAGGTAATGGTATCTATATTAAAATGGGTCCTAATAGTTATCTAGCATGGTGTAATACTAATGTATCTGGATCTGGAAGAATAACTAATTATTTATTAATAAATGGAGTAACAATCCCCCAATTAATAAATATAAATGCTTTTAATAATTTTCCTGCAAATCAGGGGTTTGGAATAGGATTCAGTATATAAGATGACACAAATATTTGAAAATAATGCAAAGACGACTTTATCAGCAGGTATAAATAATAGTACTACAACTATCCCTATTACTGCTGAAACTATAGGTGGAGTTTTTCCTACTCCAGGAGGGACTGAATGGTACTATGCTACTCTATCTAATATAGCTGTTACTTTATTTGAGATCGTTAAAGTAACTGCTCGTTCTGGAAATAATCTAACAGTAGTTAGAGCACAAGAAGGTACTACTGCCTTATCTTGGACTACTTCTGACTTTATCTATATGGGTATTACTCAGGCTACTTTAGAGACTTTTCCACAAGGATTTAATAACGCTGGGGATGCTAAAGGGACTAATGCAGTAAACCTGCAATCTGGTAGAACTGGAACAACTAGAGTTGCTAGTGGAACTGGAACTGTAGCAGTAGGCTATGACACTAAAGCTTCTGGGCCTTATTCTATTAGTGTAGGGTACGGTAATGAGGCCACTATAGATTATGCTGTATCTATTGGAACAAATGCTGTAGCTCAAACAGGCACTTATGCTATTGCTATTGGGGCTTATTCTTCATGTGAAGGTGCTGATTCAATAGCCATGGGTAGAAATTCAGACGCTCAAGTCGATAGAAGTCTATCTATTGGTAGGCTGTCTAAAGCAGCATTTAGACAAACATGGAGTACTGGATTAGCAGTAATAGCTGGAGATGTAATAGGATCAAGTGCTGGTAACTCTGCTTTTGTATGTACTAACTCAGGAACTACACATGCTACTACTGAACCTACTTGGGTTACAACTTCTATAGGTACTAGCACATCTGATAATGGTGTCACTTGGGTATATGTTGGTAATACTGCTTCAGCCAGTATCTTTGAAAACACAGCTATAGGTTATAGATCTAAAGCTTACGATTTTGGTGCAGTTTCTATTGGTAGTCAATCTGCGTCTGGATTAGAAGGAGTGGCTGTAGGTGATATTGCTTTAACAGGTTATCATGGTGTAGCTGTTGGAGGAAACTGTTTCGCATGGGGAGAGAAGGCTATAGGTATAGGGCATGGTGTTACTGTAGACTTCGGAGGTGGTCTTTATAATACTGCTATTGGTGCTAATGCTTATATTGATGGTTCTAAGAGTTACTCTTCTGCCTTTGGTGGGGGTGCTTATAATGTAATAGACAATAGCTATGTTATGGCAGGTGTTAATCTAATACATGCTAGTGGAGCAGGTGATCCATTTGTAAATCAATCTGGTAATGAGTCTATTATTGTTTCTAATATAGTTGACTTAAAGACGACAGCAGATGATGTATCTACTATTACTATTCCTACTGGAGCTTCTTTTTATGTAGATGAGGTAGGTGTAATTGTAACTTCATCTAATACGGTTACAGTACAACCTACTGTGTCTTTTGGTAAGACTGGCGCCACTACTGATTTACTAGCAGCTACATTAACTACTAAAGCTGCTGTTAAAGGGAGGGATAAATTTGCACCTTTACATGGGGATGGTTTAACAACTCTAACAGCCAGTGTCAAAATTGGTGCTACTGCAACTACCTTATCTGGAAGATTTTACTGGAAGGGTATTCTTATTGAGGATTAATAATGGCTATTAACGGATCTACAATCAATGGAGCAGCTATAAATAGCCTAATTGGAGAAGTGTATTCAGTGTCTATCTCTGAATCTACACAACTTCAAGGGTATGACACTCCACTTGGTCCATATTATCCTGTATCCTCTTCTATTGAGTATGCAACTGATTTAACATATACTCAGACATTTACTATATCAGAAGTTGTATCTTTAGTATTAACTGAATTACAAACTATTAACTCATCTCTTACAATAGCAGAGATCATAACTATTATAGATGATATACTAGTTAGTTATAATTCTACTATTTCTGAGAGTATAGTTTATACTTCTACTCTTACTGGATTAATTTATCAACTAGAACTATTAATAGAAAGTGTTAGTCTAAGTGATTCTGTTAGTGATAAAGTTATTTTTATTAACACTATTAGCAATATACTTTCTATAATAGATAGTATTGACTATGGTACTCAAGAAACTATAGTAGATCTATTAGTATTAGATGCAACTTTAGTGGATTTATATAAATCTTATGCTACTTTAATAGAATCAGTAATTAATACTGATACTTTATCACCTAGTCATATATCTATTATATCTTTATCAGATGAATGGAGTCTATTAGGAACTTCAACATCTAAATCACAAATATACAATGTCATTATCGATGATTTTATTCTTTCTGTTCCTACTACTTCTGGCCAGAATGCGTATTTAGGATATGCTCTATCTCCAGAGACAAATTCTATAACTACTTATACTAATTATAATTTTGATGGTAGTTGTGAATATGAAGGTAATTATTATTTCTATAATTCTACAGGGTTATATAAGTATGGTGGAACTACTGATAATAATGTAGCTATCCGATCTATTATAGAAACTGCTGGAATGAGTTTTGGCACTACTAATAAAAAATCTATCCCAAGTATATATTTAGGAGCTACAAACTCAGGTGGATTAATTTTAAAAGTTAGAGTAGATGGTATAGGCGAAATATTCTATAAGTTAAATAAGTATACTAATCATTTACAAACACAGAAAATTGATGTAGGCAAGGGTTTACTTGCTAGGTATTTTCAATTTGAATTAATAGTTGATGCAACTTCTTTTGATATGGAGAGTATAGATTTTATGCCTATGGAAGTTAAGAGGAAATTATAATGGCATTTCAAGATATGAATGGGGAAGTAATTGTCCCTGATGTAGATAATTGGTTAAATGTTTTAAATGATTATGCTGAATCAGCAGTAAGATCGGCAGATAGTGTAGCTCAAGGTTTATTAGGGTTTAGCGCTGATTCATATCAGCCTAATGTTACTTTCGACTCTATTACTACACATGTAGGAGTAGGTACTGCTACTAAACCAGTAGCTCCAAGTATTAATACTACCACACATACTCCACCATCTCCACCTTTAATTACATTACCAGTAATAGAAGATATAGGAGTTCCTCCTACTTTTACTGAGCCTGACCCCTCATTAAATATACCCACAGTTCCCTCTCCATTAGATGCAAGTATCCCAGTAAAAGATTTTACTATAAATACTAGTTTTGATTATCCTATTGCTCCTAGTGATCCATTACCAGATGTCCCTACTTTACTATCGCTAAATATACCTACAGCTTCAGCTTTAGACATCCCTTTATTTGATTTAGATTTTCCTACTTCCAACTCTTTAGTAGTTCCAGGAGTTACTTTTTCTTTTAATGAAGATTTATATTCATCTCCACTATTAACTGGTATAAAGGATGAGTTGCTCTCTAGATTAGCTGGTGGCACTGGGTTATCACCAGAAGTAGAGGAGGCTTTATGGTCTAGAGCTAGGGATAGAGAGTCTAGGGCTTCATTATTAGCTGAAAGAACTCTATTGATAGATAGGGCTTCTACAGGATTTAGTCGTCCAACGGGGGCTACTCAAGCTGCCTTAGATCAGATTGTACAAGAAACTCAAGCTAAGATTATAGATCTTAGTAGAGAGATAATGATTAAACAAGCTGAGTTAGAACAAGAGAATATAAAAACTTCTATTCAGCAAGCTATAACTCTTGAAGATTTACTAATTAAAGAGCATCAGCAAATAGTCCAAAGAGCTTTTGAAGTTGCTAAATATATTCAAGATATTGCAGTTGAAATATTTAAGATTCAAGTTAGTGTATTTCAAAGTGAAGTAGAAGCATATAAAGCATTTGCCACTGCCTACTCAGCTAGAGTCCAAGCAGAACTTAGTAAAATAGAAATATTCAAAGCTGAGATAGAAGCTGAAAAGTTAAAAGGAGATATTAACGAACAGAATATTAGAATCTATCTTGCTAGATTAGATGGTGTTAAAGTTAATGTAGAGATATATAAAACATTAGTAGAGACTATCTCTGAAAAGCTTAAAGCTGAAAATCTTAAATTAGAGACTTATAAATCTGATATTCAAGCGTATACAGCTCTTGTAGGAGCTAAGGCTGCTGAATATGGAATGTATGCAGATCAGATGAAAGGTGAGTTAGCCAAGGTAGATGTATTTGAAGCTAAGGTCAAAGCTTTTGTATCTAGAATACAAGGATATGCAGCTACTTCAGATGTAGTAATTAAAAAAGCTCAAATGGCTGTAGATATTCAAGAATTGAATATTAAGAAATATGAAGCTGATATAGAAGCATTTATTAAACAAGTACAAGCTGATCAGTTAGTATATCAAGCAGCTGTTGATCTTTATAAAGGTGAGACTCAGATGTATTTGGCTGATGTACAATTAGCTCAAGCATCAAGTGAACTAGCTCTAAAATCTGCTGAAAACACTATAATACAGAATAAATATAAATCTGATTTAGGTATTACAAATGCTCAAATTACTTTAGAGAGTTTAAAGAGTTCATACACTGCTATGCTTAATGCTAGAATAGCTGCTGGTTCTATATATCAATCTATAGGTACTTCTGCTTTATCCGCTATAAATGTATCTGCTAGTCTATCTGGTGGTGTTAGCTATAGTGGTAATGAAAATAGAAATTATGCTTTATAAGGAAACAATTAATGGCGTATAGTCCAGAACAATTAAAGAAAATAGGAGCTAATTTTACTTCTCCTACCCCTTCTCCTGCTGGAAGAAGTACTCAACGTTCCCAAGCTTCTGCTGGGACTAAGAGCACCATCGCTGGTAATGCAGATGCTAGTGGAACAGGCGCTAATACTCCATCAGCTATTAAAACTGGTGCTCAAAATGTAGTAAAGATACTGGGAGGTGATCCTGGAATCTTAGATCAATCTATAGGCACTACTCTATCTAATACTGCTAGTAATATAAGTAATAAAGGTATTTTTGGGGCTGCTGCTCAAGGCGCAGCTACTTCTGCTAAAGAACTAGCTACTGAATCAACTAATTCTGGAAAGGCGTTAATAGAAGTAGGCAGAAATGTATTATTTGGTAAAGGGGGTATACCAGAATCTACTGATGTAACTCCTGTATCAACTACTCCTTCTACACCTATAACTCAAGCTCCTGCTGCATTCAAACCTGTATCAGAAGCAACGGGCCCAAATAGAGGGTCGATATCTGGAGATACTTCTCTTTCTCAAGATGAAAAAGGTAAGTTAAGTATTAATACTCCTAATGGATCAACTAGCACAATTCAATTTAATAATGGTAAAATGCTATCTCCAGAGAGTTTAGATTATTTATCTAAAACTATTGATAGGAATAGTAGACCTGAAATACAAGCTAACTTTGCTAAACAAGCTGAAATATCTAATCAAAGATACGCTGATGCAGCAGCGATGGATAAATCATCTAAATTAGAAGGTTTAAGAAATGCTTATCTAAAAGCATCTGCTCAAGGTAGGAGTGAATTATCTGGTAGACTAGGAGACCTATACAAACAGGAATTGTCCGCTAGTACTGATGCGAATACACAAGGTATTACTGAAAATGCTAAGATGGCTGACATAGCTTTTAAACGTAGGGAAGCTGCTGGTAAAGAAAATATATCTATAGGTAACTTAGAGAATGAACAAAATAAAAGTTTTTTAAATTTCAGACAAAGTGCTGAAACATCTGGTACCTTTTCTCCTTCTGCTGGAGCTGGAGCTTTTAAACAAATTTATGGAAGACCTATTACCCATAGTGATTTAAGTTTAATTCTTCCAAGTGAGGATATGACAGAAATTACTAGTTCTAATAATGATCCTTCTATAATTGCTAAAATACTAGCTAAAAATGGTATAGATAAAGAAAGTGCTAACTCGGTACTTGCAAGTTTACAACAATAATTAAAGGAACCAAATGGCGAATTACTTAGGAAATTTAGAGGGTTATGGTGGTGATTCTTATGAGTCTTCTCCTTTACCTACTGTAGGTAGGAGAACAAGTCCCCAAAAGAAACAACTAGGAACAACTCCTTCTAGGGATTATTTCTCTGAGTATCTCCAAAAAGCGCCCTCTGAAGATGAACCAGGATTAACAGGAAATTTAAGAAAAACCTTCTTAGCTAGTACTGTTAACCTTGGTGGAGCTACTATTGAAGTAGGTAGAAAACTAGGATTAATCCCTGATGATACAGCTACTAGAGAACAAATTAAAGGCGCTGAATCAGCTAAGAAGTTAGTTGAATCTACTTCTCCATCTTTCAAGGAAGAAGCTGCTAAACAATTATTTGATAAAGATGGTAACTATACTGGAGATTTTACAGCTACTACCCTAGCTCATAGATTGGCTGCCAGTGCTCCAGATATTTTAGCTACTATTGCTCCTGCTGGAGGTTTAACTAAATTAGCTAATGCTTCTAAGATTGTAAAGGAGCTGGGAGTAGGTGGTGCTTTAGGCGCTAGTATGGCTGAGGGGGTAGTCGCTGGTGCAGAGAATGCTAATCAAACTAGACAAGAGGCTCTTAATACTCCTATTGAAGTTTATAGGAAGAATCCTTTATTTCATCAAACCCTCTCGGAGATTGATCCTACCCTACCACTTCCTCAAAGAGAAGAGTTAGCTAAAGGTATCTTAGCTGATAAGGCTGCTAATGATGTATTCACTGATACATCTATTAGTACTGGGGGTATTGGATTACTTACTGGTGGTGGTGCTATTGGCACGTTGGTAGGTGGTGGCGCTGGTAAGATTACCAGGAATGTATTTAAAGCTATAGGCAAGGATGCTGCTAAAGAAGCTGCTCAAGAAATGCCACAATCTTATGGTGAGCAATTAATTTCTAATAAAGCTATTAAAGATTATGTTGACCCTACTAAAGATATTCATGAAGGTGCATTAAATGCATTGGTAGAAGGAGGTATTGTAGGTGGTGTAATGGGTGGTGGTATGGCTGGAGTCACTCATCCATTTACTGGACAGCCTGTTAAGCCTGGAGAAGAGAATAAAAAGATTGATAAGTTCTCTGATCAATCCTCTATTTCTAATCCTACAGTTTCAAAAGTATATAATAAATATGCTGATAGCTTTGCTAGAAGTATCAATAATGAAGATGAAAATTATTCTAAAGTTTATAATGCTACCCTCTCTAATTTAAGAAATCTTACTCTTCCTAAGAAAGATAAACCTGTAGATCCAATTATTAAACAGGAAGCTGAACAAGCTATTAAGGATATTACCTCTGCCCATGAAAGTAGAGCAAGGACTGAAGCTATTTCTAAATCTTTACAAGAAGAAAAGAATAACGCAGTTAAAGTTGGACAGGAGAGTGCTGATAGTAGTGTTGCTTCTGATAATAAGTTAACACCTGAAGAAGAGCTTAAGGCTACTTCTTCTAAAGCTACCCCAGAGGTTCCTAAAGCCCCTGAAGCTACCCCAGAGGTTCCTAAAGCCCCTGAAGCTATCCCAGAGGTTCCTAAAGCCCCTGAAGCTACCCCAGAGGTTCCTAAAGCCCCTGAAGCTATCCAAGAGGTTCCTAAAGCCCCTGAAGCTACCCCAGAGGTTCCTAAAGCCCCTGAAGCTATTAAAGAACCAACCATAGCTTATCATCCTAGATTTGGTGAAGTTAATATTACTTCTATTAATCCAGATGGCACCGCTGATTTTACTTATCAAAAGAATGGTAAGCAAGTTAGTGGTTTAGCTCCAGTTAATCTTTTAACTGATAAACCTAAATCAAAAGAAGCAGTACCTACAGAAGTTATACCTTCTCAAAAAGAGAAATCTACAGAGAAATCTACTAAAGTAGAAAATAATTCTTTACTAGAAGAAATAGAATCTATAGAGAATAGAAAAGCACCTATAAATATTCAGGGTACTCTCTTTAAAACTAAAACTAGAGAAGCGTTAGTACAAGAAAAAATATCTAAGAATACTAGAGAATTAGAGGGTCTTAAAGCAGAATTATCTTTATTTGAAGGAAGCACAGATAAGAATTCTAAACAATATGTAGAAGAATTAAAATCTAATATAGAACATTTTACTAATCAAAATAAAGAGTATAATGATTTAATTCCTGAATTACAAAAGAGAGATGCAAGAGATTCTAGAAGATCTGATGTTAAAGGATACATGCAGTCTACTAAAGATGAATTAGATGCCGCTGTTAAAGATGGCGATTTATCTAAAGTAGAGGCTCAAAAAATAGTAATTGAGGCTTCTTCTATCTCTAATTCTTTAGAGGCTACAGATTATATTCAAAATAAGATAGATGAGGCACAGAAACAAAATGCCAACAAGATCAAAGGCCCAACAACGACTAATGTTAGCGGCAGCACACAATCCCAAGTTCGCCAAGAAAGTAAAGATACCACAGGAAGTAGCGGAGGAGTTCGTACAAGCGGATCAGAAAATGGGAAGATTGAAAAAGACAGGAAGACAAAAGAACTAAGAGATCAAATAGCTACTAAGACTCAAGAGCTTAGAGCTATGGCTGATCAAAAGAAAGCTGGTGAGGATACACATGGATTTAGGGATAGAGCTGCTGAGATTGTAAAGTTAGAAGCTGAATTAGAAGCCCATTTAAAAACTAAAGTTCCTACAACTAAAGTTACACCTGAAAAGAAAGCTGCTCCTAAAGCAAAGAAGGTAGTTAAAGAGCCCACTCATAACTTAGTTAAACAACAAGAGATAACTTTTGATGCTTCTAATCTACCAACTGAAAATGATCCTTATGGACTTAGTATTTTAACTAATAAACTAACTCCAGAAGAACAAAAATCTATTAAGGCAGTAGTAGTAAAAACTCCATCTAAACAAGCTCAGAAAGCTGATGTCATGATAGAGTATACCAACGCTAATGGAAGCAAAGGGTATAAGACAGTATCTATCCCTATTAAATCTATTATCAATCTACCTGCTAAAGTCTTAGAAGTTAAAGATGTAATAAAGAAAAATAATACTATTAATGAAGCATTAGTTGCTATAGATAATGTAGAAGATCAAGTTGATATAGAAGTAGCTAAAGAAGTATTTGAAGAAAACCTTCCTCCTCAGACAGTTATTAATGATGTAGAAGAAGACTCTACTGAGTATGTTCCAAAAGTACTAGATGACTTAGTTAGTGATGAGGAGACTGTAGTAGATGATTCTATTATAGATCAAGCAATTATTAATGAGATTAATAAAGCTACTAATAAAGCTAAAGAAGCTTCTACAGAATTAACTCCAGAACAAGATGAGGAATATGCTAATCTATTAGCATCTATAGATGCTATAGACAAACAGATTGCTTATGAAAAAGGAGCTGCTGATCCTGATAAAGAACTATTAAATGAGCTTAGATTAGAGAGAGGAGTATTAGCTTCTAGACGAGATGCTATAGTTGTTGTTGAAAGGAAGGACGTAGTTAAAACAAGAATTAGAGCCTCAGACATGGAGACTAGGGATGAAGTAGATAGTGAAGGTGAAGTTCAGACTTTAAGACTAGATATTTCTGATAAGGATGCTTGGAGAAAGCCTACTAAAATAGTTATTAATCATGCTGCCAACTTTGATATATTTACTAAAATCAAAAATGGGTTGAATCAAATTTTATTAGGTAATGGATTAACATTTGAATATGTAGAAGATTTTGCTACTAAAGATTGGTCTAAGACTCCTATCGCTCATTCTACAGATCTAATGTATGCTAATGGTGTACATAAGAAGTTAGCTGATGGCACTACTCATATTTATATCAATGGTGCTAGATTCCCTAATCCTATGAATATGGTTGGGACTATTGCTCATGAGCTAGTTGGTCATTATGGTGTTAGAGCTTTATTTGATGTTGAGGTAATGGACAGGGATGGTAACTTAATTATTGAGAATAAGTACGATGAGTTTTTATTATCCATGCTTAATAACAAGGATGGTGGTAAACTAAAAGATGATATTATGGCTACTATGACTGGGTGGGACTCCTATCTATACTCATGGATGGCTGTTAATATTGACGGCTTTGCTAATATGAACTCTACTCAAAAGAAACAGGCTTATATAGATAGAGTTAATAACCTCCCTTCTCATCAGAAAGTAGTATTTAATTCTGTAGATACTAATGGTAAAGCAATAAAAAAGGTTATACCTCTAAGTGTAGCCCTCAAATTAGCTGATGAATACATGGCTGAGTTAGCAAAAGCTAAGTTTATTAGTGATACTACGTTTATTAAGAATAGAGTTGGATTAGGTGATAAATCAAGTCCTAAAAGGACTGACCTTAGAAGGAATAGAGAGAACTGGTTAAATAATATTATTAGTAAGATTAAACACTTATTAAAAAGGTATTATGGTAATAGTTTTGATACTCTTACTAGAGAAGATTTAGAAAGTGCTATAGCTGAATCCACTGATCGTATCTTTGATACTATTAATCCAGCAGAACAATGGTTCTCAGATAAACCTTTTGGTAAGATTCCAACTGTTGCTAATGAGAGTGCTGAAGTTAATAGTGATGTTAGGGATGGAAATCAATCTTACTCTATTGGTGACACTCAATTACCTCCAGAACAGATTATTCATCAATACTCTCCTTATAGTCTATTAGAAGATGAGAAAGCTTTTGGGTCTGTGTTCTTAAGTGGATTTGGTGAATTATCAGATAATGTATTTACTAGGGCATATAAGAAGTTTAATAATACTCTTAAACATACTCCTATCTTAAAATCTATGAGAGTCTTCGGGGATATGCAATATGAAGAAGCTTATTCTGGTATTGCTAATATTACCAAAGGTAAGATTGCTAATATAGAAGAGGCTACTACTGCCCTCTCCCATGCTTTAAAAGGCTTAGATCCATTACAAAACCAAGCGGTGTTAGAGTATTTTATTACTAAAGGTGCTAAAGTAGATGACTTACCTGTAACTGCCATCCAAAAGAAAGTTATTCTTAAAGCTAAAACTGCAATTAGAGAAACAGGAAAGTATCT
>Ga0208509_1000051_pt1 | contig 62932 bp, 53 predicted proteins | sample LakWasMeta7_HOW4_2_FD_183857 | JGI IMG/M metagenome (GOLD analysis project Ga0208509, IMG submission 183857) | Freshwater sediment methanotrophic microbial communities from Lake Washington under simulated oxygen tension - Sediment Metagenome... | ecosystem: Environmental > Aquatic > Freshwater >...
ACATATTGGCGTACTCGGCAAGCTGGAACATGGCCCAGGACATGCCGGAATACTCCACCATGTGCCCCGCGACAATTTCTGCTTCACCCTCGACGACGTCAAAAGGATGGCGATTGGTTTCGGCCAAGCTGGAAATCACATAGACAACAAATACAGGCAACAGTGGCAACCAGTTCCAGGAAAGGAAATTGAGACCCATGTGCGCAAACTGTCCCTTGCCCTGCCCAACCACGATGTCGGTCAGGTTCATGCTGGAGGACACCATTAGAACCACAACCAGGCAAAAACCCATGGCGATTTCATAGCTGACCATCTGTGCGGAGGCTCGTAACGACCCCAAGAACGCATATTTGGAATTGGATGCCCAACCGGAGATGATGACTCCATAGACCTCCATGCCGGCAATCGCCATGACAAACAGCAAACCGGCATTGATATTGGCCAAGGCAACATCCGGACCAAACGGAATCACAGCCCAAGCCGCCATCGACGGCATGATGGTCAAAACCGGGCCCAGGAAAAACAAACCTTTGTTGGCTGCCGCTGGAACCAAAATTTCTTTGGTCATCAGCTTCAAGGAATCAGCGATGGGCTGCAACAAACCCCATGGACCCACGCGATTGGGACCTAGCCGGACCTGCACATACCCCAGAAGCTTGCGCTCCCACAGCGTCGTATAGGCGACCGCGCCCATCAACGGCAATACCACAGCCACAATCTTGATCAAGGCCCAGATTACCGGCCATGCCAAATCAGTCCACCAAGCCTGAGCAATCAAGGTCAAGCCATAGTTGTACAACGTATCAATCATGACACCACCTCCGGTACGGGTTGCGCACCGGCGCGGCCGTCCGCGGTGAGTTGCAGTGAACTGGCACGCCGCACAATGCTGTCCAGTTGGTAAATGCCGGCCACACATGGCTCAATTTCAGTGTGTGCAGCCGAGGCCTTGGACGCTTTACAGGCGTTATTGAGAAGTGCACTTGGCACTTGCGCCGGTACACCACCATCGTTGCCCGCATGCATATGCGACAAGACTTCCTGAGAAGATTCGAAATCAAATCCAGAGAGACCCAGAACATTCGCCAGCGCACGAATGACCTTCCACGCCGGCCGCGCCTCACCCAAGGGCTTGACAACTGCATAGAAGCTCTGGATTCGTCCCTCGGCGTTGATATAGGTACCAGGAGTCTCGGTGAACGGCGCAATGGGCAGCAACACATCACTGCATTCCATGTTGGCCTGGAACGGACTCAAGGTCACTACCATCTCGGCTTGCTTCAACGCAGCCATCGCAGCGCTGCCGCTTGCCGAATCAAACTCCGGCTCATTGTTCAACAAAATCACGGCCTTCAACCCACCTGACAGCATCTGCGCTGCGTTGAGTCCGCCACTCCCGGGTAGAACGCCAGCCAACTGCGCGCCCACGGTGTTGGCGGCTTCTGTCAGATAGCCAACGGAAGCACCAGTGTGTGCACCAATCCAATTCGCCAGCACCAGAATCTGACTGGCCTGCGCGTGGTGTGCCGAAGCATTTCCCAGCAATATGGCCTTGCGCTCGCCGCCCAGCAGGGCCTGCGCGATGTCCTTCGCTATGGCGGTGGCCTGTCCGTCTTGCGGTGCGGCAACGCCTTTCTCGGCCGCAATCGCACACGCAATATCCGCCAGAGACCGAACCCACTGCGCGGAGGGCGCCAGCAAGGTATTGCGCACGGGCAGAGCCCACGCGACGGGAGCCGCACTGATGACGCTGACAGCACAGCCACGCTTGGTCGCCTGGCGGATGCGCTGGGCAAACAGCGGATGATCCTTGCGCAGGTTGGACCCGACCACCAACACCCGCTCCAAGTTGGACAGCTCTGCAATCGGCATGCCCAAGTAGCGCGCACCTTCTTGGGCGCCGGGGAACTCTGCGTTTCGCAAGCGGTAGTCGATGTTTTCGCTGCCCAATCCGCGCACAAGAGCACCCGCCAAGTACAACTCTTCCAGTGTGCTGTGGGGGCTCACCAGGGCACCAATGGCACCTGCACCATGGGATGACTTGATACCCTGCAAACCATGAGCCACGTATTCCAGGGCGGTCTGCCAGTCAACGCTCTTCCAGACGCCACCCTGTTTGAGCATGGGGGTTGTGAGTCGCTCGGCGCTGTTCAAGGCCTCGTAGGAGAAGCGGTCCCGATCTGCAATCCAGCATTCATTGACGGCTTCATTTTCAAGCGGCACAACACGCATCACTTTGTTGTTCTTGACCTGAACAATCAAATTGGTCCCGGTGGAATCGTGCGGACTGATGGACTTGCGGCGGGACAGTTCCCACGTGCGTGCGCTATATCGAAAAGGTTTGCTCGTCAGCGCGCCAACCGGGCAGATATCAATCATGTTGCCGGACAACTCCGAATCAATAGACTGCCCCAGAAAGGTTTCGATTTCGGCGTGCTCGCCGCGATGGGACATACCCAACTCCATCACGCCCGCTATCTCCTGCCCAAAACGGACACAACGCGTGCAATGGATACAACGACTCATTTCTTCCATGGACACCAGCGGTCCCACATCCTTGTGGAATACCACGCGCTTCTCTTCTTCGTAACGCGACGACGACCCACCGTAACCAACGGCCAAATCCTGCAACTGGCATTCACCGCCCTGGTCACAAATCGGACAATCCAGCGGGTGATTGATCAGCAAAAACTCCATCACCGATTTCTGGGCTTTGATTGCTTTATCACTCTTGGTCCGCACGATCATGCCCTGCGTCACGGGCGTCGCGCAAGCCGGCATGGGCTTGGGCATCTTCTCCACGTCGACCAGGCACATGCGGCAACTCGCCGCAATACTCAGCTTCTTGTGGTAGCAGAAATGGGGGATATAGGTGCCTGCTTTTTCGGCCGCATGCATGATCATGCTACCTTCAACAATGTCAACCTTCTTGCCGTCGAGTTCGATTTCGATCATCTTGGGACTCGCTCAAACGTAGGCTGGGACCATGCAGGTCTTGTGCTCTACGTGGTACTCAAATTCGTGTCTAAAGTGTTTGATCATGGCGCGAACGGGCATCGCCGCCGCATCGCCCAACGCGCAGATCGTGCGGCCCTGAATGTCTTCCGCAACGCTATCCAGCAGATCCATATCGGCAGGGCGCCCATGTCCGTGTTCAATGCGGTCCACCACGCGCGACAACCAACCGGTTCCTTCACGGCACGGCGTGCATTGGCCGCAGGACTCATGCATATAGAAGTAACTCAGGCGCTGCAGACTCTTGACCATGCACCGGCTGTCATCCAGGACGATGACAGCCCCCGACCCCAGCATGGACCCTGCCTTGGCAATGGAGTCGTAGTCCATGGTGCAATCCATCATGATGGACGCTGGCAAGATAGGAGATGATGACCCGCCTGGGATAACCGCCTTCAACTGGCGACCGGCACGCACGCCACCAGCCAATTCCAGTAGCTTAGAGAACGGCGTACCCATGGGCACTTCAAAGTTTCCAGGCATTTCTACGTCACCACTGACGGAGTAAATCTTGGTGCCGCCATTGTTGGGCTTGCCACACTCCAGATATGCTTGTCCGCCATTGCGGATGATCCATGGCACTGCGGCAAATGTTTCCGTGTTGTTGATCGTCGTCGGCTTCCCGTACAGACCAAAACTGGCAGGGAAAGGCGGCTTGAAGCGTGGCTGGCCTTTCTTGCCTTCCAGTGACTCCAACAGGGCCGTTTCCTCGCCACAAATGTATGCGCCAAATCCATGTGCCGCATGCAATTGAAAACTGAAATTGCTGCCCAAAATGTTGTTGCCCAACAGGCCGGCAGCACGCGCTTCCTCCAGGGCTTCTTCGAACCGGTCATAGGTCGAAAAAATCTCGCCGTGTATGTAGTTGTAGCCGACCGTAATGCCCATGGCAAAGGCGGCAATGGCCATACCCTCAATGACGATATGGGGGTTGAACTCCATGATGTCGCGGTCTTTGCAGGTACCCGGCTCACCTTCATCCGAATTGCAGACCAGGTATTTTTGACCGGGGAACTGCCGTGGCATAAAGCTCCACTTCAACCCCGTCGGGAACCCGGCACCACCGCGTCCACGCAGCGCCGACTCCTTGACCGTCGCGATAACCTGATCTTGCGTCATGGCCTCACCACCGCCGATACCGAGAACCTTGCGCAGTGCCTGATAGCCACCGCGCGCCTCGTAATCTTTCAGGCGCCAGTTAGAACCATCCAAACCCGCGAGAATCTGCGGATTGATATGCCGGTCATGGAAACAGGTCTGCACGCCAGTGGCGCGGAACTGAGAAAGAATGTGCTGCGCTGTCATCATTTGTCTCCCGCCGCCCGCAGACCATCCACCAGCTGATCCAGCTTCTCGGGAGTCATGAAACTGCACATGGAACGGTCATTCACCAACATGACAGGTGAATCCGCACACGCCCCCAGACACTCACTTTGTTGCAATGTGAACATCCCGTCAGCCGTGGTCTGCCCCATGGAGATACCCAATTTGCTCTCCAGATACTTCAGCGTACTGACACCGTCGCGCAACTGGCAGGGCAAATTGGTGCACACATTGAGCTTGTACTTGCCAACGGGACGCTGGTTGTACATGTTGTAAAAGGTGGTGACCTCGTGCACCGCCATGGGCGCCATTCCAAGGTATTCAGCGACAACGGCTTCACTGTCTGTGCTGACGTATCCAAGTTCTTGTTGAACGATGGCCAGACAGGCCATGACGGCGGACTGCTTCTGGTCGGCGGGGTACTTTGCCACTTCTTTGGCAAAGCGCGCCTTGGTAGATTCAGAGATCATCGATCAATCTCTCCAAAAACGATGTCCAGGGTACCGATGATGGAAACAGCATCGGCAATCATGTGGCCTTTGGCCATTTCATTCAATCCAGCGAGGTGCACAAATCCGGGCGCACGAATTTTCATGCGATAGGGCTTGTTCGCCCCCTCACTGACCATGTAAATGCCAAACTCTCCCTTGGGGTGTTCGACGGCCGCGTAGGCTTCACCTTCCGGTACATGAAACCCTTCCGAGAACAACTTGAAATGGTGGATCAGCTCCTCCATGTTGGTCTTCATGGATTCACGCGAAGGTGCGGCCACTTTGTGGTTGTCCGTGATCACCGGGCCGGGGTTGGCCCTGAGCCAGGTCACGCACTGCTTGATGATGTTGTTGGACTGCTTCATCTCTTCCATGCGGACGAGGTAGCGGTCATAAACATCTCCTGCACTACCGACCGGAATGTCAAACTCCATGCGATCGTAAACGTCATAGGGACGCTGTTTGCGCAAGTCCCAGGCAACGCCAGATGCCCGCAGCATGGCACCCGTAAAGCCCATATTCAATGCACGCTCCGGCCCAATGGCACCAATGCCAACGCAGCGTTGCTTCCAGATGCGATTCTCGGTCAGCAGCGTGTGGTACTCCTCCAGGCACTTGGGGAAGCGTTGCGTGAAATCGTCGATGTAGTCCAGCAGTGAACCCTGACGGTTCCGGTTTAGATCTTCTACGCCCTTGGCACTGCGGACCTTGCTCTCCTTGTACTGGGTCATGGTATCCGGCAGGTCACGGTACACACCTCCAGGACGGAAGTAGGCGGCGTGCATGCGCGCGCCACTGGCCGCCTCATACATGTCAAACAAGTCCTCGCGCTCGCGAAACGTGTAAATAAGGATGGTCGAGCTGCCGCAATCGTTGCCGTGGGAGCCCAAATACATCAGGTGATTCAACAGCCGCGTAATCTCGGCATACATGACCCGGATGTACTGCGCACGAATGGGAACCTCGATGCCCAGCAATCGCTCAACTGCCAAGCAATAGGCGTGCTCGCTGCACATCATCGATACGTAGTCCAGCCTGTCCATATAGGGCAAGTTCTGGATATAGGTCTTTGTTTCGGCCAGCTTTTCCGTAGCACGGTGCAGCATGCCGATGTGCGGGTCAGCTCGCTGGATCACCTCACCATCGAGCTCCAGCACCAGTCGCAAAACGCCGTGAGCCGCAGGGTGTTGCGGCCCAAAGTTGAGGGTGTAGTTCTTTATTTCAGCCATGAATCAAACCGCTTACTGCAAGCCCCCGTAGTTGTCTTCACGAATGATGCGCGGCGTGATTTCACGACTCTCAATGGTGACGGGCTGGTAGACGACGCGCGCCTGTTCGGCGTCATAGCGCATCTCCACATGCCCAGAGGTTGGAAAGTCCTTGCGAAACGGATGCCCGATAAACCCATAGTCGGTCAAAATGCGACGCAAGTCCGCATGCCCGCTGAACATGATGCCAAACAGATCAAAAGCTTCGCGCTCGTACCAATCCGCCGAAACCCAGATATCGGTAACCGAATCCACCATGGGCATGGCGTCGTCCGCCGCGAACACCTTGAAACGAAGGCGTTGATTCAAACTGACCGACAGCAACTGGACGACCACGCAAAACCGCGGTCCGTCATAACTGCCCCCTTTGTACTCGGAGTAATCCACTCCACACAGGTCAATCAGCTGTTCAAATTTGCAGCCAGTGGCATCGCGCAAGGTCAATGCAGCCGCATGGTAGTCGTCAGCCGAGACGACAACCTCAACCTCACCCAATGCAACTGAAGTCTTTCGGATCACGCCACCCAGAGCACTGACAACGGCCGCCTGGGTCGCTTCAGGAGTAACAGAAAATATTGTCATAGACCCCTTCTCAGACCCGCGCAATCGTTTCGGTACGGCGTATCTTGAGTTGCAACTGCATGATGCCGTAAATCAGGGCCTCAGCCGTCGGAGGGCAACCGGGCACATACACATCAACCGGCACAATGCGGTCACAGCCACGGACCACCGAATAGCTGTAGTGGTAGTAACCACCACCATTGGCACACGACCCCATGCTGATGACTCTGCGCGGCTCCGACATCTGGTCGTAGACCTTGCGAAAAGCCGGAGCCATCTTGTTGGTCAGCGTGCCGGCAACAATCATCAGATCGGACTGGCGAGGACTCGCACGAAAAACCTCAGCACCGAAGCGAGCGAGGTCATAGCGCGCCGTGGCGGAGTGCATCATTTCCACCGCACAGCACGCCAAGCCAAACGTCATGGGCCACACCGAGCCGGTCCTGGCCCAGTTCATCACCGAGTCGTAACTGGTGGTGACAAAGCCCTCTTTTAGAACACCTTCGATCATTTGCTACTCCCAGTCCAGGGCACCTTTTCGCCACATGTACACAAAACCAATGGTCAACACGCCCACGAACTCCACGCCAATCAAAAACCCGAACATGCCAAGCTCCTTGAGCGCAACTGCCCAGGGAAACAAGAACGCTGTTTCGAGATCAAACAAGATGAACAAAATCGCTATCAGGTAATAGCGGACGTCAAATTTCATCCGGGCGTCTTCAAACGCCTCGAAACCACATTCGTAGGGGGAGTTTTTTGCTTTATCGGGCCGATTGGGGCCCAATATGTAGCCGATGACTTGTGGCGCAACACCAATGCCGATGCCGACCAAGATGAACAAGAGAGCAGGAAGATATTGATCGAGGTTCATCTTGCGTTTCTTATCACCAATTCAGACCGACCCAACAATTGGGTCCGCCAAATACCATTTTGGTGCCGTCGGCGAGACTCGAACTCGCACAGCTCTCGCCACTACCCCCTCAAGATAGCGTGTCTACCAATTTCACCACGACGGCGGCTTTTTTTATCTGTATTGCGTGAGGAACCCGGAGGTATTTTGCTTTTCAGACAAGCCTAGAGTTTACCCTGAATTTGCCCCTCATCCCAAAGGGACAAGGCAATTAAAGTAGCAATCATTTCGCGGGGATCTGCCCCACTCCGGAGGCCGCTGCGGCTGGCGCCGAGGCAGCTTCAGCCACGGCGGGAGCCACGATCGCGGCACCTTCCAGAACGCTACCCGAACTGGCTGGGCGCAGGTTACCGAAATATGCCAAAGCCAGCGTACAGACAAAGAACACGGTAGCCAAAACAGCCGTCGTCCGGGACAGGAAATTGGCGCTGCCGCTGGCGCCAAACAGGCTGCCCGAGCCACCGCTGCCGAACGCCGCGCCCATGTCGGCACCTTTTCCGTGCTGCACCAAGATCAGGCCAATCATGGCCAGGGCCGACAGCATCTGAACCGTCAAAACAATCGTCAACACAATATTCATTCTCAACTCCAATAGGAAAAATACGCCGCAAACCCCGACTGCAATCAGTGGGCTGCTGCAATGATGGATAAAAAATCAACTGGCTTGAGGGACGCCCCCCCAACCAGTCCGCCGTCGATATCCGGCTGCGACAACAATTGGGCTGCATTGGCTGCGTTCATGCTACCGCCGTACAAAATGAGCATGCGATCCGCATGTGCGGTGGCTGCGCGCAACTGTGCGCGCAGTACCGCGTGCACCTGCTGCGCCTCTTGCGGGCTGGCGGTCTTGCCGGTGCCGATGGCCCAAACAGGCTCGTAGGCCACGACAATTTCACTGATGCAATGTCCGTTGGTATGGATGACCGCAGCCAACTGGCGTTTGACCACTTCTTCGGTGCGACCCGCTTCACGTTCGGCCAGGGTTTCACCCACACACACAATCGGCGTGATGCCCGCGGCCAACGCCCGCTGGGCTTTGATCGCAACCACTGCATCGGTCTCCCCATGGTACTGACGGCGCTCGGAGTGCCCCACCAGGCAATAGCGGGTACCAAAGTCGCGCAACATGGCAGCTGACACTTCACCGGTAAAAGCTCCGGCTTCATGCTGGGATACATCCTGTGCACCGAGCTCAATGCCGGTTCCTGCCGCCAGCCGCTGGACCTGCGCCAAATACGGCGCGGGAACACACACTGCGACCAGACAGGAAGCACCCGCAACACCGGCCGCCAACGCGGATACCAGCGCCTCGTTGGCCGGGGCTGACCCGTTCATCTTCCAGTTGCCTGCAATCAGCTGCTTTTTCATGCTGCACTCCAAGTCAAAACAATCTTGCCCACATGCTGGTTGGACTCCATCAAGGCATGGGCCTGCGACGCACCGCTGCCACTGGCCTGGCTGGCATCAACGGCGGGGAACACGCTGTGCACCACAGGCTTGATCCGTCCCGCCGCCAACAGCGGCCAGACTGTTTGCAGACAGGCTTGGGCAATCCTGGCTTTGAAAGCTACCGGCCGCGCGCGCAACGTAGACCCGGTAATGGTCAGGCGCTTGCGCATCACCAGCCCGGCGTTGATTTCTGCCTGTACGCCACCCTGCACGGCAATGATGACCAGACGCCCGTCTTCGGCCAAGCATTGCACTTCCTTGGCCACGTAGCTACCCGCCACCATGTCCAGAACCACATCGACGCCACGCCCATCGGTGAGTCGCAGCGCCTCCGCTTGAAAATCCTGCGTCTTGTAGTTGATGGCATGGTCCGCACCCAATGCCAGGCACGCGGCGCACTTTGCATCGCTGCCGGCCGTGGCAATCACCGTGGCGCCCAAGGCCTTGGCCACTTGAATGGCGGTGACACCGATGCCGCTGCTGCCGCCCTGAACCAACAGGGTTTCACCGCTTTGCAGGGCGCCGCGATCAAACACATTGCTCCAGACGGTGAAAAACGTCTCGGGCAAAGACGCAGCCTCGACATCACTCAAACCCACAGGTACCGGCAGGCACTGCCCCACCGGAGCCACGCAATACTCGGCATAACCGCCACCCGCGACCAGCGCGCACACGCGGTCACCAACCTTCAGCTGCGCCAGCTGCATAGCCTGGGCGTCGCCACCTTCGATAACCCCGGCCACTTCCAGCCCGGGAATATCGGAGGCCCCGGCCGGCGCCGGGTACATGCCCGCACGCTGCAGCACATCGGGGCGATTGATGCCACTGGCGCCCACACGGATCAGCACCTCGCCCGCGCCCGCAACGGGCACAGGACGGTCTGCCAGACGCAAAACGTCGGGCCCGCCAAAGGATGAAATTTCAATAACGTTCATAGAAAAATCAATCGATAGCCCTCGTCATTGCTGACCGCAGAGCTATCAAATTGCTAGCAAACAGACCCTATCAACCTTGGTCAGACGACTGTGCCGGACGGTCCAGCAAAGCCTTCATGGACAGCTTGATACGGCCTTTTTCGTCAGTTTCCATGACCTTGACCTTGATGATCTGGCCTTCGGTCAGGTAGTCGGATACCTTTTCCACACGCTCATGGGCGATCTGGCTGATGTGCAGCAAGCCGTCCTTGCCGGGCAACAAATTAACCAGTGCGCCGAAGTCCAGAATCTTGGTGATGGGGCCTTCGTAGACCTTGCCAATTTCCACTTCCGCGGTGATCTGCTCGATGCGGCGCTTGGCTTCTTCGGCCTTGGCGGGATCGGCCGAGGCGATGGTGATGGTGCCGTCTTCGTCGATGTTGATCTGCGTGCCGGTTTCTTCGGTCAGCGCACGGATCACGGAGCCGCCCTTGCCGATCACGTCACGGATCTTCTCGGGGTTGATCTTCATCGTGAACAGGCGCGGTGCGAAGTTGGACACTTCGGTCTTGGCCTCGGACATCGCTTCTTGCATCTTGCCCAGGATGTGCATGCGGGCTTCCTTGGCTTGGGCCAAAGCGACTTGCATGATTTCCTTGGTGATGCCCTGGATCTTGATGTCCATCTGCAGTGCGGTAATGCCGTTGGTGGTACCGGCAACCTTGAAGTCCATATCACCGAGGTGGTCTTCGTCACCCAGGATGTCGGTCAACACCGCGAAGCGGTTGTCTTCCTTGATCAGGCCCATGGCGATGCCGGCCACGTGGGCTTTCATCGGCACGCCAGCGTCCATCAGCGACAGGCAGCCGCCGCAGACCGAAGCCATCGACGAGGAACCATTGGACTCGGTGATTTCCGACACCACGCGCATGGTGTAGGGGAACTCTTCCTTGGTCGGCAAGCACGCTACCAGGGCGCGTTTGGCCAGACGGCCGTGACCGATTTCGCGACGCTTGGGTGTGCCCACGCGACCGGTTTCGCCGGTGGCGAACGGAGGCATGTTGTAGTGCAACATGAAACGGTCTTCGTAGTCGCCGCTCAAGGCGTCGATACGTTGTGCATCGCGCTCGGTACCGAGCGTCGTCACGACCAAAGCTTGGGTTTCACCGCGGGTGAACAGAGCAGAACCGTGGGTACGGGGCAGCACGCTGTTGCGGATTTCGATGGCGCGCACCGTGCGGGTGTCGCGGCCATCGATACGGGGCTCGCCTGCCAGAATCTGGCCGCGAACGATCTTGGCTTCGATTTCAAACAACAGGCCTTCGATGGCCACGCTGTCAAACGCTGCGCCCTCAAGCTTCAGAGCAGCCATGACTTCGGAGTAGGCAGCGCGGCAAGCTTGTGTGCGGGCTTGCTTGTTGCGGATCTGGTAAGCGGCTTCCAGCTTGGCTTTGGCCAGGCTGTCGATCTTGGCGATCAGCGCTTCGTCCTTGGCGGGGGCCTTCCAGTCCCACACCGGCTTACCGGCGTCACGCACCAGTTCGTGGATGGCGTTGATGGCGATATTGCCTTGCTCGTGGCCATAGACCACGGCGCCCAACATGATTTCTTCGGACAGTTGCTGGGCTTCGGATTCCACCATCAGCACGGCCGCTTCGGTACCGGCAACGACCAGATCCAAGATGGAGTCTTTGCGCTGGGTCTGGCCAGGGTTCAACACGTATTCACCGTTGACATAACCCACGCGGGCGGCACCAATGGGGCCGTTGAACGGCACGCCGCTGATGGACAACGCAGCGCTGACCGCGATCAGGGCCGCAATATCAGCATCCACTTCGGGGTTCAGCGACACGGTGTGCACGACCACGTGCACTTCGTTAAAGAAGCCTTCAGGGAACAGCGGGCGAATGGGACGATCGATCAGGCGACTGGTCAGCGTCTCGAATTCGCTGGGGCGGCCTTCGCGCTTGAAGAAGCTGCCGGGGATCTTGCCGGCGGCGTAGGCCTTTTCCAAGTAGTCAACGGTCAGCGGAAAGAAATCCTGACCGGCTTTGCCTTCGGTCTTGGCAACCACGGTGGCCAGCACCACGGTACCGTCCATATCCAGCAGCACGGCGCCGGTGGACTGGCGTGCCATTTCGCCGGTTTCCATGGTCACGGTGTGTTGACCCCATTGGAAGGTCTTGGTAACTTTGTTGAAAATGCTCATTGTTGTATCTCCTGATAGTGCGGGAATCCGCTGGCAGGTAAAGGCCACCTGCCAAGCCCGGAGGCAACAACGCAGAACACGATGCCATTCCAGAGAAACTCAGATTGCGGTTCAAATAAACCGCCAATTTCCTTGGAATGACACAGCTTCGCTCTGTTTTTGCCGTCTCCGAAGTAAAAAACGCCTGAGCTAGTGAACTAACTCAGGCGTCTGTCATTTGGTGCAACGCTTACTTGCGCAGGCCCAACTTGGCGATCAGCGCGACGTAACGGTCGTGGTCCACGCGGTTCAAGTAGGCCAGCAGGCTCTTGCGGGTGTTGACCATGCGCACCAGACCGCGGCGACCGTGGTGGTCTTTGGCGTGGGTCTTGAAGTGGGGCATGAGTTCGTTGATGCGGGCGGTCAACAGTGCAACTTGCACTTCTGGACTGCCGGTATCGGATGGGCTGCGGGCGTTGTCTTTGACAACAGCGGCTTTGATGCTGGATGCAATCATTTCTATTTCCTAGGTATGGTTTTCAACTTGCGCCGGGTGCTGGAACTGCTCCTGGCGTGCGCCCTGCCGTATGCAAAGCCTCTCGATTATAGCCCGATTCAGGGGCGTTGCATCTTGCAGGTGGTGGGCAGCTCCGCCGCCTCGGGCGCCAGGGTCTTGGCAACACGGAATCCATAGCCCGACCCCTCCACATCAAATTTGACACCCGGCGCACCCTGGCGATCCATGATCCCCACCACCAGCGGCTGCTGGAACTGGTGGTCGGCGGCACGCATGGTGCCAGACTGTCCAGCCATGGCCACGCTGGCCTTTTCGAGCTGCACCGCCACGGCCAGGATATCCAATGCGCCCGCCGTAACCGACGCACCCTGCCTGGCCGCGCCCTCCAGGGCCTGGGCCAGTGCTTCGATCAGGAGTTGCATGCGCATGTGCACGTAGTCGTCCGCCGCTGCGGGATAGCGTACCCGGAAGGATTTGTAGAACGCCTCGCTGGCGGCGGTCTGGACATTGGGCAGCCAATCCGCTACAGCCACCACCTTGCCAATACCCGCATCCCCGATGGCGGCAGGTGCGCCCAAAGCATTTCCATAAAACGTATAAAACTTGCCGTCAAAGCCCACCTCTTTGGCGGCCTTGACCAGCAAGGTCAGGTCATTGCCCCAATTGCCGGTGATCACCGCCTGGGCGCCGCTGGCCTTGATCTTGGCAACATAGGGCAGAAAATCCTTCACGCGGGCCATGGGGTGCAGCTCTTCGCCGACGATGTGCACGTCCGGCCGCTGCACACCCAACTGGCGCCGCGCCTCGCGCAACACCGATTGGCCAAAGCTGTAGTCCTGACCGATCAGGTAAACACCCTTGAGCGACTTGTCGTCCTTGATCACATCCATCAGCGCGGCCATGCGCATATCGGCATGGGCATCAAAGCGGAAGTGCCAGAAACTGCACTTCTCATTGGTCAACGTCGGATCGACCGCGGAGTAATTTAAAAACAGCACGCGCCGGGCCGGGTCACGCTCGTTGTGCTTGTTGATGGCATCAATCAGGACGGCCGCATTCGCCGAAGAATTACCCTGCAACACAATGCGCACGCCGTTGTCGATGGCCGAGCGCAGAGCCGACAGGGCCTCTTCATTTTGGCCCTTGCTGTCATAGCGCTCCAAGGCCAGCTTCACACCCGAGCGCGCATTGACACGCTCGACGGCCCAGATCAAGTTGCGAAACACCGCCTCGCCGGCGTTGGCATTCGGGCCACTCAGGGCCTCGATCATGGCCAGCCTGATGGGTGCGGGTGGTGTCTGCGCATGGGCCAGGCCGCCCAGAAGCGGCAGAGCACATAGCGCCACGGATACGGTTTTCAAGACCCAACGGTGAAGAATAAACATGTGATTATTTTCTTGAAATTGCGGAAAAGAGTCGCAGCTTCTGTCCATGCGGCGCTCGCTGTGAGAGCCGCGCAGTGTACTAGGAGTCCCACCATGTTTTTTGCCACTACCGCCCAGCCCCAATTGCGTCGCCAAGCCTATGCAAACGCAGGCCGAACGCTGGAGCGCTTTATGGATGACGCACTGCGCGCCAACGCGAACAAGGCGGTTGCCTACACGCAAGATGAAACATCGTTCACTCTGACGATGGACGTGCCCGGCATTGCCAAGGACCAGCTGTCCATCGCCATCGAAGGCGCAGTCGTGCGTATCGCCAGCAAGGAAGGCGCCGCCCGCCGCTACAGCGCAGCCTACGAGCTGCCGCAAGAAGTGGATGCCGGCCTGTCAGAAGCCAAGCTGGAAAACGGTGTACTGACACTGAAGCTGGTGAAGAAAGTGCCCGTCAGCAACGCCACAGAACTGGTCGTGCACTAAAGACTATCCAGCGGCCAGCGCGGCTTGACGTCAAAGGCGTAGGTCTTGCTGGCGTGCTGCAACCCACTTTGCAAACGCATCGCGGCCGCCATGGCGATCATGGCGCCGTTGTCGGTGCACAAATGCAGCTCCGGGTAATGCACCCGCACGCTGCGTTTGGCGCAGGCTGCGTTAAGTTGCTCGCGCAAAGCGCGATTGGCACCCACGCCACCAGCCACCACCAGCCGCTGCAGCCCGGCGTGCTTGAGCGCCAGCATGGACTTTTTCACCAGCACCTCGACGATGGCCGCCTGGGTCGACGCCGCCAGGTCGCACTGCTGCGCGCGCGGCAAGGTGTCAAAGCCCGCCGTGCTGCTGCCCGTTGGTTGAACCTGCGAGGGTTGTTGCCCCAATGAATGGGCCTGGTCGGCAGCCACCATGCGTTGGGCTTGCACCAGCACCGCGGTTTTGAGACCCGCAAACGAGAAATCGAGGTTGCCGCTTTTCAGCAAGGGGCGCGGTAGGGCATAGGCTTTTGCATCACCCTGCTCGGCCATCTTGGCCAATGCCGGGCCGCCGGGGTAGCCCAGGCCCATGAGCTTGGCGGACTTGTCAAAGGCCTCGCCGGCAGCGTCGTCTATGGTTTCGCCCAGCAACTGGTAGCACCCTACCCCGTCGACCCGCATCAACTGCGTGTGCCCGCCCGACACCAGCAGGGCGACAAACGGAAATTCAGGTGGGTCCGCACTCAGAAAGGGCGACAGCAGGTGGCCTTCCAGATGGTGCACACCCAGCACCGGCTTGTCCAGGGCCGCGCCCAAGGCGCAGGCCACACCCGCTCCCACCAGCAAGGCGCCCGCCAGACCGGGGCCGCGCGTGTAGGCGACCACGTCCACGTCCGCCAGCGACCGCCCGCTGTCTGCCAACACCTCCTGGGTGAGCGGCAACACCCTGCGTATATGGTCACGGCTGGCCAGCTCGGGCACCACACCGCCAAAGGCCTGGTGCATATCGATCTGGCTGTACAGCGCATGCGACAGCAGCGTGGGCATCGCCTGGTCATGCCATTGCACCAGGGCCACACCCGTTTCGTCACACGACGACTCAATCCCCAAGACCAGCATGTTTTCCCCTGTGAGGCCGTGAGTTTAGAGGAAGTGCTGCGCCTGCCCTCGTCACAATAGGGTCCATCCGAAATGCCTTTCGCCATGCATACCCCACACCTGCCACTGCAAGACAACGACATCGCCAGCCTGGAGCGCGCCACCCTCGACGCGGTGGCGCCCCCCGCCACACAGGAAATGGAAGGCTGGCTGCTGCCCTTTGACAATTCGACGATTGGCCGCGCCAAGAGCGCCGTGCCCTTGCGCCACAACCGCATCGATGACCGGGACATCGCCACGATCGAAGCCCTGTACGCCGCGCGCGGATTACCAGCCGCCTACCGCGTGGCCGACGTGACTGGCCTGGCAGCGGTGCACGCCGAACTCACGCGCCGCGGCTACCAGGCCCAGCAGCCCACGCTGGTGCAGGTCGGCAGCGTGCAGGCCATGCGTGCCCTGTGCCGCGACCTGCCCGCCCGCGTGAGCGCCAGTCCGGAGGCCGCGTGGTCCAGCGTCTACCTGGCCGAGGGCTTTGACCCGGTCGACGGGGCGCACCGGGTGCAGGCGCTGAGCCGCAGCCCGCACATCGTCTACGCCAGCGTGGAAGAAGACGGCCAGTCGGTGGCCGCCGGCACCGCTGCGTTCAGCCAGGGCTGGTGCAGCATCCACGGCATGCGCACCCTACCCGCCCACCGCGGCCGGGGGCTGGCGGCCCGTGTGCTTGCAGGGCTGGCCGATGCAGCGACTGCACGCACGCTGGAACGCGTGTTTTTGCAGGTGGAAGAAGGCAATGCCCCAGCCATCGCCCTGTATGGCCGCGCCGGATTCACGACCGCCTGGCGCTACCACTACTGGCGCAAACCCTAGTCTTTGCGCTCCATTGGCGCGAATATTGCATGAAACCACCCATGCTTGAAGCCCTGCGCATCGTCGTTGTCGCCCCCGATCTGGACATCGCTGACCAGAGCGACACCCACGCCCTGAACCAAGCCGAGCGTTCGCGCAGCCTGCGCATTGGCCTGCTGGAAAACGGCTTTAACCTGGTGGCCGTGCTGCCGGCCGATACCTTCCTGCACGAACGCCTGGCCCAATTGCAGGCAGACATGATCATCCTGGACGCGGAGAGTGACGCCCGCGATGCCCTGGAACACGTGGTCGTGGCCACGCGGGACGCGCGCCGCCCGATTGTCATGTTCACCAACGACAACGACAGCTCCAATGCCCGCGCCGCCGTGGCGGCGGGCGTGTCCGCCTACATCGTGGCCGGTTTATCGGCCGAACGCATACGCCCCATTCTGGACGTCGCCATGGCCCGCTTTGAGCAGGACCAGGCGCTGCGTGCGGAGCTGGCCGATGCCAAGACAGAAGTGCAGGACCTGAACACCGAACTGAAAAACCGCCGCATCATCGACCGTGCCAAGGGGCTGTTGATGGAACGCCAGGGTCTGAGCGAACAGGCCGCCTACGAGAAACTGCGCAAGACCGCCATGGACAAGAGTCTGAAGGTGGTGGAAGTGTCCCAGCGCATGCTCGACGTGGTGGATCTGCTGGGCTAGGTTTCACCGCGCAGGGGCAGCAGCTGCTTTTGGTGCGCCGCACAAAATTGGTGCCAGAAGCAGACTACCGATGGAGTCCTTCAATAAATGTGGCTGCAGCCCTAGTAAAACATAGCACTATCGCTATCAAAAAAGAAGCAATCAAGATACCGGACCGTGCCGCAAAGCGCTGGATGAAAGCTGGCACGCTCATTGCATATGACTCTGCGAGACCAACGATGGTCACTGACAGGCACGACCCAATGGCGGGTTGAGCCAGTCACCCCGGACAAAGGCGTCCCCACCTGTACGCGACTTTTCAACCAAGTCGTGTGCAGTGTGAGGACGCCTTTTTTCGTTTCGTCAACGTCAACACTTTTAAAGGAAGCCTGCCATGACCCAACTTTTCCAACACCACCTCAGCCGTCGGGCGGTGCTGCAATCCGCTGCCGTCGGCGCCGTGGGCATCACCCCGGCCTTGCGTGCCGCCGTCTACGCCGCAGGCTCCGACGCACCCGAAAAAACCGAGGTCAAGATCGGCTTCATTCCCCTGACCGACTGCGCCAGCGTGGTCATGGCCTCGGTGCTGGGCTTCGACAAAAAATACGGCGTGAAGATCGTTCCCAGCAAGGAAGCCAGCTGGGCCGGCGTGCGCGACAAGCTGGTCAACGGTGAGCTGGACTTTGCCCACTCGCTTTACGGCCTGATCTACGGCGTGCACTTGGGGATCAGCGGACCCAAGAAGGACATGGCCGTGCTGATGACGCTGAACCACAACGGCCAGGCCATCACGCTGTCCAAGAAGCTGGCCGACAAGGGCGCGGTGGACGGTCCGGGTCTTGCCAAGTTGATGGCCGCCGAGAAGCGCGAATACACCTTCGCCCAGACCTTCCCCACTGGCACCCACGCCATGTGGCTGTACTACTGGCTGGCGGCCAACGGCATTGATCCGATGAAGGATGCCAAGGTCATCACCGTGCCGCCACCACAGATGGTGGCCAATATGCGCGTGGGCAATATGGACGGCTACTGCGTGGGCGAGCCCTGGAACCACCGCGCCATCATCGACGGCATCGGCGTCACGGCCACCACCACCCAGGACATCTGGAAGGACCACCCCGAAAAGGTGCTGGGCACCACGGCCGAGTTCGTCAAGAAATACCCCAACACGGCGCGTGCCGTGACAGCGGCCATCATCGAAGCCGGCCAGTGGATCGACGCCAGCCTGTCCAACAAGAACAAGATGGCCGAAACCATTGCCGACAAGAGCTACGTGAACACCAGCGTGGACGCCATCAACCAGCGCATTCTGGGGCGCTACCAGAACGGCATGGGCAAGACCTGGGACGACCCCAACCACATGAAATTCTTCAACGATGGCACTGTGACCTTCCCCTACCTGTCCGACGGCATGTGGTTCCTGACGCAGCACAAGCGCTGGGGCTTGCTCAAAGAGCATCCCGACTACCTGGCGGTGGCCAAGCAGATCAACCAGATCGACATTTACAAGCAGGCCGCCACCGCTGCCAAGGCACCCATCCCCAAGGACGCGATGCGCTCCGCCAAGTTCATGGACGGCGTGGTGTGGGACGGCAAGGACCCGAAGAAGTACGCCGACGGATTCAAGATTAAAGCCTGAGAACTTGCGGGACAGACCTTTAGCTCTGTCCTCAACTGATTGAAAGGATTCCAAATGGTTAGCGCAGTTTTCCATTCCCCCCTGGCTGCGGCCAGCGAGAGCATTGCTATGAAAAAAGAAGCGTCTCACATCGATTCCACGAGGGCTGGTGGCTCAAAAGCCTTGGATGTTCCAGCTCCAGCTCCAGCGGTGGCCAGTTCCACGACTCCCGCAGTCGCACGCACACCCTACGATTGGCGTGGCCTGGTGATGGTGGTGCTGCCACCCCTGCTGGGGCTGGGTTTGTTGATCGGCATCTGGGCCATCGTCAGCATCAGCACTTCCAGCAGCATCCCAAGCCCGTGGGAGACCTGGAAGCAGGCCGTGGTGCTGTTCAGCGACCCGTTCTACCGCAAGGGTCCCAACGACCAGGGCGTGGGCTGGAACGTGCTGATGTCGCTGGAACGCGTGGCCGTGGGCTTCGGCCTGGCGGCGGCGGTGGGCATCCCGGCAGGTTTTGCGATTGGCCGTTTTGAGTTTCTGGGCCGCATGTTCAACCCGCTGATCAGTCTGCTGCGCCCGGTGTCGCCACTGGCCTGGCTGCCGATTGGCCTGATGGTCTTCAAGGGTGCCAACCCGGCCGCCATCTGGACCATCTTCATCTGCTCCATCTGGCCCATGCTCATCAACACTGCGGTGGGTGTGCAACGCGTACCGCAGGACTACATGAACGTGGCCAAGGTGCTGAACCTGTCCGAGTGGAAGATCGTCACCAAGATCCTGTTCCCCGCCGTGCTGCCCTACATGCTGACCGGTGTGCGCCTGGCCGTGGGCACCGCCTGGCTGGTCATCGTGGCGGCCGAGATGCTGACCGGTGGCGTGGGCATTGGCTTCTGGGTGTGGGACGAGTGGAACAACCTGAACGTCAAGAACATCATCATCGCCATCTTTGTGATTGGCATCGTGGGTCTGATACTGGAATACGCCCTGATCAAGATCGCAACCGCATTTACGTTTGAAGAGGTGAAGTCATGAGCAGCCTGAAATACATCGAGATCCAGAACGTCGCCCAAACCTTCAAGACCAAGAAGGGGGTGTTCCCGGCGCTACGCGACATCAACCTGACGGTGGCCAAGGGCGAGTTTGTGACGCTGATCGGCCACTCGGGTTGCGGCAAGTCAACCTTGCTCAACCTGATTGCCGGACTGACCATGCCCACGGCGGGCACGCTGCTGTGCGCCAACCGCGAGATCGCCGGCCCCGGCCCTGAGCGTGCGGTGGTGTTCCAGAACCACTCGCTGCTGCCCTGGCTGACCTGCTTCGAGAACGTCTACCTGGGCGTGGAGCGCGTCTTTGGCGCAGCGTCCAAAAGCACCGGAGCACCATCGGAGAACAAGGCCCAGTTGATGGCCCGCACTGACGCCGCGCTGGCCATGGTGGGCCTCACGGCCGCCGCGCAAAAGCGCCCCGGCGAAATATCGGGCGGCATGAAGCAGCGCGTGGGCATTGCCCGCGCCCTGGCCATGGAGCCCAAGGTGCTGCTGATGGACGAGCCCTTTGGCGCATTGGACGCGCTGACCCGCGCCAAGCTGCAGGACGAACTGCTGGAGATCGTGGCCCGCACACAAAGCACCGTGGTCATGGTCACGCACGACGTGGACGAAGCCGTGCTGTTGTCAGACCGGATCGTGATGCTGACCAACGGACCGGCCGCCACCATTGGCGAAGTACTGGCGGTGGACCTGCCCCGCCCACGCAACCGCGTGGCACTGGCCGACAGCGCGCAATACCTGGGCTACCGCAAGGCCGTCATCGACTTTTTGTACACCCGCCAGGCCCACGTCGAGAAGACGGCGGCCTGAACCATGGCGCCATAATGTGGCGCTATGCATAACACCCTTCAGGGGCCAACCCAAACACTGTCGCAAGAACGTCTGGAACTGATCCTGCGCAGCATCAACGCTGCGCCCTGGGACTGGGATCTGCAGACCAGCGAGGTCTACTTCTCCCCCGCCTGGTGGAACATGCTGGGCTACGTGAACGCCGAACTGCCTGCCACTTCCGGGTTGATGGCCAGCTTCTTCCATCCGGAAGAGGCCAAGGCCATAGACCGGGGATTCACTGCGGCGCTGCAGGGATCTGGCGACATCTGGCAAGTCGAATGCCGGTTGCGCCACAAGCAGGGGCATTACATTTTCGTTCTGCTGCGGGCCCACATCCAGCGCGACCGGCAGGGCAAGGCGCGGCGCCTGTCGGGCACCAACACCGACCTGACAGCCAGCCTGGCCGTAGAGGCCAAGCTGCAGGACAGCGAAGCGCGCTACCGCGCACTGGTGGAATGGTCACCCATTGGCATTGGGGTGCACCAGAACGGCCGGGTGGTCTATGCCAACCCCGCCGCCATTTCCATACTGGGTGCAAAGCGGGAAGCGGAATTGATCGGCCTTCCGGTCAAGGATCTGGTGGACCCCCGGTACCAAAGCATGGTGGCCGACCGCATTGCACAGGGCTATTCCAGGGGCAAGCCGCTACCGGTACAAATCGAGAAATTCCTGCGCCGGGACGGACGATCCATTGACGTTGAAATCCAGGCTTCGCCCATCACCCACGGCGGTGCACCGGCCATCCAGGTCAATTTTGTCGACGTGACGGAGCGCGCGAAGAGCGAAGCCACGCTGCGCGACAGTGAATCACGGTTCCGTGCGTTGACCGAACTCTCGTCCGACTGGTACTGGGAACAGGACGAGAACTTCCGGTTCACGGTGCTGGGTGGCAAGGTCTACAACAGCACCGGCATGACAGCGACCCAGCACATGGGCAAGACGCATTGGGAACTCACGGCACTCAACATGACCGAGGCCGACTGGGACGCACACCGCAAGATGGTCTACGCGCACCAGCCCTTCCGCGATCTGGAGATACGCCGCCCCGACACGGGCACCACCATGCACTGGGCCTGCATCAGCGGATCGCCGATGTTTGATACCGATGGCAGATTCCGGGGATACCACGGCATTGGACGCGACATTTCCGTGCAAAAACAAACCGGCGACGAGATCCACCGCCTGGCCTTTTACGACGCGCTGACCGGTTTGCCCAACCGGCGCCTGCTGTTGGAGCAACTGAAAAAGGCGCTGCACAGCAATACCCGCCACCACCAGCACGGGGCCCTGCTGTTCATTGACCTGGACAACTTCAAGACCCTGAACGACACCCTGGGCCACGATGTGGGCGATCTGCTGCTACAGCAGGTCGCACAGCGGCTGGTGGGCTGCGTGCGCGAGGCCGACACGGTGGCGCGGCTGGGCGGCGACGAGTTCGTGCTGGTGCTGGAAGACCTGGAACCGTCCACCCATGGCGCAGCATCCCAGGCCGACAGCGTCGGCAAGAAAATCCTGTACACGCTGAACCAGCCCTACGACCTGGCGGGCCGCGAACACCACAGCTCGCCCAGCATGGGCATCACGCTGTTTGACTCCCATTCGACCAGTGTGGACGACTTGCTGAAGCAGGCCGATCTGGCGATGTACCAGGCCAAGGCGGCCGGGCGCAACACCCTGCGATTTTTTGACGTCAGCATGCAAACCGAGCTGGAAAGCTGGGTGGCGATGGAGTTTGACCTGCGCGACGGTTTGCAAGGCGGTGAAGAGCTGGTCCTGTATTTCCAGCCCACCGTCGGCGCCGATGGCCTGCTGACCGGCGCCGAAGCCCTGGTGCGCTGGCAGCAGCCCACGCGCGGACTGGTCATGCCCGAGCACTTCATCGCACTGGCGGAGTCCACCGGCCTAATCGTCCCCCTGGGCCGCTGGGTCATGAACATGGCCTGCGAGCAACTGGCCCGCTGGGCCAAGAATCCGCGGACCGCCCATCTGAGTCTGGCGGTGAACGTCAGCGCGCGTGAGCTGCGCGAGCCCAATTTCGTGCCCCAGGTGTTGAAGTGCCTGCAGCAGTGGTCCGTGGCGCCCAACCGGCTGCGCATCGAGCTGACCGAGAGCGTGCTGGCCCACCGCGTGGACGACATCATCGTCAAGATGAATGCGCTCAAGGCGCATGGCATAGGATTTTCGCTGGACGATTTCGGCACCGGCTACTCGTCTTTGAGCTATCTGAAGCTGTTACCGCTGGACCTGCTCAAGATCGACCGCTCATTCGTGCGCGACGTGCTGAATGACCCCAACGATGCCGCCATCGCGCGCACCATTGTGGCGCTGGGCACCAGTTTGGGTTTGTCCGTGGTGGCCGAGGGTGTTGAAACCGAAGAGCAGCGCGATTTTCTGGCCCGCATCGGGTGCTACGCCTACCAGGGGTTCCTGTTTGGCTGCCCGGTTCCGATTGAGCAATTTGAAGCATTCCTGGAGTTTCCGACGGGTCCCGCACCCTTTGCACCAATTTGATTGTTAACTGGCACGGGTTTCGCTTTGGTGCATGGGGTAACCCCATAAATAGGAACTGTGCACCATGTCGGGATTTCGTAGCTTTTTGAAGACAGGCCATGCGCCCACGCTCTTCGCCTCGTTCTTGTATTTTTCGTTCTCCTGCTGCATTTGGGTGCTCAACGGCGCCATGGCACCGTTTATCTCCGAGACTTTCAGCCTGAGCCCGGCCCAGAAAGGCCTGATGCTCTCGATCCCCATCATCGCCGGGGCGCTGATGCGCTTTCCACTGGGGCTGCTGTCGCAATACATCGGTCGCAAAAGCGCCACCCTGGTCGAAATGGGCCTGATTATGGTGGCCATGCTGTTTGGCTTTTTCTTCGTCAAGAGTTTCAATGACCTGCTGGCCATGGGCGTGCTGCTGGGCATTGCCGGCGCCAGCTTTGGCGTAGCGCTCTCTCTAGGCTCGGGCTCGTTCCCGCCCAAGCACAAGGGCCTGGCCATGGGTCTGGTGGGCGCCGGCAATGTGGGCACGGCGGTGTCCGTGCTGATCGCCCCTCCCCTGGCCCAGGCCTTTGGCTGGGTCGCCGTCTACGGCATTGCGGCGGTGGCCATCAGCATTCCCATGGTCGTGATGATCGTGTTCGCCAAGGAGCCGGACGATCTGGATGCACACGCCTCGTTCAAGGAGCACATCGCCTGTCTGTTCGAAAAAGACGGCTGGGCCTTCAGCCTGATCTACGCTGTCACCTTTGGCGGTTTCATCGGTCTGGCAACCTTTCTTCCCACCTACTACTACGACCAGTTCGGCGTCAGCAAGGTGCAGGCCGGGCAGCTCACCATGCTGGCGGCCTTCATGGGCGCCGCGGTGCGCGTGCTGGGCGGCTGGATCTCGGACCGCTGGGGCGGCGTCAACACCCTGAACCTGGTGCTGTGCACCGTGGCCGTGACACTGGTGCTGTGTGGGCTGGCCAACGGGTCTCTGGCGGCCACCACCTTGCTGGTGATTGTGTGCTTTGCCGCCCTGGGTGCGGGCAATGGCGCGGTGTTCCAGCTGGTGCCCCTGCGCTGGCCACTGGCCACGGCGGTTGCGGGCTCCATGATTGGCGAAATCGGTGCGCTCGGCGGCGGCCTGGTACCCAATGCCATGGGGCTGTCCAAACAGTATTTCGGCAGCTACGCCGGCGGCTTCTATGTGTTTGCGGGGCTGGCTGTTGCCATGCTGGTCATGCTGCGCACCATGCAAATCCGCTGGACCCGCACCTGGGCTGAAAAAGGTGGACGCGCGCGCACTGCGTGAGGGGTGAGGGGCGCACGCCCCCCGGAATTGTGCGTAAAGTGGGTGTATCCTGAGTCGGCACGGTTTGCGATATTGGAGCCCCCTGCTGCGAGCGTCCCATTCCTATGAATAGCAGATTATCAAACAGCTACTTCCGCGCGCCGCAGGCGGTGGCAATCTGCGGCTTTCTTCTGTGCCTGGTCGGGTTGATTCCACGCAGTGCAGTCGCTCTGGCGCCCGTCGCGACAACGGCTCCCAACACGCTCACCGTTGCGATGGATGACAACTATCCACCGTATATTTTTCGGGACTCCAACGGCACCCTGGTCGGCTACCTTGTCGACTACTGGAGTCTTTGGGAACGCAAGACGGGTGTGCGCGTGGACCTGCAGGCCAGCGACTGGGACCTGGCCAAGACCCGCATGCAGACGCACCAGGCCCAGGTCATAGACACAATCTTCCAAACCCCTGAGCGGGAAAAAACGCTGGACTTCACTCCCGCCTATGCCCAGATCCCGGTATCCATCTATACCCATTCCGGAATTGGCGGCATTGCCAGCCTGGACCATCTGCGGGGGTTTCTGGTGGGCGTCAAGGCGGGTGATGCCTGCATCGACACACTGAAAAATGCCGGCGTTTCGACACTGCAGTCTTATCCCAATTACGAGACGCTGGTGAAAGCAGCGGTGGCCGGTCAGGTCAGGATTTTCTGTCTGGATGAGCCGCCGGCCAACTACCTGCTGTACCGGGACCACGCCGAGGGCAGCTTCAACAAGGCCTTCCAGCTGGATACCGGGGCGTTTCACCGCGCCGTGCACAAGGGCGATGTACAGACCCTGGCTCTGCTGAACCGGGGGTTTGCGGCTATCACCGACGACGAGGACCAGGCGCTGCGCAACAAGTGGATGGGGACCCGCCTGGCCGGGCCCGCCTACGCCCGCTACCTTGTCTACGGTTTACTCGCTGCGGCCCTGATCGGCACGCTGTTGCTGCTGTGGGGCGCCATGCTGCGCCGACGCGTCGCGCAACGCACCACCGAACTCGATGCCGAGCGCACCCGTCTGCGCAACCTGCTCCAAGCCATCCCGGACCTGGTCTGGATGAAGGATGTGGATGGCATCTACCGCTTTTGCAACCCGACCTTTGAACGTTTTTTTGGTGCCAATGAGGCAGCCATTGTGGGCAAGTCGGATTACGACTTCGTTGAAAAGAGCCTGGCGGACTTTTTCCGCGTCCACGACGTGGCGGCGATTGAGGCCGGCAAGCCCAGCATCAACGAGGAGTGGATCACGTTTGCCGACGACGGCCACCGCGCGCTGCTGGAAACCACGAAGACGCCCGTACGCCAATCCAATGGAGAACTGGCGGGGGTGCTCGGCATCGCCCGCGACATCACCGGGCGCAAGCAAACCGAATTGGCCCTGCAGGAGAGCGAAAACCGCCTGCATACCATCCTGGACAGCGTGGAAGCCTACATCTACATCAAGGACAGCAATTACCGCTACCAATACGCCAACCTGCGCCTGCGCAAGTTCTACGGAAAAACCATGGAGGAGATTGTTGACCACGACGATGCGAATTTCTTTGACGCGGCGACGGCTGCGCAGCTTCGCGAAAACGACCGCCGCGTGATCGAGCACGGTGAACGCGTGGCCATTGAGGAAACCATACCGGCCAGGAAAAATGGGACCAACGTGGTTCACTTTTCCGTCAAATTGCCGCTGCGCGACCAGGACGGTACCGTCTACGCCCTGTGCGGTATCTCAACCGATATCACCGAGCGCAAAAGGCTGGAATCCACACTGCGCATCGCGGCCACCGCGTTCGAGTCGCAGGAAGGCATGCTGATCACCGATGCCCACACGGTGATTCTGCGCGTCAACCAGTCTTTCGCCGAGATGTCGGGTTACGCGTCCGAAGAAGTGATAGGGCAAACGCCCAGAATGTTCGCCGCGAATGGTCAGGACAACGCGTTCTACGACGCCCTGTGGGCCGCCACCAACGCCACCGGAAACTGGCAGGGCGAAATGTTGAACCGGCGCAAGAACGGTGAAATCTACCCCGTATGGATGACCATCACCGCCGTCAAAAGTGAGGATGGCGGCGTGACCAATTACGTGGCCACCCACACCGACATCACGGAGCGCAAAACGTCCGAGGAGCAGATCCGCCACCTGGCTTTCTTTGACCCGCTGACCATGCTGCCCAATCGCCGCCTGCTGACGGACCGCCTGCAGCAGGCCCTGGCGTCCAGCGGCCGCAACCAGCGGGAAGGCGCCCTGCTGTTCATTGACCTCGACCACTTCAAGACCCTGAACGACACCCTGGGGCATGACATGGGAGACCTGCTGCTCCAAGGGGCAGCCGCGCGCATTGCCAGCTGCGTCCGCGATGGCGACACGGTCGCCCGTCTGGGCGGTGACGAGTTTGTCGTGATGCTGGAAAACCTCAGCGACAACAGCCTGGAAGCCGCCAGCCAGGCGGAAATCGTGGGGGAAAAAATACTCGCCGCCCTGTGCCTGCCCTACCAACTGGGTGGCCGCGAGCACCGCAGCAGTGCCAGCATAGGACTGACCCTGTTCGACGCTTCGGAGAACAGCAGCGATGACCTGATGAAAAGGGCCGATCTGGCGATGTACCAGGCCAAGGCGGCGGGTCGCAACAACCTGCGCTTCTTCGACCCCAAGATGCAGGCCGAGGTGACGGCGCGGGCCGCGCTGGAGGCGGATCTGCGCGATGGCCTGGCACACCAGCAATTCGTACTCCACTACCAGCCGCAACTGGACGCAAACGGCGCGGTGACGGGCGCGGAGTGCCTGGTGCGCTGGCAACACCCGCAGCGGGGTCTGGTTTCGCCGGCGGACTTCATTCCCCTGGCCGAGGACACCGGGCTGATCCTGCCGCTGGGCGCCTGGGTGCTGGAGACCGCCTGCCGGCAACTGCTGCAGTGGGAAAGTCAGGCGTCCACCGCGCATCTGACGGTGGCCGTCAACGTCAGCGCCCGGCAGCTGCACCAGGACAGTTTTGTCGACCAGGTCCAGGAAGCCCTGCAGCGCACGGGCGCCAATGCGAAGAGGCTGAAACTGGAACTGACCGAGAGCCTGCTGGTCGCCAATGTCGATGCCACTATCGCGAAGATGCTGGCACTGAAGGCCATGGGCGTCAGTTTTTCGCTGGACGATTTCGGCACCGGCTTCTCCTCGCTGTCCTACCTGAAACGGCTGCCGCTGGACCAGCTCAAGATCGACCAGACTTTTGTGCGCGACATCCTGGTCGACCCCAATGACGCAACCATCGCCACCATGGTGGTGGCGCTGGCGGCGAGTTTGGGCCTGGACGTGATTGCCGAGGGCGTGGAAACCGTGGAGCAACGGGATTTGCTGGCCAGTCTGGGCTGTCATGCCTACCAGGGATATCTGTTCAGCCCGCCCCTGCCCATCCAGGACTTCGAGCGCTATATGGCGAGCCGGTGATCCGGCTGCATCGGGAATGCTATTGATTAAATAGCGGACTACCCAATATTCACGAGGGCTAGACGCCTATTTAGGCAAGAACAAAAGCCAGAAAATCAGCAGCAGATTGAACAGCACCGACACCGCCAGCGCGGCCTTCCACAGCGTCGTGGGGTCACGTTGCAGCAGCGGTGTGGCAGCAGGCGCGGACAGCGGCCGGCTGGCACCCCGCTCCAGCGCCAGCAGAAACTCTTCGGCGGTCTCGAAGCGCTGGCGTTTGTCACGGGCCACGGCCTTCAGCAGCACATGGTCCAGCCAGATCGGAATCTCCGGGTTGTGGCGGCTGGGCGCCACGGGGTCGCGGTAGTAGCGGCCCACCTGGTAGGGCAGCACATCGCCATAAGGCAGCTTCGCCGTCAGCAGCTGGTACAGCGTGACCCCCAGCGCAAACAGGTCGCTCTGCGCATCGGGCAGCTCCTGAGGCACATCGGTACGCTGCCCCCCCGTGCGGGCGCCGGCCTTGCAGTTGAAGCCCCATTGCTCGGGGTTCACATAGCTGGGCGTGCCCGCATGCAGCTCGCGCATGGCGGCTGGCTCGCGCCCGCTGAGCGCCACGCCCAGGTCCAGCAGGCGCAGCACGCCGTCTTCGCCCTGGTGCAGATTGGCCGGCTTGATGTCGCGGTGGATCACGCCCTGGCGGTGCAGAAGGCCCAGGGCTCTCAGGGCCTGGCGCCCCACCGCCAGTGCCTGCGGCAGCTTGAAGCGGCGCTGCAGCTCCAGCATGGTTTGCAGGGACTCGCCGCTGTGCCAGTCGTACAGCACATAGAACGCCGTGCGCGGTCGACCACCGGGCGGATCGGTGTGGATGGCGACCAGGTTGTCGGCCGCTCTGGACGACTGCATGCGCTTGGCCAGCCAGGCTTCGTGAGCCAGCATGGCCCGCTCTTCCTTATCATGGGCGCGGGCCGGATGCAGGGCCTTGAGCACGTAGCGCTTGCCGTCATCCGCGACAAGCGTGGGGGCCACCTGGTACAGCACATTGATGCCGTTGTCCGCCACCAGGGCCGTCACGGCCATGCCGTCGATCACATCACCCACTTTCAGCAGCGGCGGCACGTGCAGGCTCTGCGCGGAGCGGTTCTCGTCCTGCAAGGTCGCGTCCAGCAAACCCAGCACCCGCACCACCAGCGCGGTGACGTTGTCGCGGCTGCCGGCCTTCAGCGCGGCCTCCAGCAGCGCCTCGCTGGCGGCCTGGGCGTTGTCGCCCTGGGCCAGCGTCTGCAGCCGGGCGTCTGGCAGCGAGCCGTAGACCCCGTCTGTCAACAGCATGAACACATCACCCACCTGCAGGTCGCCCTGCACGTAGTCGACCACGATGCGGTCTTCCAGCCCCACCGCGCGCACCAGCTGGTGCTGGAAGTCGGGGTGGTTGACCACGTGGTCATGCGTCATCTGCCGGCTCTCGCCACCCCGCAGCAAGTAGGCCCTGGAGTCACCCACATGGGCCAGCGCATAGGACTGGCCGCGCAGCACCAATGCGGTCAGCGTGGTCATGCCCATGGCGGGCTGGCGGCGCCGGTTGATGCCGCACAGCCAGGCGTTCTGGCTGGTGATGATGCGGTCCAGCGCCACAGTGGCGTCCCAGGTCTCGGGCGTGCCAAAGTAGTCGCGCAGCAGGCTCACCAGCGTGGTCTGTGCCGCCTCCTTGCCCATGCCGCCGCGGCTGACGCCGTCGGCCACCGCGGCGATGACGCCCATGCCCTCCATGCCGGGCTCGGGCAACAGGGCACCACAAAAGTCTTCGTTGGTGTCTTTGGTACCCGCCAGCGAGGCGAAGCCGATATCAAGTTCAAATGCCATGCACCAAGGGTAAGCAATATCGGTGCCCGTTCCCAGTGCAATGCAGGTCCGGGTATTCCCTAGTTTGGTGCACCGCAATACCGTATCAGGTGCCGGCCAGCAGCTGCATGCTGCGTTCGTAGTGGCCGGACAGTTGCTCAAACACTTCCAGCAGGTCTTCACTGGCAGTCGCCAGACTCTGCAGGCCCGCCAGACGCTGGACGCCGGTCTGGTGCACTGCATCCCTGGCAACGGCCACCATGGTCAACCAGCCCAGGCCCGCGGCCTCCAACCCACTGTGAATCTCGGGGGTGCTGAGTGGAATGCCGTTGAGGTAGGTCAGTGCCTGCTCAAAGGCCGCTTTGGACTCTACCATGCCGTCCTCACAGCGCTGCGCCAGTGCACTGTCGCCCAGCATGCCCAGCACCGCAAATTTGGCAAAACGCTGCGACAGCATGCGCTGGCGCCCGGCCAGATTGAGCACCCGCAGCGGGGGCGCCAGGCCCGCACTCTCCAGCTGCGACGTCAGGCGCTCGGCGCCCTGCAACAGGCGTTCGGCCAGCTCGTCCGTCAACGCCACGGCCGAGGCCGGCGCCGGCGACGCCTGCGTCCCCTGCAACACCGGCTTCAGCTGCGTCCAGGTCTGCACCACCTGCCCCAGCAAGTCGCCATAGGTGGCCTGCGACAGGCTCTTGCCCAGGTGGGCCAGGTTGGCATCGATGCGCTGCACCGATTCCTGCACGTGTTGCGCGTTCTGTGCGCTGTGCACACCCGCCAGCTGCAGCCCGTACAGCTTGACCAGGCGCTGCGACAGCATGCGCAACTGGCCACAACGGTTCACGTCTTCCGCAAACCGTGCGGAGTAGATGATCTGTTGGGCGACCTGCCCCAGGCGCTGGTTGGTATGCATGGAGGCCGTGCGCAGCACCTGAAAGGCTTCGTCTTCGGAGACCTGGCGCACGCGCATCAGAATGCCCTTGGCGCGCTCGACCAGCCCGCGCTCTTCAAAGCGGGCGGTGACGTCCTGCAACGCATTGCGCTGCGCCTGCTCATGGCGGAACCGGGCCTGGGCCAGGTGTATCAGCGGGCGCAGGCGGTTGGCGCCATAGCCCTGGACCACATAGGCATGGATACCCGACTCCACAGCGCGGGCAATGTAGGCGGCGTCCGTGTCGCTGGTGAAGACGATGACCGGGCACGGCGCCGTCAACGCAATCGACAGCATCGTGCGGAACAGCCCGTCGTCAGGCGTGGGTTCATCACAAACGACCACATCTGGTGCATGGCGCACCACTTCCTGCAGCAGTTTGGCGCGCTCCGTGGCGATACCCAGCACCTGAATGCCCGCGGCCTCCAGATCGGCACGCAGCGGGAGCGTGGCTTTCAAACCATTCACATGAATCAACGCAGACGTCATAAATCCAGAACTCAGAGGGAAAAACAGGGGTCCAGCCATGCCTTTGGCGCACCTTTGCCAGCCGAAGCAGGCGCAGACACGCGGGGCCACCCAATCATATGGCACAGCTCTTGCGTAAGCTACTTCGGGCGTAACGAAGCGTCCACGACCTTAGCGATTGCACTGCGGGTTCTGCACACAACGACGTGTGTACTGGTGTGTTTTGTATCGGCCGCTCGGCCGGTCTATCTATTCCCCATCGATATCTGTCTGGAGTGGCGCAATGAAAAAATCAAAATTGGTAATGATTGGCAACGGCATGGCGGGTGTGCGCACCCTGGAAGAGCTGTTGAAGATTGCACCAGACCTCTACGACATCACCGTCTTTGGCGCCGAGCCCCACCCCAACTACAACCGTATCCTGCTGTCGCCGGTGCTGGCCGGTGAGCAGACGATTGACGAGATCGTTCTGAACTCCTGGGACTGGTACACCGAGAACCACATCACGCTGCATGCCGGCTGGACCGTGACCGAGGTCGACCGTATCAAGCGCGTGGTGCACGCCACCAATGCCACCGGTGAAAAAATCAGCACCGAGTACGACCGCCTGCTGATGTGCACCGGCTCCAACGCCTTCATCCTGCCCGTGCCCGGCAAGGACCTGAAGGGTGTCATCGCCTACCGCGACATTGCGGACACCAACGCCATGATCGAGGCGGCCACGCAGTACAAGAACGCCGTTGTCATCGGTGGCGGCCTGCTGGGCCTGGAGGCCGCCAACGGCCTGATGCTGCGCGGCATGAACGTGACCGTGGTGCACGTAATGCCCACGCTGATGGAGCGCCAGCTCGACACCGTGGCCGGCAAGATGCTGCAGAAGTCGCTGGAAGACCGCGGCCTGAAATTTCTGATCGGCGCGCAGACCCAGGAACTGGTGGGCGGACCCGATGGTCGCGTCACCGCGATCAAGTTCAAGGACGGTACCGAAGTCGCTGCCGATCTGGTCGTCATGGCCGTTGGCATCCGCCCCAACACGGCCCTGGCCGAATCCATGCGCCTGCATTGCAACAAGGGCATCGTCGTCAACGACACCATGCAGACCACCACCGATGCGCGCGTGTACTCGGTCGGCGAATGCGCGGCCCACCGCGGCATTGCCTATGGCCTTGTAGCGCCGCTGTTCGAGCAGGCCAAGGTCGCAGCCAACCACCTGGCGATGTATGGCATCGGCCGCTACCAGGGCTCGCTGACCTCCACCAAGCTCAAGGTCACCGGCATTGATCTGTTCTCCGCCGGCGACTTCGCGGGCGGTGAGGGAACCGAAGAGCTGGTCATGAGCGACCCCTATGGCGGCGTCTATAAGAAGCTGGTCATCAAAAACGACAAGCTGGTCGGCGCCTGCCTGTACGGCGACACGGTGGACGGCAGCTACTACTTCAAGCTGCTGCGCGATGGCCGCAGTGTGGCCGACATCCGCGACAAGCTGATGTTTGGCGAATCGAATATTGGTGACACCGGCCACGAGGGCCACAACAAGGCCGCTGCGATGAAAGACAGCGACGAGGTCTGCGGCTGCAACGGCGTGACCAAGGGCACCATTTGCAAGGCCATCAAGGAAAAGGGCCTGTTCACACTGGACGAAGTGAAGAAGCACACCAAGGCCAGCGCCTCCTGCGGCTCCTGCACCGGCCTGGTCGAGCAGCTGCTGATGTTCACCGCCGGTGGCGACTACTCCGCCACGCCCAAGCTCAAGGCCATGTGCGCGTGCACCGACCACGGCCACCAGGCCGTGCGCGACGCCATCCGCACCAACAAGCTGATGACGATTGCCAGCGTGTTCAGCTTCCTGGAATGGAAGACGCCCAATGGCTGCGCCTCCTGCCGCCCGGCGGTCAACTACTACCTGATCTCGACCTGGCCCAAGCAGGCCAAGGACGATCCGCAAAGCCGCTTCATCAACGAACGCAGCCATGCCAACATCCAGAAGGACGGCACCTACAGCGTGATCCCGCGCATGTGGGGCGGTGAGACCACGGCCAGCGAACTGCGCCGCATTGCCGACGTGGTAGACAAGTACAAGATCCCCACCGTCAAGGTCACCGGCGGCCAGCGTATCGACCTGCTGGGTGTGAAGAAAGAGGACCTGGTCAATGTCTGGAAGGACATCGGCATGCCCTCCGGCCACGCCTACGCCAAGGCCCTGCGCACGGTCAAGACCTGCGTGGGTTCCGAGTGGTGCCGCATGGGCACGCAGGACAGCACCCAGATGGGCAAGGACCTGGAGCGCGCCATGTGGCGCATGTATGCCCCGCACAAGGTCAAGTTCGCCGTGTCGGGCTGCCCGCGCAACTGCGCCGAGGCCGGCATCAAGGACGTGGGCATCATCGGTGTGGACAGCGGCTGGGAGATGTATGTGGCCGGCAACGGCGGCATCAAGACCGAGGTCGCCCATTTCCTGGTCAAGCTCAAGACCGCCGCCGAGGTGCTGGAGTACACCGGGGCGTTTTGCGAGCTGTACCGCCAGGAGGGCTGGTACCTGGAGCGCACCGTGCACTACGTGTCGCGCGTCGGCCTGGACTACGTGAAAAAGCGCATTCTGGAAGACCACGCGGGCCGCAAGGCGCTGTGGGAACAGCTGCAGTTTGCACTGGATGGCGAGCCCGATCCCTGGTTTGATTTCAAGGAGGCGGAAGTCGACACCCGCCAGTTTGCGGCAGTGAATGCCTGAACATCGATTGATGTACATCAATCTGTGGGCACTGACTACATCTATCCATGAAATTCTTCAACTACTGCATTTTTGAAAATGGCCATGTCTCGGACACTGGCGTCTTTTTTTGAAAGCAGAGACCATGAAATCCAACCTGATCGACCGTAGGACCCTGATTGCCGCCGCCGTCGGCCTGCCGCTGCTGAGCGTGCACGCGCAGGTCAGCGACCTGGGTGATGCCATCAACAAGGCCGGGCGCCAGCGCATGCTGAGCCAGCGCATGGGCAAGGCCTGGCTGGCCCTGGTACACGGCATCGAGAAGTCCAGCGCGCAGTCGGCACTGGACAAATCCATGTCCCTGTTCGACCGCCAACTGGTGGAACTCAAAGCCTACGCAGCGTCCGCCGACATCAAGGACACCTACAACAAGCTGGAGTCGTCGTGGAGCGGCTACAAGGGTGCGCTGGTGGGCAGTGCACCAGCCCGCGAAAACGCGGCCACCATGCTGCAACTCAACGCCGGCGTGCTGGCATTGGCCCACCAGGGCACCGTGCAGTACGAGGCCGTGCAGGGCAAGCCTCTGGGCAAACTGGTCAATGTGGCCGGGCGCCAGCGCATGCTGAGCCAGCGCATGGCCATGTATTTCCTGGCTGCGCGGTTACCGGTGGATGCCGCCACGGCCAGCGTCGAAATTGACAAGGCCCGCAATGAGTTCAGCAACGCCATGGTGATGCTGCACAAGGCCCCCGAGACCACACCCAGGATTGAAGAGGACCTGAAGGTTGCCGACGCCCAATGGCTGTTCTTTGAATCGGCGCTGAAGAAGGTGACCCTTACCGAATCGAGCACACCCAAGGCGCTGATCGATGTCTTCCAGGCCAGCGAGAACCTGCTGCAGGTCATGGACCGCGTCACCGGCATGTACTCGTCCCTGAAGACCTGAGTGTTTAACAAACCAGCCTGTAGCCCTCGTGAAATATGAGAGTACAGCTATAAAAGGAATAGCAAAATGAGTGAATGGACCACAGTGTGCAAAGTCGAGGACATCCCCGTGCTGGGCTCGCGGCGCGTTGCCCGGGCGCAAGGGCTGGATGTGGCCGTGTTCCGCAACGATGCGGGCGAAGTGTTCGCCCTGCTCGACCGTTGCCCGCACAAGGGCGGCCCCCTGTCGCAGGGTATCGTGTTCGGCACCAGCGTGGCCTGCCCGCTGCACAACTGGACGATTGGCCTGTGCACCGGCCAGGCCGCGGCACCCGACGAGGGCTGCACACCCAAATTCACCGTCAAGGTCGAAGACGGCCAGGTGTCGCTGATGACCGCCGAGTTGGCCAGCCACGCCATTGACCAGACCCGCCCGATCGCCGGCCCCAAATCCAGCGCCAGCAGCTGCGCGGCCTGACCCACACAGCACCTGATCCACCCTGCATCCGAGCCACTCCATGACCGCACCACGCCAAACCCGATCGACCTGCCCCTACTGCGGTGTGGGCTGTGGCGTCATCATCGAGTCCGACGGCGACCAGATCACCGGGGTGAAGGGCGACCCCGACCACCCGGCCAACTTTGGCCGCCTGTGCACCAAGGGCTCCACCCTGCACCACACGGCCAGTGCCTTCGTCACGCAGCAAACGCGTCTGTTGCAGCCCATGCAACGCTTGCGGCGCGGTGATGCGCCCCAGCCCGTGTCGTGGGACGCGGCACTGGATGCCGCCGGCGAGGGCTTTGCCCGCATCATCCGCGACCATGGCCCGGACGCGGTGGGCTTTTATGTGTCGGGCCAGTTGCTGACCGAAGACTATTACGCCTTCAACAAGCTGGCCAAGGGCCTGATCGGTACCAACAACATCGACACCAACTCGCGCCTGTGCATGAGCAGCGCCGTTGCGGGCTACAAGCAGACGCTGGGAGCCGATGCGCCACCCGCCTGCTACGACGACCTGAACCACGCCCAGTGCATCTTCATCGTTGGCTCCAACACCGCCTTTGCCCACCCGATTCTGTTTCGGCGCATTGAAGACGCCAAAAAAGCCAACCCCAATCTGTGCATCGTGGTGGTGGACCCTCGCACCACCGATACCGCCAGCATTGCCGATCTGCACCTGCCCATTCAGCCCGGAACCGATGTCATGCTGTTCAATGGCATGCTGCACATCATGGCCTGGGAAGGCTGGCTGGACACCGCATTCATTGACACCCACACCAACGGCTTTGAGGCCCTCAAGGCCACGGTACGCGACTACACGCCCTTTGTCGTGGCCGACGCCTGCGGCATCACCAAGGACGCACTGCTCAAAGCCACGCGCTACTTTGCCGGCATGCAGCACATGCACGGACAGGCGCGCACCCCCACACTCAGCCTGTACTGCCAGGGCCTGAACCAGTCCAGCAGCGGTACGGCCAAGAACGCCGCGCTGATCAACCTGCACCTGGCAACCGGTCAGATCGGCAAGCCCGGTGCGGGGCCGTTTTCGCTGACCGGCCAGCCCAATGCCATGGGCGGGCGCGAGGTGGGCGGCCTGGCCAATTTGCTTAGCGCCCACCGTGACCTGGCCAACCCCGCGGACCGCGCCGAAGTAGCCGCGCTGTGGGGTGTGCCCCAGGTTCCCCACAAACCCGGCAAGACGGCGGTGGAAATGTTCCAGGCTGCCGCCGACGGAGAGATCAAGGCGCTGTGGATTGCCTGCACCAACCCGGCGCAAAGCATGCCCGACCAGGCCACCGTGCGCCGCGCACTGGAGCGGGCCGAGCTGGTGGTGGTGCAGGAAGCGTTCTCCACCACCGCGACCTGCCGCTATGCCGACCTGCTGCTACCCGCCACGACCTGGGGCGAGAAGAGTGGCACAGTGACCAATAGCGAACGCCGCATCAGCCGCGTGCGCCCGGCCGTCGCGGCACCCGGCCAAACGCATGACGACTGGTCCATCGCCGTGGACTTTGCCCGCACGCTGGAAGCAATGGGGGTCGGATCCGGTAAAACCCTGTTCGCCTACGATTCGCCCGAATCCATCTGGAACGAGCACCGCGAAAGCACCCGCGGCCGCGATCTGGACATCACCGGCATGTCCTACGCCATGCTGGACGCGCAAGGCCCGCAACAGTGGCCACTGCCCGAAGGCCACCGCACCGGCAAAGAGCGCCTGTACGAGGACGGCGTGTTCCACACGGTTGACGGCAAGGCCAAGTTTGCCAACACCGTCTACCAGCCCGTAGCCGAGCCGCGTGAGGCGCGCTACCCGCTGTCGCTGACCACCGGGCGCCTGCGCGACCAGTGGCACGGCATGAGCCGCACCGGCACGCTGGGGCGCCTGTTTGGCCATGTGGCCGAGCCCTCCATCGAGATGAATGCAAAGGACATGGAACGGCGCCAACTGGTCAATGGTGACCTGGTGCACGTCACCGGCAAACGCGGCTCCATCGTCGTTCCCGTGCAGGCCAGTGCCACGCTGGCCGCCAACCAGACCTTCATGGCCATGCATTGGGGTGAAGAGTTTCTCAGCGGCGCCAGCAGCACCGGTGAACGCCTGGCCGGTGTCAACGCGCTGACCTCGCCGGCGTTTTGCCCGACCTCCAAGCAGCCCGAGTTCAAACACGCGGCCATCAAGGTGCTCAAGGCCGATATGCCCTGGTCGCTGCTGGGCATCGCCTGGTTGCCGGATGACCAGGCACTGCTGGCGCGCGAGCAACTCAAGGCCCTGATGCCCCAGTTTGCATTTGCCAGCTGCACACCCTTTGGCCGCGAGCGCAGTGGCCTGCTGTTTCGCGCAGCGGCTTACGACGCACCGCCCGACAGCGTCCTGACCGCCATCGAAGGCCTGCTCGGCCTGGGCGGCAACGATGTGCTGCGCTATGCCGACAAAAAACGCGGTCAACGCCGCGCCGTGCAACTGACGCATGCTGCCAACGCCGGCAACGCCAAGGGGGAAGCACGCCTCAACGCCTTTGTGCTGGCGGGTGACACCAGCGCCCAGAGCTGGATCAAAACACTGCTGCAGGACGAACTGCCAGCGCAAGCCTATGGCCGCATGCTGCTGGTACCGGGTGCCAAACCGCCCGTGGCCCTGCAGTCGCGCGGCAAACAGATTTGCACCTGCTTCAACGTGACCGAGGCGGCCATCGCCACGCAGCTGGGCCACTGCAAAGGCAACGAGGACCAGCGCCTGGTGCAACTGCAAGCGGCGCTGGAATGTGGCACCAACTGCGGCTCCTGCCTGCCCGAAGTCAAGCGCATGGTGCGCATGTCGATACCGGCGAGCCAACGGGATGCAACGCTGAGCCAATAACCCAAAGTCATCAAAGCTGCGGGACAATGGCGGCATGGGCATTGCAAACTACATCAAGGAAATAGGCCGCGGCAGCCAGGGCGCCCGCGCGCTGAACCGCGAGCAGGCGGCCGACCTGTTTGGCCAGGTGCTGGACGGCGCGGTCACCGATCTGGAGATTGGCGCGTTTTGCCTGGCCATGCGCATCAAGGGCGAAACCGCGCAGGAGATGGCGGGTTTTCTGGACGCCACGCACCAGCGCCTGCACACCGTGCCGGCCGGTGCGGCGCCCACCATCGTCATCCCCAGCTACAACGGCGCGCGCAAGCTGCCGGTGCTGACGCCGCTGCTGGCGCTGTTGCTGGCGCGCGAAGGCCTGGCCGTGCTGGTGCACGGCACGGCCACCGAAACGCGCCGGGTCTATACGTCAGAAGTGCTGCTAGCCCTCGGAATACCTGCTCAGGTAGCTATCGAATCCATAGCAAATGGATCGGTGGCGTTTGTGCCCACCGCCCTGCTCCACGCCGGCCTGCAGCGCCTGCTGGATGTGCGTCGCGTGGTGGGCCTGCGCAACCCGGCGCACAGCCTGGTCAAGCTGATGACCCCGGTGCAGGGCAAGAGCCTGCTGGTGAGCAGCTACACCCACCCCGAATACGCCGTGTCCATGGCCCAGACGCTCGCGCTGGTGGGCGGCAATGCCCTGCTGCTGCGCGGCACCGAAGGCGAAGCCGTGGCCGACCCCCGGCGCACGCCCAAAATGGAGGGTTTCATTGGCGGCCAGGTGGTCGATCACCAGGACCACCAGGCCGGGGTTTTGACCAGTCTGCCCCTGCTTCCAACCGAGATTGACGCCGCCCACACCGCCGCCTACATTCGCAGTGTGCTGGACGGCGCTGAGCCCGTTCCGCCCCCCATTGCCCAGCAGGTGGCCCACATCTTGCATCTGGTGCAAGCACTATGAAACACGATCTATCCCACCCCAGCGCGCGCGGCCAGGTCACCCTGGTGGGCGCCGGTCCCGGCGACCCCGAGCTGCTGACCCTGAAAGCCCTTAAGGCCATCCAGGCCGCCACGGTGCTGCTGGTCGACGATCTGGTCAATGACGCCATCGTGGCCTTTGCCGCGCCCACGGCCCGCATCGTGCACGTGGGCAAGCGCGGGGGCTGCAAGTCCACCCCGCAGTCCTTCATTGAAAAGCTGATGGTCACGGCGGCGCTGGAAGGCGAAAACGTGGTGCGCCTGAAGGGCGGCGACCCGTTCATCTTCGGGCGCGGCGGCGAAGAAATGGAAGCGCTGGAGGCAGCCGGTGTGCGGGTGCAGGTCATCAACGGCATCACGGCCGGCATGGCGGCCGTCTCGTCGCTGGGGGTTCCGCTGACGCACCGCGAGCACGCCCACGGTGTGGTGTTTGTCACCGGCCACGCCAAGCCCGGCTCTGCAGGTACCGACTGGCGCGCCCTGGCCGCCACGGCGCGCGAGGCCCGGCTCACGCTGGTGATCTACATGGGCGTCAGCGGCGCGGCCACCATCCAGCGCGAGCTGCTGCACGGCCTGCACGCTGACACGCCGGTGGCCGTCATCCAGAACGCCAGCCTGACCACACAGCGCCACGCAGTGTGCACACTAGCGGAGCTGGAATCCACCATTGCCCGCGAGCAACTCGCCAGCCCCAGCGTCATCGTGGTGGGCGACGTGCTGCAGGGCTTGCTGGCGGCAGGCTTGCGAGCCGACAGCCCCGTCGCTCACGCACGCACCGCCTGAGCGAACGCCTCAGGGTGCGAGGGCAGCCGCCTCTACCTTGCAGTCACCATCGGCGTGAAGGTTCTTGCTGCGGGCAGCCGCTACCTCCGCTTTGGCAGCCGCCAGTTGCGCGGTAAACGTCGGATCGGTATGCAAAACAGCGACTGCGGCCGAACCCATCAACCGACCCGCATCCACATCGCTTTGCCAGTGCACGCCGCAAATCACCCGGCTTTGGCCAAATGCCAGCCCGCGCGCCAACAAGGCATTGGCGCGCTCGGGTGCCACTTCGCTCAACACCAATGCCCAGGCCCAGGATAGGGCGGCGTGACCCGACGGGTAGGAACCGTCCTTGGTCAGCGCGGGCTCTTCCGCGGGAGTGCAGGTTGTATCCCCTTTGACAACGAACGGGCGCACGCGGTTGTAGCTGTCCTTGGCTGCGTAGGTGGACAGCCCCGCATCCAGCAACGTGCGCCGCAACAACATGTTCAGATGCGGCGTCTGCTCCTGGGAAATGGGCAAATCCATGGTGCAGGCGTAAGTGGAAGCCGCTTTGGGAAACTTGAGATTGGCATCCCGCATGGCCTGGTCCCAGCGCGGCGTACCACGCAGCGCCCGGGTTGCGGTGTAGACCGCCAGATCGGCTGCCTGCCCGGCCGAATCCGCTGCGGGAGGTTTGGGCAACAGTGCCAGGCTGTTGGGCAGTGCTTTGCGATCCAGGTAGCCGCGCAGATAGCCCGAACCGGCCCTGAACTCACCCACCTCTTCGGGCGAAGTCGTTGGAAGCGGCGGGGCACTTTGACAACCCCCGAGCAAAGCGCCCGCCATGACAGACACCAAAGCCCCAAAGAGTCGGTCGCAGTAACTTCTCATGTAGTCTCCTGGTTTGAATAGTGCATCGCGGCACCCTGGTCAGCAGTCCAACGCGCAGGGGACAAACGGTAATGCACGCCTTCAGGCGACGCTGTCACAGACGAGACCAAGCGGGCTGCCCTTGCCATGGGGCTACGCGAGAGCGGTCCGGGCCTTGCTGGCCTTGGCGGCCTGCCTGCGAACCGTTGGCGCTCTAAACTACGCGCTTTCAACCCACTGGAGACCCCCCATGATCGGCTACGTCACCCTCGGAACCAACGACCTGCCCCGCGCGGCGGCTTTCTACGACACCCTGCTGGCCGAGATCGGTGCCAAGCGCCTGATGGAATTCCCCACCGGCATCGCCTGGGGTTGTTCCATGCAGCAGTGCAGCCTGGGCATCATGAAGCCCTACAACGGCCAACCCGCCACGGTGGGCAACGGCGTGATGGCCGCCATCGTGGTCGACTCCAAAGAAAAAGTGGACCGCGTGTACAAGAAGGCCATCGAACTCGGCGCCCAGGACGAAGGCCCCAACGGCCCACGTGGTGACGGTTTCTACGCCGGTTACTTCCGCGACCTGGACGGCAACAAGCTCAACGTGTTCTGCATGGGGTAGGAGCTAGCCCCGCACTGTCGCTGCTTCGGGATCAGGCGGGCCGGGTGCTCTGCGCCGTTCGTGTCCCCCGGGCTACGCCCTCCTCCTTGACCTCACTGTGCAGAACACCCAGCCCGCCTGATCAGCGACGGTAACTATCTACTGCCGTCAAACCACAGCTTCCAGCAGCAGGCGTGGGGTGAGTACCAAAGCAAAGTCAAGGAGGAGGCCATGCTTGCATGGCCGGGGGACATGAGCGGCGGTACTCTCCCCATGCCTGCTGCGGGCGCGTGAAGCGAGTAAAACAAGCGCCTCCAACCCTAGCCGCTACACAACACACCCTACACTGCGTGCCATGCAAAATTTTGACGTCACCATCATCGGCGCGGGCGCGGCCGGCCTGTTCTGCGCCGGGGTGGCGGGCCAGTTGGGGCTGAAGGTTCTGCTGGTCGACCACAGCGAGAAGGTGGCCGAAAAGATCCGCATCTCGGGCGGCGGCCGCTGCAACTTCACCAACCGCGACACCCAGCCTGCCAACTTCATCAGCGAGAACCCGCGCTTTTGCCGCTCTGCGCTGTCGCGCTACACGCCGCGCGACTTCATCGCCCTGCTGGAAAAGCATGGCATTGCTTTCCACGAAAAGCACAAGGGCCAACTGTTCTGCGACCGCTCGGCCGAGGACGTCATCCAGATGCTGCTGGCGGAGTGCGACGCCGGAGGCGTGACCCGCTGGCAGCCCTGCAGCCTGAAGGCCATACGCCATCTGGCCTCTAGCCCTCGTGGAATAAGCACGGGTAGCTATGAAATTGATAGTGATCGCGGAGTCATCCAGTGCACTGCCGTGGTCGTGGCCACTGGCGGCCTGTCCATCCCCAAGATTGGCGCCACGGATTTTGGCTACCGTATCGCCAAGCAGTTTGACCTGCCGCTGATCACCCCGCGCCCGGCGCTGGTGCCACTGACCTTTGACGAAGAGGCCTGGGCGCCGTTTGCCCAACTCTCCGGCCTGTCCCTGCCGGTGCGCATTGAAACCGGCAGCAAGAAGGACAAGATCGCTTTCCTCGAAGACCTGCTGTTCACCCACCGCGGCCTCAGTGGCCCGGGTGTGCTGCAGATTTCCAGCTACTGGCAGAGCGGCACGCCCATCCGCCTGAACCTGGCGCCGGATGCCGACGTGGCCGACCTGCTGACCCGCGCCAAGGCCACATCGCGCAAGTTGATCGCCAATGAGCTGGCCGCGTTGGTGCCGTCCCGCCTGGCCGACACCTGGGTGGCACAGGGCGCGGCGCTGGGCCACAACTGGGCGCGCCCCGTGAACGAGGCAACCGACAAGTCCCTCGCCGCGCTGGCCGAGCAACTCAGCCAATGGGCACTCACCCCCACCGGCACCGAGGGCTACCGAAAGGCCGAAGTCACGGCCGGTGGCGTGGACACGCGGGTGCTGTCGTCACAGACCATGGAGTCCAAACAACCCGGCCTGTACTTCATCGGCGAAGTGGTCGACGTCACGGGCTGGCTGGGCGGCTACAACTTCCAGTGGGCCTGGGCCAGTGCGTTTGCCTGTGCGCAGGGGCTGGCGGCGAAGCTGTTGGCGCCTTCACCTTGATACTGCCGCCGACCTTTGCGCACCATGCCCCACGACCTTCTGCTATTCGACCTGGACGGAACGCTCAGTGATCCGCTGGAAGGTATCGGTCGCTCCATCAACTACGCACTAACCCACTTTGGCTTTCCCGAGCAGACGATGACTGATCTGGCGGCCTTCATAGGGCCGCCACTGGACGCGTCGTTCAGGGCCATCACCGGCATCCGCGACGCGATTGATATCGGGGCGCTGGTGGCCAAGTACCGCGAGCGCTACGCCGAGGTGGGCTACTCCGAAAACGTTCTCTATCCCGGCATCGCTGAGGCACTGGACAGTCTGGGCCGTGCCGGCATGCCCATGGCGGTCTGCACCTCCAAGCGGGTGGATTTTGCGGAGCAGATTCTGCAGATGTTCGGGCTGCGTCACCACTTCCGGTTTGTCAGCGGCGGTGAAATCGGAACCCACAAGTGGCAGCAGATGGCGGCCCTGCGGTCACAAAACCAGGTCACGCCGTCATCTGTGATGGTTGGCGACCGTGCGGTGGACATGGTGGCAGCCCACCGCAACGGGCTCACGGCAGCCGCCGTGTTGTGGGGCTATGGCAGCCCCGGCGAGTTGCAGGCAGAAGCGCCGCGCTACTGCTTTGCCGCGTCCGGTGATCTGCTGCAACTGCGTTGCGACTGATTAGCGCGACAGCGACACCATATAGTCCACCCCGGCTTTGACGTCACTGTCGGTCACCGCTGCACCGCCGCGCGCCGGCATGTAGCTGGTAGCACCGCTGAAGCCCTCCAGCGCATGTCGATAGAGCGTGTCCGTGCCCTGCGCAATGCGCGGCGCCCAGTTGGCCTTGTCACCGGGTCGGGGGGCTCCACCCACGCCTGCGCCATGGCAGAGCCCGCAGGTCTTGTCAAAAACACGTTTGCCGGCCGCATGCTCCGCCGCAACCGGGGCTGCCACCACGGGAACAACCGGCGGAGCGTCCAACACAGGGCTCTGGGCCGCGGATGCAGCAGGCGCAACTCCAGTGGTTGCCGAAGGGTCGGGCTTGCTGCAAGCCCCCAGCGCGGCCGAACAAATGACGAGAACGAGTGTTGTGTGTGGGATGGACATGGGCCCATTATCCCTGCCCACCGGGGACGCATTTGCGTCAGAATCCACCCCATGAAGACCCACATCCGAATACTGGCCACCCTGCTGGTCTGCATGGGCTGCATCGGCGGCGCCAGTGGCGCGGCCACCTCCTGCCATGCGAACGCTCTGGACTCGGCCGGCTACGCGCGCGCCATCCAGTCCGTGCGCGATCTGCCGGAGCTGGCGCAGTGGTCCCGCTCACACCGCTTTCCCGTCGCGTTTGGAGAGTCCATTGACAAACAGCTCCGCCTGCGGGGCCGCTGTTACTGGTCTGTTTCGGTATACGCCAACCGGCCCGAACGCATGGAGCTGTGGCAGATTTTCTACGTGGAAGCCAATGGAAAGCGTGTACTGGTTCAGGACCCCGTTTCGGGCGTGGCGATTTCGCTGGAGAAGTGGCGTTCCCAAGCGGACACATCGCGGATGGTGTGATCCCCGGCCCCTGGTCCAATTGTCACCAACTTGTTACCTTTGCGCGGTGCCGCAAAGGGGTCACAAGGGGAACCTCCTGCCCTAGAATCCAAAATTCCATGGTCGACCCCGTTTTATAGGTACTCGGTAGGTGTTATCCAGACAAAGGACACATGATTGAATTGCCGATTCGCGTTGCTGCGCCAGACGTAACCCATACCGACGCATTGGCGTGTGGGACCCGGCTGGGGGAGTTTGAGATTCGGGGCCTGATTGGGGTGGGCGGATTTGGCATGGTCTACCGTGCGTACGACCACTCGCTGCAACGGGACGTGGCGATCAAGGAGTACATGCCCACGGCGCTGGCCGGCCGCTGCGAGGACCAGTTGAACGTAGCCGTCCGCTCCTCAAGCGACCAGGAAAGCTTTCAAACCGGACTGCAATCGTTTATCGGCGAGGCCCGCATGCTCGCGATGTTCGAGCACCCCTCCCTGGTTCGCGTGTTCCGCTTTTGGGAGGCCAACGGCACCGCGTACATGGTGATGCCCCTGTACCGCGGCATGACGCTGAAGCAGGCGCGCCAGTGCATGCGTTTACCCCCCACCGAAGCGTGGCTACGCAAGGTCATGTGGTCTATCCTGGGTGCGCTCAAGGTACTGCACCGCGGCAAGGCCCTGCACCGCGACGTGTCGCCCGACAACATCTTCTTGCAGGATGTGGGGCCACCGGTGTTGCTGGACCTGGGCGCCGCGCGCCTGGCGCTTGGCGACAACGCCAAACCGCACACGGCGATTCTGAAGGTGAACTACGCGCCCATCGAGCAATACGCAGACGCCCATGACCTGCCGCAAGGGCCGTGGACGGACTTGTATGCGCTGGCAGCCGTCGTGCACGGCATGCTGTGCAACGACGCCCCCTTGCCGGCCATGATCCGCGTCGTCAACGACCGCATGCCGGCTTTTGCCAATGTGGTCAAAACCGTGACCGCGGAATACGGACAACGCTACTCCGACCAGTTTGTCGACGGAATTGCCTGGGCGTTGCAGGTCCAACCACAGGACCGCCCCCAGTCGGTACGGGAGTTCGCCCGGGGTCTGGGCCTGTCGACCCCCAACGGAATGTCCTCCTTTGACTGGCGCGCCGAATTGGGCGCTGCGTGCCTGCCGGCGGGCGACGTGCTGCAGCTATCCGGCGCGCCCGCCGTGGAAGAAAAGACCCGCCCCAACCGCAACCACCCCGATTACGCAACCACGCAATTCATCGGCGACGACCGCGACAACCCGGAAGAAGCGGCCACCATCATTGCGGATTGGGCACCGGAGGATGTGGCGTCCGCGCCGTCCAGCGCCCCCCCGGAGCGAAAGGCCAAACCCCGCCACGCAGCTGGGCACACCCATGTCGTGGAAAACGGTACCACCGTTCCGGGCAAAAACCCGCCGCGCGCCAAGAGCCGGGCCGCAGCGCCAACGCCAGCGTCCCAGCTTGCGCCGCGGAGCATGGGATGGATGGTCGCCGCAGTGATCCTCTCCACTGCGGTGGCAATAGGATGGGGCTGGCGGAATTCGACCAATAAGGCCAAAGCTGTTCCCACAGTCACCCTGGCAGCGCCACCCGTGGCAACCGAGCCCGCGGCGGCGCTTTCCAGCGAACCGCCGCGGGAGACCAGCAACGGCCCCCTTGCAGCCGCCAGTGCACCCGCGGCCATCCCGCCGCCCACGGCCCCGATCCAACCGGCCAGGCCGGCCACTGTGGAGCGGGGACGCAACAACGCGGCCCGCGTTGCGGCGAAAACGGAGCCCGCACCGACACCAGCGCCACCCACCGCCACCAGCCCGCCGCCTCCTGTGCCAGCCGAGTCACCCAAACCCGAGCCCACACCGGTGGTGCAGGTGGCGACACCGGAAAAGCTCTGCGCGGACAGCAATTTCCTGTCCCGCCCCATGTGTCTCTACCGTGCATGCCAAAGACCGGATCTGGCGGGAACGGCGGCCTGCATCGACATCGAACAGCGTCTGAAGCGCGACACCGACACCAACAGGAACTAGAAAGGCACACATGAAACCCTTCTCCATGATTCGCGAATTCCATCTCGCGGACTGGTTCACTCTGGGCAACGCCGTGTGTGGCGTGGGTGCGCTGTTTTCAACCATGACCTTTCTGGCCACCAACGACGTGGTGCACATCTACTATGCGGCCGCGCTGGTGTTCGCGGCTCTGGTGTTCGATGTGCTGGACGGGCGGATCGCCCGCTGGCGGAAGAAGTCTTCGGCCATGGGGCGTGAACTGGATTCTCTGGCCGACATCATTTCCTTTGGGGTCGCGCCGGCCATCATTGGCTATGGCTGCGGCATGCGCGGCCTGTACGACCGTGTGATCCTGGCCTATTTTGTGGCCTGCGGTGTATCCCGGCTGGCCCGGTACAACGTGACTGCGGAAGAGCTGTCGCAGGGCACAGGAAAAGTCGTTTATTTTGAGGGGACACCCATCCCCACCTCGTTTCTGCTGGTCATCCTGCTGGCCGTCGCAGCAAACTATGGTGCCGTCGGTGACAACCTGTGGTTTGGGGCCGTAACCCTCGGTGGCTTCACGCTGCACCCCTTCACGCTCATTTTTGGTGTATCCGGATCGCTGATGATCAGCCGGATACACATTCCCAAACCCTGACCCGAAAGATTCGCATGCGTGTACTCCTGCGGTTGATCCCCCTCGCTTTGGCTTGTGCGGCGGTCGCCATGCCCGCGCTGGGGGATACGGCCCACGCCACAACCCCTAGGGGGGCACAGGTGGACGTGGTTGCCGACTTTCCTGATGGCGCAGGCCCTTTTCCGGCCGTGGTTCTGGCTCCCGGTCAGGGCTACCACCTGGCGCTGCCAGCCCTCGCGCAGACGGCCCAGCAACTGGTTGCGCACGGCGTTGCAGTTTACCGCTTCAATTGGGCCTATTTCTCCAACGACCCCAAGGCGGGTCGGCCATCGGATGACCTCTCGGCCGAATTGGAAGATCTCCAGTCGGTTCTGAAGATGGCGCGAGCGGAGACCCGCGTTGCGCAGGACAAGGTGTCCGTTGGCGGCAAGTCACTGGGCTCGCTGGTCGCATGGAAAGCCCTGTCCGCTGACCCGTCGCTGCGCGCTGGCGTGCTCCTCACGCCGGTTTGCAGCAGGACTTCAGGTGGAGAGACACAGGATTTTTCCGAAGCCAACTACCCCGGCATCACCACCGAGCGGCGCCCCGTGCTCTTTGTTGCCGGTGACCGCGATCCCTTGTGCGCACCGCGCGTCCTCTACGCCTTCGCTGCCAGGTCGCCGGGCAGCGCACACGTGGCGATCGTTGGTGGCGACCATGGATTTGAAAACAAGACCCTGGTCGGACCCACCGCCGTCGATGCAGCGCGCACCCGCAATATCAATCTGGTGTCACACATCACTGCCAGTTTCATTGTGGAAAACGGCGGTCATTGAGACCCCGCACACAACATACAGTGAGCCCCAACCGAGGTCGCCCATGCCGCTGCACATTGAAACCCCGCTCGTCCAGTCCCGACACTTGAGTGTGCACTGCGAGCGCCCGGTCTGGCTGAAGATGGACGCCCTGCAGCCACCCGGATCGTTCAAGATTCGCGGCGTCGGCCACGCCTGTGAGACCTACGTCCAGCGCGGCGCACAACGGCTGGTTTCGTCGTCCGGTGGCAACGCGGGGCTGGCCGTGGCCTACGCGGGCCGTTCCCTGGGCGTGCCGGTGACCGTGGTGGTGCCGCACACCACATCGGAGCGGGCCCGGGAGCTGTTGCAACTGGAGGCGGCTGAGGTCATCGTGCACGGTGCGAGCTGGCAGGAAGCCAATGAACTGGCCCTGTCCCTGGTCGGCCCGACGGACGCCTTTCTGCATCCCTTTGATGATCCCCTGCTGTGGCACGGTCACGCGACGCTGATCGATGAGGTCGCGCAATCAGGGCTGCAGCCCGATGCCGTCGTGCTGTCGGTGGGTGGTGGTGGTTTGTTGTCCGGCGTCGCCGAGGGGCTGGATCGCAACGGCTGGGGGCACGTTCCCATCGTCGCGGTCGAGACCGAAGGCGCCGCGTCTTTCCATGCGGCGTTCAAAGCCGGCCACGCGGTGCAACTGGACCAGATCAACAGCATCGCCACGTCGCTGGGCGCCAAGCGTGTCTGCGACCAGGCCGTGCACTGCGCCAAAGAGCGCCCCATGCACAGTGTTGTGGTGTCAGACGCCAGTGCGCTGTCCGCGTGTGAGCGCTTTCTGGCGGACCACCGCGTGCTGGTCGAACCGGCTTGCGGCGCAAGCCTCGCACTTGGCTATGAAAACGCCCCCGCGATAGCGTCCTTCAAAACCGTGTTGTTCATTGTGTGCGGCGGCGCTACGGCAACGATTGACCAGATCCGGCAATGGAGCAAGGCTCCCTAGTCTTTGTGGCTCACCACGGCCGAAAGTTGTCCGAAGCCCTCTCAAAAACGCTATAATCCAAGGCTTTTCTGGCATTACTCCGTCGGCCAATACTAGTTACAGACGGGGAAATCGCTGAACGTGGCATGTGGGGCTCGATCTCCCCCCGTGACTGGCGGCAGCACATTTTGGACAACATTACGTAATGACAACCATCCGTGTAAAAGAAAACGAGCCGTTTGACGTCGCTCTGCGTCGCTTCAAGCGCACTATCGAAAAATTGGGTTTGCTGACTGACTTGCGCGCGCGCGAGTTCTATGAAAAGCCCACTGCAGAGCGCAAGCGCAAGAAGGCAGCCGCCGTCAAGCGCAACTACAAGCGCATTCGCAGCATGCAGTTGCCCAAGAAGATGTTCTAAGAACAGCCTTCCAGGCCAAAAAAAGCTCGCTTGGGGACGCTCCGGCGGGCTTTTTTTCTTTCAGCTCCCCCATTCACACCATCCTCCCGGAGTTACACCATGTCCCTCAAAGACCAGATCACCGAAGATATGAAAACCGCCATGCGCGCCAAGGACAGTGAGCGCCTGGGCACCATCCGCCTGCTGCTGTCTGCCTGCAAGCAGCGCGAGGTGGACGAGCGCATCGTGCTGGATGACGCGGCCGTGGTGGCCATCGTGGACAAGCTTATCAAGCAGCGCAAGGACAGCGTCGAGGCCTTCGTCAAAGCCGAGCGCATGGACCTGGCGGACAAGGAGTCGGCCGAGATCAAGGTGCTGCAGGCTTATTTGCCGCAGCGACTCAGCGCGGATGAGGTCCTGATTGAGGTTCGGGCCATCGTGGCTGAGCTGGGGGCTACTGGGCCTGGCGATATGGGCAAGGTGATGGGGGTTGTGAAGACGCGTCTGGCTGGGAAGGCGGAGATGGGGACTGTGTCTGCGGCTGTTAAGACTGCTCTGGCTGGATAGGGTTTGCTTTTCGGGGAGGTTTTTACCCTGCGGGGCTTTTGTAGGTCCCCACTCCCCCCAGCCCCCTCGCCCCGCCGGGCGAGGGGGAGCTTTAACAGCCGATTTGATGGTGTCGCGCCGGCTACGGAATCACGGGCGCGAGGTTGCCACTGTTGCTTCGCGCCTGGAATTCAGCAGCCGCAGTTCCGAGCGCCGGGTGGCGGAATTGCTATAAATTTGGTAGCTTTTCAGGCTTATTTCACGAGGGTTAGCGCCTCAAATCACAACGACCTCTTGCCACTACAGCCCAAGCTCCGACTCCGGCGCTCGGAACTCCCTCGCACGAAATATTCGAGCGCAAACCACGTTGGCAACGCCCCGCCGGTAATTCCGTAGCCGGCGCGACGACGCCAGATCGGCTGTTAAAGCCCCCCTTTCGCCCGGCGGGGCGAGGGGGCTGGGGGGAGTGGGGACCTACAAAAGCCCCGCAGGGAACAACCTCGCCAAACAAAAAAACTAGGACCCAGCAACCTTCATGCGATTGATAAGAATAGACCCCACCGTCTTGGCCCCATAGTTGTAGGTATCCGCCCCCACCGCCTCAATCCCCTTGAGCATGGTCTTCATGTTCCCTGCAATGGTGATTTCATGCACGGGAAAGGCGATACGCCCGTTTTCCACCCAGAAGCCGCTGGCCCCGCGCGAGTAATCGCCCGTCACGTAGTTGGTGCCCTGCCCCATCAGCTCGGTCACAAACAGGCCGGTGCCGAGCTTTTGCAGCATGGCGTCCAGGTCGTCGCCGGGCCTGGTATGGCGCGAGGTGAACACCAGGTTGTGCGAGCCGCCCGAATTGCCGGTGGTCTGCATGCCCAGTTTGCGCGCCGAGTAACTGCTCAGGAAATAGCCCTTGACCCGCCCGCCGTCGATCACCTTGCGGGGCTTGACGTTGACACCCTCGTCGTCAAATGGCGAGCTGCCCTTGCCGCGCAACACAAAAGGGTCTTCCAGCAGGTCAATGTGCCGGGGCAAGACCATCTTGTCCAGCGAGCCCAGCAGGAAGGTGCTCTTGCGGTACATCGCACCACCGCTGAGGGCCTGCACCAGACCACCCACCAGCCCCGCAGCCAGCGGCGACTCAAACAGCACCGGGCATTCCACGGTGGCGATCTTGCGCGCCTTCAGGCGGCTCAGGGCCCGCTCGGCGGCATAGCGGCCGATGGCCTGGGGAGTGGCCAGCGCATCCGGGTGGCGCATGGAGCTGTACCAGCTGTCACGTTGCATATCGCGGCCCTTGCCGGCGATCGGTGAGACCGACATGGAATGGCGCGAGCTGGCGTAGCCGCCGCGAAAACCATGCGTATGGGCACTGAAAAAATGCGACTGCTGGGCCGACACCGCCGCGCCTTCGCTGTTCGTGATGCGCTTGCTGGTGCCCAGCGCAGCGGCCTCGCATTCCAGGGCCAGGCGCATGGCCTCTTCACTGGTCAGGGCCCAGGGAAAGAACAGGTCCAGGTCACGTTCGCGGTCGGCCACCGGCGCAATGTCGTTGATGTCGGGCAGGCTGGCAAACGGGTCTTCGGCGGTGAAGCGCGCAATGTCGTAGGCGGCACCCACGGTTTGGGCAATCGCCTCATCCGAAAAATCCGAGGTGCTGGCGTTGCCGCGGCGCTGGCCCACATAGACCGTCACACCCAGGGATTTGTCGCGGTTGCGCTCCACATTTTCCAGCTCGCCATTGCGCACCGACACGCTCAGGCCGCAGCCTTCGGACACCTCGGCACCCGCATCGGTGGCCCCCAACTTTTTGGCGTGGGCCAGGGCCTTGTCCACCAACGACTCAAAAAAAGGCCGACTGTAGGCAAAGCCACTGTCCGCAGGCTTGGATGGCGTGGCGCCCGCAGGCGAGGATTTTGGGGTTGGTTGGGGGGTCTTCATAGCGGAGGCTATGATACCGGGGCTTATGAGTAAACTAAAAAAAGGCTATTTCGTCAAAGGTAAATTTGTGGCGGAAGGCAGTGAACTGGACCTGGAGCTCAAGCGCGAGCTCAAGGGAACCGACGACAAAAGCCGCACCGACCTCAAACGCGAAAGCACAGAGCTGCAAAAGCTCGGTGAAGACCTGTTGACCCTGCGTGCGGAACTGTTGAAACGCCTGGAACTTCCGGACAAGCTGCTCGAAGCCATCGCGGAATACAAGCGCATCACCAATTTCGAAGGCCGACGGCGCCTGATGCAGTTCATTGGCAAGCGCATGCGCCAACTGGAGCCGGCAACGCTGGACGCCGTTCGTGTCGCACTGGTCGAACAGCACACGCCGTCCGCCCAGGAAACCATGAACCTGCATGCTGCAGAACAGTGGCGCGACCGCCTGATTGCGGATGACGATGCGGTGGGCCAGTGGGTCAACACCAGCCCCGCCACCGATGTGCAGCAGTTGCGTGCGCTGATCCGCCAGGCGCGCAAGGATGCCAAGCCCGAGAAACCCGGTCTGGCACCACGCCATGGCCGCGCCTACCGGGATATTTTCCAGATCGTGCGCGAGCATTTGGTGCACGGCAGTGATGTACCCGATCCGCTGGGACCGGAAGACAGCTTTCCGGACAACCCTGGAGCCGATGCATGACGGGTAACACCTTGCCACCGCTAGACGCGATCAAAATTGGCATCGTCTCCATCAGCGACCGCGCCTCCACTGGCGTCTACGAAGACAAGGGGCTGCCGGCCCTGCAGGACTGGCTGACCCGCGCCCTGCAAAACACCGTAACCTTTGAGGCCCGGCTGATTCCCGATGAAATACCGGTGATCAGCGCCGCGTTGATTGAACTGGTCGGCGCAGGCTGCAGCCTGGTGCTGACCACCGGCGGCACCGGCCCCGCACTGCGTGATGTGACGCCCGAGGCCACGCTGGCCGTGGCACACAAGGAGATGCCGGGTTTTGGCGAGCAAATGCGCCAGATCAGCCTGAAATTTGTACCGACCGCCGTCCTGTCGCGCCAGGTGGCGGTGATCCGTGGCAGTAGCCTCATCATCAACCTGCCGGGCCAACCCAAGGCGATTGCCGAAACGCTGGAAGGCCTGAAGGACGTCAACGGCCAGCAGGTCGTCAACGGCATCTTTGCCGCCGTGCCCTACTGCATTGACCTGATTGGCGGGCCGTATCTGCAAACGGTAGACACCGTCTGCAAGGCCTTCCGCCCAAAGACGGCGATCCGGGCCTTCGCTACTTCCCAACCAGCTGGTTGAGCCGCTCGGCCTCAAAGCACTCTTTGCGGGCAGCGTCGCCGGGCACGCAGTCGGGTGTGCAATCGGCGTTGGTTCGGGTGGCGGACAGGGTTTCAATCGCCTTCCACAACAACGCAATCTGGTGCTCCTGGCCCGAGGCTGAATCGATCAGTCCACGCAGCGCCTGGCTGACCGGGTCGTCTTCCTGGGTAATGCCATAGGCGCTGAATTTGGGCTCGGAGTGCGTCACATCCGCGCTCTCGCCAGTCTTGCTGGGAATGATGCGGGCAGGAATACCCACCGCCGTCGCGCCCGGTGGCACGGGCTTGATGACCACGGCATTGCTGCCGATCTTGGCGCCATCCCCCACCAAAAAACCGCCCAGCACCTTGGCGCCGGCGCTGACCACCACGTCCTTGCCCAGTGTGGGGTGGCGCTTGGCACCCTTGTACAGGGACGTGCCGCCCAGGGTCACGCCCTGGTAGATGGTGCAACCGTCGCCAATTTCAGCCGTTTCACCCACCACTACCCCCATGGCATGGTCAAAGAACACGCGCTCGCCAATGATGGCTCCGGGGTGGATTTCAATACCCGTGGCCCAGCGACCCACGTGCGAGATAAAACGCCCCAGCCATTTGAAACCATGCGTCCAGCACCAGTGCGCGCGGCGGTGCAGGACCAGGGCGTGCAGGCCGGGGTAGCAGGTCAGCACCTCCCAGGTCGTGCGCGCAGCAGGGTCGCGGTCGAGGATGCACTGGATGTCGGAGCGTAGGCGGGAAAACATGCTGAGGAGTCTACCCGCTCACAGCGCATTGCGCAGACGCCAAGCGCCGCCGGGCCGCCCCAAGGCGTAAGAGCCCCGTCGGGGGGGCAGCGACCCGCACAGCGGCGGAGCGTTGGGGTCATTTGTGCTGCAGGATGGCCTTGGCGATGCCCCGCAGGATGTGGATCTCCTCCTGCGTCACACCACCCCGGTTGAACAGCTGGTTCAGGCGCGGCATCAGTTTTTTGGGGGCTGCTGGGTCCAAGAAGCCCAGCGCCACCAGAGACTGTTCCAGGTGGGTCAGCATGCCCGCCACCTGCGCGGCGTCAGCCATGGCGCCCGACGTCGCAGCCCCAGCCACCTCAGCTTGTGCGGCTACCTGCCCGGCCAAAGGCGCCGCAAAGCCGCCCAGGGCCAGGCGCCACTCGTAAGCGATAACCTGTATCGCCGCGCCAATGTTGAGCGAGCCAAACTGCGGGTTGCTGGGAATGCTCAGACAGGCGTGGCAGCGGTACACGTCTTCGTTGCGCATGCCAAAGCGCTCGGAGCCAAACAGGAAGCCAACACCCTGCTGTGGCAAAACATCATCGATTGAATTAGCCTCTAGCCCTCGTGCAATGGACTTATCCCGCTCTGCTTTCGATAGCATTTCAAAATGTTCACGCGGCGCCACGGTCGGCGGACCAAAGTCACGCGGCGTCATGGCGGTGGCGCACAGGTGCGTCATGCCCTCCAGCGCCTCGTCCAGCGTGTCGACGATGCGGCACTTCTCCAGCACGTCCAGCGCACCGCTGGCGCGCTGTATGGTTTCTTCACGGCGCAGCACATTGGCCCAGCGTGGCGCCACCAGCACCAGGTCGTCAAAGCCCATGGTTTTCATGGCGCGGGCGGCAGCGCCCACGTTGCCGGCATGGCTGGTGTTGATCAGGATAAATCGGGTGTGCATGGTCGGTGTGCGAGCGAATAGGGAGCGCGCTCGGTCTTGAGGCCTTAAAATACCAACATTGTCGCCGCCCGCATCGCCGGACGGCTCTCACAGTTCTTCCCCAAAAAATCTATGTCGCCCAATCTGCACCCCATGATCAACGTGGCCGTCAAGGCCGCACGCGCCGCCGGTTCCATCATCAACCGTGCTGCCCTGGATATCGAATCCGTTCGCGTTTCGCAAAAGAAAGCCAACGACTTCGTGACCGAAGTGGACCATGCCGCAGAGCAGGCGATCATAGAAACCCTGCTGACGGCCTACCCCGGCCACGGCATCTGGGCCGAAGAATCCGGGCGCGAACACGGCGCCAAAGACTCCGAATTCGTCTGGATCATCGACCCGCTGGACGGCACCACCAATTTCATCCACGGCCTGCCCGTGTACTGCGTGAGCATCGCCCTGGCCGTCAAGGGCAAGATTGAGCAGGCCGTGGTGTACGACCCCACACGCAACGACCTGTTCACCGCCACCAAGGGCCGCGGCGCCTTTCTGAACGACAGGCGCCTGCGGGTGTCCAAGCGCATCCACCTGAAAGACGCTCTGCTGTCCACCGGCTTCCCGTTCCGCCCGGGCGACAACTTTGCCAACTACCTGACCATGATGGGTGACGTGATGAAGCGCACAGCCGGTCTGCGCCGCCCCGGTGCTGCCGCGCTGGACCTGGCCTATGTGGCCGCCGGCTACACCGAAGGATTTTTTGAAACCGGCCTGCAGCCCTGGGACGTGGCGGCCGGCTCGCTGCTGGTCACCGAAGCCGGTGGTCTGGTGGGCAACTTCACCGGTGAAGCCGATTTTCTGGACCAGCAGGAATGCCTGGCCGGCAACCCCCGCATCTACGGACAGCTCATCCCCATTCTGGGCAAGTACAGCAAATTCGCCAGCGCCGGTGAGAAGGCCGCTTTGCGGCAAAACCGCCACGCGGCCGCACAGGAAGCGTCTGCCGCCCGCGACGATGTGGCAGAAAACGCCGCACAAGAACCTGCCGCGCCGGCTCCCGGCGACGCACCGCTGTAACAACCCGGCCGTAGCGCGGCCTGTCGCCCGTCAGTGGGAGGGCAACCGCAGTTGCTCAACCGGTACCGGGCGACCGAAAAAATACCCCTGAAAGGCCTTGCAGCCGCACTGGAGCAGGAAATCGCGCTGGCCTGCGGTCTCCACGCCTTCGGCCACCACACTCAGGTCCAGACTGCGCGCCAGGCTCAGAATAGTGCGGGCAATGGCCGCGTCGTTGGGGTCGGTCAGCACATCGCGCACAAACGACTGGTCGATCTTGAGCTGGTCCAGCGGCAGGCGTTTCAGGTAGGACAGCGACGAGTAGCCGGTGCCAAAGTCATCCAGCGCAAAGTTGACGCCGATGGAGCGCAACTCCCCCATCTTGACGATGACATCATCAAAGTCACTGAGCAACATGCTTTCGGTCAACTCCAGCTTCAGGCGGTAGGGGTTGGCACCGCTGACCCGTAGCAGTTCCAGCAACTGCGTCGTGAATTCGGGGTGACGGAACTGGCGGGCACTCACATTGACGGCCATCGTCAGCCGGCGGGTCACTGCATTGTTGTTCCAGGCCACCAGCTGGGCGCAGGCCGCGGCCAGCACCCATTGCCCCAGCGGGATGATCAACCCCGCCTGTTCGGCCACCGGAATGAACTCAGCCGGTGGCACCAGACCACGCGTCGGGTGGTTCCAACGCAACAGCGCCTCGACTCCGGTGACCGCACTGGTTTCATCGACCACCGGCTGGTAGTGCAGCATGAATTCCTGGTGTAACAGTGCATGGCGCAGATCAATTTCCAGCGCGGCGCGCGCACTGGCTGCGGCCTGCATCACGGGGTCAAAGAACCGCAGGGTGTTGCGCCCGGCAGCCTTGGACTGGTACATGGCCAGATCGGCCCGCTGCAGCAGTTCATCGACACTTTGCTGGTGGTCAAAGAACAGCGTCACGCCAATGCTGGGCGAACTGTGGTGCTCCTGCCCTCCCAACACGAAATGCTGATTGAGCGCGGTCAGTATTTTCTTGCCGACCGACTCTGCCAGCGCTGCGGCGTCCAGCTCGGTGGCGCTCAACTCCTCCAGCATGACGACAAACTCGTCCCCGCCCAGGCGCGCCACCGTATCAATGTTGCGCACACAGTCGGCCAGACGGCTGGCCACCTGTTTCAGCAGCTCATCGCCCATGTGGTGGCCACGGGTGTCGTTGAGAACCTTGAAATTGTCCAGATCGATGAATAGCAAGGCGCCGAAACTGGCGTGGCGCGCGCTCGCGGCGACGGCCTGGCTCAATCGGTCAATCAGCAGGCGCCGGTTGGGCAGACCGGTCAGTGCGTCAAAAAACGCCAGCCGCTCAATGTCGGCTTCAGCCTGCTTGCGGGCGCTGATCTCGCGCCCGGTGCCGCGGTAGCCGGTAAACACACCCTCACTGTCAAAAATCGGGGCTCCGCTGATGGAGACCCACATGACGGAGCCATCCTCTCGCATGCGAAACATTTCAAAGTCGTGGAAAACTTCATGCGCCTCCAAGGTGGCGCGGTGCGCCGCCCACTGCTCGGCACTGACGCCTCCCGCACCCGAATCCCAGCGCGTCCTGCCAATGTAGTTCTCGGTCGGGAGCGTGCGGACAATATCAAAATCTTCATCGACGCGGACAAAGCGAAACAATGCATCCTGCTCCCAGTACCAGTCAGAACTCAGTTCGGTCAGGCTGCGAAATCGGGCTTCACTTTCCTTGGCCGCTGCCAATTGTTCAGCCGCCGCCTGCAGCGCTGCGCGCTCACGGGTGATGTCCTGCACAATGCCGAAATTGGCCTTTACGACACCGTCCTGAACCTCCCGGTGCATGCGCGAACGAATCCACAGAATCTCGCCATCGGCCCTGCGCCAGCGGTACTCCACGATTTCCCCATCCATTTGCCTGAGCGCCTGCTTGACCATGGGTTTGTCTTCGTCCACCACCCCACGCAAGTGCTCGCCCACGGGGGCCAGCTGCGCATGTCCCAGTTTTCCGATTTCGCAATAGCCGGGCGACAAATGCACCATGTCATCGCCAGGGTAGAAGGCCCAGTGCCCCACTTTGGCCACAGACTCCGTCATTCTGTGCAGTGTGATTTGGCGATTCAAGGTTTCGTTGGCCAACGCCAGGGCCTGCTCGTTGGCCACAGCGGCAGCCTGTGCTTGGCGCGAGGACGTGACATCGCGCAAGTAGATCAGCATGAGGGTTTCAGCTTCCACTTCCACCAGAACGGCATTCATGCACATCAGCCGCTCGGAACCATCGGCCAGAATCATAGGGACATCAACTTCGCGCAACCGACCGTCCACACGCAATGGATTCAGCATCTGCTGGCGCGCCTGCGCGTCCGGCCAATGGCCAATCTCAACGGCCGTATGCCCCAAAACCTGTTCTCTGGAAAAGCCGGTGAGTCTGATCCATTCCTTGTTGACCGCGATGATCACGCTATCACGCACGCGTGTCAGCGCAATCGCCTCGGGGCTCTCCATGAATACCGCTTGGAAAATGGTATCCACCGTGGCGTCCCGATCAGGCTTCCATGGCCATCTGGCGCGTGGTGTCGAAGCAAAACACGCGGTCGCGCCCATCGTTCTTGGCCGCATACAGCGCCTGGTCGGCACGCTGAATCAGAAGTTCGGGCCCATCACTGGCCACGGGTTGCGTCGCACACACACCGGCACTCAGTGTCACGACCATGCGGTCGAGATTGTCTGCGTGCACCAGTTGCCGTTCACGCAACTTTTGCAGTATCTCCTTGGCCACCTGGACGGCGCCTGCGGCGTGGGTGTCAGGCAGGATCACGGCCAGCTCCTCGCCCCCGTAGCGGGCCACCAGGTCACGTGGCCTGCGGCAAACCCGCTTGAGCACATCGGCGACGGCCTGCAGACAGCGGTCCCCGGCGGGATGACCATAGAGGTCGTTGAATTGCTTGAACCGGTCAATGTCCAGCATGACCAGCGCCAGCGATGCCCCGCTGCGGCTTGCCGCGCGCATTTCAGCGGCAATGGATTCGTCAAAAAACCGGCGGTTGCCAATACCCGTCAGGGCATCGATATGCACCAGATCACTCATGCGGTCCGCATGGGCCTTGAGCAGACGCTCCCGGGCCACCGTGGGGGACACATCGGCGATCTGGATCAGCGTAAAGCGCTGCCCGGCCAACGCAGTATCCACGGGGCCCATGGGCACGATATGGATGGACTGGCGCATCAGGGCGTCATTGGCGCGTGAACCAGCCGGGGCATACAACGGAAAGGGAGACGGGTGCAGCGTTTGCGACATCAGCGCCGGAAACCCCGACCGCACGGCCTTGACCAGTGCGCGTTCAAAATGCCCGCCTTTGAGGACCGGAAAGACATCCATCAGCACACCATCGGTAACCTGGTCTGCGGTCAGCCGGGCACGCAACAAAAACCACTTGTTGGCAAACACGATCCGCATCTGCGCGTCGAGCAACAGCAAGCCGGCCTGCGTATTCGACAGCACCCAATCCAGCCAGACCGGCAGGCGCGAGTCAGTAGGCGCGGGGAAAAAGCCAGCATTCATGACAGGGACTCAATAAACGCGGCAAGCTTTTTCTCCAGCACGTCGCTGGACGCCACGTCCAGCAGGAACACCAGATAGCCCTGAATTTGGCGGGACGCAATCTCAAAGTTGATTTGAAGACTCAGAATCAGATCGTCCAGGCCACTGCCTGCGTGCAGTACATCGGCCACCTGCCCCAGCTCCACCTGCGGCAAGCTGCCCTCGAACTCGATGTGCAGCATGTCGGCCACGCTGGACACCACGGAATTGAGCAGGATGTTGCCAATTTCGGCCAGCGACTCCTGCTCCATTTCGCTGAGCTGCGCCAGCGGAAAATCATCTCCCACCATCAACTGCACCAGCCGCAGGCTCTGGTCGACCGGAAACATCAGCAAAGCCTCGGTATTGACCGGGCCGGAAAAGCCCTGGCGCACCGCACAGATGCGGTTGGCGCCCTGCGCGCCGAGTTTGTCGGTGATTTCGCGCTTGGACAACTCCTCAACCTTGGGCACGCTCAGCAGCACTTCTTCGCCCGCGAGCTCACTCAGGGCCAGGGCGGCCTGCCCCACGCCATGGTTGAAGATTTCAGTCAGGGCGTCCAGTTCGAGTGCGTTGAGTTTCATGGTGCCGCCAGAAAGTAATCGATTGCCTGCTGAATGGCCGCTTGCGTCGCCGGCTTCTGGACGAATTTCACACGCAGTTGCTGTGCCTTGTCGCGGCTGGCGCTCTGGATATTGGCTGTGAGAATGGCAATTCTCACCTGGGGGTGACTGCGCTGGATCAACTCCGCGGCCTCGAAGCCGCTGATGCCCGGCATGTTGACATCCATCGTGATGAAGTCCGGCTGGTCTGCGGAGACCTTGGCCACGGCCTCATCGCCGCTGGCCGCTTCCATCAACTCCCAATCCGGCCGCAGGGCCGCAAAACGCCCACGGATCATCAGCCGGGAGACATTGCTATCGTCAACGATCAGTAGCTTGCGTTTCAAAGAATGCTCCTTGGAATGATCTGCCCGCCGCAGAAAAGCGACAACGGCCGATGACAAGCGTAGCACCCTTTGGCGGGAATGCACACGGTGATATTCCCAGCCCGGCAGTTGATAGACTCACGCCAATGAACGACCTGCACAAGCCGCATTCCCCGATGATGCAGCAATACCTTGGACTCAAGGCTGACCACCCCAACACCCTGCTGTTCTACCGCATGGGTGATTTTTATGAAATGTTTTACGCCGATGCAGAAAAGGCCGCACGCCTGCTGGACATCACGCTGACGCAGCGCGGCCAGTCCGCCGGCGAGCCGGTGGTCATGGCCGGCGTACCCTTCCACGCCATGGAGGGCTACCTGGCCAAGCTGATACGCCACGGCGAATCGGTTGCCATTTGCGAACAGGTGGGCGAAGTCACCGGCAAGGGGCCGGTAGAGCGCAAGGTGGTGCGCGTGGTGACGCCGGGCACGCTGGTGGATGCCGAACTGCTCAGCGAAAAGTCCGAATCCGTGCTGATGGCCGTGCACCAGGGTCCGCGCAACCGCTGCGGCCTGGCCTGGCTCAGCGTCACCCAGGGCGTGGTGCACCTGGCCGAATGCGCACCCGACGCCGTGCCCGAGTGGGTGGCGCGCGTGGGCCCCAGCGAGCTGGCCTACAGCGCTGGCGCCACCCAAGCCTTTGAAGACCGCATCAAGCGCCTGCGCATGAACACCAGCGGCACCAGCGCGCTGTACACCACGGCGCGCCCGGAATGGCAATTCGACGCCGCATTGGGCCAGCGCAAACTGCTGGAAGCCCTGCAGGCCGCCAGCCTGGCGAGCTGGAACGCCCAGGACCTGCCGCTGGCGCATGCCGCCTGCGCCGCGCTGCTGGGCTACGCCGAGCACACCCAGGGCCGCACGCTGACCCACATCAGCGCCGTGCAGGTGCAGCGCGATGGTGAACTGATAGACCTGCCGCCGACCACGCGGCGCAACCTGGAGTTGGTGCAGACGCTGCGCGGCGAAGACTCACCCACGCTGTTCTCGCTGCTGGACACTTGCATGACCGGCATGGGTAGCCGCATGCTCAAGAGCTGGCTGCTGACGCCCCGGCGTGACCGCACGCAGGCGCAAGCGCGACTGGATGCGATTGCCACCTTGCGCAGCGGCACGATGCAGTCGTCTTCGCTGGCGCTGTGGCAGGGTCTGCGGCTGCAACTCAAGGGCAGTGCGGACGTGGAGCGCATCACCGCCCGCACGGCGCTGCGCCAGGTTCGGCCGCGGGAACTCGTCGCCCTGGTCAATACGCTACAAAAAACAGAGCATCTTGCTCAACATCTGCGAGGGCTAGATGCCTATTTGTCCACTATCGCCTCGGACCTGCAGTCGCCCCCGGCTTGCGCAGCCCTGCTGCTGCAGGCCATCGCGGCCGAGCCTGCGGCATTGGTGCGCGACGGCGGCGTCATTGCCACTGGCTTTGATGCCGAGCTGGATGAGCTGCGCGCCATCCAGACGAACTGCGATGGCTTTCTGCTGGATCTGGAGGTGCGTGAAAAGGCCCGCACCGGCATCCCGAATCTGCGCGTGCAGTTCAACCGCGTCCACGGCTTCTACATTGAGGTCACCCAGGGCCAAGCCGACAAGGTGCCCGACGACTACCGGCGTCGCCAGACGCTGAAGAATGCCGAGCGCTTCATCACCCCCGAACTGAAGGCCTTCGAGGACAAGGCCCTGAGCGCCCAGGAGCGTGCGCTGGCCCGCGAGAAGTGGCTGTTCGAGCAGGTGCTGGACCAGTTGCAGGCTTTTGTGCCCATGCTGACCCGCACGGCGCGCGCACTGGCCGCGCTGGACGCGCTGTGCACGCTGACCGAGCGTGCGCTGACACTGGACTGGTGCGCGCCGCAGTTCGTCGTGGAACCCTGTATCGACATCACGCAGGGCCGCCACCCGGTGGTGCAGGCACGGCTGGCGGAACTGAGCAGTGGCAACTTCATCGCCAACGACACCCGCCTGGGGCCTAAACAACGCCTGCAAATCATCACCGGTCCGAATATGGGCGGCAAGTCCACCTACATGCGCCAGGTGGCGTTGATCGTGTTGCTGGCTTCCATGGGCAGTTATGTGCCGGCGCAGGCCTGCCGGCTGGGGCCGATCGACGCCATCCACACCCGCATTGGCGCGGCCGACGATTTGGCCAATGCCCAGTCCACCTTCATGCTGGAGATGACCGAGGCGGCGCAAATCCTGCACGCCGCCACACCCCACTCGCTGGTGCTAATGGACGAAATCGGGCGTGGCACGTCCACGTTTGACGGCCTGGCCCTGGCATCGGCGATTGCCACCCAGTTGCACGACAAGACCCAGGCCTTCACGCTGTTTGCCACCCACTACTTCGAGTTGACCGAGTTCCCGGCCACCCACCACCAGGCGCTCAACGTGCACGTCAGCGCGACCGAGTCGGGGCGGGACATCGTGTTCTTGCACGAAATCCAGAGCGGCCCGGCCAGCAAGAGCTACGGCATCCAGGTCGCCCGGCTGGCCGGCATGCCCGCCGCCGTGCTGAACCAGGCGCGCCATACGCTGGACGCATTGGAGTTGCAGGCCACCGAATCCCAGGCGCAGGTGGATCTGTTCGCTCCGCCACCCGCCGTGGAATCCCAAGCACCCAGCGCACTGGACGCCAGGCTCGCGGCCATCAACCCGGATGCGTTGAGTCCGCGTGAGGCGCTGGAGGCGCTGTACCAATTGAAGGCGCTTGCG
>Ga0208509_1000056_pt1 | contig 59051 bp, 51 predicted proteins | sample LakWasMeta7_HOW4_2_FD_183857 | JGI IMG/M metagenome (GOLD analysis project Ga0208509, IMG submission 183857) | Freshwater sediment methanotrophic microbial communities from Lake Washington under simulated oxygen tension - Sediment Metagenome... | ecosystem: Environmental > Aquatic > Freshwater >...
ATTTTATCGTTCCCACCGCTCTGGCGTGGGAATGATAAAATTTACGCGTTTCTAACTAAAGGAAAATAAATGAAACTTACAAACCCTGAAAAACTTATTCTGATTATGCTGTCCGACATCCACGAAAAGCTTGGTATTGATAACGTTGATACGAAACTTATCACTAATGCTATTTACAGTCAAAATACTTGGGCATTGTCTTGGGAGTTACAAGGCATCGTTGGAGACTCACCAGACACTACGCCACAGGAAGTCATAGATGTAGTAGATATTCTCGATATGTGGCAATTCATTGAAGAAGCATATGAAACATTCGACGCATCGGAAAAAACGAAAATTGAAACAGAAACTCAAAGAAAAAATGTTAAATTCATTGGTTTCGATGGCAACAACGAAACAGAATACATGAGTATTGCTCGATTCCTTGTTGAAGATATGGGGCGTTTCTCTCGCTTCAAAAATCGAGAATTAAATTCACATTGTCCATTAATTCAGAAATATCGTCAGATGTTTATAGTGTTCGAGCAAATGCGGAAAACTTTGGACGATAATAATTACTGTCTTACAGTAAATCAAGTTATTGAATTGCTCAATACTAAACGCATTTAACTCGTAGATGGGATGAACTCGATAAGATGGGCTACATGGCGCGTAGGCTGGGATGAGGCACGAATCCCAGCATTTTGTCGATATTGTGCTGGGATTCCTTACGTCATCCCAGCCTACAGGTCTATTTGATTAGCATGAAAAAATCTCACACCCAGTTTTCAAATCGTAAGCCCTCAACACGCTCAAATTCTTTGAGATTGTTGGTTACTAAAATCAAGCCTTCACTGCGTGCATGACCTGCAATATGCAAGTCATTCACGCCGATGGTTTTGCCTTGTTTTTCCAGATTGGCGCGAATATCACCATAATGCGCCGCTGCTTTGGCGGTGTATTCCAGCACATCCAGACGTGAGACAAAATTTTCAACTTGGCGCAGGTTGTGTTCGGCTTGGGTGCTTTTTTCTACACCGTGTAATAATTCAGCCAAGGTAATTGTAGAAATACACAGCTGTCCAACGTGCTTGTTAAACGTTGCCAACACCTCAATCGGGCGGCGTTTGATGACGTAGATAACGATATTAGTGTCCAGCATATATTTCAGCATTAGAACGCTTCCCGAATTGATTCTGTTTGTTCGGCTCTTTCGGTCAAAAAATCATCGCTTACTTTGTCGTCGCTCAAAAAGAAACTGTCCCAAGTATTTTCAACAGGACATAAAATGCGCTCTTCACCATTTTTACGAATGAATACTTTTTTAACGCTGTCATTAAAACGCGCTTCAACAGGTAAGCGCACAGCTTGGGTTTTATTGGTGATAAAAATTGAACCTTGCAACATGAGTTTTCCCCTTGGTGACTGAATACATTTTGTTATGTTACTTGATAAAGTTTACTGGGTAATAAGTTTATAATAATCGGCTAGTTGAAATAGTAGCGGTTTGTCAGAATCCGCCAAAGAACGTAGACTATTTCAATTAAGCCGCTTTGAGCGGCTTTTTATTTAATTGAGTTCAATTTAGGAATAAGCAATGCCCAAAGCAAGTGAACTAAAATCAGGTATGGTGGTGGAAATAGACGGCGTGGCTCATGCTGTTAAACAGGTTGAAGTGAGAAATCCTTCGTCACGCGGTGCTTCCACGCTGTACAAAATCCGTTTTACCAATCTCAAAACAGGGCAGAAGCTGGATGAGTCGTTGAAAGGGTCGGATATGTTTAAAGAAGCCGATTATGCCCGCGTTAAAGTGCAGTATTCCTACCAAGATGGCGACAGTTATATTTTTATGAACAGCGAAGATTACACTCCCTACAGTTTAAACAGCGAAGACATCAGCGATCAAATCGGGTATTTAATCGAAGGCTTGGAAGGCATCGTGGCGTTATTGGTGGATGATGCGGTTATCGCTATTGAACTGCCTGCTTCGGTGGTGATGACTATTGTAGAAACCGCCCCGTCTATCAAAGGCGCGACTGCCGCAGGACGCACCAAAACCGCTAAACTCAACACGGGCATAGAAGTACAAGTGCCTGAGTATCTGGAAACAGACGAGAAAATCAAAGTCAATACCGAAACAGGCAAGTTTATGTCGCGTGCATAGCAGATACTCTGGAGTACAAACTTAGTAGTCAGTCTATTTTATTTTGACGAGTGCAATAAAGACCTGCGAGGTTTTAAAAACCTCGCAGGTCTGGCAACTCTAAACTGACAGTGTACTAGGTTTGTACTCCACAACACCCGTTCTTAAAATATTATCATGTCCGATTTAGACCATACCCTGACCGCCCCGCAAGGCATATTTATTCTGCACCGTTTGCCGCACCGTCCGCGCGAATTATTACGCGCGTGGGATGCGGCGGATGAGTATGTGCTGGAAACGCTTGCCGACACGCCGCCGAATACCCGCTTGTTAATTGTCAATGATACCTTTGGCGCGTTAGCTGTGGCGTTGCAGCATTTCCAGCCTATCGCGTTGTCCGATTCATATTTATCACAGCAAGCGACGCGGATTAATCTGTCTAACAATAGAATGACTGCCAGTCCTTTGGAGGACTGGCAGTCATCAGATGCGCCTATTAAATTGTTTTCTAGTCTGGATACGTTGGACGGTATCTTTAATTGTGTAGTGATTAAAGTGCCTAAAACCTTGGCATTGTTAGAAGACCAGCTCATCCGTCTGCGTCCGCATATTAACGTCGATACTCAGCTTATTGTCGCGGGTATGATTAAAGCCTTACCCGCTAATGTCTGGAAATTGCTGGAACGCATTATCGGCACTACCAGCACGTCATTAGCCAAGAAAAAAGCACGGCTGATTTTTGCCACGCTGGATGACAGTTTAGCGATTCCCGCTAATCCGTATCCTGTGGAATACCAGTTGGAAAATACCGATTATTGGCTGACCAATCACGCCAACGTATTTTCGCGCGATAGTCTCGACATCGGCACCCGTTTTTTTTTACAACATCTGCCGATTAATCCCAGCGCGACGGATATTATTGATTTGGCGTGTGGTAATGGTGTGGTCGGCTTGATTGCCGCTGAACGCAATCCCAATGCAACGCTGCATTTTGTCGATGAATCCTTTATGGCAGTGGCTTCGGCACGGGCTAATTTTTATCGTGCCTTCGGTAAAGAACGGGCGGCAACGTTTCAAATCGGTGATGGGCTAAGCAATTTTGCCGCACAGTCTGCCGATGTAATTTTATGCAATCCGCCGTTTCATCAACACAACACTATCGGCGATCAAATCGCCGTGCAGTTATTTAAACAAGCGAAAACTGTATTAAAAACAGGCGGTGCATTATGGGTTATCGGCAATCGGCATTTAGCTTATCAACAAGACTTAAAGCGATTATTCGGCAACTGTACCGTGGTGGCAAGCAACACCAAGTTTGTGATATGGCAGGCAAAAGCCTAACGCGCCTTGTACCCGCTGCCGTATTTCTATAGAATCGCACCCCTAACGTTCACCCCTCATTCTCTGACACTCTTGCTATGGACTTAAAATTTCTCGATTTTGAACAACCGATTGCTGAATTAGAAGCAAAAATAAAAGAACTGCGCAATGTGCAGTCTGATAATAATATCAATATCTCCGACGCGCTCAAACAACTGGAAGACCGAAGTCACGCACTCACTCAATCCATTTTTGCCGACTTGTCTGATTGGCAGATTTCGCAAGTGTCCAGACACCCTGAACGCCCGTATACGCTGGATTATGTGGAACATTTATTCACTGAATTCCAAGAACTGCACGGTGACCGAGCCTTTGCGGATGATCCTGCTATTGTGTGCGGTCTGGCGCGTCTTGATGGGCAACCGATTATGGTTATCGGGCATCAAAAAGGGCGTGATACCAAAGAAAAAATTTACCGTAATTTCGGTATGCCGCGTCCCGAAGGTTATCGTAAAGCCTTGCGCGTGATGAAAATGGCAGAACGTTTCGGCTTGCCGATTATCTGTCTTATCGACACCCCAGGCGCATACCCCGGTATCGGCGCGGAAGAACGCGGACAAAGTGAAGCCATTGCCCGCAATTTATTTGAAATGGCAAAACTGAAAACTCCGATTATCTGTACCGTCATCGGTGAAGGTGGTTCAGGCGGTGCGTTGGCGATTGGTGTCGGCGACCGTTTAATCATGCTGGAATACAGCACTTATTCGGTAATTTCTCCCGAAGGTTGCGCGGCGATTTTATGGAAAAGCCCCGACAAAGTGCAACTTGCCGCTGAAGCAATGGGTATCACTTCCGACCGCGTGCGTGAACAAGGTTTCTTAGATGAAGTAGTCAGAGAACCATTAGGCGGCGGGCATCGTGATTTCACAACGATTGCCGCGAATTTAAAAGAAGTATTACTGCGCCATTTAGCCGAACTCAAACAAGATTCGATGGATGAATTACTGGAAAAACGCTACCAACGGATGATGGATTTTGGCGTGTTCAGTGAAGAAGCGAGTAAGTAAAGTTTGAATTTGTCCACGAAAGACACGAAAAGCACGAAAAATAGCTGGATTCTGGCATTTTTGAAATAACTTCTCTCGTTCCAATGCGCCGCGTCACTGCCATTAAGTTAAGCCAGATTGTCGATAATAACCGCGTAGCGGTGAAATGGTTGTAGCAACAAAATATAAATACAATCAAGCCCCGTAGGGGTGAAATGTTGGACGAAAACAAACATTTCACCCCTACGGGGTTATGACATCGTCTAAACATCTAGGCTACAAATATTTCACCCCGCTGGGGTTTTTCTTAACTTAATGGCGGTGACGCAGGCGCGTGGGAACGAGAAAATGACGGCTTTTGATTTTTTCGTGCCTTTCGTGCCTTTCGTGCTTTTCGTGGACTATTGCCTTTTTATGCGTTTAATAGCCGCCCACCACCGTCACGGTACTTTTCCCTCCGCCCTGTTTTTCCACCACCACTTTCGCACCGATACGCTCTACTAAAATCGGTACATGAGAAATCACCCCGACTTTACGCCCCAAGGCTTGCAGGGTGTCTAAACTGGCGATAGCAATGTCCAGCGTTTCAGGATCAAGACTGCCGAAACCTTCATCAATAAACAGCGATTCAACCTGTGTTTTATTCGATGATAATGAAGCCAAGCCCAACGCCAACGCCAACGACACCAGAAAACTTTCGCCGCCTGATAAGCTATGCACACTGCGTACATCGTCTGCCATGTCTCGGTCAATAATCTGCAATTCTAAATCACTATTAGGTACGCGCTGTAAGGCATAGCGTTTGGCAAAATCAGCAAGGTGTTTGTTGCTGTGCGTCAGCAAGGCTTCCAGCGTCAGACTTTGCGCGAAGACACGGAATTTTGTACCCGTACTGGAGCCGATTAACTCATTCAGACTTTGCCATTGTTCCCAGCGGTGTAATTGTTTATCCAAATCGGCTTTCAGATGACGACTATCAGCGATTTTTTTATCGTCTTCGCGCAATTGCAGCACGCATTCCTGTTGCTGTTCGACTAGCTGTTGTTTTTGTTGCTGTAACTGGGTTGCGGTGTGCGTGGCGGTGTCTTCAGTAATTTCAACTGTCTGTTGTTCATGCTGTGTGCGGTCATCGGTTTTAACCGTCAATAATGCAGTGGCGGCTTGTAGAGCTTGTTCTGCTTGCGCAATCTGGGCTTTTTGTTCGCTTAACCAATGTTCATCCTGTTGCAATAATTCACTTAACTGCTCGTGGTTAATTTTCAGTCGTTCCAAGGCGTGATTCAGTGTGCTTAATGCTTGTTGCAACACGTCCGCACGGCGCGTGCTTTCTGCTTGCCAAAATTGTTGCTGACTTGTGTGCTGGGCAAGTTCCGCACTGGCTGCTTTAACGGCATTATCGGCGTGTTGCTGGGTGATTTTTGCCGTGCTGACCAACGTATTAATACGCTGTTCGATAGCGTCGGCGGTCAGCGCAATATCGTTGGGAGTCAGTGACACAACCAAAGCAACACGTTCACTCAGTAAACTCTTCTGTTGGGCAGTTTCCCGTTGTATCGCCGCTTGTTTAAGCGCGAGCTGTTGCCTGCATTGGGCGTGAGTTTGCGCGGCAAGTTGCGCCTGTTGCTCAACGGTTGCCAGATGTTTGCTCAGCGTTTCCTGCTGTTGCTGGGTGTCTTTAAATTCCTGTACTTTTTTGCCCAGCGCAGACGGCGAGGCGAGGTAACTGTGCCAATCTGCCAACGACGCACACGGTACGCTCAAGGCTTCGACAATCTCATTCAGTTGTTTTTCCAGACGTTCGATAGTGGCAAGATGAGCGCGTAATTCGGTTTTGTATTGCGTGTGTTGCTTATCCAGCGCGACGTGTTCGCTACTTAAACGCTCGTGTTGTTGCTTGCTGGTATCAAAGCTCAGTTGTGCGCTTTTTAACTGCTGTTGCAGGGCTAAGGCAGCTTTTTCCTGTTGTTTGATGTGCGTGAGTTCAGCGGTAACGCGTTCCAGTTGCTGGTTAAGTAACGGCAGTAATTGTTCATCGTTTAAAGGTAACGCGGGTTTGTTATCCCAAGCCAACACCTGCCAATCACTATTAAGCGCGTGGATTTTTTCCTGTGCCAGTAATGCGTTCTTGCTCAGTTCAGCGGCTTTGCTGGTTGCCTGCGTAATAATTTGCTGGGCGTTGGCAATGTCTTTAATCAGTCTGGCTTTTTCCGCATCAAGTTCATCGACGCGCTGTTGTTGGGCTTGCGTGTAATCGTTACCCAGTTGCACGGCGTGAGTTTGCCAAGGATGTTCCAGCGCACCGCACACAGGGCAGGGCTGATGAGTGATTAATAACCGCCGTAATTGTTCAGCATCTTTATGGCTGGTCGCTTCAATCAGAGCCAAGGCTTTTTTGGCTTCGTCCAGACTACTGGTGTTGATGATTTGCTGTTGCGTGAGCGTGTTGAATTGCTGCTCGGTGTCTGTCAGCGTCTGTTGACAGCTTGCCAATAACGGCGCGTCCTGTGTTATCGCCTGTTGAAGTGTGAGGGCAGTATTTACCAATAACTGCGCGTGTTTAATATGCTCACTTTCAACTTCAAGTGCTTCTCTGGCGGTGTGTAAATGACTGGTGGTAAGTCCATCATCATTCCAGCCCACCTGTTTTTTAAGGTCTTCCAGCGTCACCAGCTGATTATCCAATAGCTGTTTATTGGCATCCATATCACGCTGTAAGTCAGTCAATCGGTGCTGATTGTTATCCACCGTCACCTTGATGTGTTCCGCCGCCTTCGCTTCACTTTCATGTTGGGTAATGAATGCCGAATAACGATTCAACTCACTGTCCCAGTGCGTCCAATCAGCGGCAAGCACTTGTAAATCTTGATGTTCTGTTAGCCAATCGCTCACCTGATCCAGCGTTTCATGCTGTTCAGTTTGCTGTTTTAGCAGCGTGTCCTGCTCCTGTTGTGCGGCTAGTAACGCGCTATTCAGCTGTTTTTCTTCCGCGCTTAATTCATTCAGCGCGGTTTGCACTACCTCAAGTCGCGTATCCAGCGCACGAATCCCTTTTAATACAGGTTGCGCGTCTCGTTGCTGGGTTTCAGCGTTGTGCAATTGCTCAGAATGATTGCTCAACTGTTGCGTCACGTCGCGCAGTTTGTCGCCCGTGGCATTCAGCAATTCTGCGGTCGTTTTTAATTTCTCCTCGGCATCGACAAAATCCGCCTGAGCAGTTTGATACTGGCTTAACAGCGGACGCAACGGTTCAGCCTCTTCGACCTGTTTAACACGCGCTCGTAACGGTTCAGCATCAGTCCACGCCTGTGAGCAATCAGCTAAGGCGACACTCGCCATACGCTCAGCATCTTGGCGTTTTTTCAGTTCCACATACCAGTCGATGATTTTCTGATTATCAGCAATTTGTTTATCCAACGCATTGACGGACTTTATTAATACCTCGCGCTGTTGTTCCAACACCTGCCGCGCGTCGCTATCGAGTGGAATTTGATTGTCCATCAAGCCGCTAAGTCGGTCTAGCTCCGCTTTTTCCACTTTGGCGCGTTCAAAGGCGGCGATGGAAATATCTGAATACAACTCCGTTCCCGTAATGCGCTCCAATAAACTGGAACGCTCATCTTTTTTGGCTTTTAAAAACGCCGCAAAATCGCCTTGTGCCAGTAATACCGAACGGCGAAACTGGTCGAAATTCAAATCCACCAAGTCGCTGATTGCTTCCAACACGCTGGTTTTCGTCTGCCCGATGCGTAGTCCGCTGGTGATATTACTCAGCAACATTTCCTGCGGCTGTAACCTGCCACTGGCTTTATTGCCCGCTTTTCTGACCTGCCAACGCGCCCGATACAACTGCTTATCTTTACCGACAAAATCCACTTCCGCAAAGCCATGACTCGCACCACGGCGCAAAATCGAGCGCACATCATTGTGTCTTACCCGCTGACTGTCCTCTTCATTTTTATGCCCGATAAGAAAGCCATCACCACTGGGCAAGCGCGGCATCTTGTCATACAAAGCTAAACACAGCGCGTCCAGAATGGTAGATTTTCCCGCGCCTGTTTGCCCTGTGATAGCGAATAAGCCCGCTGTTTGCAACGCGCCTTCATTTAATAAAATCTCAAATTCATCGGCAAGACTGGCAAGATTTTTACCGCGTATGGCTACAATGCGCATTATCGTATGCCCTCGACTAATTCATTAAACAACGCGGTCATATTCTCAGGCGCATCTGCGTCATACTTATTGCTATAACACCGCTGAAACACATCCAGCGGTTGCAATTCTTCCAAACGTTGCTCAATCTGCAAATCCGCCAGACTGCCCTCACTGCCCGTATAAGCCGTGGTTATTTTCAATAAACGCACGGGCAATCGAGCGATAACCTCCTCAATCTGTTGGCGCAAACTGGGTTCTGGTTTCTCCAGCTTAATGCGCAACTCAACAAACGGGTGTTGTGATTCATGCACCACGTTTAACTCCAAATTTTCCAACTGTGCCAACACATCCGACAGCGTGGCAAACGCCTTGCTGTTCGGCAAGCGTAATAACTCAATATGACGCGGAATTTTCAGCGGCGTAACCACCACATCCTGCCCCGCGTGTAGTTCAACCTGCAACACCGAATGCACATAATGACTCTCATCAAATGACAACGGAATCGGCGAGCCGCTATAGCGAATATGCGCCTTATCACCCACCGTCTGCATCAAATGCAAATGCCCCAACGCCACATAATCAACTGCCGCAGGAAACAGCTCAACAGGCAACGCGTGTTGATTGCCGCCCAAAATTTTCCGCTCGCTCAATTCCGAAACATTGCCGTTCACCATATAACAATGCCCCGTCATAATCAGGTGTTCGCCTTGTGTAGCGTGGCTTTGCAGGTGGGCAAATAACTCGTCATACAGCGTCTTAACCCCCGACACCAACGCATCATCCGCGTCGTCATTACTGGGCAAATCCGCATTGCGCAAAAACGGCATCGCCCCGCACCACGCTTTAACTTCACCTGTCGAATTAGTCAGCGGCACCAGCAACCGCCGCCAATCAATCCCGCGTTGATTATCACGCGACAAACCACCCACCACATGAACGCCCAACGCATTCAAAATAGACGACGGTGCATCCAAGCGCGTCGCCGAATCATGATTACCACCGACCAAAATAATATCCAGCTCAGCTTGCTGTTTTTTCGCCTTGACTAAAAACTCATACAACTGCGCCTGCGCCGCCGCCGACGGATTCGCCGAATCAAAAATATCCCCCGCCACAATCAGCGCGTCCACCTGCTTGCCCAACAACTCAGCCAGCAACCAATCCAAAAACTGCTGATGTTCAAGCTGGCGCGAAACGCCATGTAAAGAATGACCTAAATGCCAATCGGCGGTGTGGATGAGTTTTAGCATGATGGAATCAACTTGTGGTAAATAAAGTCCATAAACTGCTCAGCCGTTCTTCGTTGGTCTTCTAAATCACCTCCCATCCAAATGTGATGTTCTGGATTTAGTTGAACTCGCCATTTGTGTACTTCACAAGCGGTTTCTGCTGAAATAGCGTTAATATCTTTTAATTTATCAATTCTATTAGATAGTTTTGCTTCATTAATATTGCTAATTTGTTTTGCAAAACGATTATTTATTTCAATTTCTAAGAAGACTCTTAAAGCATTTGCATTGTGAATATTGGTTTTGCCACTAACAAAGTTAAATATATTATCTCTTGCCTTTTCATGGGAATTTCTTATGAAATCACTTATGCTTCCTTCTTTAATTTCAGAATAATTTTCTATTTTTTCAATTAATAATAGCCTAATTGGTTTATTATTCTGATAGGTATTTAAAAACGTAGAGATTCCCTGCTCAAAATGACTAAGTAATATTATTTGTCTAAAGTTTTCAGATATGCTAATAATTTCTCTATGAACTGATGATATGCGGTGATTATCAAATGAGGTAACAGGGTCATCTAATACTACAATAGTATTTTTCTTTTCTATATCATTCAAGCCGCTTAAACTAGCCCAAAATACGGCTAGGGCTAATGAGCGACGATCTGATTCACTAAATACTCGATCTAAATTTTTTTCAGATATATCAACACCGTGAAATTTTACTTTTAAATAATAAATTGGTTTATGTCCTCTGGTATCTAAGGATTTTTCTAATTGAAAATCATTGCTACCAAATAGCCTAAAATAATAATTAAGTCGATCAAAATATTGATTTAAATAGTTGCTTTGCTCATCTAATAGTTGCCCCTCAAGTATTGGAATCTCTTTTTTTAAGGTGAAAATTATCACCTCAAGTTTTTCATATTCCTCGCATTGCCCAGTTAGTTCTAATCGTTGTAGCTTTCTTTTTTCCATCTTTCCCTGAATCGTTGTCTCAACAAGTTGTTGGCTAAGAGATTCATCAGAAACAGATGTCTTAAAATTTTGAAAAATTCTATTAGTTTGTATTACGAGTTCGTTATATTCCTGAGTTAATTTAATTATTTCTTCATCAAGTTTTAGCAATATATCAAATTGAGGTGTTTCTAATGTGTTATGAGGTGATTCTTGTTTTTTATTAATAAGGATATTAATTTTCTCTTCAAATGGAACTTGATGTTTCGCCCATTGTGTAAAGTATTCTTCTAATTTATTTATAAATAGTGTTATTTTTTCTTTTAATGATAAATATTTTTTATTATCTTCTAATTCTGGATAACTCAGTAATAATGTATTATTACTTTCTATAATTATTTTTAGCGAGTTTATACGTTCTTTTGTAAGCAGCAAAAAGCTTTCTTTCAATTGATACTTAATATTTTTATCATGCTCTTCATAAGCGGCATCGAAACTCTGATGATAAATATCTAATAATTCTAAAGCTTTGTTATTAAGGGATTGTCCACAAAACTGACAGCTTTTACCATTATTCTTAGCTAGTCCTTGGCGAATCCAGTTTTCAGCATTTTCTGTTTCTTTAAAATTAAGTTTAATATGGTCAGCGACTTTTTGTCGAGCTTCTATATGATGAGATTGTAATGATAATTGAAGAACTGTGTTCAATTTCTGTAATGCTTCTGAAAAATCATTTTCCCAATTGAGTATACGGCATTCTTTTCGTTCTTGTATTTTTACAGCATTTTTTTGCTGTTCAGTTAGTTTGCTGTATTTTGTTCGCAGTTCATCTATTTTTTCTTGTAGATTATCAATAGATTCAGATGGTGATAATTGAATAAATCCAGATAAATTCTCAATATCTTTAAATATTGTTTTATCTAAAATATTACGAATCTTTGTAGCATCTGCTTTTTGTTTATTCTTTTTCTCAATTTCTTGTCTTTTACTGACTCCCTGTAATCCCAGTACAAAAGAACTAAAGCTATCTTTTGTTTCACGAGTAAATTGCCGTCCAGCAAAAAGATTATTATGATAAAAACCATCATCAAAAACAGATATTTTTAAATCATTAGTTAGTAATGGAGATTGCCATGAGTTATTGGAGTATTTTACTATTAATTCATTTTGTTGTCCTTCAACTTCAAATGCTAATTCAATTTGTTGGTTTTGTTGGTTATTAGGAATAGTTTTTCGTGATTTAATTGCTTCAGTATTTCCAGTTGATAAACTTGAAAATAAATCACTTAATGTCGATTTTCCATAAGTATTTCTTCCAAATATTAGCGTAATTTTATCAAATGGCACACTACCCGCAGAGCAAGATTTAAAACGCCCAATATTTTGAATTTTCTTTATTCTTTTCAGCATGATTATTAATCTTTAAAAGTTGATGTATCCCAGAAAATAATAAATTAATCATATTAAAAAATGGGGTTTTGGGTATAACAAACAATCTATTAACCTTGATGTAATTATTGCTTAATCGTCGCGCGTACCACCTCTACCAAGGTTAAACCTTGGGTGTATTTTTCTAATGATATGTACATCGGTGCATAATAGCAATCTCTAGCGTGCGCTGTGTTTCTAGTGCTAACAATGCTAAAATCCACGCTTATAAATTATTAATACAAGGACAAACATGAGTCAGATTACGATTGAACATAACCCTAGCGAAGAGCGTTTGAAAGAGTTGGGCGTTGCTGGTTGGGCGATTTGGGAAAAAGAAGTGTCTACATTCCCGATTGATTTCGATGAGACTGAAACGGCGTATATTCTGGAAGGCGAGATTATTGTTACGCCTGCGGGCGGTGAGCCTGTGCGCATTTTACCGAATGATTTGGTGGTGTTTCATGCGGGCTTGGATAGCCATTGGGAAGTGGTTAAACCATTGCGTAAGCATTATAGCTACGATTAAGCGGCTGGTTTTTTTGCGTGATAAAAGGCATCTTCGGATGCCTTTTTTTATGGGTGTTTATCTAAGTATGTGGAGTACAAACCTAGTAGTCAGTCCATTTTATTATGACGGTGTGATAAAGACCTGCGAGGTTTTTAAAACCTCGCAGGTCTAAGTAACCTTACCCGTTATAACTAAACTGACGGTGTACTAGGTTTGTATTCCATATTAATGCCCATTATTTATGGCTTTTATGTTCTAGCAAATGTATGAAGACGCTGGAGCGTCAACGGCTGCATTCCAACGCTGGAGCGTTGGAACGATGCTTTATGTTTTATTGTGACAACAATACCCGCTCGACACGCAGTAAATCTTCTTGGGTATCAACGCCCGCTTCTGGGGTTTTATCGACCACTTTGACTAAGACTTTATCGCCGTGCCAGAGGATTCTGAGTTGCTCCAATGATTCGATGGTTTCCAGCGGTGAGGTTTGCCATGAGCAGTAGCGGTTTAAAAACGCGACGGTGTAGGCGTACATTCCGATGTGGCGCAGGTAGGGTATTGCGCCTGTGGGGATGCCCCCTGCCGCGCTGAAACTGGCTCGTTCCCACGGAATGGGGGCGCGGCTGAAATACAGGGCGTAGTTGTTTTTATCCAGCACGACTTTGACGGCGTTGGCGTTGAAAATTTCTTCGCTGTCCAAGATGTTTGCCGCGAGTGTGGCAATGCCCGCTTGTGTTTGTCCTGCTAATGCCAAGGCGACATCACGAATGTAGGCGGGCGGTATCAGCGGTTCATCACCTTGTAAATTGACGATGATGTCATCATCCGCCCAGCCGCACAGCCGCGCCACTTCGGCGATACGTTCGGTGCCGCTTTGGTGGTCGGGGTTGGTCATGACGGCTTTGATGCCCAGCGCGGTGACGGTGTCAAAAATGCGCGTGTCATCGGTGGCAACCACGACTTCTTCTGCACCTGCTTGGCTTGCCCGTTCGCAAACGTGGACAATCATGGGTTTGCCCGCAATGTTTAATAGCGGTTTGCCATGCAGACGGGTGGAGGCGTAACGGGCAGGAATGACGACTTTAAAAGGCTGGTTCATTTTTTTAGTGCGTCGTATTCTTCAAGGCTGATGGTGCGGGCTTCGTCTTCCAGCATCACAGGAATATCGTCACGGATGGGGAATGCCAGTTTATCAGCTCTGCAAATCAGTTCTTGTTTCGCGCTGTCGTAGCGTAACGGGCTTTTGCAGATGGGACACGCCATGATGTCCAGCAGTTTTTTATCTATCATATTTTTTCTCAAGTAGGGTTAGTAGTTGTTCGGTAAATTGGCTGTCCACTGTGGCAGTGACAGGTACAAACCAGTGTTGTGATGTGGCAAATTCAGTACATTTTACGGCATCTTTTTCGGTCATCAGCACGGGGGTTTTAAAGTTTATATCTTGTGCTTGAAAGACATGATGATCGGGGAAACTGTGCGCGGTAAAGGTTAATGTGTGGTCGGTCAGAAGTTTAAAAAAGCGGTCTGGATTGCCGATACCTGCCAGTGCATGGAGCTGGTCTTCACCTGCAAAAGCCGATAAGGGTTTGTTCTCACCTGTGACGAGATTAACGGCGGTGTCGCCTGTGATGTGCATCTCGAATTCATTGGGTTCGGCTTTGTTGCCGTTGACGACGATAAAATCGACGCTTTGTAAACGTTGTGGTGGTTCGCGCAATGGCCCTGCGGGTAAGCAGTAGCCGTTGCCTAATCGTCGCTCGCCATCAATGACGGCAATTTCTATGTCACGGTGCAGGGCGTAATGTTGTAAGCCGTCGTCGGATAAAATCACGTTGCACTCGGCGTGTTCCAGTAACAGTTTACCTGCTTCCACACGCAACGGGGCGACTGCCATCGGGCAGGCAGTTTGTCGGGCGATTAGTAAGGCTTCATCACCAACTTGTTGCGGGTCGCTATCGGGTGTGACCATGCGCGGCACAGAATCACCACCGTAACCACGGCTGATAATGCCGACTTTGTAACCTACCTGTTGTAGCTGTTTGGTCAGGGCAATTATGAGCGGTGTTTTGCCTGTGCCGCCGACGGTGATGTTGCCGACAATAATCACAGGCACGGGCAGGCGTTCGGTTTTAAATTGTCCGATATTGTGACGGTAGAGAAATGTTCTAAAACGCACGATGTCGGCGAACAAAAATCCGAACGGCATTAACGCGCCGCCGATAACGAGGTCTTTATACCAGAGGTCGGTGAGTTTTCGCGTTAGTGTTTTTTTCATGGTGTATTGGTCGGTTTTTGTGCGGCGAAGGTGATATGCGTGAAGCCTTCATTACTCGCCGCTTCCAATGCCGTGATAACCGCTTGATGCGGGGTTTTGCCATCGGCATTGATGATAAACGGCGTGTCGGTTTTGTTGGCGGTCAAATCGTGCAGTGCTTGTTTTAAGGTGTCGATATTTTTATCGGCAAGCGGGTGCGGGGTGTTGTCTTCACCTGTCAGGGTGTACGCACCGTCTACATCTATGTTGAGCGTGACTGTTTTAGGGTGATCTTCAGCAGTCGCACCGTTGGCTTCGGGAAGTTTTATTTTAACTTCGGTGTTGCGGTTGAAGGTGGTGGTGACCATGAAAAACAGCAGCAATACAAACAATACGTCAATCATAGAGATTAAGGTAATGTCGATATTTTGTCTTTTTTTGCGTTGAAATCTCATTGAGATACCTCACGGTCTCCGTGCAGTATATCAATCAGGTTAAGGGCTTCATCTTCCATTGCCACCACATATTCATCTACCAGACGTTCAAAATAACGATGGAATACCAAGCTGGGAATGGCAACAGCCAAGCCTGCCGCTGTACTGACCAGTGCTTCGGAAATACCACCTGCCAACATAGCGGGGTCGCCTGCACCGTGTTCCATTAACGCGGCAAAAATTCTAATCATGCCGAATACGGTACCTAACAAACCCAGCAGGGGGCCGACGGCGGCGATAGTGCCTAAGGTATTGAGGTAGCGTTCTAAATCATGCACGACTTTGCGCCCTGTTTCTTCAATGGTTTCTTTCATGAATTTTCTGCCGTGATGACTGTTGATAAGTCCAGCGGCGAGGATGCAACCCAACGGAGAATTACTTTTTAACTGCTTTAATGCCGAAGCGGTCATTTTTTGTTCACGGTAGAGTTTCCAGACTTGCGGCACTAAATCAGGCGGCAAAATTTTCTTTCTTTGTAATGTCCACAAACGTTCGCCAATAATCGCCATTGATGCGATGGAGCAGATGATAATGGGCAGCATCATCCAGCCACCACTTTTTATAATTTCAAACACGGTTTTTTCTCGAAAAAATTACGACTGGGGTTATTTTAACTCAATGCGCTCGGCTTTTGAGTATTTTCCCGACCCACCCACAGATAGGCAATCAATAAGGCAAGCGCACAACACAGCGCGGCGATGATATAAATAAATTCAGCACCCAATGATTCCCAGTAATAACCCGCATACAAACTGCCCAGCATTCCGCCTAAGCCGAAACTTAAACTGGTGTAGATTGCCTGTCCTTTGCCTTGATGTTGTTCACCGAAATAATCATAAATCAAGTGCATCGCGGCAACGTGCGTACCGCCGAAGGTTGCCGCATGGAGTAATTGGGCGACAATCAATACCGCTACATTATCGGCACAGTACGCAATCAGCAACCAGCGAATCACTGATAACGTCAAGCTGCTGAGTAACAATACTCGCAGTGATACCCGCTTTAATAATGGTTTCATGGTCATGAACAGCACGATTTCTGCCGCCACCCCGCACGTCCACAATAGCCCCGTATAACTGGCGGAGTAGTTATAGTGCTTGAGGTACATGGAATAAAACACATAATACGGCGAGTGTGCCAGTTGCACCAACAGACTGACCAGCAAAAAGGCAATGACTTCGGGTTTTTTCAAAATGTCCAGCAGACCGACTGCTTCGGTATGGTGAACCGTACTGCGTTGGGCATCGGGCGTGATGAGACTCACCAGCCACATGAACGTCAGACTGGAGACAACGATGATAGGCAGGTCATCAATACCCAAGTCATCCAACAGCCTGCCCACACCCAGCACGGCGACAATAAAACCCACCGAACCCCATAATCGAATACGACTGTAACGGTGCGGCTCGGTTTTAACGTGTTGCAACGTGACCGCTTCAAATTGCGGCAGTGCGGCATTCCAGAAAAAACTGAAACTCAGCGTGATAACCGCAAACCACCCATAGCCGTGAAAAAATAAAAAGCCCGTAAACAAAAAGCCCGCAAAAAAGGACGCAAGGCGAATAATGCGTAAACTTTTGCCTGTCTTATCGGCAATCCAGCCCCATAAATTCGGGGAAATGATTTTAGTGCTGATTAATAATGCCGACAGTTCACCAATGGCATCGGCATTAAAACCGATATGCTTTAAATACAAGCTCCAGTAGGGAATGAAACTGCCTACAGTCGCAAAATAAAAGAAGTAAAAGCCTGATAATCGCCAATAGGGAATAGACATGGGAGGTTTAGGGGGTGTTTGTCCACGAAAGACACGAAAATTAAAATGGCTTTTTTTCGTGCTTTTCGTGGACAATTTTTAGAACGGCTTATCTCAGTGTCGGCAAGCCCGTATTGACACCGGCATTTTGCGCTCGGTGTCGTAAGTAGTGATCCATCAACACAATTGCCATCATCGCTTCGGCAATCGGCGTGGCGCGGATGCCGACGCAGGGATCATGACGACCTTCGGTAATGACTTCAATCGCTTCACCGTTGGCGTTGATACTGCGACCTGCTAACCGCAAACTTGAAGTCGGTTTAAGTGCAATGCTGGCTGTGATGTCCTGACCGCTGGAAATACCGCCTAAAATGCCGCCCGCATGATTGCTTAAAAAACCCTCTGGGGTAATTTCATCACGAAAATCCGTGCCTTTGCTGTTGATACAGGCAAAACCATCACCGATTTCTACGCCTTTGACGGCGTTGATGCTCATCAGCGCGTAGGCTAACTCGGCATCCAATCGGTCAAAAATAGGCTCGCCCAAACCAGCGGGTACGTTAGAGGCAACCACTTCAATCCGCGCACCGATAGAGTTTCCTTCTTTACGCAAGGCATCCATGTAGGCTTCCATTTCCGCGACTTTATCAATATCGGGGCAGAAAAACGGGTTGGTTTCGACCACCGACCAATCCAGTTTGTCGATTTTAATCGGCCCCAGTTGTGATAAATAACCGCGAATTTCGATACCCGCGTGTTCCAACAGGTATTTTTTGGCAACTGCCCCAGCAGCAACGCGCATAGCGGTTTCGCGCGCTGATGAACGTCCGCCGCCGCGATAATCACGAAAGCCGTATTTTTGCTGGTAAGTGTAATCAGCGTGACCGGGCCGAAACGTATCGGCAATTTTGGAATAGTCTTTCGAGCGTTGGTCGGTATTTTCAATCAGTAAACCAATCGGTGTCCCTGTGGTTTTACCTTCAAACACGCCCGATAAAATGCGCACTTCATCGGCTTCACGGCGTTGCGTGGTATGGCGTGAGGTGCCGGGTTTACGTCTATCCAAATCGCCTTGAATATCGGCTTCGGTAAGTGACATTCCCGCAGGGCAGCCGTCGATAATACAGCCGATAGCCGCACCGTGACTTTCGCCGAATGAGGTGACGGTGAATAATTTTCCTATTGTGTTTCCAGACATGGTTATTCCAAAGCAGTTTTAAATAATTCGTGATGTTGCTGTACTTGTTCAGCGGTAAGTAAAAAGATACCGTCGCCGCCGCGTTCAAAATCCAGCCAGTAAAACGGCACATCGGGGAAGATGCTTTGCAGGGTTTCAGCACTGCTACCGACTTCGACAATTAAAATACCTTGTTCAGCCAAGAAATCATTGGCATCGACCAGAATACGCAACACTAAATCCAAGCCCGATTCGCCGCCTTTAAAACCCATTGCAGGTTCGGCATGAAACTCGTCAGGTAAATACGTCCATTCCAGCGTAGATACATAAGGCGGATTGCTGACGATAATATCGTAGCGAGCGTCTGGCAGTTGTTGAAACAAATCCGATTGATACAAAGTAACAGACTCTTCCATCAAATGTTTTTCGACATTGATTTGTGCCACATTGAGTGCGTCTTCCGATAAATCGACCGCATCCACCAGCGCGTTGTGAAACGCATAAGCACAGGCAATGGCGATACAGGCACTGCCTGTACATAAATCTAAAATGCGGATAACGTTATCTTCATCTACCCACGGCGCGAAACGTTGTTCGATCAGTTCGGCAATCGGTGAACGCGGCACTAATACACGCTCATCGACATAAAAACTCAGCCCTGCAAAAATCGCTTCATGTGTTAAATACGCGGCGGGGATTCTTTCCTGAATGCGGCGATGCACGATGTCAATAATCGCTTGTCTTTCTGCGCTGGTTAATACCGATGCCAGATAAAATTCACTGAGATTATACGGTTGATGCACGGTATGCAGCACTAAGGCGGCGGCTTCATCCAGCGCACTGGCAGTGCCATGACCAAAACACACTTGTGCTTGGGTAAATTGACTGGCAGCCCAGCGAATGTAATCGCGGAGGGTGGTGAGGGTGCTTAAAACATCGTGGGGTGTGGTTTGCATGATTTAAAAATAGATGGGTAGGTTGTGAGTGCGATTGGTTTGTACGGCGCGGATAAATCCGCGCCTACAGTGGACTGCTAAAATTTACTCGCCTTATTGCGTGCTTCTTCAGCTCCTTTAAGGTCTTTTTGCATTTCTCTTGCCTTAGCCACCAATAACCAGCTGTGTTTTTTCAGCGCGGGATCATTCGCCGCCAGTTGTGCCGATTTTTTGGCTAAATCTTCCGCCTGACTGGGTTTGGACTTGAGTTTTAATAATGCCAGTTTGTAATACAAGGTAGCATTACGCGGTTCGATTCGACTGGCGCGTTCCAGCGTGGTGGTCGCTGAATCGACATTGCCTTTTTGACTGTCTTCGTTAGCTGCCACGACTAAAGAACCGACCACAGGTGATAACGGTGTAAAGGTGTCCAATGGTTGAAACGGTGCGGCAACAGGCGGAGGTGGTGCAACAACTTCTGGCTCAGGCACAACCTCAGGCACTGGTTTTTTTACAGGCTTGGGCTTAGGTTCTGGCTCTGCTTGCGCATCGGGTAACGCGGGATTTTGCTGTTGTTGCAATGCGGCAAGTTCCTGTTCTTGCGCGGGTGTCAACATCGCCTGTCCTTGCGGTAATGGCTCAGGTTTTAATGCTTTGGGAGCGGTAACTGATTCGCTGCCTTTGAGTGGGGCGGTGGTAGCTGCGCCCCCATCGGTCACAACGGGTTTGGTCTTCTCAGCTACAGGCTTGGGCTGTTCTTGAGGAAGTGGTTTATTACCGTACAGCGGTGTGCCGTTACCATACACAGGCGCAGGCGGCTGGGTATCAATAAATTCAGCACAGCCCGTGATAATAACGGGAACTGAGCACAGTAAAAAAAGGCGTTTTATTAACATGGTGACACTGCTTTCTGGTTGGTGGCTTACTTACTTAAATGGGTGATGCAATGGATGCAGGTGTTTAAAAGGGTATATCGTCATCAAAGTCATCATAAGATTGCGGCGGCGGGGCAGGCGGCATCGAATGAGGTTGCTGCGTTTGCGCGGCGGCTTGCGACGGCGCGGCAGGTTCTGCATGACTGGCTTGCGGCTGCTCTGCGCCGAAATGTCCTGTACCACCACTGCGACTGTCCAGCATCTGCATTTCGGTGGCGATAATTTCCGTGGTGTAACGGTCATGTCCTGCCTGATCTTGCCATTTGCGGGTTTGCAAGCGTCCTTCAACGTACACTTGCCCGCCTTTTTTTAAATACTCACCGACGATTTCCGCCAGACGGTTGAAAAAAACCACCCGATGCCATTCGGTGGATTCCTTTTTTTCCCCTGTCTGTTTATCTTTCCATCGGAAATTAGTCGCCAGACTGATATTGGCAACCGCGCCGCCGCTGGGCATATAACGAACTTCAGGGTCTGCACCCAAGCGTCCGATTAACGTGACTTTATTAAGCATTAACAGTTCTCACAACAATGTGTTTGCAGGTTTTGTCGGGTTTTTCTCCCGCACCCAACGCGCATGAATAACGGCATTATAAAACCATTCGCCTCCGAAAACCGCTATTCATCCTTAATGCCTTGTAATTTACGGTAATTAATCGAGGCTTTCAATCCTGCAAACCGCCCGCTCATGCGAATTAATTCTTGGGTTTTTTTATCAAAGGTAATTTTGACTTCATTAAACACGCGGTCTTCATAGCCTTCTTCCACACGGCGGGTTTCCAGCAGGAAGCGATAAAAATAGATTTCTTTATCCACTTCATCGGTAATAGTCAACGGCGCACCGAGTTGAGCAAGCACCGCTGGTTTTTTCGGTAACGCATCCGCTACTTTTTCCAGACCTTCGGGATTGGCGCGGAGCTGGCGTTTTTCTTTATCAATTTTACCGCCGCCGATAGCGCGTAATGAGGCTTCCAAGAATTTCTGCGGCGCGATTTGCAAAAATAATTTGGAAAATGCCCACGAGGTTATTTTTTTCTCTTTATTAAAAATCAGGTCAGAATAAAATTTTATTTCAGGCTTGATAATCTGATTATTGGCATCGAGTTTCCGAAACCAATACCGCCAACGTCTGCCGCCGTCTGGTGTCAGCGTGTCTTCACTGGTATACAGTTTGGATAAGGACACAAAATCCTCACTCAACAAAATCGGCTCTTTAAAATGCAGGGTGAAATCGCCTTCTTTGGTCACGCTGAAACTGAAATGTTTATCAAACTCGCTCATTTGCAAATAGGTTTGATAGGCGCGTACCCAATACATACAGCCTGATAATGATAAGGCGATGATGAGTACACTGATTAATCGAAACGTTTTCATGCAATACCTTAAGGCAGATTATTTAAACACACTGTTAATGCACGGTTGCCGAATCAACAGCGACATTATCGGCTAATAATAAAGTGTTCACATCAATGTTATCAAAATGATAATGTTCACTGCAAAATTCACAAATCACTTCAACACCGCCGCGCTCTTCCACGATGCTTTCCAGCTCTTCTCTGCCCATTGCACGCAGGGTGCGTTCAATTTTGGGGCGAGAACAACTGCATTCAAATTCCACGGCTTTGGCATCAAACAAGCGTACTTCTTCCTCATGAAACAAGCGATACAACAGCGTTTCACAATCCAGCGTTAATAATTCCTGTTCGGTGATAGTATTCGCCAGCATTTCTATGCGCTGCCAATCGGCTTTATCGCCGTTGTGTGCGGGCAATTCCTGTAATAACAAACCTGCCGCAACGTGGTCATTAGCAAACAACCATAAACGGGTATTCAACTGCTCGGATTGCACAAAATAGGTTTCTAACGCATCGGCTAACACGTCACCTTGTAACGGCACTACACCCTGATACGGTTGCGCTTTGCCTGAATCAACTGTTAAAACCAAGCGTCCCTGACCGAACATGGACTCTAATGATCCCGCTGTCACCTCGCCATGACTGCGCACCAAGCCGCGAATTTTTCGCTCATCGCTGGACTGCGCCACCAGCGTAGTAATATCGCCATCGCCTTGCGCTTGCAGAATCATCGAGCCTTTAAATTTAATGGTTGCGGACAACATCACCACTGCCACCAATGCCTGACCTAATAACTGCTGTTCCACCGCCGAACCTTGTTGATGCTGTTTCGCCGCTTGCCAACTGGCGGTTAAATTCACCCATTCGCCGCGCACACCCAGCTCTTCAAATAAAAATCGGCGTAATAAATCTTGCTCTATCATCATGTTCCCGTTAAAAATAACTATTCTGTTTCCTAAAATACCATAAGCCATGATTTTTTCATCAAAAAAGCTCGTTTTACCCGCCGCTACCGATGCACTAAAAGGTAGACCCACACCCATGCCTATCACCAATCGTCATGTCGTATCAGGTCATCCGATTGCGCCGCCGTTTCCAGACCACGTTCAACAAGCCGTATTTGCGCTGGGTTGTTTTTGGGGGGCAGAACGAAAATTCTGGCAAACCCCTCATATATTCAGCACGGCAGTCGGTTACAGCGGCGGCTACACGCCCAATCCCAGCTATGAAGAAGTGTGTTCAGGATTGACAGGACACACCGAAGTGGTCAGCGTCATTTATGACCCCAGCCTAATGACTTACGAGGAGTTGTTGCGCGTATTTTGGCAATCCCATAATCCCACCCAAGGAATGCAGCAGGGTAACGATGTCGGCACACAATATCGCTCTGCCATTTACACCACCAGCCAAGCACAACTCGATGCCGCGCTCGCCTCAAAACAGCATTACCAGCAAAGGCTGACACAACAGGGATTTGGTGAAATTACCACCGAAATTCAAGCCCTCAACGTGTTTTATTATGCCGAAGACTATCACCAGCAATATCTGGCTAAAAATCCACAGGGGTATTGTGGGTTGGGCGGTTTGGGCGTGGCTTATGTGTAGAGACGTTGCACCGCAACGTCTGCATTTTACATCTCGTTCCCAAAAACCAGAGCTTGGGAACGAGACAAAATAATTTGGCTGTCTAACTATCGGTGAGGTTTAAAAATGCGAAGGAATCAGAAGAAAGTAAATTTTATTTTGGTATATATAAGTGCGCTCGTCATATTTATAACCAGTGTCTTTGCATTTAATGAAAGTGTTATAGGCTTGATTATAATACTAATCTCAGGGTGTATATATTTGCCATCCTCACTCTATAAGCAGCTAAGGTTTGGCGGAGAAGGTCAGCATATAAAAACCTGCCTTATTTACCTTGCAACAGGTCTATTGGTGATTTTTTCAAATATGATGAATAACCAATTTACTCAGTCACAGGTGAATTCTATAGCAGAGAAAATAGAGCTATATAAACAAAAAAATGGGGTATATCCAGAAAGTCTCGAGGCGTTGGTTCCGAGATACTTTAGCAGAGTTCCAGTAGCAAGAATTTCAATGTTTTCAATAATGACTAAATTCAATTACGGACTATCTGAAAACAACAAGCCCATATTGCAATTTATGGGGCATCCACCGTTTGGTAGAGTTGGATATGACTTTGAACGTAAAGAGTTGTATAACTATGACTAAAATGGGTTTCGCAAGCTCTACCCATTTTACGGGTTGCCAAGCTTCGCTTGGTGTATCATAGAATAAAGCAAGATTCATAACGATTAAACATCAAGCAGAGCTTGAGGGTAGGCATTCCCAAAGCAGAGCTCATAGGTATCTACACAACTTCGCCCAACTCTGTTAAAAAGTAAGCTATGAAAAAAACACTAAATTACCTGCGTTGGAAAAACGCTATCAAACGAGATACCAGATGTTGGTTGAATCACATCTAAAAACGAGTCAACGGTTAGCGACGGCGAGTCAGGCTAAGCTGGGTACGGCGAGCAGTTTTGCGGCGACACAGGCGGCGTGGCGTTTTTATGCGCATGAGAAAACGACATTGAGTAAGTTGTCAGAGCCGTTAGTGGCGGCAAGTTGCGAGGGTGTTGCGGCGTACTGTACGGATTACGCGCTAATAGTGCATGATTGGAGCGTGTTGAATTACTGGAATCATGACAGCAAGACTGACCGAAAAGGTTTTCACGGCACGGCGTGCGGTTATGAATTGCAAAGTAGCATTGTGTTAAGTGATAACAACGGCTTGCCGTTAGGCGTGATGGCACAAAACCTGACCACGCAACACGGCGTATGGAGTAGCTATCAAGACGATGATTTACAGAAGGAACAAGAACATTTACAAGAACTTGCCCAGCGGGTGCAGTGGCTGGAAAAGCAGCCGATTGACAAACAGCAAGTCCATATCGTTGACCGTGAAGGGGATGCCGTGGAATGGTTGCGGGCGTGTCCTAAGAGTCTGTGGTTGATTCGCTGCCGAAAAACTTCCACGGTTTCTTTTGAAGGCAAGAACTATAAGATTCAAGAGCTTGCCAAACAGTTGACTGCGACACCTCACACCCGCGAGGTGCATTATAAAGGCAAAACTGCCTACCAACGCATTGCCGACTGCCCTGTCACACTCATCCGTCCCGCGCAACCTAAACGCCAAGCCGCTCTCATCAAAGGCGAGCCGATTGCCGCCCACCTCGTGGTGAGTCGCATCACCGATGCTAACGGTAAACTCTTGGCAGAATGGTACTTACTCAGCAATGCACCTGTCACTGCTCAAACCCTCGCAACGTGGTACTACTGGCGGTGGCAAATCGAATGTTTCTTCAAACTGCTCAAACAACAAGGCTTACAACTGGAAGACTGGCAACAAGAATCGGGGCTAGCCATTGCCAAACGCCTGTTAGTCGCCAGCCAAGCCTGCGTACTCGTCTGGCAATTGCACTACGAAAATACGCAGCAAGCCAATGAAATAAAACACTTCTTAGTCCGCCTCAGCGGGCGACAAATGAAAAAAAACCGCCCCATTACGCCCTCCGCTCTACTGGAGGGCTTATGGCTTTTCCTAACCCTGATGGATACACTAGACCATTATCCACTCGACCAACTCCGACAATTTAAGCAATGCGTGGATGCTTTTTGGACGGGTGATAAAGTTGTGTAGATACCTATGAGCAGAGCTTGGGAACGAGGCATTCTAGTGGTTAGACGGTTGGCTTGTTGCTTAAACTTTGCCTCCAGTTCCTTTATTTGTTGCTGAATAAAAGCCTGTGGCAAATTATCGGGGGCGTTAATAGTGACTTGCATGGTTTTACTCCTAAAGTTAAATAAACAACCCGAACGATGCGCCTCGTGCCTAAGCGCATCTTACGGGTTATCCATCCTACGCGCTTAATGGCAGTTTAACGGTACGCACTACAGGGCTTACGGGTTAAACAAAAATTTCTTCGTAGTCTCCATTGCCATTTACTTGCTCAAGTAAGCATTCTTTATCTAAGATTATTGGGAGAAATTTTTTGGATATTAATTGATTAAAATATATTAAAAATTCATCAGGTAGTCTTACTCTATATTTATATATCCAATGAATAATAATCGAGTCCCATACATACATCCCATCCGAATAAAGCACTGTAGGAATACTGTCTTTTTTGTTATAAGGATCTATTATTGGACTTACAAATTCTAGCAAGACATACTTTTCATCTGCTAAATAGCTGGTTATTTCATTTGCCAATTTGTCAGGAAGTATAAATAAATTATCTTCAATGCTCGGTTTACTAACATCTTTATCTGTATAAACACGTTCACAATAAAGCATCAGGTATTTTAGCTTAATCATCTTAAAATCCTCCTTTGTTTGGGTAAAACCCGTAAGCCGTGTAGCGTGGGCAAACGGCTCTATCGTTTGCCCACGCTGACTTGCCATAATCGGTGGGCAAACAAAAAGCCGTTTGCCCCCTACCTAACTACTAAACTAATTTTTTACAAAAATATAAGGTATATGGCTGACTAACCAAACTCCATTCTCAGCTAAGAAAAATTTGAAGCCTTGTTGGTGCATCTGCAAGGCTTCTATTTTTAGTATGGTAGGCTTGCCATAACGTTTACCAACAGCAATGGCTGTTTCTTCATTTGCTGACAGATGGACATATTGGCGTGAACCGGCAATCAAACCTTGTTCTTTTATGGATTCTAAAAAACGTGTTGCAGTGCCGTGGTAAAGTATCTCAGGAGGTGTTTGCTGGGGAAAACTACGGTCAACACTGTCTGTAGAATGTCCTTGTACAGCACGAATGTATAAACCATCACTCGACATTGCAAAGCGTTTTTTATCGCTACCATCAACAACACTTTCAATCAATTCATAATCGAGCAATTTACCATCGCTTGCAGCACCCTGAATGAGGGCATCAATATTTGCCCAACCTTCACTATCAAGGGTTAGACCAATTGCCTCAGGTTTATGTCGTAGAACATAGCTTAAAAATTTACTAACTTCGGTATGGTTCATTTTATGCTCTTAAGAAGGTTGGTTTTCTGGTAGTGCAATAGGATGATGATATGGACTCCTCTCTCCCTGTTGACGGTGTCATAATGCACCACTGAGACAAACAACGGCCGAAGAGGAGTCCGAGATGAATACTAACGCAGTCGGCTTAGACATAGCAAAAAACATCTTCCATTTATACAGCCTTGGTACAGATGGAAAAGCCACGAAGAAGAAATTAAAAAGAGCCGACTTGCTGCGGTTTTTTGCCAACTATCCAGTGAGTCTGATAGGGATAGAAGCCTGTGGCGGAGCGCATTACTGGGCAAGGGAACTGACCAAACTGGGTCATGAGGTCGTGTTATTGAATGCCCGCTATGTGAAAGGTTTTGTGGTGGGTAACAAGAACGACTTTAACGATGCTCAGGCGATACATGAGGCGGTGTTGCGTCCTAACAAGCGCGTGGTGAAGGTCAAGACCGAAGAACAGCAGGATATGCAGTTGCTGCACAACATCCGACAAGATCTGGTCGATAAACGCACCGCGCTGGTCAATCAACTGCGCGGTCTGTTAATGGAAAGAGGTATTGTGATTCCCAAAGGCATCAACCATGTCAGAAAAGAACTGCCGTTCATATTGGAAGATGCCGAAAACGGCTTGACGCACTTAAGTCGGGAACTGTTTGCCGAACATTACCAACAATTAAAGGAACTGGATCAGGCGATTAAAAGCCACGACCAGCGCATAGGTCGCCTGTGCCAACAAAACCGGCTCAGTAAACGCTTTTTAGATGTGCCGGGGGTTGGTATCATCACCGCCAGCATCATTGCCGCCGACATCGGCGATGGCAAAGCCTACGCCAGTGGACGAGACTATGCCGCGAGTTTAGGCGTGGTACCCAAACAGCACAGCAGCGGCGACAAGCAAGTTTATTTAGGGGTGAGCAAGCGCGGTAACCGTTACATTCGCAAAATGCTGATCCACGGCGCACGCTCGGTACTGAAAACCTGTAGCGGCAAGACCGATAAATTGAGTGTGTGGCTGCAAGCATTAATCGAGCGTCGCGGTTTTAACAAAGCCACCGTTGCCCTTGCCAACAAAAATGCCCGTATTTTATGGGCAATGGCGAGTCAGGATAAGGGCTATGAAGTACGCGCCGCCTAACTAAACACATCGTTAAACTAACAAAACCAGATTGCGAGGGCAAGTGAACCCATAATGATGACAAGCACAGGTCAGACCGATACTTTTTAAATCCGTTCGGCACAGTGATTCTTTAGAAATCGATAGGATGGTAGCGATAAAAGTAGGCGGATAGATTCATCAGGAGTCCTGAGGTAACAAGACCTCTTCATGAGACCGAATATATGGCTGCAATCTTGATCTCTGTGAATGACATTATTATGAAACTAATACTTGCAATAATTGAGGAGTCCATATATGTGCCGATGATAGAAGGCGCATCATTCGCGTCAACTCGAACGATGCGCTTCGTGCCTCAGCACATCCTATAGCGCATCTTATCGCATTTTCACAGTCTCCAGAGCTTGGGAAAGAGACATTGTTTTTATTTTTGACACCTTTTATTCAGAGTTTATTCTTTCTATAGCCGTAAATATTTCTTTTTCTAAACACCTTATATTTTTGGTAGTGCTAAAAAAGTAAGGGTGTTCCCAGTTACATTCTTTAATTAACCTAATTTGGAATTCGCCTAAAATATTAAAAGACGGATACCAACCAACATCCAGAATAAAATAATCACTAAATTCTACTTGTAACATATCCTCCTTTAATTCTCCTAGTTGTTCCAATAGCGATATTTCTTTATCTAAATTAAAATCATCGAAAGTAACTATTCCATTATTAAGAAAAAAATCAATTTTTATCATTTTGTCAACCCGTAAGATGGGTGGAGCTTGCGAAACCCATAAAATCTCCGTAAATGATGGGTTTCGCTAAGTTCTAACCAATCCACCAAATCAAATTATCACAGGCTCATTAGGTAATTCATCAAGATTATCCGCTGTGGCTGGAAAATGATGGACTAATAGCGCGGTAATGCGTTCAATGCCCAGCAGTGAGCCGCGTTGAAAGTTGCCTTGACTGAATTCTGTCTGCATGGCGCGGGCGATTTCGTCCCATTTTGCTTGTGGGACGCGCTTGTTGATACCTCGGTCGGCGATAATCTGCACGCTTTTATCGGCTAACAGCAGATAAATCAATACGCCGCTGTTGTCTTCGGTATCCCAGACGCGCAAGTTGGAAAACAACTCTAACGCCCGTTGCCGTGCGGATAGGTCATGCCACACTTGCCGAGGACTGAGTGCGTTTTCAACCGCAAAACGCAATTCGCCGTTGTGCGTGGTTTCGGATTGAGCAATCGCGGTTTCAATCGCGGTGAGTGTTGCTTGAGGAAATAACACGCGCTGCCGCCACGGCGGTGTAAATGCGTGTTGTAACCAACGTTTAATTTTTTTTACCATGAGTCTGATGCGCCTCCGCCGCTAAAACCACCACCGCCGCCGCCCCATGAACTGGAGCTACTGCCACCACCACCGCTCCATGAGCCGCCGCTACCGCCGCCGCCCATGTAAAACAGTTTAAGAAAGAAATACATTCCGATGCCCATAAAGACGGCAACCCACATATCCAAGGCTAACCATGAAGCCACGCCTGCGCTGATTGCGCCGATACCGATGCTGGATGCTACCGCGCCGATGCCACTGCCAAACAGTGAAGAAAATAGTAAATCCACCACGATGCAACAGAAAAATAAAATAATCAGAAAGGTGTCAAAACTATCATCGGAGGTGTCGCCTGTCGTCGGTGCGGGCAAGGTTTCACCTTGAATCAAGCCGATTAATTGCGTGACACCCGCATCAATACCGCCCGCATAATCTTCGTTTTTAAAATGCGGTTTCATGGTTTCGGCAAGTACCCGTTTGGCAATTGCGTCAGGAATCACGCCTTCCAAACCGCGTCCGACTTCTAAGCGCGATCTGTGGTCGTCTTTGGCGATAATCATAATCAGACCGTCATCGACTTTTTTACGCCCGATTTTCCACGCATCGGCAACGCGAATGCCGTAGGCGGCAATGTCTTCGGGTTGGGTGGTCGGTAAGAGTAACACCGCTATTTGACTGCCTTTTTGGGTTTCAAAATCGGCGAGTTTAGTTTCCAGCGCGGCGATTTGTTCGGCGGTCAGTGTGCCTGTCAAATCAGTCACCCGCTGGGATAGGTTGGGTATGGCAACTTCTGCCCACAACGTGGTCATAAACAACAGCAGGATGATGCCGACTGTGTGTCGTAAGTTAATTATCATAATAATGCCTGTGTTTGGAATCCAAAACCTGTTTTGGACTCCGTGTAACCTTTGGTTGCTTCGTTGTCATTTCATCAAGAATGCGACAATGCAATTGTTTTTCGTGCTTTTCGTGTCTTTCGTGGACAAGAGCTTTCAGGTTATTTAGGCACTGGCGCGGCATTAAAATCAACGGTTGGGGCGACGGAAATGGCTTTTTCATTTTCGACGGTGAAGCTGGGTTTGGTTTTGTAACCAAACATCATGGCGGTTAGGTTAGAGGGAAAGGAGCGCACGGTGATGTTGTATTCTTTGACCGCTTGAATATAGCGATTACGCGCGACAGTGATACGGTTTTCTGTACCTTCCAGTTGTGCCTGTAAATCACGGAACATTCCATCGGCTTTCAGTTGCGGATAATTTTCTGCAACCGCCAATAAGCGCGAAATGGCACTGGTCATTTGCCCTTGTGCGGCGATAAAGTTTTTAAAGGCTTGTTCGTCATTGACCAATTCGGGCGTGGCTTGAATCGAGCCGACTTTGGCGCGGGCTTCGGTGACTTGCACTAATACGTCTTTTTCATGGGCGGCGTAACCTTTGACCACATTGACCAGATTAGGCACTAAATCGGCACGGCGTTGGTATTGGTTTAATACTTCTGCCCATGAGGCGGTGATGGTTTCGTCACTGGATTGTAAGGTGTTGTAACCACAGCCTGATAACAGTGTGATGATGAAGAAAGCGATGAGCGTTTTAAACATGATAAAGCCCTTGGATTAAGTTGATGGCTGATTAAAAGCAGGTGTGATGGATGTGCGTCCACTTGCATTCATTATACATAGCTTGGTCAGTATGATGAATTCAGCCGACAGTGCAATGTTTTAAACGTGTTGCGAGGCTATGAATGATTGCCAATTCTTTAAAGAACAGATATAGAGGGGGAGTTTACAATGCGCGATAAAGACCTGCGAGGTTTTTAAAACCTCGCAGGTCTGGCAACTTTAACCATGATACACAACTGACGGTGACTACGCGGCAGATTCCGCGTAAGTTTTACCAAAAATCAGTCCGTCTCGTAGTGCGCTGACTGGGGTTTCTTGTTCGACTAATTGCTGATACCACGCGCCGTCTGCGGTGTCGCCGTAGAGTACCGCGCCGATGAGTTTATCGTCTTTCAATACCAGTTTTTTATAAATGCCTAACGCGGTATCGGAAAACATCAGGCTTTCTGAGTCTGTGCCGCCTTGAAAATCACCGATGGAAAATAAATGAATGCCTGTGACTTTGAGTTTGGTGGCGGTGGGCAGCGTGGTGTATTCGGCGACACCGTCTCCGCTGAGGTGATTGGCGCACACTTTGGCTTGTTCAAACAAGGGAGCGACTAAGCCGAAGGTATCGCCGCGATGCTGGATACATTCACCGACGGCATAAATATTGGCATCATGGCTTTGTAAGGTGTCATCGACGACGATGCCGCGCTCGCAATACAGCCCTGCTTGTTGCGCGAGGGTGATATTAGGACGTACACCGATTGCCATAATGAATAAATCACAGTCCAGTTCACTGCCATCTTGAAAACAAACGCTTTTGATATGGTGATGCTCATCACCCAGCAAATAATCCAGTTTTGCCGACATTTTAAATTTGATGCCTTTTTGTTCCAGCTCGGCTTGTAGTAATTGCCCCGCAGGTTTGTCCAGCTGGCGATTCAATAACACGGCATGATTATGAATGACGGTGACATCCATACCGCGCAATACCAAGCCATTCGCCGCTTCCAAGCCTAATAATCCGCCACCTAGCACCACGGCTTTTTTATGGCTGCGGCTATAATCCAGCATTTTAGTGACATCGACAATATCCCGAAAACTGATTACGCCATCCAAGTCATTACCGACGACATCGGCTATAACGGCTTTTGAACCTGTGGCAATCAGCAGATAGTCATAATCGGCGGTTGTGCCGTCTTGGGCAATCACTTGTTTGTGTTCGCAATCAATACGTTCTACGGCTTTGGTTTCACCTGCATGAAGGGTTATGTGATTGTCTTCATACCATTGGTAATCGTTAATTACAATGTCTTCAATGGTTTTATCACCCGCTAATACAGCGGATAACATGATACGGTTGTAGTTACCGTAAGGTTCTGCACCGAATACGGTAATCTCGTATTTATCGGGTGCGGCACTGAGCAGTTCTTCAATGGTGCGCATTCCTGCCATGCCATTGCCGATGACGACTAATTTGGGTTTGGGTGCCTGCATTATTTTACCTGTGTTTATAGTTCCCATGCTCCAGCGTGGGGATTCATCCAGCAACGCTCCAGCGTTGTTTACCTAGGTGCAAGAAGACGCTGGAGCGTCAACGGCTGCATTCCAACGCCATAGCGTTGGAACGATGCAATGTCAGACAAAGCTGGGAGGTCTTGAAGACTGTGCAGGTTTGTCTGTCTGCAACAAAGCTTTAATTTCAGGCACACAGGAACCGCAATTTGTGCCTGCTTTTAAGCATTGCCCCACTTGTTGATGAGTGGTGAAACCGTGTTCTTTTATCGCGGCTTTAATGGTTTTTTCGCCCACACTGAAACACGCGCAGATAATCGCGCCTACATCGGCACCGCCTAACGGCGGTTTACCTGTTAGTAATGCCATGCGCTCTGACTTGGTGAGTTCAGGTTTGGCAAATAGACTAATCAGCCAGTTACGCTCAGCAAGCTGATGGTCGGGGGCGATAAAAATCACGGTGTCCAGTTGATCGTTCACCAGTCGGGCAGTTCGGCAGATACCTTTTGCCATGTCTTGATATTGTTGCCATTGCGGCTGTGCGACTGCTTTACTGTTAATAGACTCGCGCCAGTCATCGGGTAGGGTATTGCCTGCTAATTCATAACGATAAAAACCATCGCCTGTGTTTTTTACCCAATAGTCCGCCTCGGTGATGTGTATTTCGTGGCGTGACAGGATAAAGCCTTGCCATAGCGGGGTGTAGGGCTTGATGCGCACAGGGGTATGCTTGCTTTCAGGTTGTTTGGAAAGGGGATCAACCTCAGGATTGACCAGCGCGCCCATGCGTCCATGACTGGCGTATTGTGCTGTCCAGTGCATCGGTACAAAGACATTGCCTTGTATTTGGTTGTCGGTGATGTGTACCCGCGCTATCATCGAACCCCATTGGCTTTCCAGCATCGCCAAGCTATTGGCAGCAATACCGTACTGTGCGGCATCGGCAGGATGAATGTCGATAAACGGTTCAGGTTTATGGCGATTCAATTTTGCCGCCAGTGCGGTGCGTGTCATGGTGTGCCACTGGTCACGCAATCGCCCTGTATTTAAAATCAGCGGGTAATCGGCAGTGGGTGGATTGACAGGCGGACGCGGGGTAACGGCGATAAATTGCGCTTTACCTGAGGGCGTAAAAAACTGCCCGTCAGCAAAAAATCGCGCGCGTCCATGAGGGTGTCGTGCATTAATCGGCCATTGCGTGGGTTGAAACTGATCATAATCCGCAGGAGTCATATCCGCTAATGCGGATATGTCAAAATCGCGTTGCCCGTGATTTTCAAAACCTGATAACGCGGCGTGTTCACGGAAAATATCCACAGGACTTTGGTAGTTGAATTCGGATGCAAAACCCATGCGCCGCGCCACTTCACTGATAATCCACCAGTCAGGTTTGGCATCGCCTGCGGGTTTGAATAATGCGCGTTGTCTTGAAATGCGTCGTTCGGAATTGGTGACTGTGCCGTCTTTTTCACTCCAGCCTTGGGCGGGGAGCAGCACATGAGCCAAGGCGGTGGTGTCGGTATCGGCGATGCAATCGGAGACGGCGACAAATTCACAGCGTTGTAATGCCTGTTTGATTTTGTCGGCATTGGGCAAGCTGACCACAGGGTTGGTTCCCATAATCCACACGGCTTTTATTTTGCCTGCATGAATGGCATCAAATAAGGCGACGGCGGGTAATCCTGCCTGTTGGGTGATGTTGGGTGCGTTCCAAAAGCGGGCGACGGTATCCGCATCGCTGAATTCAATGTGTGCGGCGAGTTGGTGTGATAAACCGCCGACTTCACGTCCGCCCATTGCATTAGGTTGTCCTGTCAATGAAAACGGGCCGCTGCCGATTTTGCCGATTTTACCTGTGGCTAAATGGCAGTTAAGAATGGCGTTGACTTTATCGCTACCCGATGAGGATTGATTAATGCCTTGGCTGTACAGGCTCAGCACTTTGTTGGTGGTGGTGAACCAATCATAAAAACACTGTATGTCCTGTACACTGAGTCGGCATTGTTCGGCGATTTGATCTATCGAGTAACCCTGATTGGTGTTGCCTAATGCAGAACTGAAGCCTTCGGTATGGGCGTGGATATAGGCCAGGTCGAGCGCGTTATGTTTATAAAGATATGACAGTAAGCCATTGAATAACCACGCATCACTGCCGCTGGCTAACGGCAAGTGTAAGTCGGCAATGTCGCAGCTGGTTGTTTGACGCGGGTCGATAACGACAATTTTTAACGCGGGATTGGCTTCTTTGGCGGCACGGATACGCTGAAAACTGACGGGATGACACCACGCGGCATTTGAACCGATAAGAATAATCAGTTCCGCGTGTTCATAATCTTCATAGCAGTTCGGTACGGTATCAGAACCGAAAGCGCGTTTATGTCCTGCAACGGAAGAGGACATACACAAGCGGCTGTTGGTATCCATGTTGCCGCTACCGATAAAGCCTTTCATCAATTTGTTGGCGACGTAATAATCTTCGGTTAATAATTGCCCTGAACCATAAAACGCCACCGCATCCTGCCCATGTTCGGCAATCACTTTGCTAAAAGTATCAGCTACTACGTCGAGCGCGTCCGTCCAACTGGTTTCATGTCCATACACTCTCGGTTGTAATAGTCTGCCGGTCAGTTGAACAGTCTCGCCTAAGGCTGAACCTTTAGAACACAGTCGTCCAAAATTGGCAGGATGGGTGGTGTCTCCAGTAATAGTCAGTCGATGTTGCTGTTCATCGACATTTGCACTAATGCCACAGCCGACCCCGCAGTAGGGGCAAGTCGTTTGTATGGTTTTGTCCATTTTATAACTCAGGTACCATCATTACGCCCTCGGCAACCATCACCGCCGAACCGCCGACACGAATAGTGAGTGTATCCTTGCCTTTGTAATCCATTTCTACATTCAATACGCTACGGCGACTTTGTTTGTCACCTCTATCTACCGCAAAGGTGTAAGTGCCTTTCTGCATAAAATCAAACGAACATAAATAGGATGCAAACGCGGGCATGGCATTACCGACGGGTGGGTCTTCATGCAGACCGATACGCGAACCGAGCAGACGCACATTAAAATCAGCATCAGTAAACGGTGATTTTGGTGCAAACAGTAAAATTTCTTGTGCGGCAGTTTGCGGCGCACTGGATTGATTCCATGCGGCATCATTAAATTTGGCGTTTCTAACGCTTTCATACTGCCACACAGGCACGACCAGATATTGTAATCCGCAAGAAACAAGGCGTGTACTGTATTTCTTATGATCCAGTTCTGATGTGTCTATGGATAAAAAACGTCCCAGTTCGTCATCCAAGGGAGCAAAACGGTCGATAATGGAGTTGACTTGGCGGGTAAACTGAATAAAGCTCGGTTTGTCATTTTCGACCGTGACATTAACTTCCAACGCGCCCGCATTTTGTTGAAATATGATGGAGGTTGTAGGCGCATTTAAACTGAGTTCTCCGCAATTCGCCAATACAAATGCGGTGGCAATGACAGGATGTCCTGCAAAATCAAGTTCAGCAAGTGGTGAAAAAATCCGCATCACGCGTGTGCTGCGTTGTGTATCAGGATGAAACACAAACACGGTTTCTGATAAGTTTAATTCACGCGCTATCAGCTGCATCTGCGCTGCGCTTAAACCTTCTGCATTGGGAAACACCGCGATTTGCGCACCACTGAATATTTCCTTGGTAAATACATCAGCAATGCAATAGTTGTATTTCATGAGGTAACCTCGTGTTTTGGCGCATTACTGCTGGTTTCAATAGTATGCAGCAACAGAGCGATGGAGCGCGTATCGACTTCAACTCTGCCGTTATGAATACGACAGGCGTAGACAGGCACAGGAACAACGGACTCATCTTCCAGACAAACGCCTGTATGTAAATCAAAGTGTTGTTTGTATAACGGTGACGAAACGACAGGTTCTCCATTAATATCACCGACAATCCCGCGTGATAATACGTTGGCTTTGCCGATAGGGTCATAGTTGTTAATCGCGTAAATACCCTGTGAATCATCAGGCAGATAGAAAATTGCCACTTGTAAATAATTCACCAAAGCACATACGCCTGAATTTTCTTGTAAGTCTGACACACTACATACGTCTTGCCATTGCATTACGCCACCTCTACTAAGTTAAAATGTTTTCTACGCTCGTCTTCATTTGCAGGGCGAATTTGTCCTCGCTCTTCAACAAATACTACAGCAGCATCAGTCGCATCGCTGTTGACGAAATGACGGAAGCGTTTGAGTTTGTTTTCATCTTCAATAGCGGTTTTCCATTCGCATTGATAAGTATCAATCACATATTGCATTTGTTCTTCTAATTGCTCACACAAGCCCAGTTTATCTTCAATCACAACCGATTTCAGATAATCCAAACCGCCTTCCATGTTTTCCATCCACACGGAGGTGCGCTGTAAACGATCAGCAGTACGCACATAAAAACTCAAGAAGCGGTCGATATATTTGATTAAGGTTTCTTTATCTAAAGCAGTAGCGAATAAATCGGCGTGACGCGGTTTCATACCGCCGTTACCGCAGACATATAAATTCCAGCCATTTTCCGTAGCAATAATGCCGACATCTTTACCTTGGGCTTCGGCGCATTCACGCGTACAGCCCGACACCGCAAATTTAATTTTATGCGGCGAACGCAAGCCTTTGTAGCGATTTTCCAATTCAATCGCCAAGCTCACACTGTCATCAACCCCGTAACGACACCAAGTGCTGCCGACACAGGATTTAACGGTACGCAGTGATTTACCGTACGCATGACCTGATTCAAAGCCCGCATCAATGAGTTCTTTCCAGATGAGCGGTAATTGTTCCAGTGTCGCACCGAATAAATCGACGCGCTGCCCGCCGGTGATTTTGGTGTACAGTTTGTATTTTTTGCCGACCTGACCCAGAGCAATCAGCATATCAGGGCTGATTTCACCGCCTGTAATACGCGGTACGACTGAATAAGTGCCGTCTTTTTGCATATTGGCAAGAAAAGTGTCGTTGGTATCCTGTAAGCTTAGATGATTTTTTTCCAGAATATGTTCATTCCATTGTGAAGCGAGAATATTGCCTACTGTCGGTTTACAGATTTCACAGCCCAAACCTTTGCCGTGTTTGGCGATCAGGTCGCCAAAGGATTTGATTTGTTCAACCTGAATCAGCGTGTATAACTCTTGGCGTGTATAAGCAAAGTGTTCGCATAAATCGGTATTGACTTCGTAACCTTGTTTAGCCAGTTCGGAATTTAATACTGATTTCACCAACGCGGCACAACCGCCACAGCCAGTTGCTGCCTGCGTTTCTTTTTTCAGTCCATCCACTGTTGTGCAACCTGCCTCTATCGCGGAGCAAATATTGCCTTTCGTGACGTTATAACAGGAACAAATCGTTGCCGAAGCGGGCAGGGCATCAGGGCCTAAACCCACTGATTCATCGGAACGATGCGGTAAAATCAGCGCGTCTGGATTTTCGGGTAATTCAATGCCGTTTAAACAGTATTGCAGCAAGGTACTGTAACCCGAGGCTTCACCGACCAACACCGCACCCAATAATTGTTTACCATCTTCGCTGACCACGAGGCGTTTGTAAATTTCATCAGCACCATTTTGGTAAGTATACACCAGCGCACCTTGGGTACGCGCATGAGCATCGCCGATACTGGCAACATCCACACCCATGAGTTTGAGTTTGGTACTCATGTCCGCACCCGTAAAACTGCTGTAGATATTGCCTGCTAAATTCGCCACCACGGTTCGCGCCATTGCATAACCCGGTGCGACCAAACCGTAAATCATGCCATTCCACAAGGCGCATTCGCCAATCGCATAAATATCAGGATCTGAGGTTTTACAGTCATTATCTATGACAATACCGCCGCGTTGCCCGACTTCCAAGCCGCAGGCGCGCGCTATATCATCACGCGGACGGATACCGGCAGAAAACAAGACCATGTCGGTTTCGAGTTCTTCACCATCGGTAAAGCACATTTTATTAGCACATTGTTCGCCATCAGTAATCAGGCTGGTGTTTTTTCCCGTATGGACAATTACACCCAATGCTTCAATTTTACGTCGTAACATTGCGCCGCCGGCTTCATCGAGTTGCACTGCCATCAAGCGTGGGGCAAATTCTACGATATGGGTTTCCAGACCCAAGTCTTTTAAGGCTTTGGCAGCTTCCAAACCTAATAAACCACCGCCTACGACAGTGCCTACTTTGCCTGTTTTTGCAACAGCGACCATTGCTTCAAGGTCTTCAATGGTACGGTACACTAAACAATTCGCTCTGTCATGACCTTCAACGGGCGGTACAAAAGGATAAGAACCCGTGGCTAATACCAGTTTATCGTAGGCAATACAAATACCTTTGGATGAAGTAACGGTTTTAGCATCGCGGTCAATGGTAGCGGCTTTATCGCCCAGATGGATAGTAATGTCATTTTGCTCAAAAAATCCGTCTTCTACCAAGGATAATTCTGCCGCACTGGTGCCTGTAAAAAAAGAGGACAAATGGACACGATCATAAGCGGGACGGGGTTCTTCGCAGAACGTCACGATGTTATATTGTTCTTTAACAGGGCTTGCGACCAGACTTGCTAAAAAATGCTGCCCCACCATACCGTTACCAATGACGACCAGTGTTTGTTTGTTACTCATGACTTACCTCGTAGATGCTGTTAATAGCTTTTCAGCTTATTAAGCAAAGCCTGTGCCATGAATGATAATTGCTTATTTCAGGTGTTTTTTTATAAGTTTTTAGTAACAGTCAATCATTGTATGCACCAAAATAATGCCTTTTTCAATGGTGTTATGCACCAAAATGGAGTTATTTGTGTGGGTGGTTGCCAAGGTTGCACAAATTAGGGTGCTTCAGTTTGAGAATCAAAATGAACTATATATATAGAAATGAGAATTTGCCTATAAAAGTGGCAGTGATACAGTACACGAGAGCAGCAAGTCAATGTACTTGGCACATAATGTGCTTTATATACATAATATATACATAGTTCATTTTACTTACGAGAAAACCCCCTGATGACCGCGCAAAACTTTAATCTATTTTCCTTTACTGGGAAAATGAAAATCCTGCATAGCACTTGGATTGCTTTTTTCATTACTTTCATTGTCTGGTTTAATCACGCACCTTTAATGATGGTGATTGCTGAAACATTGGGCATGGATAAAGCGCAAATTAAAACTATTTTAATTTTAAACGTGGCGTTAACCATTCCAGCGCGTATTGCAATCGGTATATTAGTCGATAAGTTTGGCCCGAAACGGACTTACTCCACCTTATTGGCATTAGGCAGTATTCCATGCTTTATGTTTGCCTTTGCCGAGAGCTTTGAACAACTGGCATTAGCACGGTTTTTATCGGGTTTTATTGGTGCAGGTTTTGTGATCGGCATCCGCATGGTAGGCGAATGGTTTCCTGCGAAACAAGTCGGTATCGCCGAAGGTATTTATGGCGGTTGGGGCAATTTCGGCTCAGCGGCGGCAGCAGGACTTTTGCCTGCTTTGGCATTGTGGTTCGGTGGTGCAGACGGTTGGCGTTATGCGATTGCCAGTACAGGCTTAATCGCTTTGTTGTATTCGGTCGTGTATTTTTTCAGTGTGTCGGACACCCCCAAAGGCTCAACGTATTTTAAACCGAAAAAATCAGGGGCGATGGAAATCAGCAGTTATGGTGACATGATTTTTTACATCATCATGACCTTACCCCTATACGCAACCTTGAGCTTATTAACATGGAAGCTGTCGTCTTCCGCAGGTGCAAATTTATTATCCATGCCGATTGCGATAGCGATTCATGTCGGTATCTGGCTGATGTATGCTTATAACGTCTATAAAATTATCCATTTGAATTACGAGCATTTACAACACCCTATTGAAGAAATTCACCGTTATAAATTCAAACAAGTGGCGGTATTGGATTTAGCTTACTTTATTACCTTTGGCTCAGAACTGGCGGTAGTATCAATGTTACCGTTATTTTTCTTCGATACTTTCCATGTTTCGCAAGACATAACGATGGTACAGGCAGGTTTATTAGGCGGCAGTTTTGCGTTTATCAACTTGGTCGCCAGACCGATGGGCGGCTGGTTAAGCGATAAATTCGGACGCAAGCTGTCGTTAAGTGTATTTGTCTTAGGCTTGTCGGCAGGTTATTTCGGTATGTCGCAAATTACTTCCGAGTGGTCAATTGCCATAGCCGTATTATTAACCATGTCCTGCTCGTTCTTTGTCTCCGCAGGTTGTGGCGCGGTGTATGCCATTGTGCCATTAATCAAACGCCGCATGACGGGTCAAATCGCAGGTATGGTGGGTGCTTACGGTAATGTCGGCGGGGTGTTATTTTTAACCATCCTCTCATTTGTCACGTCATCACTGTTTTTTATTATCATTGCCAGTGTGGCGTTAGGCGTGTTAATCGCCGTACAGTTTATTGATGAGCCTAAAGGTCACATGGCAGAAATTCAAGAAGACGGTTCGGTCGAAATGATTGAATTGGGTTGATTTTTAAAGACATTATAATCCAGCGTCTTTATACCTTCTGCTTATAGTCAAGTAGGTCGGGTTGCCGATAGGTCATCCGACATAATGCAACGAAAAAAATACATGCTCCCATGTTGTTAGTAACTTGGTGCAAGGAATGCACCTTTTTTTAGCCAGAGTCTACTATGAAATTAACTATAAGCATCGGTTACGCCAGCGACAAAGGCATCAAAGCCGACAACGAAGATTTTTTTGGTTCACTTGTTCCGCAAGAGCCGCAACTCACTTACAAAGGTATCGTAGCCGCCATTGCCGATGGCATGAGCGGCAGTGATGCAGGCAAACAAGCCAGTCAATGCTGTGTCACCAGTTTCTTAGCGGATTATTACAGTACACCTGATTCATGGTCAGTGAAACACGCAGGGCAGAAAATTTTATCGGCAACGAATTCATGGCTGTACAGTCAAGGGCAGGTGCGTTATCACTCGACCAAAGGCATGGTCAGTACCTTGAGTATCCTCGTATTAAAATCCACCACCGCCAGTATTTTTCATATCGGTGATTCGCGCATTTACCGCTTACGGCAAGGCGGCTTAGAACAATTGACTCGCGATCATCGGGTATGGGTGTCTAAAGATAAAAGTTATCTGAATCGTGCAATGGGCATAGAGCCGCGCTTAGAAGTCGATTATCAGACCTTCGCCTTGGAAATAGGTGATGTGTTTATTATGACGACGGACGGCATTCACGATTTTATTGATGAAAAAATCCTCAAAACGGTGCTGCAAAACGGTGACGATTTAACCCAGCAAGCCGCGACCATTCTGCAATTTGCCAGTGAAAATCACAGTGATGATAATTTAACGTGTCAACTGATTAAAATTGATGATTTACCCGAAGTCAAAGAAGACGAGATTATTCGCAGCCATGTTAATTTACCGTTTCCGCCGCCTTTGAAAGTCGGCATGATGCTCGATGGTTATCGCATTGAAGAAGAATTACACGCCAGTAAACGCACGCAAATTTATAAAGCGATGGATACGCTGACCCATACGCTTGTGATTTTGAAAGCTCCATCGGTGCTTTATGATGATGATACGCACTACATTGAACACTTTTTACATGAAGAATGGGCGGGTAAGCGTATTCGGCATGACAATGTGCTGAAAGTGCTGAGAACATCACGCAAAAAAACCGCACTGTATTATGTCACTGAATTTATTGACGGCAGAACCCTGCGGCAATGGATGGATACACACCCTAAGCCTGATATTAAAACTGCCCGACACATCATTGAACAAATTGCCAAGGGGTTACAGGCATTTCATCGTATGGAAATGATTCATCAGGATTTAAAACCTGAAAATATTATGTTTGATGATAATGGCGTACTGAAAATTATTGATTTTGGCTCGGTAAAAATTGCAGGTATTTCTGAAATCGCTCCATTGGTTGATGATAATGTTCTCGGCACAATTAACTACACGGCTCCTGAATATCACCTAGGGCAAACGGGTACAGTGAAGTCGGATTTGTTTTCCTTGGGAGTTATTGCTTACGAGATTCTGAATGGCGCGTTGCCTTTTGGGCAGGTAATGCCTGAAAAGCCCACTGCCATAAATTTGCAAAAACTGATTTATATGCCCAGTGTTTATCGCAATGAAATGGTACCTGTCTGGATGGATGGCGCGTTACGCAAAGCCACAGCTATTAATCCGCAACTGCGTTACGAGACACTGTCAGAATTTTTATACGACCTTGAAACACCCAACCCCTCATTTTTAAAAGGCGAGCAGTTTGTGCCTTTAGTGCAGCGTAACCCATTAGGATTCTGGAAGGGATTATCGGCAGTATTGCTGATTAGTAATTTGATTTTGTTGTATTGCGTGGTTTGATAAGTGCTTGGCAAAAAACAGCGTGTATAGATTACTCAAACCTGCTAGGTCTTAAAGACCTAGCAGGTTTATTTATAAGGTCATGGTTAAACAGATTTATTTCAAACGATTGTAATAGATATTAAAGTGATGGATTCTATCCTCAAGTCCGATAGTGCCGCCGTTAATGCGTTTGGTGAGCGCGGTGACGACATCATTACCCGCGCCTTTATCGCAAATATCCCATAATTTATTTTCATTAAAGAAAAATGCCGCTGAGGCTAACGGGTATTTATGTGCCACCAAATCGGGATTGGCAATAATATCTTCGCCGATAAATTCGCCAAAACGGGTGTAATTATTTTTGCCTGTCAGTTGAATATAACCGCGTCCGCGAAATTTATACCCCTCGCCACTGGCTTCGTCGCCATTACCCATACGCCCTGCATACGCACGAGACGCGATTTTTTCGGGTTTTTTCGCATAACTTTGATTTAACGGTTCGGGAAAATATTTGGGAAATATTTTTTTCAAGCCATCGGCGGAGTAATTTAAATTTTCACTCACGGCTTTAAAGCCTGCGCTTTCATGATCGCATTGCGCCAGAAAATGCGACAGGCGCAATACATGAGTGATATTGAATTTAGCCATTACCTCAGGCAGTTGAGCAATCACCGTATCGGGAATAACGCCATTCAGCAGAGCGGTATTAAGTGTATTGCCGGGTGCGGCAATGGTCGTCGTGTTAATTGTATTGATATTGTTTACGTTGCTTGCTGTAGCCGTGGCGGGAAATAATACCTTCCAACTGACATCACCGATGACACCATCGGCTTTTAAGCCATTGGCTTTTTGCCATGCCTGTACTTTTACTTCGGTCACTGCACCGAAAGACCCATCGGCTTTCAGTCCTAATTTAGCTTGCAGTTTTTTAACGTCTTCACCTGTTGAGCCTTTCTTTAATAGCATTATTGTGTCCTGTTGTGCGTGGATTGTCGGGGTTGAAATATTATTTATACAAGTGGCGGTGGCATAGTGGCAAATATCACCGCCAATTCAGTTTGAGTTTCAGCGGCTAACCAGCCGCTCATGCCTTGTGTCCAGACCAATGACGTGCGGGTTAGTTGCCCTGATTGCGCCATTGCCTGTAATTGCGGCAACGCAAAAGGGCCCGTCTGCGCACCGTTTACCGCGACAAAATACACGGGCGCAGACGGGAGCGGCGGTGGTGTGGCACTGCCTGCATTGGGATTGACTTGCTGCGGTTGAAATACATTGCCCATCTGGTTCATCATGCCCACGCCCATACCCGCCGCCAAACCCGCGCCCATTAAACCGCCATTGGGATTTGCCGCCGCTGTTTCCATTGCATTCGCCGCTTGAAATTGGCTGTACGCACCCAGATTGCCGATAATGCCCATGCTGCTGCGTTTATCGAGTGCCTGTTCCACTTCTGGCGGCAGGGAAATATTTTCAATCAAAAATTTGGTGAGTTCCAAACCCAATTCATTAAATTCAGCTTTGATTTTGTCGGTGATAAGCTGCGACACTTCGTCGTAATTGGATGCTAAATCCAGTACAGGAATTTTGCTTTCCGCAATGGCATCCATGCCGCGCGTAATGGCTAAATTGCGTAATTGTTCGTTGATACCCTCAACGGTAAATTCGCTGTTCGTGCCTGATACTTCTTTAAAAAATTTTGCCGCATCATTGACTCTAAAGGCAAACGAGCCGAACGCCCGCAAACGCACAGGGCCGAATTCGGCATCACGCAGCATAATCGGGTTTTTCGTACCCCATTTTTGATTGGTGAATTGTTTGGTGTTGACGAAAAATACATCGGCTTTAAACGGGCTGTCAAAGCCGTATTTCCAGCCTTTTAAAGTTGCCAGTATCGGCATATTTTGTGTGTTCAGCGTGTACATTCCCGCAGGAAACACGTCGGCAATCACGCCTTCGTTAAGAAATATTGCCACCTGACTTTCGCGTACTGTCAGTTTGGCATTCATTTTTATTTCATTTTCGTAGCGTGGAAATTTCCATAAAATAATATCGCTCGCATCATCCGTCCATTCGATGATGTCGATAAATTCATTTCTGAGTGTGTCAAATAATCCCATGATGTGTATCCTGTGGCAGATTAAGGGAGAGTCGATTGTAACTGATATTAGGTCAATTATTTGTCCACGAAAAACACGAACTGCACGAAAAATTTTTCGGGTCTTTTGTGCTTTTCGTGGACAGATTTAATTTCTCAGTGGCTTACCCGTGTTCAACAGGTGTTCTATTCTAGCTAATGTGCCTGCTTGTTGCGTCAGTTTGATAAAGGCGTGCAATTCTAATGCCAATAGTTCCGTTTCGGTCAACGGGGTATTCATATCCGCATCACCACCGCTTAAGACAAACGCCAATTTTTCCGCAATATTCATATCGTAATCAGTGGCTTTACCTAAAGCGTGCAGCGATTTTATACCCATAGCCAGTGAGGCTTGTAGTGTTTTTCCAGCCAATACATAACTGTGCGGTGCAGGTACGCGGTAATGTTCAGCCAGTGACAAAGCGCGGGCTTTGGCATCGGCTAACAACCGCTGTTTGTTCATGGTGATGCCGTCCGTAGCCGATAGGAATAACAGTTCTTTGGCTTCCAGCGCGGAGCTGGAGACTTTCGCCAAGCCGATAGTTTCAAAGGTTTTGGCGACCGCAGGAACCAAGCCTTTCGGGAGTTTCGGGTACGTTTGCCAACGGCGTAACATTTCTTTGCACCCGCCCCACGCAGGGATTAAACCCACGCCCACTTCCACCAACCCCATATAGAGTTCGGCGTGTGCTTGGATGGCATCACAATGCAGCAGAATCTCACAACCGCCGCCTAATGCCAGTCCAGACGGTGCGCCAACTACAGGGAAGGGCGCGTATTTTATAGCGTGATAGGTTTGTTGTCCTGTGTGTATCAGTTGCTCCACGGCTGCCCAGTCGCTGTGATGAATGGCGTGTACCAATAAGCCCAGATTAGCACCCGCTGAAAAATCTTTCGCGTCATTGTGGATGACCAGCGCGGTAAATTCGCGTTGTACTTGGTCGATACTTTGCTGAATCATCGCCATAGAATCCATGTCCAGCGTGTTCATTTTGCTGTGAAATTCCAGACACGCCACACCATCACCGACATCCCATAAACTGGCAGATGCGTTGCTTAATACGGGCGAAGATTGACGCTTTATGTCAGAAAGTAACAGAATGCCTGAGGCTCTGGGTACAGGATGATAATGACCTGCTAAATCGGCAAAACAGAGTGTGCCGTTTTCGACTTTATACAGGTTTGAATTGTTGGCTAATAATGGCGGTATGGTTTGCTGTTCGGCGCGGAGTTTGTCGGTAAACCACGTTACGCCCAGTTCATCAAGCAGTTCAAAAACGCCCCGTTGCCAGTTGTAACCTTCACGCATGGCACTATCAATACTGACTACATCATCGGCGATTTCAGGAACTAAACTGGCGGCATAACAAATGGTTTTGGACAGCACGCGCCATGCGTAGAGTTCAGCGGTTTCTGAAACTTCTGCGGGTTTAATGCTGCGACTGTATTCGCCTGTTTTTAAATCAATGGATTCTTTTACCCGTTCGGCAGTTAAGCGATAAAAGCCGCCTTTGCCTTTTCTGCCTGTGTAGCCATCGCTAATCATTTTAGCCACTAACGGCGGTAATTCGCTGACTTGATGAAAACTGTCATCGGGTGGTAAAGCGTGTTTCATGCTGGTTAAAATCGATGGTATCAAATCCAAACCTACTAAATCTAATAAACCGAAGACTCCTGTTTTAGGTATGCCGAACGGTAATAATGCGGCATCGGCTTGTTCAACGCTTAAGCCTAAATCAATCGCTTCGTGCAGCCCGCATTGCAGCCAGTAAATACCGATACGATTGGCGATAAAACCAGCGGTATCTTTACAGGTGACGCATTCTTTACCTAAACGCACATCGGCAAATTCTTTAATCATTGCCACCAGTTCAGGGCGTGTTTGTGAACCTGTGACGATTTCCAGCAAGCGCATATAACGCGGCGGATTGAAAAAATGGGTAATCATAAACTGCTGTTGAAACGCTTCAGGCATGGCTTGTGTTAATAAACGCAGCGGCAGAGTGGAGGTGTTGGAAGAAATCACGCAATCAGCACCGCACACGGTTTCCAGTTTTTCGTACAATGATTTTTTAATAGCAGGGTGTTCAATGACCGCTTCAATTACCCAATCAACGTCGGCGAGTAAATGCAGGTGGTCTTCGATATTACCTGTGGTGATTAGACGCGCATTGTTTTTGTGCATGAAGGGCGCAGGTTGCGCTTTGAGCAGTTTTTCAACCGCCGTTTCAGCAATGTGGTTGCGGTTGGTGCTTAACTCTGGCTTAGGCACAATATCCAGCAAGTAAACAGGCACACCCGCATTGCTGAGGTGCGCGGCAATACTCGCACCCATGACACCCGCGCCGATGACGGCGACTTTATTGATGTTCATATCGCCTCCAAAATGGTGGCTATGCCCTGACCGCCGCCGATACATTGCGTGGCGAGGGCGTAACGTTTCTGTTCGCGTTGTAGAAGACTCGCGGCTTTGCCGGTGATTCTCGCGCCCGTCGCGCCTAATGGATGACCTAAGGCAATCGCACCGCCGTCGAGATTGAGTTTTGCTAACGGAATCGGCAGTTCTTTCAGTACCGCTAAGGCTTGCGCGGCAAAGGCTTCGTTGAGTTCAACTATATCAATGTCAGCCAGTGTTAAACCTGCACGTTGCAAGGCTTTATGGGTAGCGGCAACAGGCCCGATACCCATTATTTCAGGCGCACACCCTGAGACGGCGGTGGCTTTGATACGCGCTAACTTTGGCAGACCGTGGTTATCGGCGTAGTCTTCGCTACAGATTAACACTGCCGCCGCGCCATCGGTCAACGGTGAGGATGTGCCAGCTGTGACGCTGCCCGTGGCTTGAAAGGCGGGGCTAAGTTGTGCCAGTGTGGCGGCGGTGGAATCGGGGCGGATGCAGCCGTCTTGTGTTACCGCGTTGATGGCGATAATTTCATCATTAAAGCGTCCTTGTTGCTGGGCGTTATAGGCTTTTTGTTGGCTGAGCAGGGAAAATTCCTCTTGCTCGACGCGTGTTAGCGCATAACGCTTAGCCAGATTTTCAGCGGTATCACCCATGCTGATAAAGGCTTCGGGGTAACTGGCGTACAGTGCGGGATTGGGCATGGGGTTGAAGCCGCCCATCGGGATGCGCGTCATGGATTCCACGCCTGCACAAATAAATACCTCGCCCGCGTTCAGTTGAATTGCACCAGCGGCGATATGAATCGCCTGCATGGATGAGCCGCAAAAACGGTTTAATGTCATACCTGCAACCGTTACAGGTAAGCCCGCTAAATGGACAATCAATCGTGCCACATTGAAGCCCTGCTCGCCTTCGGGAAACGCGCAACCCAAAAGCAGGTCTTCGATGTCATCAGGATTAACGCCCGTTTGTTTGAGCAGTCCTTTTACCACTAAGGCGGCTAAATCATCGGGGCGGGTTTTGATTAACTGCCCTTTATGAGCAGGTGTGAAGGGTGAGCGGCAGTAACCAGCAATAACAACGTGTTTCATGGTCTTTACTCCAGCGGGTAGATTATCCCAAGGCATGACTGCCAGTCCTTAAAGGACTGGCAGTCATTAATATCACGGTAGCAGTTTTAAACCTGCTTGCATAAATTCATCAATAATTGCCCACGTTCCGTCAATATTGTCCATCAAAATACCGTGCTGATTAGAGCGGACAATGTTCAGTTGCTTGTGCGCGGCAGTGAGGGCATCCATGACATGATAAGCACTTTTTACCGAGACAACAGGGTCGTGGTCGCCGTGCAGGATGAGAATAGGGCAGCTGCATTGCGGCAGACAATCATCCATGTCATGAATCAAGCGTCTTAATTCGTACAGGCTTTTAATAGGGATATGACGGTAATTAATGTCAGGATGTTCCTGATCGTTGTCAATAAAGGCTTTAACGCCTTCATAGGCGGACACCCAATCGACCAGCTGATTGGTATTGTGTAATAACGACACCAGCATAAAGGCGGGATTGGTGAATTTAACAGGCACGGCAAGCGCGGTGATGCCGATAATTTCCGCGTGCTGTTCGGCGGCGAGTTTAATTGCCAATGCGCCGCCAGACGAAAAACCCGTAACAAATAGGCGCGGCGTGTACGCTTTGAGCATGGTAAAGCCGCGCACTACCGCACTGTACCAGTCTTCGTAAGTCTGTTCACGCAAGGCGTAGGGCGATGAGCCGTGACCTCTCAGGCGCACGCCGAGTACGGTGTAGCCCTGTGTTACCAGATAATTGCCGTAGTCGCGGACTTCGGCAGGACTGGCAAGCAGTCCGTGTATCAATAATACACCGATGCCATTGGGGTTTGTCGGTTGCAGAAAAAAAGGCGCGGGGTCAGCGGTAGCGGTTTCCTGACTGTTGATGTCATTAAAACGCGGTTTGTTATACGCATGGCGTTCCCAGCCTAAATAACGGCATTCATCATCAAAATACCAGTCAGCAAGTTGTTGCTTATCAGTCGTGTCGCATTCTCGCAATGCCTGAATCATGGCATCACGCACGGCGGTTATCGGTCTGACTTCATTGTTATAAACGGCAATCGGATTTTCTAAGCGAATGTTATCAAAGTTGAATTCTTGAAGTAGTTTGGGTAAAAAATGATAACAACAGGTTTCTTCGCTGATGAGATTGGCTTGTTTGGCGACACAGATAAATTGCTCGAAGCGTTTGTTGATTCCCGACGTTAAATCGCTGTATTCGTAAGGATTGAGCAGACTGCGGTGTAAATTAATGTGCGTGTTGTGTTGTAGGCGTTTGACGGCAATATACAGGCTGGTGAAAAACTGCTGATGGCTAATCTGTTGTTGCCCGTTTTCCAGACAATACATAATCAGTGTGGCGGCCAGATGGCTTAAATTGACCGTCACATTGGCGTAAATTTCCTTCATGTATTGGTCACGCGTGGCATCAGCACTTTTGTGAAAATACAGGCTCATTAATTGTTGTCGCCAATTTTTGGGCGATGAATGCAGCGCAAAAACTTCATCTAAGCCCTTGAATTCCGTAGCGACCAGTTCAAGCAGATAACGATTCCACCAATGCCAGACCGCATAAGCATCAATGGTTTTGCCCATGCGAATATCCATGTCGGTATTTTTCAGCATGATATTCCCTTCGACCAACAGCTCTTCGGTTTGCCGAAAACTGAGATTATCAGCGAACAGTTCAACGCCCGATAACAGCATATTATCGGCAGAGCGAATCGGATAAAACGTGATGTTAGCGGGAACAATCAGCGTGGGTTTAAGTGCGGACAGCAGTAATTCATCAAGATTGTCGAATTGCAGTTCTTCTTTCCAGCGCAACAGCTGGGCATAATCTCTGGCGGCGTAAGCGTTGCGCACGGTGGCTTTAAAGGCTTCTATGCCTTGCGCCAGAACCGCCGCGCCTGTGTGCTGTTTGCGCCGTTCGCCTGTAATGCGGGAATAGATGTTGTACTGCCCCTGATTATCCATGACGCGGCGGTCTTTAATCATGCCGCCTTCGGGAAAAATAATGACTTTGCGTCCGCGTAATACTTGCGCGGCAAGTAATGGAAAGAGGCGTTGATGGTTGTGGGGAAATACGCCGACGGTTTTTAAGTATCGGGATAACACCGTGTCGTCTTTAAAAAATTCAGCTGAGGCAATCGCGCAACTGTACGCGCCTGTTTGTTCAAAGATTAAAAATTGCGGAATGAAGGTTTCAAAGCGGGAAAAATGATTGAATAAAAAAATATCGCCTTGTTGAACTTGAGTGTCAGCATGAAGTTTCATTTTGACACTCAACATTTTTTTGACCGTACCAAATACCTTAACCGACCGCTCGTAGAGCGTAGTGTCTATGTCGTTCCAGTTATCAGGATAAGGACGGTCAGGCATAAGGCATTATTTTTTCTCTTCAGGTGCAGACAGTTCCAATGTATGTTTAGGCGCGTTGGTAACAGGTGCAGTGCTTGTCTTGGGAGTGTTTGGCATAGGCGTACTATTGAAAGTATTGGTCGCTTTTGCAGGTGCGGTACTGCTGGTTTTGCCAGACGATTTATCAGTTTTGCTTGAGGTATCGTCTTCTTCTAAATCAATGTCATTGCTGGGCGGATTACCATCATGAATGAGATATTCGCGGCGTTGTTCATAGGCATTTTTAATGAAGTCGTAACGATTGACCGAGCCTTCATCAATGACTTTTTCAGTGGTCATTAAACCTGCGCGGGTATCAGTGACATCGACTAGACGCGCTCCAGCGGTGGCTGCATTGGCGGCAACACCACCAAATCCAGACACATAGGTTAATGGGTTTAATAGCGCGTCGCCGAGAATGCCGACAAAATCTCTGGGTGAGCTTGGGCCTGCAAACGGCAAGACTAAATAAGGGCCTGCGGGTACACCCCAAAAACCTAAGGTTTGTCCGAAGTCTTCATTATGCTTGGGTAAATCGACCAGTTTTGCCACATCAAAAAAGCCTGCAACCCCAGCGGTAGAGTTAATGACAAAACGACTTAAATCCATGCCGCCTTGTAGAAATTTAAGTTGTAATACATCGTTGACGGTAACGCCGATGTCATTAAGGTTGCTGAAAAAATTGGTGACACCCTCATCAACAGGATCAGGGGTTATTGCCTCATAACCTTTTGCCAAAGGCTTTAAAACGGCTTTATCAACCGTGTCGTTGAATGACTGTGCGCCTTGATTCCAGCCCTGCCATTCATCATTGGGATTGGAGCTTGTCGAGGCGCAACCTCCCAGTGCAATTGAGATAGCCAAGCTAGTCAATGACAGATTTTTATTGAGGGTAAAATTTTTCATAATCATTATCTGGCTCTTTTGTGCGTTGTTATTATGTTATCGTGAGGAAAGTTTGATTATACAACAGTCAATTCATAGTTGTGACAGCTTGTTGATAGGGCAGTAGAGATGATGTCGATTTGTGATTGAGTATCCAGCATTATCAGGTGATGGCGCGGGTCAAAACAGGCGGATTTTACAGCGGAGACCTGTGGGAAAATGGTGTATGTTGCAGTAAATTTCAGGCATAAAAAAAGAGCTTCACGAAACCGTGTAAGCTCTTTTTTAAATTTTATGTGGTGCCTCGGGCCGGAGTCGAACCGGCACGTCCTTACGAACGAGGGATTTTAAGTCCCTTGCGTCTACCAATTTCGCCACCGAGGCATCAGTAAAGCGTGTATTATATAGGCTAAAAATAAGACTGTCTAGTTTTATTTTTAGGAAGCGGTGAATGTTTGCAGTTAATGACTGCCTGCTCATAAAAACAGGCAGTCATGTGGCGGTTATTTTTTTAACAATTTGGCGATAAGGTCGTAAATTTGACGACGTTTGGTAAACGCGGCATAAGCGATTAAACCCAATACCAGACCATTAAGCAATCTGCCAAATACTGAACCGTTTTGTGTATTATCCGCGGCGGTCTTGGCATCCACCTCAGAGGCTTTAACCGCAGGCGTTTGTACCGCGACTTTAGACGGCGTAACAGCGGCACTTAAATCAGGTAAACCTAAGCTGCGGAAAGTATCGTAATCTTGCCAGATAGGGTATTTACCTTTCCAAAGTTCTTTAGTGAAATAAGGCGCGAGACTCATGCCATGTGACATGGGAATGCCTTTTTCATCATAAAAGCCTTTATAAACCACGAGACTTATATCCCCGCCTTCGCCATGTCCGTTGGTGGTAAAGGATTTTTCAACGTGATCGTGGAACATCCAGATGCCTTGTCCGAAGCTGTTTAAACCGTCATCTTTACCGCTTAAGGATAAGTCGATACGTTGTGCAGGCACCATACCGTGTACATCACGTTGAATATAAGAACCAGGGCCGTTATCAACGCCATCGTAATGGGTAATGGTTGGTTTATGTCCGTGAATGTGCATCGCAAATGATTCTGTATGACCATTCAAAATACGCAATTTGACGTTTTGATTTTCTTCCATGTGTATCAGCGATTCCCTTAATGTATAAGGGAACGAGCGACCGTTGAGCATGAAATAATCATCAGTGGCATCGGTAGTGTCGTATTCGGTGTTCATGTGTTTGGCAATCAAGCGCGGATCATTGGCAGAACGCGCCACGATTTCATGCAGTTCTTTATCGGCTGATTGGTAGTGTAAATCGTATTCCCGCGCATATTTTTCCAACACGGCAACCGACGGATGACGCACTTGACCTGCGCCGACATTCAAGGTTTGCGGCCAGTTATTCGGACGATTTTCTTCGACGACAAAAATGCCTTGTAAGCCCATAGGAATATGGGTGTGCGGTTGAACGTGACAGTGATAATACATCGTACCGGGTTGGCGTGGTCTAATCACATAAGTTTTGCTTTCGCCCGGCATGGTGTCCATATTACTGGTTTGACCGACACCGTCATTACCGTGTTCGCTCATATCCATAAACGGATGGTCGATACCGTGTAAATGAATAGAATGCGGCAGATAATGAGTGTTTTCCAACACTATCCACACAACATCGTCTTGTTCGACACGAATAACAGGAGAGGGGACGCGCAGTAATGAATTCGCTTCTGTTTCATACAGGCTGAGCGTAGACATATCGCGGGTTTTCGGTGCGTACACCCAAAATGTCGGTTGAATACCGGGCGCAATGTCAAAGGTGGTAATCGGTGTTTTAACGTCAGGCGAACGCCCGTTCAGTTCAACCACTTCCAATTTAATAATAATTTTATCGGGATCGCCGTCACCATCCATATCGTCTGACATGGTAATTGCGTCAGCGGCAAGCTGGGTATTCATCAATGTTTCCATTGATACGCCATTAGTCCCTTTTACAAACGCGGCAATATCAGCTGGATTGTCAGGCGTACATAAGCGTGATTCTTGTATTTTTACCCCATCAACGACTTGTTCTTCGCGCCATTTCGGATCAATAAAATTAGAACAGACTTCCTCCACTGCGCCCATTTCAACTTTAGCTGTAGGGGGTAAGTCGGTAGCAGCAAAACTCCAAGAGTTAGCAAGGAGTAGACCAATGCTTCCAGTAAGAGTGATAAGTTTTTTACGCATTAAGATGACCTCGGAAAACACACAAAAGAGATGAGACGTAGCTAAGAAAGCATTTGTTATTATTGTATAAGGTTATTTTAACCGAATAGTCTTTTGAAGTCTTTGTTAGCAGGTCGATAAGTGTACACTTATTTTCCAATTGCTCAATAAGTGGACACACGATAATGAAAAACTTATTTAAAATACGTCAATTAGAATGCCGCAATACTTTACAAAGTGTATCAACCACGAACGATGCGCCTCGTACTTCGGTACATCCTATATAGCACTGGCATACAACTTGCTTAAGCATATAGTTCATCACTTTTGTGTTCATTGTTTATATGCCGTTTCGTGGTTTGACTTCAAAGAGCGCGTTGCCTGAGTTCGTTCTGTAAGGGATTTTTTTGTTACGCGGTATTTAAGCCGATAGTTAAGCGGTGGTTTGTGGTATGAATAATCGTTTTATCCAACAAGGAACAAGATTATGAAAATTCAATTTGGTTATGCGGGTTTAGTAGCGTGGCTTAATTTGTTATGGCGGGAAACGCTTATGGAGGTGATTTTATGTTGACGCTGATTATTTCTGGAAGTTTGGTGAGTAAGGTGCGCCTGACCTGGTTACAGTACCTGACTTCAAAAGTGATTATTTTTTTCTTTTCCGCGCTTTTCTTAGGTCAGATAAGTTATGCCGAAGAAGAACACCCTAAACCTGTTTTTAAATTGATTAAAGGCAAAGGTGTTGAGGTTTGCGAAGCCTATTTAAAACGGTTAAATGAAACTGAGTTTTTGGATAATGACCCGATTAAAGGCAGAGTACATGAACCGTTATTAGATGGTTTTATTGATTTAAAACCCATTCCTTTAACGGCTGAACAAATTCAAAAACTCTATCCTAAAATAAACGCATTTGATTTTGTCCAAGAATACGATGCTTTTTCTGATAAAAAACAACAAAGTATAGAGCAACGCCAAAAGGAACAACAAGAATCATTGGAATCTGCAAATAGTTATATCGAAAGGCATAAAAAAACGCCTTTTGTGCGTTATCAAGTTTTACTGGATTTAGATAATGATGGTATTTCCGATGATACCGTTATTAAAAATAAAAATAGTGTTTATATTATTGATGACTCATTATCTATTATTAATGGGCAACGCATGAAAATGATATTTGCTAATCAAGCTGTATTGCAATGGATAACAATTAAAGCCTTTCCGCCTTTGGCTTATCCAATTAACGTGTTTAATTATAAAGGACAATATTATTTTGATGGCTTTATTGATTTAGGCGTAATGGATTCTGAACCGGGAGTAGGTATTTTATATTCAAAAACAAAGCCGTTAACCCTAGACGTTTTCTTTAACAAGAAAAATAAAACAAAAAAGGTTTGTGAGTATCAATGGACAAATTCACCAACAATATCAAATGGTATTAGGTTTTTTTATCGCTGGATGGAAGAATAAATTATGAAAACGTATTTTATCGTGTTTGGAGTATTTTTATGGCTAAACATACCATTAGCAATGGCGGATTCCTCTCAAGAGCCTGTATTAACGATTGTTGAAACAAATTGCAAAAAGGTTTATCTAATTCAAATGTTTGATAATGGAGAAATAAATTATGTTGGTGTGCAAGGCGTTAAAAAACTTGGCAAGCATAAAGCTAAAATAAAAAAATCGTTATTACTCAGCTTATCAAATGAATTGAGCAAAACGAAGGCTATGGAAAACTATAATAAATATAATCAGCTTCGAGGTCGTTCTGTTACTTCATCGGGTATTCGGTTACAAAAGAATAACCAGATATACAATTTTTTACACTTAGATACCTCTTCTGATTTAGATGAGTTAGAAAGGTTTAAAAATAATGCGATTAAAAAAACGAATTTAGAAAAATGGATTGAGGAAGGAAGAATTCGAGAATTACCATCGAATTATAAAGACCCAGTTGCTTGTGGCTATTCTTTTAAAGACTTAAATTAAACATTTATAGGTGACTTATGACAGAAGTAAGCAGTATTATTTCAGCATTAACATTTCATGATTCTAATGGAACAAAAACATGGAATGGGATAAATAATTTTGGTAGTCATTTAGCCCGTAGGTTGGGGTGAGGTACGAACCCCAACATTTACACACAACCCGTAAGATGCGCTAAATGTAGGATGTGCCGAGGCACGAGGTGCATCGTTCGCGTGGCAATTGTTTGTCTGGATTGATGCGCTTCCTACCGTCGGCACATCCTACGCGCTGATTTTAACCGTTAGGTGTGGGCGCGAATTCATTCGCGCAACCTATTGTTTTACAAGGCGCGAATAAATTCGCGCCTACTTTGGGGGTGTTTGTGCCTGATTATGAGTTGCGTATTGGTCGATATTCTGAGACTTATCGGTGTTATTTTGTCACGACAGTTGTTAATGAACGAAAACGCTATTTTGAAGATTTTTATTGTGGACGGTTGGTGATTAATGAAATGCGCGTACTGCACGAGGCGGGGGATGTTAATTCACTGGTGTGGGGGTTATGCCTGACCATATTCATTGGTTATTTCAATTAACTGAACACAAAACCCTTTCTGAGGTGATGAAGTGCTTTAAAGCCCGTTCTGCATTGCAGGTTAATGGATATTTAGGGCGGTCAGGAATGGTATGGCAAAAAGCATTTTATGACCATGGGTTGCGTAAAGAAGAGGATGTGAAAGGGATTGCTCGTTATATTGTGGCTAATCCATTACGGGCGAAGTTGGTAGAACGGATTGGTGATTATCCGTTGTGGGATGCAATTTGGTTGTGAGGTAGGCGCGAATTTATTCACGTCTTCAAACAAACACGACTGCGCGAATAAATTCGCGCCCACTTTAGAATAAATGACAACGAACACTTAAATCACAGCATTCGTTATAATGGACGGATAGTGAACCACTTTTTGAAAAAATCATCGTGCAGAATCAAACACCACAGTATTTAGTCGGTATCGACTTGGGGACAACGCATACCGTTGTTGCGTACACTAACGCTGATAACAGCCATCGAGACATTCAACTTTTTCACGTCGAGCAGTTGGTCGCGCTTGGGCAGGTGGCGGCGAGACCATTATTGCCATCGGTGCGTTATCACCCCGCAGACGGTGAGTTATCAGCGGCGGATATTGTTTTTGCCACGGCGGATGACAATAATCCTGCGGTTGTGGGTGAAGCGGCGCGGGTGTTAGGCGCGAAAACCACAGGGCGATTGGTCACCAGCGCGAAAAGCTGGTTATCGCACCCGTCGGTGGATCATAACGCCGACATTTTGCCGTGGGGCAGTGCTGATGATATTAGTAAAGTATCGCCGATTGATGCCAGTGCCAGTTATTTGGCGCATATTCAAACCGTCTGGCAGCATCAATTCCCTGACGCGCCATTAAATCAACAGGATGTCGTTATTACCGTACCTGCGTCTTTTGATGAGGGTGCGCGTTCATTGACCTTGGAAGCGGCGCGTAGCGTGGGCTTGCATAATGTGCGCCTGTTAGAAGAACCGCAAGCCGTGTGTTATGACTGGTTACGGCGCAATGCGGGTAATCTCAAACAATTACTGACCGATGTGCATTTATTGCTGGTCTGTGATGTCGGCGGTGGTACAACCGATTTAACGCTGATTAAAGTGGAACAAGGCGAAATCGAACCGAAACTGACCCGTATCGGCGTGGGCAATCACTTAATGCTGGGTGGCGACAACATCGACTTAGCCTTGGCGCGATTGACGGAAAGCCGTTTAAATCAAGGTGACAAACGCCTGTCAGCCGCAGAATTATCGCAACTGATTGAACAATGCCGCGTTGCCAAAGAACGTTTATTAGCCGAAGACGCACCCGAACAAATGACTGTCACTTTATTAGGTGGCGGTTCAAAACTCATCGGCAGCTCGCGTTCGGTGACTTTAACGCGCGAAGAAGTCAGAAACTTGGCATTGGATGGATTTTTCCCCTTATCAGGATTGAATGAGTTACCCGATAAAAAACGCAGTGGCGTGGTGGAGTTCGGCTTGCCATACACCGCCGACCCCGCTATCAGCAAACATATTGCCGCGTTTTTAAACCTGCATAAAGCCGCCGCACAAGATGCTTTGCAAGGGCAGGGCATTGTTCCTGACGCGCTGTTATTAAACGGCGGCGTGTTTCGCAGTCAACCGATTACTCAGCGCACACTGGATTTACTGAATTCATGGCGCGATAAACCGCCCGTATTGCTGGACAATAAACACCCTGAATTAGCGGTGGCATTCGGTGCGGTCAGTTACGCCATTGCCCGCCGTGATAAAAAATTAAAAATCGGCGGCGGCGCGGCGCGGAGTTATTTTCTGCTGGTAGATACCGATGAGACGGGCAAGCAACAAGGCATCTGTATTTTGCCCAGAGGCAGTGAAGAGGGCGATGAAATCCTGTTGACCGATCACCGTTTTGCCTTGCGACTGGGTACGCCCGTGCGCTTTCATTTAGCATCAACCACAGGCGACAATGAATTTAAATCAGGCGATGTTACCGAAATAACCGATGACTTTCATTCCCTGCCGCCGTTAGCGGTTGCGTTTGCCAGTGAGACCAATGAAGAAGTGGTTGTGCGCTTAGCGGTCACGCAAACCGAAATAGGTACGCTGAAAATGCAGTGCGTAGCGGTGGATAATGCCGCGCAACGCTGGGATGTGGAATTTCAAATCCGCAAAAAAGCGCGTGGTACGCTGACCGCCGATGCAACGTTACCGACGCAATTCCCCGCTGTGGTGGACAAAATTCAAGCCGTATTCGGCTCTAAATCTAAACAAATCGACCCGAAAGCGGTTAAAAATTTACGCGCCGATTTAGAAAAATTATTAGGTACTGATCGCAGTGACTGGACAACGCCGTTATTACGCGCCATGTTCACCACCTTATTAGACGGCGCAAAATTCCGCCGCCGTTCCGAACATCATGAGCGCGTCTGGCTCAGTTTAATCGGCTTTTGTTTACGCCCCGGTTTTGGTTATCCATTAGATGACTGGCGCGTGGATCAATTATGGAAGCTCTACCCGCACGGTTTACAATTCGTCAACGAAACGCAAAACTGGGCAGAATGGTGGATAGTGTGGCGACGTATTGCAGGCGGTTTAAACGTCACCGCGCAAGAACAGATTTTTGCCGATATTGCCAAATACCTGAATCCAGCCGCCGCGCGACAAGCGGGCATAGCCAAGCAAATAAAAACCCGTGGTTATGATGACATGGTGCGCCTATCGGCAACGCTGGAACG